>Ga0075418_10001954_pt1 | contig 23417 bp, 24 predicted proteins | sample SoiMetdeltSBSDD2_FD_81776 | JGI IMG/M metagenome (GOLD analysis project Ga0075418, IMG submission 81776) | Bulk soil microbial communities from a Populus tree surrounding site in Tennessee, USA - Soil MetaG P. deltoides SBSDD2 | ecosystem: Environmental > Terrestrial > Soil > Tree plantation...
CAACGACGCCATGATTACCTCCCCACGGCGAGGCGGACACGGCGGACCCCTGACACCCCCCGCCTATTCGGAGGGTGGCACCAGGCGGTGGCCGGTGGGCATCGGTCAGGGCTCGCGGTCCGCGAGCAGCGGCTGCGCCGGATCCCAGCGGGTCCCGTCACGTTCGTCGCGCTGTTTGCGGGCGATCGCGGACAGCGCCTCGAGCACCACCCGGTTGGCGAGCGCCGCGGTGATTTCGGCGTGGTCGTACGGCGGGCTGACCTCGACCACGTCCATCCCGGCCACGGGCAGCTCCAGGCAGATCCGCCGGACCGCGTCCAGCAGCTGGCGCGCGGTCAGCCCGCCCGGCTCCGGCGTACCGGTGCCCGGCGCGTGGCCGGGGTCGCAGACGTCGATGTCTACGGACAGGAACACGCCCTCGCATTCGTCGGTGGCGATCCCGAACGCCTCGGTCAGGCACTCGTCCAGGCCGCGGCGGCCGATCTCGGTCATCTCATAGGAACGCATGTTCTGCTCGGCCATCCAGTCCAGCGTGTCCGGCGGCGGCCAGTAGCCACGCAGCCCGATCTGCAGGAACCGGTCGCCACGCAGCGCGCCGGACTCGATCAGCCGGCGCATCGGCTGGCCGTGTCCCCACAGCGAGCCGAACTCGATGTCCCCGGTGTCGGCATGCGCGTCGAAGTGCAGCATCGACACCCGGCCGTGGCCGAGCACGTTCGCGACCCCCTTGGCGTCCGGGAACGCAATCGAGTGGTCACCGCCGAGCACCACCGGGATGGCGCCGGACCGGGTCACCTTCTCGACCGCGGCCTCCAGCGCGGGCAGCGCGGTCTCGATGTCGCCGGAGTACATCTCGACGTCACCGGCGTCGACCACGCCGAGGTCGACCAGGCCGTCGGTACGCAGCGCCAGGCTCGGCCGGGAGCCGTCGTGCGCGAGGTAGTCGCGCATCCGGATCGCCATCGGGCCGTACCGGGCCCCGGGCCGCGACGAGGTCCCGCCGTCGAACGGCGCGCCCAGGATCACCACCTGTGCCTCGGCGTACGACGCGGGGTCGTCCAGGTCGCACATCGGCACGCCGAGGAAGGTGAAGTCCGGCCCGAACTGCTGCCCGTAGCGGGTCATCTTCGGAGTCTCGCACCCCGCTGCTCCGTGTCAATGCCCGTGCCGAAAGTGCCGCCGATCGCCCCGAAAGCGCGCAGCGTGTCGACCAGGTGCGCGGCATGCTGCGGCACCGGCCAGGACGAGAGCTTCACCCCGACGGTCCGGGTCACCCGGTTGACGTACACCATCTGCCCGTGGATGCCGAGGCAGACCAGCGACGGGCCGTGCTGGTTCGGCACGAACCAGAACTGGTTGCGGTACCAGCCGCCGGGCAGCACCGCCTCGTGGTCGGTGCCGGCGAAGGCCGCGCGGACGTCGTCGCCCGGGTTCCAGGACGCGTCCAGCCAGTCCGCCGGGACGATGCCGGCACCGTCGTCGAGCAGCAGCTGGCCGAACCGGGCCAGGTCCCGCGCCACCGCCGAGACACCGCCGTCGTGCACCGCGGACCCGACCATGTCGCACGTGATGTCGGCGTCGTGCTCGGCACCCATCGGGATCCAGAGCAGGCTCGACATCAGATCGGCCATCCGCTCCTCTGCCGCGCGCTCGCAGACCCAGCCGAGCAGGTCGGTGTCCGCGGACCGGTAGGTGAACTGTCCGCCGTGCTCGCTCGCCGTACCCAGCGTGGTGAGGTACGGGTACATGCCGACCGGGTCGCCGTCCCGGAGCGGGCGCCAGCCCATCGAACGCTCCATCACCCGGACCTCGGCGGCGGGATCGTCGTATGTCTCGGAGAACGCGACGCCGGTCCGCATGTCGAGCAGGTGCCGCACCGTCGCGCCGCCGTACCCGCTGTCGGCGACCTCGGGCACATACGTCGTGACCGGTGCCTCGGGGTCGAGCAGCCCGCGCCCGGCCAGGATGCCGGCGACGCAGCCGACCAGCGACTTCGAGACCGACATCAGCAGGTGCGGCGTGGCCGCCGTCATGTCCGCGTCGTACCGCTCGTTGACCACGACACCGTCGTGCAGGACGACGACCGCATCGGTGTGCGTGTCGGCGAACACCTGGTCCGCGGTCGCCGTACTGCCGTCGAGCCGGGTGACGCGGGTCGCGCCGACGGCCGCGTCGAGCGCGGTGGTGAGATGTCTGGTCCGCGCCGGGTCGGCCGGTATGGCGTGGGTGGGGATCAGCTCGCGCAGGTGCCGGAAGGACCAGCGCACGTTCGGTGCGTCCTGCCAGGTAGCGAGGGTGACTGGGTGCTGCGCGCTGTGCATCCGGTCACCGTAGCGCCCGCGGACTACGATCCAGTCATGCTCCTGCGTGGGCTCCCGACCCAGCGGGTCTCGCGGGGTGACGGTCCCGTGCGTCCGTGGACGTTCCGGGCGGCCGACGTGCTGCCGGTCGCGGTGACCCGGTACGACGGCTCGGCGGCGACCGTGGCGGACGTGTTCGCCGGCACCTGCACCGACGCGTACGCCGTCGCCCAGGACGGCGTACTGGTCGCGGAAGACTGGGCACCGGACGGCAGTCCGTCGCAGGCCCATGCGGTGATGTCGGTCACGAAGTCCGTCGTGGGCTGCGTCGCGGGCGTGCTGGCCGGCCGCGGGCTGCTGGACGTGGACCGCCGGGTCGAGGAGCTGGTCCCCGAGCTGGCCGCCAGCGGCTACGCCGGGGCGACGGCGCGGCATCTGCTCGACATGCGCAGCGGGGTGCGCTTCCGGGAGGACTACACCGACCCGCGGTCCGACGTACGCAGGCTGGAGTCGTGGATCGGCGACCGCGGGATCTATGCGTTCCTGGCCACGCTCGGCGCCGAGACCGGGCACGGCGGCCGGTTCCTGTACCGCTCGGCCGAGACCGACGTCCTCGGCTGGGTCTGCGAACGCGCCGCCGGAGCTCCGATGGCAGACCTGATGTCGACGCTGCTGTGGGCACCGCTCGGTGCGGAGCGGGACGCCGACCTGCTCTGCGACGCGACCGGTACCGCGGTGCACGACGGCGGGCTCGCGGTGACGGCGCGGGATCTGCTCCGGTTCGGGCAGCTGCTGCTTGACGGTGGCGCGCTGCCGGACGGCACCGAGGTGGTCCCGCCGCAGTGGCTGCGCCAGGCCTGGGCGGTGGACTCAGGGACGCGGCGGGCCTTCCTCGAGTCGCCGGCCGAGCCGACCTTCCCGGGCGGCTGGTACCGCGACCAGTTCTGGTTCCGCCCCGGCGCGCACGGCGACGTACTGCTGGGTCTCGGCATCCACGGGCAGATGCTGCACGTCAGCCGCCGTACCCGGACCGTCTGCGTCAAGCTTTCCAGCTGGCCCGACCCGCAGAACCCGGCGTACCTGCAGGACACGCTGCGCGCGCTGGACGCGATCGGCGGCGCGCTCACCGGTGAGGCGCCGAGCTCCGACCGGCACCGGCTGCCCGGCGTGGTGTCCGGTCTGAATCGCAGCGGTACGTCGTCCCGCCGGCGCGGCGGCTCCGTCATCTGACGGGCCTGCCTTCTCAAACGGCTCTGTCTTCTGAGGGGCTGGGGACCTAGCCTGAGGTGACGGGTGTCGTGTCGGGTTGCTGGGGAGGCACACGATGGTTCGCACGCTGAACGGCATCTCCGAGATCCGCACGTTCTTCCGCACCAACAGGCAGCCGATCTACTTCGTCGGGCCGACCGCGTTCAACCTGCTCGGCATCGACCGCTGGGTGCGCAACTTCCAGTACGTCGTCTACTACGACTCGTGGGACGGCGCGCATCCGCGGGTGTTCGTGCCGAAGAACCAGCCGTACGTCGAGTTCGAGTCCAGCGAGCAGATCAACAACTACCTGCTCCGCGACGCCGAGGTGCAGGCGTACCTGCGCAAGCGCGGCGGCACGCCGATGATCGTGATGGTGTTCTTCGACGCCGAGACCGAGGAGATCTGCTCCGAGCTCGGCTACAACCTGATCATGCCGTCGGACGAGCTGCGCCGCCGGCTGGACTCGAAGATCGTCACCACCCGGCTCGGCAACGAGGCCGGCGCTCCGTCGGTCCCGAACGTGCTCGGCACGGCATCGTCGTGGAAGGAGCTGAAGGAGCTCTCCGGATCTGCCGGGCTCGGCACCGACCTGGTCGTCCAGACGCCGTACGGCGACTCCGGCAAGACCACGTTCTTCATCGCCGCGAAGAAGGACTGGGTGCGGTACGCCGACGACGTCGTCGGCGAGCAGCTCAAGGTGATGAAGCGGATCGACAACAAGGCCGCCGCCGTCGAGGCGTGTATCACCCGCCACGGCACCATCGTCGGGCCGTTCATGACCGACCTGACCGGCTACCCGGAGCTGACGCCGTACAAGGGCGGCTGGTGCGGCAACGACCTGTTTCCCGAGGCCCTGACCCACGAGCAACGAGCGACGGCGATCAGTCATGTACGAAGGCTCGGCGACCGGCTGGCGAAGGAGGGTTACCTCGGCTTCCTGGAGATCGACGTGCTGATCGACCTGGCCACCGACGAGGTCTACCTCGGCGAGCTCAACCCGCGGATCAGCGGCGCCTCCTCGATGACGAACGTGACCGCAGGTGCGTACGCCGACGTACCGCTGTTCCTCTTCCACCTGCTCGAGTTCATGGACGCCGACTACACGATCGACGTCGAGGAGATCAACGAGCGCTGGCGCGAGCTGGCCGCGGTCGACGTCTGGGCGCAGCTGATCATGAAGGAGCCGGCCGACAGCGTCGAACGCATCCTCGAGGCGCCCCGGACCGGCACCTGGCACCTGGACGAGGACGGCCACCTCTCGTACGCCGGGGTCAGCAACGACTGGCACGACGTGACGCACGAGGACGAGGCGTTCTTCCTGCGCGTGTACGGGCCGGGCGACTTCCGCTTCAAGGGCGCCGACCTCGGCATCCTCGTCACCAAGGGCCGGATGCAGACGGCGGACGGGCTGACCAAGCGCAGCCGCAGCTACATCGACGGCATCCGCTCCGAGTACGTCTCCGAGCCACTCCCCGAGGCCCCACCGCTGATGCCCATCGCCTACGTGAAGTAGGCCTTTCAGAAGCGCGGTTTTCAGAAGCGCGGCAGGGAGAGGAGGATGTCGTGGCCGTCGCCGGCGGGGCGGCTGCGGAGGTAGCGGCGGGTCGGGCCGTCGACGACCTCCAGCCGCGGGCCGCGCGAGCCGTTCGGCTGCTGGACGTAGGCCCTGACCTTGTGGTGCTCGATCCAGTAGATGAGGTCCCCGATGGAAGACTCCTCGGGCTCGGCCTGAGGACACTCCCACCGGACGCGGTCCAGGCCGAGCAGATCATCACGTCCTTCTGCCATGCGAATCCCCGTGACCAACAACGCGGAATGACTCGCCAGGCTCATTGGTCGACGCACCTTCCTCAACCCACCCGATGACAAATCGTGACACTGCCGTCGCCGTCCCGGAAGGGGAAACTCGCATCTCGTCGAGACCAGTACGGACCGTCGACAGTCCAGTACTCGCAGAGATCACGAAAGCCCGGACAAGAGCCGTCCGGGCCGGGTGCATGGGTGGAGCTGAGGGGATTCGAACCCCTGGCCTCCTCGTTGCGAACGAGGCGCGCTACCAACTGCGCCACAGCCCCTTACTGCGTTGCGACGCGCAACTTTAGCATGCAGTCTGCGGCGCTCCGAATCGGGTTTCAGTCGCCCACGGCACGGGCGATCTGGATGTGCTCGTCCAGTTCTTCGACCGGCGTCGGGGCCGGTTCGGCGGGGCGCGGCGGCTCCGTGGCGGCCGGCTCGGAGGCTTCCGCGGCAGGCTCCGGGACGCGCTCGTCGAGCAGCGGCTCGCGATCTGGTACGGGGGTAGCGAACTCGGTTCCGGGCAGCGCGATCGTCCGCACGGTGCGCGGCGCCTTCTCCTTGAACACGTACGTCGGCAGCGTGACCGGCACCGGGTCCCACAGCCCCTCGGCGGCCGGGTCCTCGGCCGGCGCGGAAGCGGTCACCTCGACGGTCGGCTCGGCGTCAGGCGCCTCGGCAGCCGAGGCGGCCGAAGCGGCAGTGGCGGCAGTGGACGAGGCGGCGGGTGAGGCGGCCGGTGTGGCCGGGCCGTAGGCGTATGCGACATCCAGCCGGGTGGCCTTGCGGGACCGGCCGACGGTCTGCACCCGCTGAGCGGCCTGCTTGCGGACCTGCATCCGGGCCAGCACCATGAACAGCACGATCAGCGCACCCGGGATTGCCAGCGTCCAGACCGGCAGCATCGCGAACGCGGCCAGCGCGCCGATCGACGCGAGCGAGAGGGTGAGGACGGACAGCACCCGGCGGCGGCGCATCGCGGCGACCCGGCGGGCACGGAGCTGAGCGGCGGAGCGCTTGGGTGCGGGCGCGATCACCCGGGGCGGCTCGTCGCCGCGGCGAACGACGTACTTGGGTCGCTCTCCGTCGGCCTGTCGTGACAGGACTCGCATCGCCGACGAGTACCGTTCCATCGAGCGCAGCCGGCTCATCTCGTCGTGGCGGCGCAGCCACATGGGCACGAGGTAGGCGGCCCACGCGGCGACGATCGCCACATAGATCAGCCCTGTCGTCCCCATGCGGACGACGCTAAGTCCCTCGCCAGTCCACACCCGGTATGTCACCCGGTGTGTCGCAAGAACACTGCTGTGACAGATGTGACTACGGAATGAAGCCCGACGTCTTCAAACGTGCCATCAGGCCTTGCGGGACCTCCTCGGCGTTGAGCGCGAAGACCTGGTGGTCGCGCCAGTCGCCGTCGATGTGAAGGTAGCGCGGCCGCTGGCCTTCGTACCGGAAGCCGAGCTTCTCCACGACCCGGAGGCTGGCCGTGTTCTCCGGCCGGATCGCGACCTCGATCCGATGTAACCCGAGCTGGAACCAGCAGTAGTCGGCGGCCATCGCCACCGCGGTCGGGATGATGCCGCGGCCGGCATAGCCCTGGTCGACCCAGTAGCCCATGCTGGCCCAGCCGGCCGAGCCGTAGGTGATCCCCGACACCGTGAGCTGACCGACGATCGGGCGCTTCGAACGGTCACTCGCCTCCGAGTAGGTCACCACGAACGGCAGCATCCGGCCCTGCCGCGCCTGCCGGTCCATCTCCCGCGCCATGCTGCGGAACGACTGCGGGCTGCGGTGCCCACTCGGCGGCTGGGTCGCGTCCCAGCGCCGCAGCCACGTCAGGTTGCGCTGCCGGACCGCGTTCCACTCCGCCGCGTCACGGGCGCGCAGCGGACGCAGTCCGATCGGACCGTGGCGCAGCTCCAGCGGCCAGGTCACGTCGGCCATCGCTCAGTCGCCCCGCACATGGTCGCCGCCGTGCACCTGGTCGACCGCGTGTCGCAGGATCGGTTCCAGCACCGCGAGCCCGTCCTTCGCGCCGCCACGCGACCCCGGCAGGTTCACGATCACGGTCCCGCCGGCGACACCGGCGAGGCCGCGGGACAGCGAGGCGGTCGGCACGCCCTTCGACACGCCGTACGCGCGGATCGCCTCGGCGACACCCGGCAGCTGCCTGTCCAGCACGGCGGACGTCATCTCCGGAGTCAGGTCGGTGGGCGAGACACCCGTCCCGCCGGTGGTCAGCACCACCTCGTACGACGCCGCGACCGCCGCACGCAACGCCTCGCCGACCGGGTCGCCGTCCGGGACCACCTGCGGTCCGTCGACCGAGAAGCCCCAGGAAACAAGGCGTTCCGCGATCAGCGGCCCGGTCGTGTCCTCGTAGACGCCCGCGGCGGCGCGGTTCGAGACCGAGACCACCAGTGCTCTCACGACGGACGCTCCCAGTGACCGGTCTTGCCGCCGTCCTTGGACTCGACGCGTACGTCGGTGATCACCGCCGCCGGGTCGAGCGCCTTCACCATGTCGACCAGTGCGAGCCCGGCGACCGTCACCGCGGTCAGCGCCTCCATCTCGACGCCGGTGCGGTCGGTGGTCTTCACCGTCGCGGTGATCGCCACCGCGTCGTCGTCGACGCGCAGGTCGACCGTCACCCCGCTGATCGCGATCGGGTGGCACAGCGGCACCAGGTCCGGCGTCCGCTTCGCACCCTGGATGCCGGCGATCCGGGCCACCGCGAGCGCGTCGCCCTTCGGTACGCCGTCACCGCGCAGCGCGGCCACCACCTCCGCCGAGACCAGAACCTTGCCGGAGGCAACTGCCTTGCGGGCCGACACCTCTTTCGCGGAGACGTCGACCATCCGCGCCGCACCGGCGTCGTCGACATGGGTCAGCTTGGGCTCGGTCACCAGACGTCCTCGTCCAGCAGCCAGGTCTCGACCTGCTCCCCCGGCACCATCCCGGTGATGTGCTCCGGGATCACCATCAGCGCGTTCGCGTGCGCCAGGCTGCCGACCAGGTGCGAGCCGTGCCCGCCGACCACCCGGACCTGCCAGCCGCCATCGGTACGGCTCGCGTACCCGCGGGCGAACTGGCGCTTGCCGCGCGCGGACTTGAACGGCTCCTCGACGGTCGCCGTCACCGCGGTCCGGGTGTACGGCTCGCGATCCATGAGCTTGCGCAGCGCCGGCCGGACGAAGACCTCGAACGACACGTACGCCGACACCGGGTTGCCCGGGAGCGTGAAGATCGGGATGCTGTCCTCGCCGATCACGCCGAAGCCTTGCGGCTTGCCCGGCTGCATCACCACCTCGGCGAAGTCCACCGTGCCGAGGTCGCTGAGCACCTCCTTGACCACGTCGTACGCGCCCTTGCTGACGCCGCCGCTGGTGATCACCAGGTCGGCTCGGACCAACTGGTCGTTCAGGGTGTCCAGCACCTTCTTCGGGTCGTCCTCGACCGCACCGACCCGGTACGCGACAGCGCCGGCGCGCCGGGCGGCCGCGGCCAGCGCGTAGCTGTTCGCGTCGTACACCTCGCCCTCGGCCAGCGGGGAGCCCGGCTCCCGGAGCTCACTGCCGCTGGAGATCACCACGACGCGCGGACGCGGCCGGGCCAGCACCCGGGACCGGCCGATCGCCGCGAGCAGCGCGATCTGCCGCGGGCCGAGCACGGTGCCGGACTCGAGCACCTGGGTGCCCGCGACGAGGTCCTCGCCGGTCCGGCGGATCGAGTTTCCGACCTCCGGCTGCTGCACCACCCGGACACTGGCGATGCCGCCGTCGGTCCACTCCACCGGGACCACCGCGTCCGCACCGTGCGGCATCGGGGCGCCCGTCATGATCCGGACCGCGGCACCCGCCGCCACCGCCATCGGGCCACCCGCGCCGGCGGCGATCTCGCCGGTCACCGGCAGCGTCACCGGGTTCGCATCACTCGCGCCGGCCAGGTCCGCGGCGCGGACGGCATACCCGTCCATCGCCGAGTTGTCGAAGCTCGGGAGGCTGATCGGCGAGCTGACGTCCTCGCAGAGCGCCTGGTCGAGCACCTCGGCGAGCGGCTGCTCGAACGGCGGCAGCGGCTGCACGGTCTGCAGCACCACCCGCAGGTGGTCGTCGACACTCCTCCTCATGCGCGAGACCTTAACGCTTCCGCGGCGATTCCTTTCCCGCGGTAGGCAGGTCTATCTGGCATGACGATGAAGTTCGGACTGTTCCTGCCCCAGGGGTTCGGCGGCGAGCTGGCCGCCGGAACGGACCCGCTGGCGGCGTACCAGACCATCACCGCGACGGCGCAGACCGCCGACGAGAGTGGCTACGAGACGGTCTGGGTGGTGGACCACCTGCACAACGCGCCCGGGACGCAGGGCCTGATGTTCGAGTCCTGGACCACCGCGGCGGCGCTGGCCCGCGACACCACCCGGATCCGGATCGGGCAGCTGGTCACCTCGAACGGGTATCGCAACCCGGCGCTGCAAGCGAAGATGGCGTCCACGCTCGACGTGATCGCCGGCGGCCGGTACACGTTCGGCATCGGGGCCGGCTGGTGGGAGCCGGACTATCGCGGCTACGGGTACGACTTCCCGGCCGCGCGCGAGCGCCTCCGCCGGCTGGACGAGGCCGTCCAGGTGATCCGGGCGCTGTGGACCGAGGACGAGGCGAGCTTCGACGGTGAGTACTACCGGGTCGACCACGCGATCAACCAGCCGAAGGGCGTGCAGCCGCGCATCCCGATGATGATCGCGGGCAGCGGCGAGAAGGTCATGCTCAAGCTGGTCGCCCAGTACGCCGACGCCTGCAACGTGCAGGGCGACCCGGCGACGATCGCGCACAAGTACGACGTGCTGCGGGCACACTGCGAGAGTGTGGGACGGGACTTCGACAGCATCCACCGGACGGCGATGACGATGGCGATCCTGGCCGGGACCGACGAGGAGGCGCTCGCGCAGGTGCCGGCCGGGGTGGAGGCGTTCTACCCGGGCGACGTCTCGTCGTACGGGCTGATCGGGAGCCCTGCCACGGTCGCGCGGCGGATCGAGGCGTACGCCGCGGCAGGCGTGCAGGAGCTGGCGATCGGGCTGCAGGGTGATCTCGACGCCATCCGCTGGTTCGCGAAGGAGTTCGTCCGGTGAGCTCCACGTTCGCCGCCGACACCGAGCCGTTCCGGCGTGAGCTGTTGGCGCATTGCTACCGGATGCTCGGGTCGGTGGACGACGCCGAGGACGTGGTGCAGGAGACGTACCTGCGCGCGTGGCGCTCGTACGACGCGTTCGAGGGCCGGTCGTCGTTGCGGACCTGGCTGTACCGGATCGCGACCAACGCCTGCCTGACCGCGCTGCGGCACGGCAGCCGCCGGCAGCTCCCGTCCGGGCTCGCCGGGCCGAGCGACGATCCGGCGTCGGTGGAGCCCGCGCCGGCTGACGTGCTGTGGCTGCAGCCCTTCCCGGACGCGCGCGATCCCGCGACGGTCGTCACCGCCCGGGAGAGCCTGCGGCTCGCGCTGGTGGCCGGCCTGCAGTACCTGCCGCCGCGGCAGCGGGCGGTGCTGATCCTGCGTGACGTGCTCGCGTGGCCGGCCGCCGATGTGGCGGAGACGCTGGAGACGTCGGTGCCGGCGGTGAAGAGCGCGCTGCAGCGGGCCCGGGCCCGGCTGGCGGAGGTGGCACCCGACGCGGACGAGGTGGTCGAGCCGTCCGCGCCGGAGGCCAAGGCGCTGCTCGAGGAGTACATGGCGGCGTTCGAGCACTCCGACGCGGGCCGGCTGGAGCGGCTGCTGTGCCGTGATGCCGCGCTCGAGATGACCGGGACCGCGACCTGGTTCTCCGGCCTGCGGACCTGCATGCCGTTCTTCCGGGCCGCCGCGCTCGGATCGCCCGGCGACTGGCGGATGGTACCGACGGCGGCGAACGGCCAGCCCGCGGCCGGTGCCTACCTGCGCGACGACGACGGCAGCTACCGCGCCCGCGGGATCGCCGTGCTGACGGTCACGCCGGCCGGTATCGCGCGGATCGTGCTGTTCGGCGATCCCGGGCTGTTAGACCGGTTCGGGCTGCCGGATCAGCTCGCCTCGGGGTGACCGCCCCACACCATCCGGATGTCCGGAGCGTGCTCCTCGTTGGCGGCACCGTCGGTTCGTCGTACCTCGAAGAAGCCGTGCCCGGCGTAGAACCGCTGCGCCCGGGTGTTCGACTGGAACGTCCACAGCGCCAAGCCGTCCGGCCGTAGCGACTTGGCCAGGTCCACCAGCATCGACCCGATTCCCTCCCCCGACCGCTCCGGGACGACGTACAGCTGGTCGAGGTCGTCACCGTCCAGCGTCAGTACGCCGACGATGCCGCCCTCATCGGCCTCGGCGAGCCAGGTCTGGCCGTCGGGTAGCAGCACGTCCGCGAACCATCGACGTACCTCGTCCTGGGTGTGCACCGGAGCCGGCAGCTGGGTGGAGTCCGCGGTCCGCGACCGCCACCACACCGCGGCGGCCTCCGCGCAGTCCGGCGACTCCAGCGGCCGCACCTCCACACCGTCCACCTCGCGGACTCTACTGACCACGCGCGAGCGGCGGGCCGGTCGCCGGCCCGCCGCTCTCGGCTCGCTACCTGTCGTTCAGCGCGGCGTCGGTCACGAGCCTGATCACCTGGTCGCGGGTGATGCCGCCCTGCTGCGGTCCGGCCGTCGACGTCGAGCCGGCGCCCTTCGGCCGCGGTCCCGCGCGGTCGACGGTGTCCCACGGAGCGACCGCGACGAAGGCCACGTCACCGTCCGGCTGCTCGTACCGGGCACCCATCCGGCCCGCCGCCTTGTTCTCACCGAACCAGACGACCCGGCCGTCCGGCAGCGTCACCTTCTCCGTGCAGTCGACCCTGACCTGCTCGCTGCACTCGCTGACCATCGACTTCACGTCGACGCTGACGGCGACGAACTGCTTGGCCGCCGACGACTTCGCGCTCCAGGTCGCCGAGGCCTCGGCCTGCTCGGACACGAAGTACTCGTAGGGGTCGCTCAGCCGCCCGTTGGCGAGGACCCGCTCGAGCGCGCCGTACATCTGCGTGGTGTCCGGGCCGAACCTCAGCAGCCGCTCCTTCTCCGCCTGCTCGGCCGCGGTCAGCGCCGGTAGCCGCAGGCTCTCGTCCTGCACCAGGGCCAGCAACTGGTCCTGGGTGATGCCCAGGTCGTGGACGGGGATCGTCGTGTTCTGGTGGAACCGCGCCCCGACGATGACGTAGACCACGCCGCCGTCAGGCCGGGCGTATCCGACCTCGAACTCCCCACCGCGCTTCGCGACGTGGGCGGTCCGGCCGTTCTCGAGCCGCACCTCACGGCAGTCGGACGGCCGCACCTTCGCGATCATGACCCTGGACGCCCCGCACAACTTGCCGATCGCGCGCTCGGTGTCCGCGAGCTCGAGCCAGATCACGCCCTCGCCCGACTGTCCAGCGATCCGCCAGCCCACCTGCGCGGTCGCCTGCCGGAGCCCCGGCTGGCCGAACGCCGGGATGACCGCCTGGTCGAGCCGCAGGTGGTCCTTCCCGGGATCGAGGTGCCGGACGAGCGCCGCCCGCATCGTAGGGCCAAGGTTCTCGTTCGCCCATGACCTGGGCGGGGTCTTCGACGGCGCTTTCGACGGGACCTTTGTCGCCGTCGCGGTAGCTGTGGCGGAGCTGGTCGCCGCGGGCGTCTCGAGCCCCGGAGTGCGGGAGTCGCCCCACACCGTCGCGCCGACCACCACCGCGGCGACCGCCGCGACGACGGTGAAGATGCCGGTCCCGGTGACCAGACGCGTCCGGACCAGCCGCCGACGGCCGGCCGCGATGTCGTCCTCGACCGCGCGTGGGAGGAGATGGTCCTGCCGCTCCGCGGCCTCGGTCATCAGGTCGTGCAGTGCCTTCTCGTCGAGCATGCTCAGCTCCTCCTGGTCTCGAACTGAGGGGCGAGCAGCTGGTTCAGCGCCGCGAGCGCGCGTGACGTCTGGCTCTTCACCGTTCCCGTGCTGCAGTCGAGGTCAGCGGCTGCCTCCTCGACGGACAACCCGAGGAAGTGCCTGAGCACGACGACCCGGCGCTGGCCCGCGGGAAGCTGTGCCAGTGCGGCGACGATCGCCGACCGGTCCTCGGCCGCGAGGCCCTCCCGCGCCGACGTCTCGATACCGTCCAACCCGGGAGCCTCCCGGCGCCACGGTCGTTTGGACTCGTCGATGCTCGAGTTCACCAGGATCCGCCGCGCATAGCCGTCGGCGGACGCACGCTCGACCCTTGGCCACGCTACATACAGCTTCATCAGCGTCGTCTGGACCAGATCCTCCGCGCGGTGCACATCACCGCACAGCAGGTACGCCGTCCGCCGCAGCTGCGCTCTGCGCTGAACGACGTACTCCTCGAACTCGTCGTCGCGTGCCTGCCGTCGCATGCTCACCCCTTTGTATCCCGTCATCGACGAATACGGGGCGACGAGCCGATCGGTTGTCAGCCTTGCAGACGGGTGCCGTCGGGGATCCGGAGCCGCTCGCCGGCCGGCGCCTCGACCTCGACCTCACCGACGACCGTGACGTCCTTGCCGAAGGCAACGTCACCACGAACCTCGAGCCGGTCGGCACCGGCCAGGCTGGGTGCGCCGTGCGCGAACCGCTCCTCGAAGTCGGCCAGGATCTTGAAGTGCTCGGGGTCCAGCGCGACGTACGGCTGATCCCCTTCCCGCGTAGTGACCAGGGTGCCGTCGGCGGCGAGCTCGTACACGTCCGAGCGCAGCACCAGCAGGTCGTCGGTGGTCTTCACCGGCTTGAACCGGCGGCGGTCCACCAGTACCGCGCGAGCACCCTCGAACGTCTCGATCGCGGTCCCCATCGCGGTCTCCAGCTGGATCACCTTCGGCGAGTCCGGGTCCGCCGGGTCCACGGTCTTGCGGTTCACGATGATCGGCAGCCCGAGTACGCCGTCGTGGTCGGCCATCAGCTCCGCCAGCCGATCCAGGTCGATCCACAGGTTGTTGGTGCTGAACGTGGTGTGCAGCGAGGTGTCCTGGAACAGGTCCTCCTCGCCGTCCGCGACCTGGGCCGAGTCGCGCAGCACCAGCCGGCCGTCGGACCGGCGGACCGCGATGTGCCCGCCCTTGCGGTCGGACCGGGTGCGGCGGCAGACCTCCATCCCGAACGGCACCTCGTGCTCGGCCATCCAGGCGACGATCCGGCCGTCCGGGACCGCGCCGAGGTTGTCGGCGTTCGAGATGAACGCGTGCCGATAGCCCTTCGCCCTGAGCGTGTCCAGCAGACCGGAGGCGACCAGCGCGACGTACAGGTCGCCGTGCCCGGGCGGGCACCACTCGAGCTCCGGCGCCTGCGGCCACTCGACGGGGGTCAGGTCGTCGGCGCGCAGCTTCGGCTCGGCGTTCTGCAGGAAGTCCAACGGCAGCCCCTCGACCGGCAGGTCGTCGTACTTGCCGAGGATGGCGAGCGACTCGTCGCGGGTGCGGAACGAGTTCATCAGCACGAGCGGCAGCGCGACGTCGTACCGCTGCCGGACGGCAAGGATCTGCCGGGCGATGATGTCGAGGAACGTCAGCCCGTCGAGCACCGGGAGCGCCGACTTCGGGCCGGTGACGCCCATCGACGTACCGAGTCCGCCGTTCAGCTTGATCACCGTGGTCCGGGCCAGCGCGTCCCGCGCCGCGGACTCGTCGGTGTCGAGGTTGTCCAGGTTCGGCAGGTCCCGGACCGGCTCGATCTCCGACTCGGGGATCGTGCCGCGCTCGCCGGACTCGAGCAGCTCGTAGTAGTGCGAGAAGACCGTGACCGCTACCTCGGCGACTCCGGCCGCGCGCATCTTCTCCTGGGCCTGGCGGAGACTTCCAGCGCTCATGCGCCAACGATAGGTGGCCTGGTCCGCGACGCGCCTGTGGAGGCAAGTGCGGTGGGCGATGTCACATACCATCGCTGCGTGTCGCAGCGTTCGGAGCTTTCGAAGCTGGAGTGGCGGCGGGACCTGCTCGAGGTACGGCGTTCGCTGAGCGCGCCGGATCTGCAACGCGCCGCGGAGGGCCTGTTCGCGACCGCGTGCCGTGAACCGCTGGTGGCGTCCGCGCGGACGGTCGCGGTGTACGCCGCGCTGCCGCCCGAGCCGGAGGTCGGACTGCTGACAAGCTGGTACGAGTCGCGCGGCACCCGGGTGCTGCTGCCGATCCTGCACGACGACAACGACCTCGGCTGGGGCGAGACCTCGGCCGGCCTGGTCCCGGGCCGCTTCGGGCTGTCCGAACCATCGGTCGACCTCGGCGTCGACGCCGTCCGGGCCGCCGAGCTGGTCCTGTGCCCGGCGCTGGCCGTCGACGAGTCCGGCGTACGGCTGGGTCGTGGCGGCGGTTCCTACGACCGGGCCCTGGCGCACCTCCCGCCGGAGACCCCGGTCGTCGCCATCGTCTACGACACCGAACTGGTGGCCGAGCTGCCATCCGACCCGCACGACCACCGCGTCGGCTTCGCACTCACCCCCACCCGTCTCGTTCCGCTCCGCCCCCATATGCCCTGAGTCAGACGCTGGCCTCGATGCGGATCGTCACGAGGGGTTACGTGACTGTCCACGGAGGGAATACCCTGCCGAGCAAGGGGAGGTGCGCCATGGCGCAGCGGGATATGAGGGTGACCATCGGCACGGCTGCGAAGGTGCTGCTGTGGTTCGTCTACGCCTGGCTCGTTTTCAACCTGGTGCTGTTGTTCCTCGCGTTCGTGCTGCAGCTGCTCGGGGCGAACCCGGACGCCGCGTTCGCCGAATGGGTGTACCGGTCGGTGCAGCGGTCGATGGCGCCGTTCCGCGGGCTGTTCGAACCGATCGAGGTCAGCGACAAGTCGGTGCTCGATACGTCACTGCTGTTCGCGATGATCGTCTACGGTCTCATCACCCTGTTCCTCAAGGCCGGCATCGACTGGCTGACCGAGCATGTCAGGCGGCGGCAGCGGATGCTCGCGGCGCAACCACCGAGTGCGTACCCGGGCCAAGCGTCACAGGCGCCGGTCGCCCCACCGGGGACAGCCTTCCCGCCGACGACAGGTCCCCCGTCGGCGCCGGTCCCCCCACCGACGGCCGGCGTGTTCCCTGACTCCGACCGTTGACGGCGGCGGCCGACGGCTCAGGCCTGTCCGGCCGTGCTGAACACCAGGAGCTGCCGGTCGACTGCCCGGATCGCGCTGCCGGCCCGGGCTTAGCGGTCAGTGCCGCTGCCCGGTTGCAACATGAGCCCGGCGCCAGAACCCGAGCACCAAGAGGCCAGCACACCAACTGGTCACGCCGCAAGAACCTGTGCATCGTCCCCACATCCTCTGCCGCGAACACTCAGAACCCGGCTGTGCTCGGCTTCTGGCACCACTGCCAGCTTGTAACCCGAGGGCGGCGCCACAACCCGAGCACCAAGGTGCCAGCACACCGCACGACCACCCCAAGCACGCGATCGGAGAACCCGCTCTCGCCGCTTGCCGGGCGCAGAATGCCCCAGATCGGCCGGCGAGACTCCCCCCACAGCTCTCGGCACGATATGACTAGCCGGTCAAATCACAATCCACAGAACCGGAAAAAGTGACCGATGATCGCCAAATAGGGAGGGGCGGGGCACCGATGGGGGCCGGACGGGGGAGCTGCTTGGTCCGGCTGCGCAGTTGGTCAGCCGGAGGGGCGGAGGGTGAGGGTGTGCTCGCGGCGGGCTGTGACGGACTCGCGGGTGTGCGGCCACGGGAGGGTCTGGCCGACGGCCCAGAGCTCGGTCTGGTCGGTGTAGTTGCCGTGGAACGCGTGGCCGGACACGCCGGTCAGGCTGATCCAGCGGGAGCGGTCGAGGTCGGCCAGGTCGACCACCATCCGCATCGACGGGACCGCGGTCACCTCGTAGCCCTCGGCGGCGTTCCAGCTGGTCGCGTTCACGATCGACGAGCCGCCGCCGAGCTTGTACGGCCCGCGGTTGAACAGCCGCTCCACAACGCCGATCCCGGACGTGCCGAGGGTCTGGTTCGTCAGCGTGAGGGTGTGTAGCTTGCCCCACTCCCAGTACTCCGGGTCGCGCGCCATCGAGGTGGTGATCTCGTTCCGGGCGTCGACCAGGGCCTGCCGCAGCACGTCGTCCCGGGTCTCCTTCTCCGGAGTGTCCACGTTGTCCCACCAGGCGTTGCCGGGCTGCCCGATCAGCGTGCGGACCACCTCGAACCAGCGCGAGCCGCCGTCCGGCCAGGTGTCCTGCGGCATCTGGTCGTGGAACGTCAGCGCGAGGATGTCGCGCCACACCACGTTGAAGTACGCCGCGGCCGCGGAGTTCGCCGGCTGCCGGAAGTCCCAGCCGCGCAGCGTGTCCTGGCCCTGCCGGACCCATGGGTCGCCGAGCTTGATCCGGAGCAGGTGCGGGACCACCATCGCCGCGCTCCGGTTCAGGTCGTCGGACTGGATCCGCACCATCGTGCCGACGTCGAGCTTGCCCGCGGCGGCGAGCCGGTCGGAGATCTGCTGGGCGCGGTAGCCGTAGTCCCAGGTGGTGCTCAGGTGGAACGGGTATGACGGCGGCACCACCGCCTGGTTCGCGGTCGTGATCATCCCGTCCGCCGGGTCGAGCTCGTACGGCAGCGCCTCGAACGGGATGTAGCTCTGCCACTCGTACGCCGGGTCCCAGCCGAGCGACGGCCAGTCGCCGGTGCCCTTGCCGCGAACCGGGATCCGGCCCGGCGCCTGGTACCCGATGTGGCCGGAGCGGTCGGCGTACACCAGGTTCTGTGACGGCGCGTCGAACAGCTTCGCCGCGGTGCGGAACGCCTCCCAGCCGCGCGCCGCGTTCATCGCGAACAGCGCGTCCGCGGTGCGGCCCGGCACCAACGCGGTCCAGCGCAGCGCCACGGCGTACGTCTCGTCCCCGGTGCGCGCCCCGGACGCGGGGCCGGACTCGGCGGCGAGCCGGCCGAGGGTGCGGTGGTCCTCGGACGCGTCGGAGATCACCGGCCCATGCCGGGACTCGCGGACGGTCATCGTCTCCGGCTCGTCGCGCCCGGCGACCCGGAACGTCTCGGTGCGAGTCTTCAGCGGCTCGGTCTTGCTGCCGTACACCGTCGCGTTGCCGCGGACCTTCTCCAGGTAGAGGTCGGTGACGTCCGGGTCGAGGTTGGTGAAGCCCCACGCGATCTGGTTGTTGTGCCCGATCACCACACCCGGTACGCCGGAGAACGTGAACCCGCTGACGTCGAACGGGCACTCGGCGCTGACCTGCCGGCAGTGCAGGCCCATCTGTTCCCAGACGCCGGGCATCGACGGGCTCAGGTGCGGGTCGTTGGCCAGCAGTGGCTTGCCGGACTCGGTGTGCTCCCCCGACACCACCCAGGAGTTCGAGCCGAGCCCGTCACCGCGGCCGAGCAGCTGCGGCAGCTGCGCGGTCAGCCGGTCGATCCGGTCCAGCGCCTCGGTCAGACCGGGTGCCAGCGCTGCCCGCCGGGCCTCCTCGGAATCCCCGACATACTTGCCCTGGGCAACGGTTGCCGTGCTGAGGATCGGCTCGTTGCGCTGGTACGGGTACGGCGGGAACAGCTCGTCGATCTGTTCCAGCGACAGGTTCGGCGCAAGCCGGACCCGCTCGATCTCCTCCTCCATGTTGCCGCGCAGGTCCCAGGCCATCGCCTTCAGCCAGGCCAGCGAGTCCGCCGCGGTCCACGGCTCGGCGTGGTAGTCCAGCCCGTTCAGGCCGAGTACGGCGTACTCCAGCGACAGATCGGTGCCCTGGTGGCCGTCCAGGTACGCGTTCACGCCCGACGCGTAGTCGTCCAGGTAGCGGCGGGTCGCCGGCGCGAGCATCGCCAGCTCCTTCTCCGCGACCCGGCGCCAGCCGAGGGTACGGACGAACTTGTCCGTCTCCAGCGCGTCCTCGCCGAACATCTCCGCCAGCCGGCCCGAGGTCACGTGCCGGCGGAAGTCCATCTCGAAGAACCGGTCCTGCGCGTGCACGTATCCCTGCGCCGCGAACAGGTCCGCGGTGGTGTCGGCGTAGATCTGCGCGATCCCGGCCTCGTCCCGGACCACCTCGACCTCGGCACTGAGCCCGGGCAGATCCGCCTCCCCGTCGTACGACGGGAACGAGTCGCGGACCACGTACACCACAGTCCCGGTCAGCGTCAGCAGCAGTGCGGCGAGCACGAAACCGGTGACGATCAGGACACGGAGTAGGCGGCGCACGAAGACAACCTAGTAGGCCCGCGACGCCGGTTTCACCCGCGGGCCGTGCCGTCAGCCCGTCGCGATGCTTACCTCGGTCGACTTGAACAGCGCGGTCACGCGGTCCCCCTCGGCCAGGGTCAGCTCCTGCGCGCCGTCCTTGGTGATCGCCGCAGTGAGGTCCGGCCCACCGTCGACAGCGATCTTCACCGTGGTCATCACCGCACCGTGCTCGACGGCCGTCACGGAGCCTGCCAGCCGGTTCCGGATGCTGATGCCCTGCACCGGCCCGGTCGCGACCGCGACCTCGGTGGACTTCACCAGCACGGTCACCTGCTGCCCCTCCGCCAGGCCGAGCTCGTCGACCGCCTCGAGCGTGATCACGGCGACAACCTCCTGACCGCCGGCGAGCCTTGCCCGCACGGTCGCCATCACCTCGCCGCGGGCAACGGCGACGACGACACCGCTCAGCTGATTCCGGATGCTCAAGCCCATGGCAACCCCTCGGGTCGTGACGGTTCAGATTCCCAGCATGCAGATACGATGCACCGCTCGCTACAGTGGCTCGATAACGCAATGGCGAATGGTGCTTTGCCTTGGAAGATGCGAGGCCCTACTGTGTGCGGGTGACCGCATTCCGGATCGGAGAGGCCGCCGAGCTGCTGGGGGTCAGTCCGGACACTGTCCGGCGCTGGGTCGACACGGGCCGGCTCGGGGCGGCCCGTGATACGCACGGCCATCGGCTGATCGAGGGGACGGACCTCGCGGCGTTCGCACGCTCGCTCGGCGCCGATCCCGACGACCACACGGACCAGTCCTCAGCCCGCAACCGGCTCCGCGGAATCGTCACCGCGGTGGTCAAGGACACCGTGATGGCGCAGGTCGACATCCAGGCCGGGCCGTTCCGGATCGTCTCACTGATGAGCCGCGAGGCGGTCGACGCGCTCGACCTGCAGGTCGGCTCGGTTGCGGTCGCCGTGATCAAGTCCACGACCGTCGTGGTCGAGAAGGCCACGCCGGTCGCCGTCGGCAAACCGAGGACCACCTGATGAGGAGACCGTCGTCGATCCTGGCCGCGCTGGCGGCGACCGCCCTGCTGCTCGCCGCGGGCTGCGGAGCCGACGCGGGTGGCGAGCCGGCGGCCGGGGGCGGGGCTTCCAGCGCCGCGGTGAGCGGCGACGTCACCGTGCTGGCCGCGGCCTCGCTGACCGAGTCGTTCAAGCAGATCGGCAAGGACTTCGAGGCCGACAACCCGGGTACGAAGGTGACGTTCAGCTTCGCCGGCAGCTCGGCACTGGCGACGCAGATCAACCAGGGGGCGCCGGCGGACCTGTTCGCGGCCGCGAGCCCGGCGACGATGAAGACGGTCACCGACGCGGGCAACGGCGACGGCGAGCCGGTGACATTCGTCAAGAACCAGCTGGTGATTGCGACTGCGAAGGGCAACCCGAAGGGCATCAGCGGCCTGAGCGACCTGACCAAGCCCGGGGTGAAGGTCGCGCTGTGTGCCGAGCAGGTGCCGTGCGGCGCGGCGGCGAAGAAGGCGCTCGACGCGGCGAACGTGAAGCTCACGCCGGTCACGCTCGAGCAGGACGTCAAGGCCGCGCTGTCGAAGGTGAAGCTCGGTGAGGTCGACGCCGCACTCGTCTACCGGACCGACGCCAAGGCTGCCGCCGCCGATGTCGACGGGCTGGAGTTCCCCGAGTCCGCGGACGCGATCAACGACTACCCGGTCGTCGTGCTGAAGGACGCGCCGAACAAGTCCGCGGCGCAGGCGTTCGCCGGCTACCTGGCCTCGGAGAAGGCGAAGGCGGTGCTGACCGCCGCCGGGTTCCAGGCGCCGTGACGCCGACGCGGCGGCAGACCAGGGCGCGGGTGCCGCTGCCGCTGCTGCTGCCCGCCGGTCTGGGCCTGGTGTTCCTGGTCCTGCCGCTGGTCGGCCTGGTGGTCCGGGCGCCCTGGACGACGCTGCCCGAGCGGCTCACCGAGCCCGGCGTACTGACCGCGCTCCGGCTCTCGCTGCTGACCGCGACGCTGGCGACCGTGCTGTGCCTGCTGCTCGGCGTACCGCTCGCCTGGCTGCTGGCCCGGATCACCTTTCCCGGCCGCCGGCTGGTCCGCGCCCTGGTGACCGTCCCGCTGGTGCTGCCGCCGGTGGTCGGCGGGGTGGCCTTGCTGCTGGTCTTCGGACGGCGCGGGCTGGTCGGGTCCTGGCTGGACTCGACCTTCGGGATCTCGTTGCCGTTCACCACCGCCGGCGTGGTGGTCGCCGAGGCGTTCGTCGCGATGCCGTTCCTGGTGATAGCGGTGGAGGGTGCACTGCGCGGGACGGACACGCGGTACGAGGAGGCCGCGGCCACGCTCGGAGCCGGGCGGTGGACCACGTTCCGGCGCGTCACGCTGCCACTGGTCGCGCCCGGTGTCGCGGCCGGCACGGTGCTGTGCTGGGCTCGGGCGCTCGGTGAGTTCGGCGCCACGATCACGTTCGCCGGCAACTTCCCAGGGCGCACGCAGACGATGCCGCTGGCCGTGTACCTCGCGCTGGAGACCGACCTGCAGGCCGCGATCGTGCTGAGCCTGATCCTGCTGATCGTCTCGGTCGGGATCCTGGCCGGACTGCGCGGCAGGTGGATCGCATGACCGGCGTACTCGACGCGCACCTGGTCGTGCAGCGCGACACCGGGTTCCGGCTCGACATCGAGGTCTCGATCGCGGCCGGCGAGGTGGTCGCGCTGCTCGGCCCGAACGGCGCCGGTAAGACCACCGCGCTGCGCGCGCTGGCCGGACTCACCCCGCTGACCGATGGCCGGATCCGGGTCGGCGGCGACGTCCTGGATGATCCGGCCGCGCGGGCGTGGACGCCGCCCGAGGACCGCCCGGCCGGGGTGGTATTCCAGGACTACATGCTGTTCCCGCACCTGTCCGTGCTGGACAACGTGGCGTTCGGGCCGCGCAGCCGGGGTGCAGGCCGATCGGAGGCGCGGGCGCTGGCCGCGGACTGGCTGTCCCGCGTCGGCCTGTCGGAGTACGCTCGCCGCAAGCCGCGCCAGCTGTCCGGCGGCCAGGCCCAGCGGGTCGCGCTGGCCCGTGCCCTGGTCGGCGACCCGGCCCTGCTGCTGCTCGACGAGCCGCTCGCCGCCCTGGACGCCAGGACCCGGCTGGACACCCGCGCCGAGCTGCACCGGCACCTGTCCGAGCATCCCGGAGCCACCCTGCTGGTCACCCACGACCCGCTGGACGCGCTCGTCCTGGCGGACCGGCTGGTCATCGTCGAGGATGGCGCCGTGGTCCAGCAGGGCGACGCCGCCACCATCACCGCCCGGCCGCGCACCGACTACGTCGCCCGGCTGGTCGGGCTGAACCTGTACCGCGGGCCTGCCGCTGACCGCGTCGTCCGGGTCAACGGCGACTTCGCCCTCACCGTGGCGGAGCCGATCGACGGCGACGTGTTCGTCGCGTTCCCGCCCGCCGCCGTCGCCGTGCACTCGCACCGGCCGGACGGCAGCCCGCGCAACACCTGGCCGGCAACCATCGCCGGGATCCAGCGCCACGGCGACAACCTCCGGGTCCAGCTGGACGGCCCGATCACCGCCGCCGCCGACATCACCCCGACCGCCGCCGCCCAGCTGCGGCTGGCCCCGGGCCAGCAGGTCTGGGCCGCGGTCAAGGCCACCGAGACCCTCGCCTACCCGGCCACCCCGCGAGGCTGACTCACAGGATTGTCGTGGCAGCCGTTCTATGACCATGACGACCTTCGCATACCTCCCCGTCCCCGCCACTGATCTGGAACGGATCCGCCGCAACGGCCATGACGACCAGGGCAACACGCTGGTGCCGCGGGACGCCTCTGCTGGGCTGCCGCTGCGGTGCTGCCTGACGCTGTCCCGCGCGGGCGAGCGGGTCGCGCTGATCGCGTA
>Ga0075418_10001955_pt1 | contig 23415 bp, 19 predicted proteins | sample SoiMetdeltSBSDD2_FD_81776 | JGI IMG/M metagenome (GOLD analysis project Ga0075418, IMG submission 81776) | Bulk soil microbial communities from a Populus tree surrounding site in Tennessee, USA - Soil MetaG P. deltoides SBSDD2 | ecosystem: Environmental > Terrestrial > Soil > Tree plantation...
AAATGATCAGTTTTGGAGCCAACGTTTTACAAAAGAGAAAATATTTAGTTACCTGGATTTTATTCCAAAGGACAAATTCAAATTCACCGATCTTGATACGTATGAATATGCGATGCAGATAAGAATTAGAAAGTAGTCGTCGTTTTTATTCGCCAGATAAAAATTCTTTCATTTGTGTTTTGATAAACGAGTTCATAATAGCTTTTCATTCTTGACATAAAATAGACATTCTCTTCACTGGTTTCGTTAAAAAAACTAAGGCATTCTTTTCGGCTTACTATCACGTCCGGGTATATGTCTTCCATTATGCACTTCAATTCCTCGAGGGAACTGTTTGTGTTGCCGAAATGTTTAAAAAATTCAGGTCGGCTAAGCGATGATGGATGAGTTACACTTTTTGTAAGTGGGTATTTATTTAAAAGCCAGTAACCGATATGATGGTCTGCAAAAAATATTTTCTTATTATCAAGACCAAGTGATCTTAATTTATCCACTGTAATAAAAGCCTTGCCATTATAAAATGTTGAATTCTTATCATACTGTTTTATGATCCTGCTATATTCAATAAGGCTTTCAAAACTAAGAACCAAAGCGAGAAACCCATACCATAAGTAAGCTTTTTTTAATTCAATTCGTAACGTAAAGCCTAAAAAAAGGATCGCAATAAACGGGAAAATCTGGATAAGATAATGGCCATTTACCGTACCGCTCGAATAAAAAGTAAAAATGGTAGCCGCAAGCATCGTGATGAACATGCCGGCCTGCTTCTTTTTTTCTTTCTCAACAAACCTCAATGCTAATATTGAAAAGAATAAACCAAGGATGATCACCCATCCGGCTATAAGCAATTTATAGAGAGGGGCAATTTTTGTAGTATGACCATATTCCAATGTTGCCATGAATACCGAATCAATAAATAGTTCTAATTTATCCTGGAGTATATAGGGGATTGCAATAAAAATAAAAGGGATAGCAACCCCTGCTATTGTTACGATAATATTTTTAATTATTGATGAAAGTCGGTTTGATCTGTAATAGAATACGAAATAATAAAGCAGTAAAGCTAGTAGTGTGTAAGCCAGGTTAAGCTTACACAGCAAAGCACTGCCAAAGAGAATGCCCGATAATAGCAGATTGATAAAGGTTTTATTTTTTAAGAAGAAAAGAAGACCCGGCAGGAAAAAGAATATAGCAACATGTTCAGACATCACGCCCTGGATGCTTCCAAATAGCGAGCTTAAAAGAATATAGGATAATCCAATAAAGAATCCGTTTTTTAAATCAAGTGTTTTTGCAATTTGCATTAAAACAATAGCCGATATAAAAATGATAACCACACCAAATAAACGGATAGCAACTAAAGAATCTGGGAAGAGCCATTCAACAGATCCAAATACATAAAAGAGCAGTGGAGGCTTCAGATCCCACAAAAAATCATAAGGTAGGTGACCGTCTGTAATGCTTTTGCCTATTAAAATAAAAGTGCTTTCGTCACGATCTATATAATCCCTGAAAAAGAACGGGAACCGGATAAAAAAAGTGGTGGCAAAAAGAAATAAATAAGGAGCTGTAAAGAAACGTTTTAGACTCAGGTGGCTATTCATGTTCATGTGGTTGCTAGAAATGATAAATATAGTAAAAACTAAGATTGGGAAATGATTCTGAAGTACCTTTGCCTGCTTTTGTCCGAAAGAACTCTATTGGAGAAAAATGGTAAATGAAAACAAGAACATTCAAGAAAGATAAAGTCAATATTATTACGCTGGGGTGCAGCAAGAATATGGTTGACAGCGAGGTGCTGAGCGGTCAGTTATTGGCGAATGAGATCGACGTTGTGCATGAGAATAAAAAAACTGATCACAATATTGTTGTAGTAAATACCTGTGGATTTATTGAAAAAGCAAAGGAAGAATCGATCAATACAATTCTTGAGCAGGTTGAACTAAAGAGCAGCGGTCGGTTGGAAAAGGTTTATGTGACAGGTTGTTTAAGTCACCGTTATCGTGATGATCTTGAAAAAGAAATTCCCGGTGTTGATGCGTGGTTTGGGACTATGGAGCTTCCACTCATCTTAAAACAGTTTGAGGCAGATTATAAAACAGAATTGCTCGGGGAAAGATTATTGGCTACTCCGCAACATTATGCCTATTTAAAAATATCAGAAGGTTGCAATCGTACCTGTGCATTTTGTGCCATCCCTCTTATGCGCGGGGGACATGTAAGCAAATCAATTGAAGAAGTTATAAAAGAAGCGGAGGGATTAGTGAGACGTGGTGTAAAAGAAGTCATGTTAATAGCACAGGAACTTACGTATTACGGTTTGGATATTTATAAAAAAAGAATGCTGGCTGATCTGTTGCATCGTCTTGCCGATGTAAAAGGGTTAGACTGGATCCGCTTACACTATGCCTATCCTTCAAAATTTCCGTTAGAGATATTAGATGTGATGCGTGAAAGGGAAAATATCTGCAATTATCTTGACATGCCTTTGCAACATGCGGCCAATAATATGCTGAAGGCAATGAAGCGGCAAATAACAAGAGAAGAAATGGAAGAGTTGATCGTTGCAGTTCGTGAAAAAGTTCCGGGAATATGTTTGCGTACAACGCTCATCGCCGGTTTTCCGGGAGAAACGGAAGATGATGTAGATGAACTAAAAATGTTTTTGCAAAAGCAAAGATTTGATCGTGTCGGCATTTTTACTTATTCGCATGAAGAAGGAACTTCCGCTTATGATCTGAAAGATGATGTGCCCGCAGATGAAAAGGAGAAAAGGGCACAGGAGATAATGGAAGTGCAGCAGGAAATATCTTATGAACTTAATCAGCAAAAAATTGGAAAGACTTTTAACACCATCATTGATAAAAAAGAAGCTGGCCGTTATCTTGGCCGGACAGAATTTGATTCCGTTGAAGTAGACAATGAAGTTGTCATCCATTCTTCAAAAAAACTTCCAATAGGCGATTTTGTAAGTGTGAAGATCACGAAGGCTTATGATTATGATTTGGAAGGGGAAGTTCAATAAAAACAATACTTACTTTCGCTTTCTTCTTACAATTTTTTCAATCTCTACTGCAACAAGGATCAATATCGATGCCACACCTACCACCACAAATTCACTGAATGTTAATGATTGAGTTTTAAAAACAAATTGTAAGAAGGGGACATAGGTGATAGCAGCTTGCAGCAATAAAGTAAGAAGTACAGACCCTATCAATAATTTATTTGAAAACAATCCCATGCTAAGAAAAGATTGTTTTTCAGAACGTATACCGAGCACATGACACATCTGGCTTATACATAAAAAATTAAAGACCATTGTCTGCCAGGGCATATCATTTCTGATCGCCCATGCTTGCAACGAAAGAGCAATGCCAGCCATTAAAATTCCTACCCAGATCATGTGGAAACCGCGACCATTAGCAAATACTGTTTGCTGTGGCGGCCGTGGCGGTCTTTTCATAATATCCTTCTCTGCTTTTTCAAACGATAATGAAATAGCTGGTAAACCATCTGATGCCAGATTTATCCAGAGAATATGAATTGGTAGCAAAGCAACCGGTAATCCAAACAATGGTCCAAGCAACAACGTAAGTATCTCACTTGAGTTGGTTGTCATTAAGAATTTAATAAACTTAAGGATGTTGTCATATATCCTTCTTCCTTCTCTTATTGCTTTTACAATTGTTGAAAAATTATCATCAAGCAATACCATATGTGCTGCTTCTTTCGTTACATCAGTGCCGGTAATTCCCATAGCGATACCAATATTTGCTCTTTTTAAAGAGGGGGCGTCGTTTACCCCGTCACCTGTCATCGCTACATAATGTCCTTTCTTCTGCAATGTTTTTACGATCTGTAATTTTTGTTCTGGAGATACGCGGGCATACACTTTTATTTTTTCAACTTTTGATTGGAAGTCCTCTTCATTTAATTCAGCAAGTTCCTGGCCTGTTATGACAATATCCTGGTTGCTATCTAAAATGCCTATCCGCTGAGCGATGTTCTTTGCTGTAAGCGGATGATCACCAGTGATCATTACAGGTATGATGCCTGCAGTTTTACATTGAGCAACTGCGTCAATAACTTCTTCTCTCGGCGGATCGATAATACCTGCAAATCCCAAAAACTCTAAGTTGATTTCGTGAGTTTCACTTTTCGGATCTTTTGGTTTCTCATTCCAGTATTTGAAAGCAAAGCCTAATACCCTGAGACCTTTGCTTGCCATTTCATCAACTTTCTTTAAAAGATCACTGTTGCCGGCCTTTTTGCAACCCTCCAACAACACATCGGGTGCTCCTTTCGTAAATGAAATTATTTTATCATCGTGTTCATGAAATGTAGTCATTAGTTTTCTTTCCGAATCAAAAGGGATCTCTGCAATACGTGGCCACGCTTTTGCAGGAATGCCTTGTTCGTTCGCCATTTCCATAAAGGCAATTTCAGTGCTGTCACCCTTAAATTTTTTTTGATCGTCTACAATTGCATCATTATTCAACGCAAAAGCATGTAACAATAAATTACCGTGTTCGTCTTGCTTTAACTTATTTATTTCCTCCTGTGCGTATAATTTGTCGTTAAGGAAAACTTCTTCCACATGCATTTTATTTTTTGTAAGCGTTCCGGTTTTATCTGTGCATATATACGTAACAGAGCCTAGTGTTTCAACCGCTGGTAATTTTCTAATAAGACTATTGAGCTTTATCATTCGTTTGGCAGCCAATGCAAGTGAAATGGTGATAACCGCAGGCAATGCTTCCGGAATGGCAGCTACGGCAAGTGAGATACTGGTCATGACCATTTTTACAATGTCCTCTCCCCGCAGCCATCCGGCAACAAAAAACAGCACACATAATATCAATACGATAACAGAAAGTTTTTTCCCAAACGAAGCCATGCGTTGTTGCAAAGGCGTAAGTGTTTCATCTTCCTGCAACATTTTAGCAATGCGGCCAAGTTCTGTGTTCATACCCGTGGCCACTATGATCCCTTTACCACGGCCATTTGCCACAAATGTTCCTTTGAATGCTAAGTTTTGCAGATCACCAATTGATAAATTATCCTCTTCAAGCACATCGCTGATCTTATCAACAGCTTGTGATTCGCCGGTCAAAGCCGCTTCTTCTATTTTCAGGTTATTTGATTCAATGATCCGTATATCTGCCGGAACCGCACTACCTGCTTCTAATATTACAATATCACCAGGAACCAGTTCAATGGCAGGCAAGGTCGATACGTTTTCATCCCGCATTGCCTGTGCCTGTACGATAGCCATTTGTTTTAAAGCCTGCATGGCTTTTTCTGCACGATATTCCTGGAAAAAGCCTATCACTGCATTTAATACAACAATAACGAGGATAACAATAGTGTCAGTAACATCGCCAATGATACCGGATATAATTGCTGCAACCAGTAAAATAAGGATCATGATATCTTTGAACTGCATCAGCAGCATTGCGGCCACAGTTTTCCTTTTCCCTTCTTTTATTTCATTGGGACCAAATTTGTTCAGGCGGTGCCGGGCTTCTGAAGAAGAAAGACCTTTCTCATTTGACTCAGTTTTTGAAAATACTTCTTCTATTTTTAACTGATGCCAGCTGGTTTGCATGAACTATAGTGTTGTTGGGTTAAGAGTTAGCATATTATCACTCCTCATATTTCATACCACAACTCAGAACATTTTTTGAAGCTGAATCTTGCTCTCGTTAAACCTAATTATCCACTATCTTAGGGACTGCAATCAAAGGAATGGCAAAAGAATATACATTTATAAACAGGGATCTGAGCTGGCTAAGTTTTAATCATCGTGTTTTGCTGGAAGCAGCGGATACTTCCGTACCTCTTTACAGTCGCATTCAATTTTTATCCATATTCTCATCAAATCTTGATGAATTTTTCCGGGTCAGGATGCCTTCGATCTATGCGTTTACAAGCATCAACGCAAAAAAAACCGCCTTGCGCAGTGAGTATCCTGAAAACCTGGCTCAAACAGTAATTGATTATATACAGGGACATCTTGAAGATTTTGGAAAAATATTTACACGCCAAATACTACCCGCACTTGAAGACAATACTATTCATCTTTATTATGGTGATGCTATCAGGCCTGAGCATAAAGAGACGGTGCTGGATTATTTTTTATCAAGGGTCCTATCTTTTCTTCAACCAATTATTCTTAAAAAGGAAAATAAAGACACAACTTTTCTTGAAAATAATTATTTGTATTTTATAGTTGATATTGAAGAGAAGGATAGTCCCGGTGTACATCAATACGCATTGCTGAATATTCCTTCTGATCAGCTACCGCGTTTCTCAGAGTTACCAAAGATCGAAGAAAAGCATTACCTGCTTTTTCTTGATGATGTTATTTCTGAGAATCTTGGCGAAGTTTTTCCCGGTTATAAAATTCATGGAGCCTATGCTGTAAAACTTACCCGTGATGCGGAGTTAAATATTGAAGACGAATTTACTGGTGATATTGCCGAGAAAATTGAAAGGCAATTGTCCAAAAGAGATATTGGAACTGCAACCAGATTTCTTTTTGACCGGAAAATGCCACAGGAAGTAAGAGATTTCTTAAAAGTTTATTTTGATATAAGGGATGAAGAGATGGTGGAAGGCGGTCGTTATCATAATTTAAAAGATATGGGTAGTCTCCCCAATCCTACAGACAAGAGACTGACCTATGATCCATGGCCATCAGTTCCTCATCCTGATTTTAATACAAGCAATTCAATTTTCGAAATAATAGCCCTGGGAGAACGTCTTCTGCATTTGCCGTACCATTCCTACAATTACATTCTTCGTTTTTTTAATGAAGCAGCTATCGATCCCCAGGCAAAAGAGATATATATAACTCTTTATCGCGTTGCCGCCAATTCACATATCGTAAATGCGCTCATTAGCGCCGCGAAGAACGGAAAGAAAGTTACTGTCTTTGTTGAGCTGAAAGCGAGGTTTGATGAAGCAAATAATTTGAAATGGTCAAAGAAAATGAAAGCGGCGGGAGTAAAGATCATTAATAGTATTCCGGGGTTAAAAGTTCATGCTAAGATCGCTTTGGTAAAAAGATTTGAAGAAGGCAAGATGAAACATTATTCCTTGCTGGCAACAGGGAATTTTAATGAAACGACAGGGCGTTTTTATACAGATCATGTTTTCTTTACGTCTAAAAAAGAATTCAGTGATGATCTGCAACAATTGTTTTTTTATTTGCAATCACGATTGCAGCCAGAACAATTTGGCAAAATAGGGTTTAATCATCTGCTGGTTTCTCAGTTCAACATGATAAAGCGGTTCCGTAAAATGATCGACAGGGAAATAGAAAGTGCAAAGCAGGGCTTACCTGCACATATTATGATTAAAGTAAATAACCTGCAGGAAAGGGAAATGGTGGAAAAATTGTATGAAGCAAGCAGGGCAGGAGTAAAAATCGATTTGATCGTACGAAGTATATGTTGTGTAGCACCAGGAATCGAAAAGCAAAGTGAGAACATTACCGTACGGAGAATCGTTGACCGTTATCTTGAACACGCAAGAGTATTTATGTTTCATAATAATGGCGAACGAGAAATTTATATGGGGAGCGCCGATTGGATGAGTCGCAATCTTCATAGCCGAGTTGAAGTGATCTTCCCCGTCTATGATGAAAAACTAAAAAAGCAGATCAACGATATCCTCGAATTGCAATTAAGAGATACAAAAAAAGCTGTTCTGTTCAAGGCGGATCTTTCAAATGAGAGAATACCTACCGTAGGTGAGGAACCAGTCGCTTCACAGGAAGCAACTTATGCGTATGTGAAAAATCTTGGGGCTTAGTTTATTTATTCTTTCAATGTTCGCTCAATATTTCTATCAGGGATTAGCCACATGATACCAACAAGTATAATTAAGATGCCGCCAAAGAGCGGGTTAATATAGGAAAGCCCAATAGCAGCCGTATAAATTATGCAGGATAACATCCCTTTTCTTGATTGTTTTCTTAAAACCTCAAGCAAGGCAGCATTATCCCGATTGGAATCTTTAATAACCATCAGCAAAATATAATAAGCAATACCGCAGATATCTGATAATAATGCGTAAACAGCTACAGTGTTTTTTGCAAAATGATTTTCTCCCATCCAGGCTGTGGCAAACGGCAGAAGTGACAACCAGAAAAGTAAATGCAGGTTGGCCCATAAAATGCCACCTCTTACTTCTTTAATTGTATGTACGAGATGATGATGATTTCCCCAGTAGATACCCAGCATAAGAAAGCTTACAGCATAACTGACAAATACAGGCCAAAGCTTTATCAGTGCGTTAAAACTTGTATCCTCATGTGGTACTTTTAGTTCCAGCACCATGATGGTGATAATGATCGCAATTACTGCATCGCTGAAGGCTTCGAGTCGTGTTTTGGTCATGACACGAATTTATGTACAACGATGAAGAATCCAATCTTTATTAGTGACTACTTTGTCGTTGCCACACTTCCGGAAAAACTGATACCTGTTCTGTTTGTCATCACCACATTCAATTGTGCGGATCCATTATCAAAAAAAGTAAAACTCATGGATTGTACTTCCTGGTCTGGCCGGTTGATTGTTACAAGCCACCCTCCACCTTTTTTATCTTCTTTCGTCAGCGTGAAATTTGTGGATTTAAAATCCAAAGGGTTTCCCTCCAGTGCTCCGGCGGGAGAATTCAGTTTTCCAAAATATGGCAAGGCAACGATCAATGTATCCTTGAGGCATTTTACGAAATAGCCGCCTGTGAGATTTCTAAAAGTTCCATAAGAAGGCGAAGCGTTATTGGCAGTAAATGTCCATCGATTATTATTGACTGCCTGTGCAATTGTTTCCTGTGAAAATGCAGAGTTTACTTGTTTTTCTGAAGAACAACCAATGAAAATGGCTGAAAGTAGGATAAGACTCAGCAAACCACTTCGCTGTTTATTTACCAGATAATTCATAGCATAAAGTTTCTATAGTCAGTTCAAACTTCATACCTATTAATTACATTTTTTGTTAATGCTCCAGGTCGTGTTTGATCATGTATGATAATTAAGCAAATAGATTCAAAATACTAATCACGGTATAAAATAGTGATCGATTCTATTTCTTCATGAAAATGTCTGTCCAAAAAACCCAGGAAGGAGTGAAGAAGCTGCCAATCATTACTCTCGCCAGACTTCTGTTTCAACTCGAAAATTGAAATGTCTTTATTTGCTTTATAAAAATCAATAGAGCCTTTATAGCTTACATGTTTCCAGCGATTTGGCTTTATCGGGTGCAAAGTGCCACGTTTCTTTCGTCTTAATTCAATTTCCTTTTTCTTAATTAAGGAATAAAGATTTTCATGGTCAGGCTTTGAAACCACTTGTACTATCCTCATGGCTTTGGTTTTATTAGTGATTAAATCTCAGCATTGAAGAAACTTCAAGCAAATAAAGTATGCTCAATCTACGTCACCCCTTCAGGGGGACAGGGTTTACCAACCAATCCCATAATCTTCTCCATTATTTGAACTACCACCCCAAAAACTTCCATGCTTCCAGTCAAAATAAATTGCATTGATAGGTCCGCTGGTGCGATTGCCGGTTCTAACAGTATATCCCATTTTCTTCAATTCATTTCTGACTGTTTCCGGTGTTGCGTTGCTTACTAATATTTCACCGGCTCTGGGTTTGCGCTCATCAGTTTTTGTGCCTCCGAGAGAAAGCCACAATTGATTTGAATTGATGTTGGCCGCTTCACATGCCTGTTGAATGGTCATTCCGAATTCAACAACATTTAAAAAGCATTGTAATAAATTCTGATCCTGTGTATCGCCACCCTGTACCGCAAAACTCATAAATGGTTTTCCATCTTTCATGGCAAGTGTTGGTGTTAACGTTACTCTTGGTCGTTTGCCGGGTTCAACAACATTGAATGGATTATCATTCTTATTCAAAACAAAACTTTGACAACGCTGGCTCATACCAACACCCGTGCGACCGGCAATACATGCGGGCAACCAACCACCGCTCGGCGTGATCGACACGACCCAACCATCTTTATCGGCTGCTTCCACTGATGTTGTTCCCATCCACATCCTTTCCATATACGATTCATAATTTAAAGAAACAGTAGAATCATGTGAGGGAACAAAATTGCGATTCCCTTCAGCTGCTGAAGCTCTTTGTTTTAACAGATCGAGATAAGGATTTGTTTTTCCTTCGAATGGATAAGGATCGCCCGGACCAATGCTCGGATCATTCAAATCCCATTTTATTTGCGCAGCTCTTTGCTTTGCATATTCTTTACTTAATAGACCTTTCATGGGTTCTTCGGGAGCAAAATATGGATCGCCATAATAAAAATCTCTGTCAGCAAATGTTAGATTCATTGTTTGATAAATCGTATGAATATATTTTGAGCTGTTGTAGCCCATTGCTTTCAGATCAAAATTCTCTAATATGTTCAATGATTGTAAAAGCACGGGACCCTGTGTCCATTGCTGCAGTTTGTACACATCAATACCCTTATAATTTACTTTCATAGGTTCTTCTTCGATCGGTTTCCATTTTGCCAGGTCTTCCATTGTTATCAATCCACCTTGTTCCTGACAACCACGTACAAACTCTTTCGCAATATCTCCTTTATAGAATCTGTTATACGCGGCCATGATTGCTTCTTTTCTTGATTTTTTTTGTTTCAATGCATTTTTTTCTGCTTCCACCATTTTTGTCAATGTCTCCAAAAGATCTTTTTGAACAAAAATTTCACCTGGTTCTGGTGCTTCTCGTTTTCCTCCGAGACGAGGGTAGAATACAGCTGTGCTATAGGGCCATTGTTTCAACCATCTTTTATTTCTTTCAGATTCCATTGAGTTAGCTGTTTGCGCATCTATAGGATAACCTGCTGCCAATTGCATTGCTGGTTCCAATACATCTTTTAAACTCATCGTCCCATAGTTGGCGAGCATTAAACATAAACCCCCAACAGTACCAGGCGTGACGGCCGCCAGCGGTCCATATTCGGGAGGGAACTCATATCCTTTGCTCTTATAAAATTCTGGAGTGGCCCCAGTTGGCGCAACACCTAATGCATTTATCGCGATTACTTTTTTTGTTTTTGGATTATAGATCAATGCTTGTGTTTCGCCACCCCAACTCAATACATCCCACATGGTACATGTTGCCGCAAGCATCGAACAAGCTGCATCAACTGCATTGCCGCCTTTTTGAAATGTGATAGCGCCGGCTGTTGCTGCCAGTGGTTTCCCGGTGATCGCCATCCAGTTTTTTCCATGCAAGGGTGGTTTTTGAGTTGGCTGCGAGAAGATGAGTGATGAATAATGAGTGATGAGTAGAAAGAAAATAAGCCGTTTCATGTGATTGTAATTTTGGAATACTAAAGTTAAGTGAAACAAATTCAAAAAAGATTTTGTTCGAGTAATAGTAGTGTCTCACTTTGAAATGGAATTAAACCACGGAGCCACCGTGACACTAAGTGACACGGCGATAATCTCTGTGTTTCTCTGTGAACTGCGTGTCTCTGTGGTTAAAAAACGAATTGCGACACTACCAAATATTGGTCTTGTATGATTTATTAAGAATAATGGTTAGATTAGTTTCTCAAAGCGATTTGCATGCCTTCATTGCCACTGGAACATTTTTTAAAATGGGAAGAAGAAAACCCCGACAGAATATTTCTTCGTCAGCCGATCAACGGAGTTTGGAAAGATTGGACATGGGGAAAAGCTGGTAATGAAGCAAGAAGAATTGCAAGTGGGTTTCGTTCATTGGGATTAAAAGAAGGTGACCATATTGCATTACTTTCAAAGAATTGTGCTCAATGGATCATTAGCGACCTGGCAATTATGATGGCCGGTTGTATCTCGATCCCAATCTATCCAACTTTGTCAGATCATTCAATTGAACCTATATTGACACATAGTGAGTCAAAAGCGATCATTGTTGGGAAACTTGATGATTACGCCTCACAGGTAAAAGGAATTCCGGCAAGCATCATTCGCATCAGTGTCGACATGTATGGAATAAAAGAACAACATAGGATGGAGGAATTAATTGAGGACAATGAACCGTTGCGTGATATTTATTCATGGAAAGCCGATGAAATACTGACTATTATCTATACCTCAGGCACCACAGGAAAAAGTAAAGGAGTGATGCATTATGCTCGTGCCTTTGGGGCCACACTTAGCGCTGGTATACCAGCATTAGAATTACCACATCAGCCTCAATTGATTTCTTATTTACCGCTTAGTCATATTGCGGAAAGAGTAGGTGTAGAAATGAATGCATTATTTACCAACGGTACAATTTCATTTGCAGAATCATTAGAAACCTTTTCCGGAAACCTGGCGGAGATTCAACCGAAATTATTTTTTGCTGTGCCACGTATTTGGGGAAAAATGAGGGAAGGTATCTTATCAAAGCTGTCACAAAAAAAACTAAACACAATTCTTTCCATCCCTTTGATCGGTTCATTGTTTAAGAAAACACTCAAAAAGAAAATGGGTTTTTCAAGATGCTCACATTTTTTTAGTGCCGCGGCTCCAATCTCCATTGAGTTACAGGAGTGGTATAAGGAGATCGGAATCACGATTTACCAGGCGTATGGTATGACGGAGGACTGTGTGTATTCACATTTTTGCGGACCTAAGGCAAACAAGTTCGGTACAGTTGGAAAAACATTGCCGGGAGTACAGGTAAAAATTGGTGCTGACGGCGAGATAAGATTAAAAAGCCTTGGCAACATGAAAGGCTATTATAAAGAACCAGAACTAACGGCTGATGCATTTGACGAAGAAAATTATTTAAAGACCGGTGATATGGGTGAGTTTGATAATGATGGGTATTTAAAAATAACCGGTAGAGTAAAGGATCAATTTAAGACTGACAAAGGAAAATATATTTCACCGGCGCCTATCGAAGTGAAGTTGCTTTCGAATACTGATATTGAACATGCTTGCGTCGTCGGCACGGGTGTGCCCCAGCCAATGGCACTTATTTGTGTTTCAGAAACGGGTAAAAAGAAGTCAACAGAAGAATTGATACAAAGCTTATCCGAAAGTATACACTCAATCAATCCTTCTTTAGAAAAATATGAACGATTAGAAAAAGCAGTGATCATGAAAGAAAGTTGGACAATCACAAATAATATGATCACGCCTTCATTGAAAGTAAAAAGAAATGAAATTGAAAAAGTTCATTTGCCTAAATATCCTGCATGGTATCAAAAACCAGGCACAGTGGTTTGGGAATGATCAATGATGATGCTCCTTTAATTTTTCCTCTTCTTTTGTATCAAAATCAAGCTGTGGTAAAAACATGAAGCTTACCGGTGTCAGCGCATAAATAGCAATCGAGATATAGTTATTGATAAGTCCTGCGACAATCGCTATCAGAAACAAAATAGGGCCCGATATAACTTGTTTATAAATTTTTTTTCTTGATTCCATCGTTACTTCAGGATAAAAAAGCTTAGTCTTAAACGCAAGATGGCGGTACATGTAAACAGCCACGAGTGATGCAAGGCATAGTACTAATCCATAACTCACATTAGCCAGGTAAGAATCAATATTATTTCTTAAAAAAGCTGTAGTGAAAGGAATCAGACTGATGAATAAAAGAAAAATTATATTCAGGTAGGTTGTCTTAGTATCGTATCGAACGATCACTTTATTGATAGCATCATGATTGACCCAAAAAATAAGAATGTTTAAAAAGCTAAAAACAAAGGCTGCCAGTGAAAGCAGTTGCGCATGGCTAAACTCTTTCCATTGTTCTGAAAGACTAAAACCAGGCTCAAACTCAGGTATTTCGATTTCTAAAACAAGAAGAGTACAGGCAATAGCGAAAACTCCATCAGATAAAGCTTCAAGTCTTTTGGAAGCTCCCGGTAAGAAGGCATGTGGATGATGAGCCATACGATTTGCGGTTAATTTGGTTTTAAAAAAGAAACCGGGAACCATTTTCATGATCTCCCGGTTTTACAATTTCAGATAAGTCTATTTTTTTTGAAACAACCCATCGATCATTTGCTGGTTAAAATGCTTCGTGGGTTCATCGTTAATATTATGATATACTGCGCTCACAAAGATTGTTTGTGCTGCACTGAATATTGCTGAAATAATAAATGCACCCAATAACCCAAGAGCAATGCCAAGATAAAGATTGATCGTGCTGCCAATAATAAAACAAGGAATAATCAATACGATCATTGCAAGGAATTGAATTAAGCCAAAACTAAAAGTAGCGCCAAGACTTTCACCCCATTTTTGTTTCATCAGTTGAGCAGAACGTTTGAAGGCTGCAATCGGTCCCAGATTTTCATAAGCAATAATTGGAACAACAAAGAATGTAGCAATGCTCCATACAATACCGATAAGACCTGTTATGATTTTTCCAATGATCCCTGACTCTTCCTGTATGATACGAAGTATCGTGCCGACTATTGCAGCAAACACTGACCATGAAAATATTGCTCCAATGCGGCTAAGACTAAAACGAAGTCCCGCATTTACTGAAACTTCCTCGCCATGAAAATATAGACGGGTACAATGAATTAATGCCATATTAAAGAAAACTACGACAAAATAGTTGACTAGGTAAAATAAGAACAAATACAAGTAGTAAATGAGATTGGAACCAGATGAAGTATCCTCCACGCCGTCATCTGGCCAGCCATTTATCCCTAAAAAAACAAGAATAAAAGAGCCCATAACTACTACAAGAGAAATGCTGGAAAGTACAGGAAAAATGATCAGTTGCTTATTTTCCTTTAAAACTTTGAAGCTGTTCATGGCCAGCGTCCAGCCATTGGATAGTCGGTCAAAGAAGCTCATAGAATTTATTTTTGGTTATGAAGATAAATATAAGAAATCAATTTTTTTAGTAGGACTCGCGTCGTTTTAGTAAATGTTACTGAATGATTTAAGCCGGTTTTTTTATCGTTTTGACGAAGGTTTGAAACTCGACTGGCGTCTAAATTGTGTAACTATATTTTATGCTGAAACTCAAGTTATTAGCCGCGGTTTTGTTAGGTCTTTCATTCAGTTCTTTTTCGCAATCTCCCGTCCTTAGCGGAACTCTTCGTGATTCTGAAAATAAACAACCTCTTTCCGGCGCTACTGTTAAACTCATTCGTGGTACCGATTCGATGACCGTTGTATCTGATAAAACAGGAACTTTTGAGTTTACTAATTTAGTTGATACCGGCACCTACAATCTCGTTGTTACATTTTTGGGATATGAGTTAACAAAGAAAGAGATCGTTTGGGAAAACGTTTCTAAAAAAATTGATGACATTTTAATAAATAAGGAAGCTAAAGTTTTAGGGGGTGTTACAGTTACGAGTACTCCTTCCCTTGCAAGACAAAAAGCCGATACAACTGAAATCAGTGCAAGCCAGTTGAAAGTAAATCCAGACGCAAACTCTGAAGATCTTATTAAGAAAGCTCCTGGTATTACAGTTGAAAATGGACAGGTGAAAGTTGGCGGCGAACAAGTAAGAAAAGTTACTGTTGATGGAAGAGATTTTTTTGGTGACGATGCGGCTGCAACGCTTCGCAATTTACCTGCAGAAATAGTTGATAAGATACAGGTGTTTGATCGCCTGAGCGACCAGGCGCAATTTACAGGCGTTGATGATGGAAGTGCCGCGAAATCGATCAATCTTGTTACAAAGCCAAATATGCGTAACGGGCAATTTGGAAGATTTTTCGCTGGCTTCGGAACCGACAATCATTATCTCGCTGGAGGCAATATGAGCTATTTTAAAAATAATTCGAGAGTTTCTATAGTTGCATTAACCAATGATGTAAACCAACAAAATTTTGCCGAGATAGATCTGTTGGGTGCTACCAGCGGCGGCGGCGGTGGTGGATTTGGTGGTGGTGGAGGAAACTTCAGAGGCCAGGGAGGAGGTAGACAAGGCGGCGGTGGTTTTGGCGGAGGAGGCGGTGGCAACTTCGGAGGCGGCGGCGGAGGCTTTGGCGGCGGCGCAGGTGGTTTTCTTGTTGGTCAACAGCCAGGTGTAAGCAAAACGAATTCAATTGGTATTAATTACAATGACAAATGGGGCAAAAGCCTTGACGTAAGTGGTAGTTATTTTTTCAATAGCCGGAGAACGATCAACAATGAATCATTAACACGAGAATATTTCTTAAGTGGTGATTCAAGCCAGTTTTACGACCAGGTGACGATGTCTGATAATACAAACTATAATCACCGCGCTAATTTCAGGTTCGATTGGAAAATAGACTCGTTCAATTCTATTTTGATCTCACCGTCAGTAAATATTCAGAGATACGACAATAGCAGTGAAGTTACAGGCGTAAATTATTTTGCCGAATCTGATCTGATAAGTGAAACCAGGAACACTACATCATCAAAAAGATCTGCCTATAATTTCAATAATAATATTCTTTACCGCCATTCATTCAGAAAAAGAGGGAGAACGTTTTCCGTAAACTTCAACACAGGTTTAAATAACCAAAATGTAGATATTTTTACTGACGCCTATAGCGTGTATTATAAAGGCAACACAAACCTGGGCGATACGATAAGGCAATTCAACGACCAGCTTACGAAAGGCTACCAATTATCAGGTAGTTTGAATTATACCGAGCCAATAGGGAAAAAAGGAGCCATACTTGAGTTCAGGTATAATCCTTCTTTTTCATCTAATGAATCTGACAAAGAGACTTTCTTTTTTGAAGATGTATCGGGTAAATACACTCAATTCGATACCAGCTTATCCAATGTTTTTGACAACACTTACCTGACGCAACGTGGTGGCATTACTTATCGCAAAGGTGAACGCAATAAACAAATCTCATTTGGTTTGGAAGTGCAGTCAGCAACGCTTGAAAGCGAACAAATATTCCCTTATGACGCAAATGTGAAGAGGACATTTTCAAATATATTACCCAACGTGCAGATCAATCTGCCATTATCGACAAAAGAGAATATCAGGATCTTTTACAGGGCAAATACAAATGCTCCTTCTGTAAACCAGTTACAGGATGTGATCAATAACACGAATCCTTTGTTGATCTCGACGGGAAATCCTGGCCTTGATCAGTCTTATGGACACAGGATCGGCGGACGGTACCAATATACTGATACAAAAAAAGGCAACAGCATCTTCGTGAACTTTTTCGGATCGCTGACCAATGATTATGTTGCTACCGCAACTTACATCGCAAGTAGTGACTCCGTGCTTACGCCGACTGTCACTTTGTTTAGGGGTTCGCAATTAACAAAGCCGGTTAATTTAGATGGTCAGCGTAATTTCAATGTGTTTGTTACTTATGCACAGCCATTGAAATTCATCAAAACAAATATTAATTTGAATGCAGGCTTTGTTATGAACAGGACTCCTGGTATTATCAATAATGTTTCGGGCATCACCCGTGCGTACAATTACAATGCGGGTGTTGTTTTGGCTAGTAATATCAGCCAGTATGTGGATTACACGATCTCTTATAATGGAAGTTTCAATAATGCTAAAAGCAGTTTGCAATCGCAGCCTGATAATAAATATTTTTCTCATTCTGCCTCGGCAAAACTCAATTTACTGAGTAAAAAAGGATGGTTATTCAATACAGATCTTACTAATCAATTGTATTCGGGTTTGAGTGATGGGTTCAATCAAAGCTATTGGTTGTGGAATATGGCGGTAGCTAAAAAAATATTCAAAGGACAAAAAGGGGAGCTACGTCTTGCGGTATTTGACCTGCTGAACCAGAATCAAAGCATTACCCGTACAGTATCTGAAACGTATATTGAGGATGTGAATACAAAGGTGGTGAAACAATACTTTATGCTGACGTTTACATATAACCTGAAGAATTTTGGAAAGGCTCCGGTAAGAAACTTTAATCAAAACCAAAACCAGGGAGATTTTTTCAGAAGAAATTAGTTTTTGCATAAATTGAAAACCGAAAACCAATGAACTGCTTTGATCAACGAAACGGAACTAATAGATCGGTTAAAACAAGGAGATGAAACGGCTTTCAAGACAATTGTAGAGCAGTGGAAGGACATGGTTTATAATACAATTCTGGGCATCGTACAAAATGATACTGAAGCAGAAGACCTGGCGCAGGACGTTTTTATAAAAGTGTTTGAAAAAGTTGGCACTTTTAAGGGCGATTCGAAATTTTCAACCTGGCTTTATCGTATAGCAACAACTACAGCCCTGGATCATTTGCGGAGTAAAAAGAGAAAGAAAAGATTCGGTTTTTTACAATCATTGACAGGAAGTGGGGGAGATGAAAAAGAACAGATACCAGATTTTCATCATCCGGGTGTAAACCTGGATAATAAGGAAAGAGCCGCAGTTCTTTTTAAAGCGATAGACGCGTTGCCGGAGAGCCAAAAGGCGGCTTATACGCTGCACAAATTGGAAGGTTTGAGTTATCGTGATGTAAGTGAAGTGTTAAATACAACAGTCTCTGCCGTGGAATCGCTGATGAGCCGTGCTAATCAAAACCTTAGAAAACAGTTGGAAGAGTATTATAATAAGCATTATCGTTAGAAGGAATCAATAATATAAATCGTCAAATTACCAGTAAAATGACACCTCAAGAAAAAATACAACAGGAAATTGAAAGAACGCTTCAGAGTCTTGATAGTATAAAAAGAGCTGAAGCAAACCCTTTCCTTTTTACCCGTATCAAGGCTCGTATGAATAGAAAGGCAAACGGGTGGGAGGAAGGTATATTTTCATTTGTAAGCAAGCCCGTAATTGCAATTGGCATTTTATTGTTGGTAATGGCTGTGAATGGTTGGGCTTTATGGGACGGCTCTGGCTCCGGAGAAAATGGAATAACAGATCCCACATCTTCTTTTTCCGAATTAGCTAATGAATACAATATAGTTGCTTCTGTGAACAATTATGATTACGAAAACATGACAAACGAATGAGCTATTTAAGAAATCATAAATTACTCTTACTTATCATTAGTGTTTTATTGATCGCCAATATCGGACTGTTGTACTTTTTTGTGTTTAGCAGGCCCAAAAAACAGCCAAGAACACCCATGGCAAATCCAATAGAAAAGGTAAAAAAAGATGTTGGCTTAAATGATCAGCAAGCTGCACTTTATGATTCACTTCGCTCAAACCAGTTTGCGAACATGAAACCTTTGTTTCAGGATCTCACAAAGTCTAAAGAAGATTTCTTTTCGCTGATCTATCAGCCAACTGTTAGTGATTCTGTTCTGAATGCTTATGCTTCACGAATTGGCGAAAAGCAAATAGCACTTGATCTAAGCACATTTCGTTATTTCCAGTCAATAAAAGCATTGTGTACAGAAGAACAAAAACCCATGATGGATTCTGTTATTAAGCAAATTGTAAAAAGGATAATTAACAACGGATCACGCAGACCACCTCCTGGCAAAAAAGACAAAAAATAATTTTGAAATTTTCTACGTCGTTTAAAAAATAAAATACATACAAATGAAAAAGACAATTGTTGCATTAGCAGTTATTATGCTCGCGGGAACTGCATCCTCATTTGCGCAAGGCGGCTTCCAGATGCCTTCTCCTGAGGAAAGGGTAAAAAGAGTACACACAAAGGCTGATAGTGCATTTAAGCTTGATGAAGCAAAAATGAAAGAAATGGAAGCGGCTTATTTGGAATACTATAAGGCGCAGGATAAGGTGAGGGAAGAGCTGATGGCCGCTAATGGCGGTAATTTCCAGGGAATGAGAGAGCAGATGCAGGAGAAAATGAAACCTCATACAGAAGTCCTTGATGGGAAACTTAAACCCATTCTTGGAGATGATAAATTCAAGATTTGGAAAGAACAGATTGAACCTACATTGCGTGGCCGCGGTGGTCCCCCAAGAAATAACTAAAGATTAATGGTTATAATGCCTGCCTGCCGGTAGGCAAGGTTTTGTGATTTGTTATCCCTGGTTTTTACCGGGGATTTTTTTATTTTATTAGGAAAAATTCCACAACACCATTTGAATGAAAGCTGTTTGATAAATTTATTTCAAACCTTTTTTCTTTGTCTTAATAATACAACTAATCAATTAAGTTCTTAGTCGATCTCATTTTCGCCAAGTTCTTTGGTAAGCTTGGTAAAGCCTATCACTTCTCCTTCTTCATCATGCAAAGCCGTGATCAGGATGCTGCCCCAAAATGTAGTGCCGTCTTTTCTCACCCGTCTGCCGATATGCCGCGCCCGGCCTTCTCTAATTGCTAATTCAATTAATCTTTCAGGAAGTTTTTCTTCTCTGTCTCTGGGTAAATAAAAAAGGCGGAAATTTTGCCCCAATATTTCCTCTGGTTTATAACCTTTGATTGTCTGGGCACCCTTGTTCCAGGTTAAAATTGTACCATCAACGTCGAGAAGAATAATTGCATAGTCCTGAATTTCAGTGATCATTTTCTCATGCAACTGCTGAAGTCTTTCTGTTTTGTTCATAATCGGTTCTTATGTAGTTGATTTTGGCGGTAATAAGTTGCAAAAGGGATGCCTAGTATTCTTTAAAAAAATTAAAAAAAACTAATAGAATAGAATGCGAGATTCAATCTATTTTAAATCTTCCGCTCACAACTAAATCTTTGCTGCCTGCAGTGTAGACATAAAAACCTTCCCCGCTTTTTACACCAAGCTTGCCAGCAGTCACCATATTTACAAGCAAGGGACACGGTGAATATTTAGGATTTCCGAAGCCTTCATGCAAAACATTCAGAATAGAACAACAAACATCAAGGCCTATGAAATCGGCGAGTTGTAGTGGTCCCATTGGATGTGCCATACCCAGTTTCATTACGGTATCTATTTCTTCTACACCGGCGACACCTTCGTATAAACAATAGATCGCTTCATTTATCATCGGCATTAAAATGCGGTTGGCAATAAAACCCGGATAATCATTAACCACACAAGGTGTTTTGCCAAGTTGCTTGCTCAATTCGACGATTGTATTTGTTACTTCCTTGCTTGTTGAATAGCCGTTGATCACTTCAACTAATTTCATTACAGGCACGGGATTCATAAAATGCATGCCAATCACTTTATCGTCTCGGTGAGTGGCTTTAGCAATCCTTGTAATGGAAATAGAAGATGTGTTTGAAGCAAGTATGGCATTCTTTGGCGAGTACATATCGATCTCTTCAAAGATCTTTAATTTAAGTTCTGTGTTTTCGGTTGCTGCTTCAACGACGAGCTCGGCATCTTTTACTCCTTCACCTACATTGCTGAAAATGGAAATATTAGCCAGTGCATTTTTTTTCTGTTCTTCGGTGGCTGCGCCTTTTGCAATTTGACGGTCAAAATTCTTGCTGATGTTAGCAACTGCTTTGTCCAACTGAGTAAGTGAAACATCAACGATAGAGACTTTAAAGCCATATTGCGCAAATACATGTGCGATCCCGTTTCCCATCGTACCGGCGCCGATTACCGAAATATGCCCCCCAGGATTAATCATATGGTTGAAGTTTTCCTCTGCCCCTAAAGGGGAGTTATTGAAAACTCTTTTAAGTGGCAGCGCCAATAAAAAATTGATGACAAGCAAATGTAACAATATCAAATTGGCAACTGCAAAATTTGCTGAATAGAATTACAAAGTGTTCAAGAACCCGACGCAAGGAACGGTGGTAAGAACTGTTGAAGCTCGGCACATAATTTTGAAAGTAAAAATTTAAAAGTAAAAATTAGAAAGTGATTGTTCGATCTAAGTCTCCCCTTTAGGGGGACAGGGGGTTAATTCTTCTTCTTAAAATCGCCCCGCTTCCAGGCTTCTATAAATTCCATCCATGCAGCTGGATTGAAAATATTTTGCGGAGGATTTTGACCAGCGTAGTAAGCTTTTGTGGCAACATTTCTTAATTGAATGCTCGAAGCTTCATGCCCATCAGTTGGCGTGCTTTGCATAAGTGCCCTTCGTTTTGCTACCGATGTATTCTTTCTTGCTATTTCATAATCATCATCATCAACTTTTGTATTTGCAAAATCCCTTGCAAATTGCGCGGCGGTTGGTCGCGGTCGTATGATAGTTGCGGGCAAGTAAACTGTATCAGCGATCATTAATTGTACAACGCTGTATTGATTACCTTCCAGATTCTTTGGAATGGAAACCACTTTCGGTTTATAACTGACGTGGGTAAATTCAACAACATCGCCTTTGAGGACAACAATGGAAAATACACCCTGGTTATTCGTGATTGTACCGCGGTTCTGTCCTCTTACCACAATACTTACAGCAGGAATGCCAACAAGACTGTCGGCTGTCATCACCACACCATAAAGTTGGACAACGGAATCACGAACGTTTTCAAACTGCGCTTTGGATATTGCAGGAATAAAAAACAGCAGTAAAATGGGGTATTGTACAATTTTCTTCACTGCGCCAAAAATAACGACAAGTTGCTGATTTCGTAAAACAAATTCGACTGTATAATGGCTACCTTTGCGCCTTATAAATAGTTTTAACAAATACTTGTAAATGACCACTGAAAAAATTTTGGAAGCACTGAGTAATGTACAAGAGCCTGACCTTGGAAAAGATCTTGTGACGTTAAATATGATTAAGGATATTGCCATCAGCGGTAATAATGTCTCGTTTACTGTTGTGCTTACTACACCTGCATGCCCGTTAAAAGATATGATCGGCAACGCCTGTGTAAATGCGATCAAGCTTTTAGTAAATAAGGATGCTGTTGTAAACGTAAATTTCACTTCAAATACAACTACAAAAAGAACTGATCCGGGTTCGATATTGCCTAAAGTAAAAAATGTTATTGCCGTGGTGAGTGGTAAAGGCGGTGTTGGTAAATCGACAGTTGCGGCAAATCTTGCTCTTGCATTATCGCAAGGAGGTGCAAAAGTTGGCTTGATGGACGCTGATATTTATGGCCCCAGTGTGCCCATTATGCTTGGCGTTCGTGGCGAAAGACCGATGATGATGGATGTGGGAGGTGATAAAGGAATGATCGTTCCGATTGAACGATTCGGAATTAAATTAATAAGTATCGGTTTGCTTGTTGATGAAAAAAGTGCGGTTGTGTGGCGTGGTCCTATGGCAAGCAGCGCGATTCGTCAATTTGTAACAGATGTCTTTTGGGGTGAATTGGATTACCTTATTGTTGATATGCCGCCTGGCACGGGTGATATTCATTTAACATTAGTGCAAACAGTTCCGGTAACTGGTGTGGTGATTGTTACAACTCCGCAAGATGTAGCATTAGCTGATGCAAAAAAAGGGATTGCAATGTTTGGACAGGCCCAAGTGAATGTTCCGATTATTGGACTGGTTGAAAACATGAGTTATTTCACCCCTGCAGAATTACCCGATAATAAGTATTACATTTTTGGTAAAGAAGGAGGGAAGCGATTGGCTGAAGAGTATGATCTTCCTTTTCTCGGACAAATCCCATTGGTACAAAGTATACGCGAAGG
>Ga0075418_10001958_pt1 | contig 23401 bp, 28 predicted proteins | sample SoiMetdeltSBSDD2_FD_81776 | JGI IMG/M metagenome (GOLD analysis project Ga0075418, IMG submission 81776) | Bulk soil microbial communities from a Populus tree surrounding site in Tennessee, USA - Soil MetaG P. deltoides SBSDD2 | ecosystem: Environmental > Terrestrial > Soil > Tree plantation...
GACGATCGCGTTCCAGTAACGATCAGTTTCGGCCTGGTCAGCGGTTGCGACCTGAAACGAGAATGCTTCGTTGTGCTTGAACGCGGGTCCGCCATTGAGCCCGAGGCAGGGAATTCCCATCACCGTAAACTCGACTGTCAACACATCTCCTTTTTTCCCGGACGGAAAGTCTCCCGGCGCGAGGTGCACCGCGTCAACGGATGAATCGGGAAAGGTCTTGGCATAAAATCGCGCCGCGTCCTCGGCGTCGCCATCGTACCAAAGGCAAATCGTATTCTTTGCTTGCTTGTCCATGTCAGTTCTCCATCGTGAAGCCCGTCTTCAGCGCCGCGCGTCCAAAACCAGGCTCACTGGCTGGCCAACGCGGATTGTGCCGGTTTGCACCAAGGTTCCATAGACGCCCGCGTTGTTCTCGTTCAGCCGGACGACTGTCTTCAGTACCCGCGCGTCTTGTGTGCCCGTGTAGGGATCGAGGTTGATCATCATACATCGCACGTCGCGCACCGTCACGCTCACGGCTGGCCTTGGCTCGCTGTTGCCGAACACCAGTGTTCCGCCAACCCACCCATCCTCGAGAAACGGCTCGCGGTCGCCAGTCTCAAGCACAATGTTGGCTCGGAAGCGTCTGCGATCGAGGTCCACTCCCGCCTCGCCACCGATGCCAGCAATGGTCGCCAGGCTAATCACCGATACCGAGGCTTCATCGAAGATCCCGTGCTTGAGCTTCATCAATTCCACGCTGCTCCCAAAACGCTCGGCAACCTCGCTCTGGAGCTCTGCGCTGCGCAGCTCGACCTGCGCCCCGGCGGGCGTGCGTACGTGAGTTGGCAGGGTCTCGCCTGTACTCTCGTCGACACCAAAAGGCTGGTACAGAAGGAGTTCAGCGACGCGGCTCGCGGTAAGCCACGGGAGGCCGCTGTCATCTCCCAAACGCCGGAAGGCGAAGCGCCGATCACCATCGAGACCGTGCCAACCGAGAAATGCCGACTCCGTCACGGTACCAGCCATCGACTTGACGGGATACCGCACAAGTTCGCAGACATGCCCGAGTTGATTCATCATACAGTCACTATACGTCACGCCGTGGCAAGCCGCCGGACGCCGGCGTCACGCGCCTCCGATTCAACGAACATGAGAGACTTCGTGGAGAGGCGTCGGTTCATGCGTTGTTAGCCGGCCTTAGCATCTACCTATTCCCAGTCCTTCTTTAGCAGCAATTCTTCAATCCTGTAGGCATGAAACATCTCGTGGTTCAGCAGATGTCGGAACATGATCCATACCGAATAATGACTGAATGCCTCATGCTCTGCCGTTCGCTGCCAGTCCTCCACCGATAGTTCCCTCAGCCTCTTGACCAGACCGGCTCGCTCTCTCACATACCGGTCGAGTGCTTCGTCTAAATCAATGCTAAGTAGTGCTCCCGATTCCTCCTCTGGAGAATTAACGATGGACCTTATAAAAGGCGCTGGAGCAGATAACATCAAGTCGAGGCGCGCGAGGAATGGCCCATCACTACCGGAGAGATGACAAGCGTGTTCATAGGCGGACCATTTCGTCGGGCTGGGCCGACGCTTCAGGTACTGGGGCGGCACCTCACGAATAAGGGGAATGATAATGCCAGGGGCATTTTCTAGGGCGGCTATTAAGGTTGTTGTATTGCTCATCAACTTCTCCTACGTTCATCTAAGCTTGTCAGCAGCCTAACGTCAGGGGTCAGCGGGCGCGCGCCGCGAACGTCGATGGTACAAACCGCTAGTTCGGCCGCACTCGAGTGGATCGCGCCACACTCCGGCGCTGAACGTTCGCAGCACGCGCCGCTAGGGCCAACGAGGAGTCGTGTGGCGCCACCGAGACACGCCTCAGCGGTCCTCGATCTCCTGACCAAAGACGATGCCCACACCATTGAGATCGTTCAAACCAAACTCGCGCACCCCATACGGTTCGTTGATAGGCTCTCTGGCGATCTTGGCCCCTCGGTCGACAATCTCATTGTAGTAGGCGTCGACGTCTCTTACCCACTGAAACAAGTGAATACCACTGGGACTCGTATCGTCCTTTACGAAGTGAATCGCTGAGTTGTCCCGCCAGACCACTGCATACGTGTCTGCGCCGTAGTCCCAGGTGAACCCCAGCACATCACGATAGAACGCTGCTGTCGCCACGACGTCTCGAACATGCAGCACTGGCGCACCTTGAACAAATTGTCTTGGATTCGACGACGGTAAGTCAGGCATATCACACCCCCAAAGTAGTGAGGAGTATTCGGCATTGCCTAGCGAGAGGCCCGCAATGCCACTATCTTGCCGCCCCCGGAGCAAGGGCGACCTCTTCAAAGTCATATCTTCCCGTACGGACCCAGTGATGCGGAGCGGCCGAACGTCAGGCGTCAGCGGGCGCGCGACGTAGTCTTCGAATCACCGCGAACACCGACTCGCGCGCTCCGATGCACGCCAGAGTTCGACACGGCCGCAACGCTGCCTCAGGTCTCCCACGCGTTTGTGTTGACAGTGACCCTCCACCGTTCGGCTTCCCGTCGGACCACCACGTAGTATCCTGAGGTGAACACCTTCCCGGGAGTGTCTCCATACACCACCAGAATCAGTGCTGCTTGCTGTGCCGAGTTGAATGCTATAGTACGGGCCGATATGTGTCTCCCCTGATGGAGTCGCTTGAGGACCTCATTTGCCAAAGATCGTTTCGTTGCGTCGAGGTACGTCGGCGACGTGGGTGCGTCGGCTCTGGCTAACGAGATCTCGCCACCCTGCCTTCGCTTTTTCTCTAGCGATGCTTCTAGGGACGCTGACAACGACGGATTACCAACGAACAAAATGACGAGCTGTGCACCGAGATTAACGCGAAGGTCCGGATCATCAAGTGCCCTTACGAGATCGGCGGCACGCGCATCCGCGTCGTGAAACAACTGAGCAAGTGCCTGACTGTCGTGTCCGGGCGCTTTCATAGACAAGAGGAGCTTACGTGTTTTGCTGTACGTGCTCTTTTCTGTGGACCAGCTGGCGCGCACCGGGCTTGTCAACGCAATAGCCATCACTAACAATCCGATCCGACAATACACTTGCATCACTCCCCGATACCAACCTGGCAGCCGAACGATACGATCAGCGGGTGCGCGCCTTGAGACCGATTCATTTGAAGACTACTGCGCTCGCTCCGCTGCATCGAGAGTTGCGCCGCTATTTCCAAAACTGCCACCAATGCTTTTGACGGGCCGCGCTTTCGGCGCGGATTACATCCATCAAGCTATGCTTGCCTTCCCACATCTTCTCAATCTCCGCCCATGCTCGACTCGAGGTAGGGCCCAACCACTGAATGAAGACATCTTCCCCACAAGTATGATTTGATCCGATCGTCTGAAGAGTTTCGATAACACCAATCGCGGCAAGATCCCGAGATTCCGGATCTCCCTCATTTAAGATTCTCTCGATTGTGGCGAACGCCTTCGGAAACTCGGAGGTCCGACCGGCCTCGAATGACTCAACCAGATAGCGCGCGAACTCCGCCGTATCGTTGTAGGCACCCGGTTCCTCGCCCTTCCACCAATGCAGATGCGCCTGCCAGGTCGCCTCGAAACCGGGACATGCTTCACGTAGGAGTGGCATTACTTGCGACTTCGTGATCATTCAATATCAAGCGGCCCAACGATCGTGTTAACCGGGCCGCCGCGAAGCATTGCATGAAACCATACGAAATCCGCTTCGGCGGCTCCGGTTGAACCCATTGTTGTTAGGCGCGGATTCAGGTCCAGACCTTTCATCTTGGTATGTAAGGTCCTCTTAAACTTCGACTGCATTGCTTCGGCAATTCCCCCTCTGAAATTGTCCTTAAGATATCAATTGCAATCCCACCTTCTTGATACATTCTCAAAGCTACGTCGTTTAAGAAGTACACTTTCTCGTATGGCTCATATTCCGGCGGCGGATTGATCATCGCTTCAATAAGCTGTTCCTGCAAAAGATGCATCACGCTGGAAGACTCATCATTTCCTTCCTGCACCCTCTGTCTGACGTCTGGCGGTAAGAGGGGCAACGAATATACAACCGCGTACCCTAGGTGCGTGGCGTCTTCCTTTGTCATTCCTCTGGGGATTCTTTGTATAGATTGTTTGAGTAATTGAACGCCCTCATAATGAAATCTATTATCTTTTGCAAGAGGATTATCATGGGTGAATGCGACAACATAGTAAACATTCATCAGGATTACCTCATACCTGAGCACCGAACTTCAGGCGTCAGCGGGCGCGCGACGTAACACTCGAATCACGGTGAACACCGGCTCGCGCGCTCTGCTGCACGCCCGAGTTCGACCGTCATTCAAAAAGTCTCATTGTCCGCGACTGACTGGCGGACAACCACCCTTGCGAAGCTGCTTCAATCGTTTCGGTGAGCAATCATCGCACGAGGGCTCATACGGGTATGAGCGAATCTCCACATCGGTCGCGCGAGTGAAGGTGGCTTTCACACGTTTCGCCGGTGTCTCGAACGGCAGGATGCGGAACGTGAACCTGAGTACTTCACGGCGCGCTCCATTGGCTGCAGCTTCGAAGCGCCATTTCCTTGCAGCAGTCTCGGCTGCCGAACGCAGGAGCGGGTGCCCATAGAGGATGTCAGTACCAGTCACCTGGCCGTCTTGTCCCATCTCAACAACGACAGCGACAGACCCCTGAATGCAAGCCGCCCGAGCCAACGGGGGATACGACGGCAATTCAGTCGATTTCACAGTTGGCTCCTGCAGAAATCTAGCCTGAGAGATGGGAACGAGGCCGAACACCAAGCCTGCACTCGCTAAGAGAACTTCCAAGGTCAAGGTACTAGTCTTCATCGGTACACACAGCGGTCGAACGCCTCGCGCATCACCTGCAGAACGGCGCAACTCTACCGTCCGAAGAAGGACCAAGTCTTGCGGATGAAAGCAACACTATTCGCGGTCGGCTGCATGGCGTTTGTTAGGGAGCCTGCGATTAATGCGGCGCAGACTCACAAAATGATGTTCGGAATGTCAACGCGACATCGCCAGTCGAAAGCAATGTTCGGTGCGGGTGCTCCGTTGGCATCCCACGTAAAGACCTTGATCTCTACATCCACTGCATTCAAAGAGGCAGTGTTCACCAGAGAATGGGTAACCGTAAGAAAGCACGGCGTCGCAGATCGAGGCGTTGCGACGACGTTGATGGGCTGTTGAAACTTATTGGCTGCGGGCGGAGAGGGGTGGCAAATAAAATCGCTCAGCCGGAGCACGCTCTGGCCGTTGCTTCCGGTTACGGCGAACCCGCTTATGTCCATTAAACGAGCCTGGCGACATTCATTGGGCCTCGGTATAAGAAGATTCTTCAGGGTTGTGAAGGTATTCTCATCAGCAGTAAGGGTGTGTGAGGCAACCGGTTGGACGAGCTGGATAAGCTGAACTGCGTCCTCACTGAGCTTGTGACCCAGGATTGCCTCAAGATGCTTCTTGGTATCTGTTTTCGTAGCCATGTCTCACTCCTTAGTAGGGTTTTCAAAGGATTCCAGAACCGACTGCGGTTCAACTCACTCGACATGCGCCCCTTAGGTTATTAACAGCGTTCGCCGAAAACTACCACTGCCGCACAAGAAGCGGAATCGCAATGTCTTTTGCTTCCGTTCCGCAAAGCGGCCTAACGCCATGCGTCACCGGGCCGCGCAGGGAAGTGAAGTAACGATAAACAGCTCGCTCGCGGCCTCTGAAGCATGCTGAAGTTAAACCCCCGTCTCGTTTGTGGCGCTTGTTTCTTTCCTGTAATTTCTTAGCCTGTTTACCACTCTTGTCGTTTGTAGCTCTGTTCGTCAGAGATGAGGTTGCCAGTGAACTCAATCGCCGGGAAGCGCAGGGACTTTTGCTCGTTTAGGGTAAGACTCATCTCCTAGCTCTTTGCCGTTGCAGAAGACAAAATCCGACATCTTTAACCGAAGGGCGCACTTGATGGTGAAACCTTTTTCCCGCAATGTTTGAGCAAGTTCCATCGCCGCTGAATGAGCATTGTCATTAGGCTGTAGAACCGCTTGCAGATCCGACTCGCTACACGTGGCCGACTGGCGATTTGGAAAGGAGGGTAGCGGAAGCGCTAACGCCATGCCAAAAAATACGGCGCCTATATATCGTGTAAGTATCGAGTTCAAATTCTCCCCCTTTTCATTTAGTTATCGAAATATCGATCTACCATAGTCTTTCACGGTATTCTCCGCCACTTTCGTGCAGAAATCATTTAATTATCTATGACCAACAACGAAGGGCTTTGCGGCCAGCTCTCAATTCATCGCGATCTCGATGCCGCCCCAGCTTTTCCCATTTCTCAGTTGATCAACTCCGCCGAAGGTGCCGTGGCATCGAAGGCGCCTAACGTTGCGCTGAGCCAGCCGCGTGGTTTGCGGCTTGGCTCTAGCGCGGAGTTACGCCCACGCTGCGAGAACACTGGTTGGAGTCGTTGTACCACTTATCGCTTCACTCGGGTTATTCGGCACCGCGGTGGAAACGTATACCTTCTTCCTCTTGCTCTGCTAGCCTCCAGTCATCACAAAGCAGATCGTCAACCAGTATTAAGACCGGGAGCTCACGAATTCTTAATGTACCCTTTCCGTCGAATTTCTTGGAAACCAGTTCCGCTGTTAATTGTGGTACCAACAAAGCTGTAGTTTCCAGCTTTGCCATTTCATTTGCTGATAGGTGGAACGCCTTGTTCGCATCATGCACAAGGGCATGCCGACTCTGAAATAGCTTTGCGAGGTTCGAACGCCAACTATTGTCAAGCTTGAAGTGCGCCGTCTGTGCGGAGCGAGAGGGCACAAGGCAGAGATGCTCATAGTTTTGGAGCGTGTCGAGATATCCTGCTGGGTGAAAGAGCTTGGACATGAAAGAGTCGATCTCAGATATGCTCTGGAATGTCGCCTTCCCTGTAGCAATCTCAGAGAACGATACCCCACCCGCAAGTAGTGAGTGAATCTCGGCGAGCGTGGCCTTATCGCGGACATCGGCCAGAGCTCGCTTCAATGATATCTCGTCTTGAGAAAGTACGTAGACGTAAAGATCTCGGTAAAAGGTCTCCAGGCACGAAGCCATCGCTATGATGTAATTCCTCATCGCCTCCTTGCAGACCGCCTGATCGTCGTGAAGCGTCGCGATTACTCTGTGCATTAGACGAGCAGAACGCGCGAAGTTTCCGAGGAAGTTCCCCAAGAAACCCCACACTTCCCCGCGTGTGGACTTAAGACCATTAATAAACGGAAATGAGTTCGTGTTCATAGCTTCTCGGCTTCAATCCTCCGTCCAACCAAATCCTCTAAGTGGCCGTTGTAAAGAGCAAGTAGACCCACGCAGCGAGATTCAGAATCATGGCCACAACGGCAGAAACCGTAGTGTATTTTACTATCTCAGAGCGATTCGGGCTGATTGGAGCGTCCAAGGCTTCGAATAGTCTTGCTTGGTCTCGATAGTTAGATCGGCGGAGTCGCTCCATTAATATGCAGCAGACAAGACCGGCAAAAGAGGCGGAAATACCTACCAACGACAGAACGCGCCTCAATGATGGCGTTGCGTTGGCATCGAGAGCAAACTTGTAGAGTCCTACGTTCAGAGCACCAAAGACAGCGGTGACCTGAATGATATGACCAACCCAACTGGTGACCTCGGACATTCTTATCTTCAGAATCTCAAGCTGGATGGCCTGCTTTGCTGACAGCCGCGGTTCTCCTTGTTGTGCATCTTGAGAGACAGACTTCTTACTGGAGTTTTCCGGATGTCTGGCCTTCATTGTCTGGTCTCGTTGCGGTTCATTGATGACAGTCTCGAGGCATAACGTCAGCGTCACCGGGCCGCGCGTTGATACGAGCGCAATGCAAGCAACAGGACCGAATAATAAGAAACGAACTCGCGCGGCTCCGGTGCACGCAGAGTTATACGCGGCGACGATAACGCACAATCAAATCTCAGGTATGGAGAGGCCACGACAGATCTTCTTCGCGAGCTTGTTGGAAATCTCCGCGTGTCGAGGTACTGCTTCGACCTCCCCCGTAGTTGGGTTACACCAAAGGGAATGTTCGCGGCCTTCTCGTTTGAGATAGCAGCCGTGCCTGCGCAGGTGTCTCAGCAAAGAGCCACGCTTCATTGCAAAACAACCGTCTCTCGAATGGCATCTTTGGGGACCCCGCGCAGCGCATCTTCCCGACGATCTTCAAGGATCAATTCAATGGCCCCTGCGAGATTCTTGCGACATTCTTCCAGGGTACGGCCCTGTCCATTAGCGCCGGGGATCTCCGGGCAATATGCTATGAACCACTCTTCGTCTTGCTCTATGATTGCCGTGAATTCATTATGCATAACAACCTCGTACTTTCCTTTCCGCTAGTCTAAGTCATTCCGACATTCAAGTCATTAGCCTGGTTAAGAGCGCATGACGAAGTGCCGCTCGGCCGCGAGCGGCGAACGCGATGTTCACTCGACCTGGACCCGCGACCGCTCGTCGGCTGCAGCGGCTGGTTAGGCCGCCGCAAATCATCGCCGGTATATCAACAGCCCGTCTTCGCTCGCCGCTAAAAAAATGTTGCGACCGTTCACTGTAAGACTCTCCGCGTACCCGCCTGGCAGGGCCTGGATGCCAATGAGCACTGGCTGGCTCGGCTTGCTCGCGTCGACTACAGCCACGCCACCCTCGGGGCCAGCCAGAATCACGACAGCGCTCCCCTGCACAGCGAGCGGCATTCCCGTGCCGCCTGAAATCTGGATCTCGAGCCGACCGACCGCTCGCGGTTTGCTGGTGTCGCGCAGATCGATCACCACCAGCACTCCTCGTTCGGGCGATTTCGCATCGGCGCACGCGATGTACACGGTTCTACCGTCCTCCGACAGGGCCACGTACGGCGCAGCGCCCGGTGCGATCGAAGGGAGCGTGCCGAGAACTCTCGGGCGCTTCCAATCCTGCACGTCAATGATGGTCAGCGCGCCACCCGGATGTGCAGCCACGAGTTGGTTGGCGCGCATGACCAGTTTGCTCACGGGCTGACTCAACTCGACCACGGCCAGCGTTCGCGGCCGGCCGGAGTCTTGAAGGCCCACGATTTCCACACCGCCTCGCGCGCGGCCGTTCGCAGGCGCCTCATACCCAAGGGCGACATGCGTGGACGTCAGCACACTGGAGTGCACCCGGCCACGAGGGGTGAACGTCGCGAGCAGGCGCGGCTGTGCTGGAACGCTCACGTCCACGAGCTGCGACGCGCGCGTTTCGTAGCTGACGAAGGCCCGACCGCCCTTCGCCGCGACGACCATGTTGAACTGGAATTCCTTGGGTTCGAACGACGGGATGCCTTTGTAACGCCCGACCCGTCGTGGTGCGGCTGGATTCGACACGTCATAGAGGATCAAGTCGCTCATCGACGTGACGATGGCCAGCTCGCGCTCAACCAGCACGTCGGACGCGAAACCGCCCTCGAACTCGTAACGGCCGAGTAGTCGGGGCGTGCGGGGTACGGACACGTCGAGGATCGGGGACGGTCCGTTGTCACCGGACACGTAGAGCCGATCGCCGACCAGCGCCATCCCTAGTCCGGCCGCCCAAAGGTCGCGCTGCTGATAGATGTGCACGATGGTCGGAGCACGCGGGTTGGACACGTCAAAGGTCGCGAGCAGCCCGCCGGCCTTGAAGCTCGCGTACACAACCTCACCCACCACCATCAGATCGACGGGGATCGCCAACTCGGTGGTGAGGGCCTCGCCCAGGAGCTCGAGGTCCCCGGTTTCCGGCATGCGGTAGATCGCCAGACCGGTCGGTTTGCCGAACGCGCTCTCGGGCTGCAGCAGATAGACCAGATCACCGCGGACCTCGACATCCTTGAACGGCTTTCCCTCGGGAAGAAACAACGTGCGCTCGAGGCGCGGCTGAGCGGGTTGACGCGTGTCGATGACGATCAGCCGGCTGCGTGGGGTGTCGGCCGTACGCCGCAGCAGCACGAACAGGTGGCCGGCGGCGTAAGCCATGCCGCCGTACTCGCCGTTCACGCGCACGCCCAGATCGACGGTGGCCACGCGTTTCGGTCGAGCCGGGTCGCTGGCGAGGTCAAGAACCTCGACCGTCACAGTCGAACCGGCGGAGGTCTGTTCCCCGTTGAGGATCAAGTACCCGTAATCGCCGGCCAGCTCGAATCCGTCACTCGCCGTGCGCGCGAACTCAGGCGCGTCGGTGACCCAGACCGGGCGGGCGGGGTCTGCGACATTCGCGATGCCGAGTGGCTCGTTGTAGCCCGTGAGGTACAGGTAGGGATGACGTAAAGCCATGCGCACGCGAGGGCGGTTGAACTCGACGGCGCCGACCTCACGCAGATGGGCCGGGTCGCGTGCGTCGAGCACACGCAGGATGCCGCGCTCGAGTGCATACAGATAGCGCGCGTCCGCTTTGACGTCGTAAACCGCGGAGATGCGGCCTCGACCGATCGCGGTTAGCCCAGGCGCCGCAACTGGCGACTGGGCGACCGCGACCGTAAATGCCAGCCCGACGGCGAGTGCGTATTTCATAGGACTGCACGAACTCTTCTGCGAACTTACAACCGAGCACGAACCCGCGAGCGCTGCGAAATGGTACACGGCTAGCGGGCTAACGTCCCGCGTAACCGGGCGCGCGAAGCACTAAAGGAACCATGCGATACTCGCTTCGCGCGCTCCGGTTGACGCGATTGTTAGGCGCAGGTCAACCGGATTTTTTCACTGCCCTTTATTGGTCAATCCGCTCGTAGCCACCAAGCACACTTGAATTTGGTTTATAGTAATGTCCTGCTGACCACATTATTCCATCTTCAAGAATTACCGTTTCTACGTTGAGAACCGCTTTATTCAACCCGGCAAGTTGAAACTTCCTGAGAGCTAGAAAATCCTTTATCAATTTCAACTGCTGAGCAGAGAGTATGAAGTTGACTTTATCGCCAGGCTCTAGTCCTAAAGGTGAACTCTGCTTTACACGCTCTGCGGTGGCTTTGGGATGTATACCAAGGCTGAGTTGGTTGTAAACCATCATCGGGCCATTGACTTCTGTTTCCGGGAATTGTATTGAAAGGCCAAGGTGAGTGATCTGCTTATCAGATTTGTTCTTGAGAGTAAGTTGAAGGCTCTCTAACCACTCTTCCTCTTGCCCTCCGCTGCTTTTGGCTACAGCCTTGGCGCTGAATTCATACGACTCCCTGCGCGCCTTCGTGAAGCCGTTCGACTCGAACTTCTCGAGGGGCGCAATCTTCACATTCTTCACGGTCAGGTTGGTAATCTCATAAGGCTCTTTTTCGTACCTCACCCTCTCGACCGTCTTTTTGTCCGAAGGCTGCATTTTATCCGGCACCAGAAAATTACCTAGCTGCCATTGAGACCCATCTTCAAAACCTACGGAGGGGATTCGGATAATCGCCCTATTCATTTCCGCCAGTGAAGTCTTTGACATTGCCAGACGGCTCTTAATTTCTTTCAAGTCCTTTGCGCTTAGCCTGATAGTGTGCGACCCGCCAGCAGCCAGAGAAAATGGCTCAACGAAGGTTGCCGCCTCGCCTGAGGCTCTGAGGTCTACACCTAAAGCGAAATTGTAAAAGGTTCCCACGGACGTGTCAGGATTTCCTGGGCGAGGGAAGCCAATTGAAATTGAAAGGTAAGTGATCAGCTTGTCGGATTTGTTCTTGATGGTGAATTCGAGATTTTCGATCCAATCTTCCTCTTGTCCTCCGCCCTGCCCAATCACTGATTTGGCGCTGAACTTCTGATGTGGAACTATGCTAACGTTTCTTACGGCAAGATTATCAATCTCGACTGGCTCATTAGGGTATATCTCTCTTTCAATACTCTTTTCGTCTGAGTGCTGTAATGATATTTGGAACAAGTTCAAAAGAGTTTTTCGCTGCTTTGGCAGAGCAGGTGCAATCGTTTCACTTATTGTGCAAATCAACATTGACAGAGCCATTAAATAGAGAAGCTTAATGTAAGGCTTTGTCATATTGCCTCCTTTATCATCAAACGGCTATCCTTCTGCGCCTAACGATTGGGATGACCGGGCCGCGCACGTAATATTCAGGGAACGATGCGAGATTCGCTTGCGCGGCTCCGGTCGATCCCGGAGTTAGGCATCTTCTCGAATAAGACGCCGAGCTCGTATTTCTCCACGGTTACAGAATTTGCAATTGCAAAACGGCTCTTTGCCTTTTGCACCTGGATAGTAGCGCCAGCCCGTTAATTGCGGAGCCAAGTAGGTCCTTGTGATTTCTTTGGGCATGATTCTCCTCGGAATGATCACCTCTAACCCCATGGGATCGGTGTGATTGAGGACCGCCGCGGCCGCTTCGGACGCTGTCATCTCTAACTTTTCGCCGTTGTATTTGCCGATTAAGACTGACTCACTATTGGGAATGCTAAACTGCACGCAGATTAATGTCCTGACACCTCTTCTCTTTAGCTCTCTGGCCCATTGATGAGTTGTCGCGTAATTTGGAACGACTGGAACTGCGTAAACACCGCGAGGCCCGGTCTTGCGCTTTGTAGATCTAAGCCCGTTTTTGATTATGGACGCTTCGTCGTTCTTGTCCGCGATGTGTATTAAAGAAATCATATGAAGGCTCGTATATGCTGACCGCGGACCAGGCTTCTTATGTTTCGGTTGCTGCGCAAGAAGCAATGGATGATGTGCGAAGAGGATAAAGAGAGAAAAAAGGATAAGCACTTGTATCAGAGGGTATTTTGACCAATCGAGCCGGTCGATCCGAGTATCGTTACGTTTTTCATCACTCGAAAGACTGTTTATATATTCGGACTCTGAGCTAAGTCAATCACCAGCAGGATCTAGACATTGGAAGAAACAATTGTTTCTTATACTTGGATCCTGATTGACTGGGCCGGGGAAAGTGGTTACGATGCCGCGGAAATTGTTGGGGATTCTACCTTTCATAAACCTGGCCTCAAATAGTTGCATCTTTCAGCCTTGCCCAAAGTCAGATCAATTGGGTTTATGAGGCGGTTTCTGTCTGCCAGGTAGAAGTCGCTTCTGTTGTTTCGTAGGTTTGTGCCTCTCAGGCATTGGTTCGTCAAATCTTTTTCGTACAAAGGAGACTTATGCCCCTCACATCAATCAATGTCAAGCAAGCTATCCGCAATTCGATAGCCCTAATATTTTGCTTAGTATTTCTGATAACGGCAGGGTTGTCGGTGATGCCTGTAGAATCATCCGGCACCTTAGCGGGAAGCCTGCCCAGCGAGCCTCTATCTGCACTAGGGCTGGGAGAGTCAGGCTGCACGGATGCAGACTTCACTCAGCCTGCCACTTCGCCAGAAGGTGCGGGCAGCCAACCTTTATCGGTTGCGGTAGGAGACTTCAATCTCGACGGCAAGGCTGACCTTGCTACGGCCAACAGCGGCTCCAACAACGTGACGATCCTGCTAGGAGACGGCACGGGCAACTTCAACCAGCCTGCCACCTCGCCAGAAGGCGCGGGTACTGCTGTTTCGGTTGCAGCAGGAGACTTCAATCTCGACGGCAAGCCTGACCTTGCTACGGCGAACTTCGGCTCCAACAACGTGACAATCCTCCTGGGAGACGGCACGGGCAACTTCACCCCGGCAGCCACTTCGCCAGAAGGCGCGGGTAGTGATGCTGCTTGGGTTGCAGTAGGAGACTTCAACCTCGACAGGCGCCCTGACCTTGCCGTGGCGAACTTCAGCTCCTCCAACGTGACGATCCTGCTAGGAGACGGCACGGGCAACTTCACCCAGCCTGCCACTTCGCCAGAAGCCTCGGGTAGTGGTCCTGCTTTTGTTGCAGTAGGAGACTTCAACCTCGACGGGCGCCCTGACCTTGCTACGGCGAACGCAACTTCCGACAACGTGACGATCCTGCTCGGAGACGGGACGGGCAACTTCAACCAGGCGGCCACCTCGCCAGAAGCCGTGGGCGATATTCCTCAGTCAGTAGCAGTAGGGGACTTCAATCTCGACGGCAAGCCTGACCTTGCTACGGGCAACAGCGACTCCAACAACGTGACGATACTGCTGGGAGACGGCACGGGCAACTTCAACCCGGCAGCCACATCGCCTGAACCCGTGGGCTCTTTTCCTAGCGCAGTGGCAGCAGGAGACTTCAATCTCGACGGCAAGCCTGACCTTGCCGTGGCGAACTACGTCTCCAACAACGTGACGATACTGATTGGCGACGGCATGGGCAACTTCACCCCGGCAGCCACATCGCCAGAAGGCGCGGGTGGTGCTACTGCTGCGATTGCAGCAGGAGACTTCAATCTCGACGGGCGCCCTGACCTTGCTACGGCGAACTTCGGCTCCAACAACGTGACGATCTTGCTCAACACCTGCACGGCGCGGACTTGCCCGACCAATTTCACGCAGCCAGCCACATCGCCAGAAGGCGCGGGCGGCGGTGCTAACTCGGTAGCACACGGAGACTTCAACAACGACGGGCGGCCGGACCTTGCCACGGCCAACAACGGCTCCGCCAACGTGACGATACTGCTGGGAGACGGCACGGGCAACTTCACTCAGCCAGCCACATCGCCAGAAGCCGTGGGCAACCTTCCTGTTTCGGTTGAGGCCGGGGACTTCAATCGCGACGGACGGCCTGACCTTGCCGTGTCGAACCAAGGCTCCTCCAACATGACGATTCTGCTAGGAGACGGCACTGGCAACTTCACTCAGCCGGCCACCTCGCCAGAAGGCACAGGCGGTATTTCTGGTTCGGTCGCAGTAGGAGACTTCAACGGCGACGGAAGGTCTGACATTGTCGTGACGCACTTCTTCACTGACGACCTGTCAATCCTGATAGGAGACGGGACAGGCAACTTCACAGTGGCATCTGCATCAGCCGTGGGTGATTCTCCTTCCGATGTGGCGGTAGGAGACTTCAACCTCGACGGACGGCCTGACCTCGCCGTGGCGAACCAGCGTTCCGACAACGTGACGATCCTGATAGGAAATGGCACAGGCAATTTCACAGCGGCATCCACCTCGCCCGAAGCCGCGGGCGATGGTGCTCACTCGGTGGCAGTCGGAGACTTCAACCTCGACGGACGGCCTGACCTTGCGACGGCGAACTTGTTCTCCGGCGACGTAACGATTCTGCTAGGAGACGGCACAGGCAACTTCACACCGGCATCCACCTCGCCAGAAAGCGCGGGCGATTTTTCCCAGTCGGTGGCGGTTGCGGATTTCAACCTCGACGGCCGGCCTGACCTTGCCGTGGCGAACTCCGGCTCCGACAACGTGACAATCCTGACAGGAGATGGGACAGGCAACTTCACTCAGCCGGCCACCTCGCCAGAAGGCGCGGGCCCTGCTGTCTCCGTGGCGGTAGGAGATTTCAACCTCGACGGACGGCCTGACCTTGCGACGGCGAACTACAACTCTGGCAACGTGACAATCCTGCTCGCTACCTGCAATACACCGCCGACCGTCACGGCGCAGGCTGTCTCGCAGGCCGCAGACTCTTCTTCGACCAATAAACCCATCGCTACGGTTAGCGACCCGGATCAAACACTTCAAACCCTCTCCGTCACCATCAGCTCTGACGGCATGACATTCTCAGGCTCGGCCTCGCTTAACGGTGTGACCGTTTCCAGCATCGCCGTTGACTCAATGGGCAATGTGACGGCTACGGTCGCCGCTGCCTGCTCGGCTGCCGATGCTTCGTTCACGCTGAAAGTAACAGACGACGCCAGCGCGACAGATACCGACACATTAACGGTCACGGTCACTGCCGAGACTGGCGCGCCTACGATAAATTGTCCAATTCAGCCCGTGACGGCTAACACCGCGCCCGGAATGTGTAAGGCCGTTGTCAATTTTACGGTGACGGCTACGGACAACTGCGATACTTCGGTGAGCATAGACTGCCAGCCACCGTCGGGGTCGGAGTTCCAGACGGGTACGACAACAGTCAACTGCACGGCTACCGACGACAGTATGAACACGAGCACGTGCAGTTTCTCGGTCGTCGTAACCGACAACGAACCGCCCACGATCACGCCGAAGGCGGCTATATCGCTCTCGCCTGCCAACCATAAGTACGTCACGGTGAATCTCGCGGCAATGGTCGCAGCGGTCAGCGATAACTGTTCTTCGTTGACCATAAACGATGTTGTCATCTCAAGTGTGTCAAGCGACGAGCCTGACAACGCTAACGGCAACGGTGACGGCAACACGGTAGATGACATTGTGATTGCTGCAAACTGCAAGTCGGTGCAGTTGAGGGCCGAGCGGGCAGACGCGCTCAACGGCAGGGTCTACCTGGTAACGCTAAAGTTGAAGGACACAGCGGGCAACATCGGCACGGCCACCTTCAGGGTGAATGTGCCTATCAGTGCGGGCGGGACGGCCACAGATAGCGGCGTGAGCTACACCGTCACGGGATGCACTCCTTGACCATAAGCCGCTCGAACGAGCTAAACATTTGAGCTTCGAGAGCCTGAGGCTGCCTGAGTTTGTAAGAAGATAGGCGGCCTCAGGCTTTTCTTCACCGGGTTGTATAACCGACAGGGGCTATCTTTAGAGACCTCAAAGCCGGATTGGCATTTCTCTCTGTTTTGAATCAATGATCGATGCAGCTGACTGTAATCACAGCTAACTCATTTCGACTGCTAGCGTCTAACGGTTGCGTGACCGAGCGCGCGTGTTACACTCAAGGTTTCATGACAACGCTCGATCGCGCGCTTCGGTCGACGCGGGAGTTGGCCGTCGTCACTGCTCGAAGAAGTCTTCTCCGTATTTCTCAAGGACGTATCCATCGGGTGGTCGCTCGATGGCGATCACATGCTCCGGGCCAAAGTTGACCTCGGTACCTGGACGGAGGGACAGCCCTTCTGCTTGCTCGGGGTCGCTGTCCAAAACAGCGGAATAGACGTCGCCCGTGCGCCGCCTCACGACGACCCACATCCGATCCACGCCGCGGTCGACCACGCGGCCGCCTTCCTTCGTTTCGATATCGAAGAGGAGCTGAGCTCCATCGCCTGGCGAGAGCTACTCCCGCTCGCGCCGATCCGGAATCGGGAACGTGTCCGGAGAGATCGCATTTCTCTCCTCGGCGGATAGCAAGGTCCATCCATCCCGTTCGATAGTGGGAAATTCTCGAAACATCAACTCCTTCCCTTCTGCCTAACACAGGTTCCGCGGCGCGGCGCTGGCCCGCTGGATGTTGAGCGAGCATTCGGCGGCGCCGCAACCGGTGCAACCGCTAGGTCGGCGTCGCGCCGACGTCACAGGTCCCGCGAGAAGAACAGCGCGACCTCACCGACGCCCACCGCCCTCGGATCGTACAGCGACGTGTCAAACCCGCACCAGCCAAAGCCCGCGCTACGATAGAACTGGACTGCCCCGTAGTTGATCGTCTGCGTCTCGACCCACACACATCGCGCCTCCCGGGCGCGCGCGGCGCACTGCGCGGCCGTCAGCAGCGCGTGACCGATGCCGATGCCCCGAGCCAACGGCGCCACATACAGGTGCTCGACCATCGCCCGCTGGTTCCATGCCTGGATCGTCATTGCCGCAACTCCGACAACCTCGCCGTCGCGCTCCGCGATCTGCACCCAATCGTAGTCCGGCATCGCGTCAATGTCGCTCGCCAGCGCATACGACTTTTCGATCGCAGGTACGACCGCGACCTCGCTGAGCTCGAAGCGATTACCGCTTCGCTCAAGGCGAAAGATGCGATCGGTGATGAACGACGTGTCGAGCGCGATCAGCGACGCACGATCCTCGGGCCACGAGAGGGAACGAAGTGAGATCAAGTGTAGCTCCTCTTGGCCCGGACGCACGCCACACTTACCGGATACTCTCGGCTCGTGAGAGACGCCGAACGCTCCGGTCCAACCGTGGGCTAGGCTGCGTGTGCCGCACCTTGCCCGTCTGCCGGTCCGTTCCTATAACGTCGAGTAATTGAGTTTGTTCAACAGTCACAGGGCTTCTGCGTCTAACGCTGGAGATCAGCGGGCGCGCGGCGAACACTGGCATTCATGTGAACAATTGTTCGCGCGCCCCGCTGCATCGACTGGTTAGACGGCGCCCGCTTGCTGCCCCATCGCCCGCTTAACGACTTCCGATTATCGTCGCTTGCGACCAAACCGCTTGCCATCGGCCCTGCCGCTTCTCATACAAGTCACTGTGCCAATGCGGGCGCAGCCCCTGATCTTGCCCACCGATGACCACTTGCAGTTGCGATCGGTACCGTACCATCGCCCCTTCGTCATATACCCGCACATCCATCTCTCCCGGTTCCCATCTTAGATAGTCGATCTCGCCCGAGGCAACCGCCCCGAGATACTGTTCTTTTGTCGATGACACGCCAACGGGGTTGATGAGTTGAAAATCATCAGCGTGAACCTGACGTGCCACTTCCAGGTTCGCCTCAACCAAGGCTTGCAGTCGTTGACGTTCCGTCGAGCGGATGAGATTAGCCTCGGTCTGGAGATGGGAGGCAGATCGGCAGGAGAACGAACTGGCCATTAGGACTGTGAGGGCGAACAGAGCATTCCGTTTACATCGTAGCATTGCTATCCCCTCCGATTGGGCGTGCGCATTTCAGCCGTCTAACGTCCCGGTTGACCGGGCCGCCACGTAACACTGAGGGAACCATACGAAATCCGCTTGCGCGGCTCTGGTCGAACCGATTGTTAGGACGCGCTGTCTCCGCTTTATTTATCCATGCCTCTCCTAGCAGCTCTCGGTTCCTATCTCCAGGCACGCCCCTTTATAGTTGCTTCAACTCCTAAAGCATGACCCAGTACCGCTCGCCGTTCGCTTTTAGAACCCAGTACTGGGTGATCTGATTAGCGGGCGAGCATCTTGCCCCGACGACTTTGCCTTCCCCTGCCTCGCCTCGCACGCGTGCGCCAATCCTTAGGGCGAAGCATTCAGGCGGGCTGGACTCTGCGGGGCGACCTGGCTGCATCAATATTATTTTTGCCACTACTCCCTTTTCGGTGAGCTCGTAGACGGGGATCAATCAGGTCGCTTCTAAACGGCCCTATCCGTGCACCTGTATAACCGTCTCTGCCTTCGACCACGCAAAGTGCGCCATCTTCTTAGGTACAAGTCCGTAGGTGCCGCGCTCCATCGGCTCCAGAGCAGACCGGTTGAAGCGGCTCCCGGTCGCAAGCCACCAGCTACCTTGCACGACTGTAATATTATCGTCTTCCGGGTGAGTGTGAGGAAGAGTGATTAGCCCGGCGTCCATGTGAATCCGGAGGACAAAAGGCACACCGGGCTTATCGGGGTCGCCCGACACCCTTTCGATCCATTGCTCGGAGGGAATCTTATTTAAGGGCACGATATGATGATGAGCCTGCTCCTGGGCCCGAATTGTTCCCGACAATTGGAAGCACGAGAAAGAGCGCGAAAAAGTGAATTCTTAACTTAAGCACGAGAAGTCTCCTTAGGTCTACGACGACATCTGGCCTACCTCTACTAGCAAGTCCCGCGAGGCTTAACGATTACGTTCACCGGGCTGCCGCCCTTCGCATTTGTTTTACTAAAACACCGGCGGCGGCTCGGTGGAACGGGTGTTAGGAGCGTTTTCAGGAATCAAGCATTTACTCATTCTCGGCTTCACGACCGGGACCTTCAGAGGCCAGAAGTTATCTTTTGTCGTGTGATCTGCTCTCGTCCCCCCAGAATCACTTGGCAGTTGTTGATAATCTTGTCTCCCCTGGTGTCCAGATGAACGAGGCGCCGTAGCCGCGTTTTCCAGCCGTTGAGCTTCCTTAGAATCTCGGTTATCAGTCGGTAGTCCGGCTCGGTAAGCTTCGGCGGTTGACGATCCTCGGACCAGTCGAAGACAGCTTCGATGGCGTAATGCAGAGGTGCAAGACTCCCTTCCCAACCTGTCGTGTTTAAAATCAACATTTCGCTTCTCACGCCTCGCATGCGCTCTGCATAGTCGAGGTCTGTCTGATACCGCACTATGAGGTGATAAACAATGCGATCAAATTCCCAGGGACCACCGGCGCACCTTTGCATTTCTTCATTCGACAGGCTGAAGCCTTTCGCACGAATTTGGCTCTCAACTTCCCTGATCATATCTTTCCTTCCCGCACCGAGCCGACGTTCCAACTTAAAATATTTGAGCGAATGCCCTGTGATCGGTTTGACCTCCGGCAGCATATTCAGGGAGGGTTTTTGGTCAAGGTCAGTCAAAACTAGACAGGAAATCACCAGAATAAGCCCCAGGGCAATCAACAGGTTGAGCCACATTGCCTGTGTTGGCCAACCTGCCGGCCAGTTGTAGCGTTCGTGTCCAGTAAGCAAAAGCAGTATGAGAAACACACAAAGAACCAAAATTCTGACTGGACGTGAGTAATGCCTCAGAGTATCGAGCACCTCACCATATTTTAAGTCACTCACCGCTGCTCCTGTGGAGATTTAAGTCAGATTCGTTTGAACGTAAAGTAGCACGTGACGCTCGAGCAGGTCGCCGTCTTCACGCCCGACACGATTAACGCACTGAGCTCATTCGCCAGCTGGGCGCTATCGCCGAAGCGCTCGGCCAGGTACCCGCGAGCTCGGAGTTCGTCACCGTCAGAGCGCGTCGCAAGGAACGACTCCCAGTAATCGAGGACTCTTGAGTTCGGCATGGTTGAGTCTACAGTCCAGTGCATCGCGAAGCCGTCCAACGCCCGAATTGACCGGGCGCACGACGAACGCCCCGAGTTCATGCGAGCCTCGCCTGCGCGCGCTCCAATGAGCTGCTAGGCGTCGTCGCTTGTGAACAGCCACCCGCGGTTCGTTTTCTAACTCCGACGAAGCCCTACATCTACTTGAGCCAACTCTGCGTCTCCTCGGTCAACCTCGATAGTTCTTCGTCTGTCAGCAACTCCTCTTTCCGTAGGTAGTGCAACTTATCCATAAGGTGGATCTCCGCCAGTCATCGAAACAGTCGGCAACTCGTTCATTCGCTTCTTGGACGTGCCGGTATAGGCGTAAAAAGTTGTCGTGCGGGCTTGAGGATCGATCCCTGACAATGCTCGCAGCCTCATCGTTTATCCGTTGACATAAGATATCGAGCAACTCGTCTTTGATACGGCGAAGATATTGCCAATCTGCTTCCGGTATCGATTTCATCCTCTAATCTTAATGAACAGATAAACTGCGCGCCAATTTATAGGTCAAGACACCTAACGTCAGCGTCATCGGGCCGCGCGTTGATACGAGTAAGCCACGAATAACAGGACCTCATCATGAGGAGAGAACTCGCGCGGTTCCGGTGCACGCACCAGCTACGCCTTCGACTTGAGATACTTCACGAGGAACTTCACCTGGTCCTCGACGCCGCCACCCTTCCCGACGAAGAGCTCGCATGAAAGTCCGATCTTCTCCATCTCGGCTTTGAGGATCTCCCCGAACTTCTGGCTATGGATGCCAGCACCAGGCGTTTCGCTCGGTTCGTCATTGCCGCCGTAGATTACCATGACCGGCGGATCGTCCTTCGTGAGATGGTTGATCGGCGACGCGTCTTCGTACAGATTCGCCGCCTTGTCGCTCTCAAGTTCTTCGGGCTTCACGTGAAACAGCTGCTGTAGCGCCGGATGTTCGTGTGCCTTCCCGCCGATGTTCCTCTTAATCCACCGCGGGTCGTAGGAGCATTGCGCCGCCATCCCCACTGCACAGGTGATGCGCGTCGACTGCCTTAGCACCGGATCTTCCGCCTTTTCGTCCTTGAGATCCTCATGAAACGCGAGCCACAGCGAGATCCCCGCCCCCGCCGAACCGCCGGTCGCGGCGAACCGCTTCGGATCGAGGTTGAATTCCTTCGCCTTCAGCCGGAGGTACTGTACCGCGCGCGCACCATCCTGCATCTGGGCCGGATACGGCGCGACGTCTGTGAGGCGGTAGCTGATCGAGGCGATCGAGATCCCCGCCTCGAGGCACCCCTTGATCAGGGGTGCCGGTATCTGATCCTTGCTTCCCATGCGGAACCCGCCGCCATGTATGAAGATGACCAGCGGCGTCGGCTTGTCGCTCTTCGCCTTCCAAAGGTCGAGTACGTTGCGCTCGTTCGTCCCGTATTTCTCGTTCAAAAGGTCGGGCTTGGGCTTGTCTTGCTTCTCTTGTGCCAAGGCAACAGCAAGAACCAATGAAAAGCAGGTGGAGAGTGTAAGTGATTTTCTCATCTTCCTTCTCCTGGATTTACCGCAACGCGGCTAACGATGGAGATCAGCGGGCGCGCGACCGACATTGGAATTCATGGAGAACGATTGTTCGCGCGCTCCGCTGCATCGACTGTTGGGCATCGCTCCAAGCTACCCAGCGTAGTTTTCTTACTGCTTAAGTTATTTCTGGTTTAGCGAAGCAGCTATTTTCTGCGCTTGCTCCTGAGTCAACGCTGATATACTCGCCCCAGTTGAGAGCTTGTGCCTTAAAAATGGCGCACTCATCACAGCACCATCAATGATTATTGCGATCGGCTTATGGAGATGTTTCTGAGTCTCTTTTTCTAGCCTCTGCGCTGCCTCATTCGTGAAGGCTATTTCTACGTCGTACTTCCTTTCTGCATCAACATTGACCCCGTTGGCCCGCAATAGATCAAGGATTCTAGCATTAGAGGTGACTACCTTTGCGACAGTAACATCTTTATTCGAGATAAGAACTGTTTTATGCAAATATATTCGTAGACCTGAATCCTTAACGGTAGCTTCGATCAGCCCGTCAGATTTGGAAATCTCAGCAAGACGGAATTCTACCTGAATGGAAAAACTCGGTTTCTGTCTCGCAGCTACTTGAAAGCTCAGAACGCACAAGATGACCAATAACATACGTGGTCTTATAAGAAATGTCATCAGCTAGTCCTCCCAAAGGGCTTTATCACGTGATGCCTAACTCTGAGTTCAAGCGAGATCTTGTTAGCGGTCTCCGACCACTCCAGAGGTACAGCGCGCTATTCTCCCATCGCAATGTGGTCAATCGCGCAGTGCCACCATCGGATCGACCTTTGTCGCGCGCCGCGCTGGCACGAGACACGCCGTCATCATCGCTACTGCCAGCAACGCTACGACCCCAACATAGAGCAGCGGATCATACCGGTTTACGGCGTAGAGAAACCTCGATACCGCAGCCCCGCCGAGTTGCAAGAACACTAAAGTCAATCCAATGCCCAGCGCCACACCAAGCCCAAGCTGCCGCACCCCTTGTGAAAGCACCATGGTCATAATGTCGCGTCTCTGAGCCCCAAGCGCTAACCGGATCCCGAACTCTTGCGTCCGTCTAGTGACCGCGAATGACATCACCCCGTAAAGTCCGATTGCCGCCAGCACCACCGCGACCCCGCCAAAGACCGCGAACAGCGAGGCGACGCTGCGACTCTGGGCTAGCGCGTTTTTGAGGTGATTCTTAGGCGTCTCGAGTACATAAATCGCCAGGTTCGGTTCTA
>Ga0075418_10001959_pt1 | contig 23396 bp, 20 predicted proteins | sample SoiMetdeltSBSDD2_FD_81776 | JGI IMG/M metagenome (GOLD analysis project Ga0075418, IMG submission 81776) | Bulk soil microbial communities from a Populus tree surrounding site in Tennessee, USA - Soil MetaG P. deltoides SBSDD2 | ecosystem: Environmental > Terrestrial > Soil > Tree plantation...
CACTAATGCGGCCGCCGCGAAACCTGCGACGAAACGTCTCATGCCTTGAATCCTCCGGGTGATACCCGTAAGACTCCGGCTGGACAAGAAACGTTTCAACCTTCAGCTTTCGCCCTTCACGGTTCAGACTTCACACGTCAGACTTCCCACTTTTCACTTTTTCTCTACGTACGGCTCGTGCAGGTGCACCGGACGCGAGGATTTCCTGAGTCGAAGGTTAATCGCCTCGACGAACACGGAGAAGCCCATCGCGAAGTAGATGTAGCCCTTGGGGATGTGATGGTCGAAGCCCTCTGCCACGAGCGAGAGGCCGATCAGCAGGAGGAAGCTGAGCGCGAGCATCTTGACGGTCGGGTGGCGGTGCACGAAGGCACTGATGGGCTCCGCCGATATCATCATGATGCCGACGGCAATGATGACGGCGGTCACCATCACCCACAGTTGCCTGACCATGCCAACGGCGGTAATGACCGAGTCCAGCGAAAAGACGATATCGAGCAGCATGATTTGAATGATCACGCTGGCGAACGAGCTGGCAACGCGGGCCGAGCCGTGACCCTCCTCGCCCTCCAGCTTGTCGTGGATCTCGTAGGTGCTCTTCGCGAGCAGGAACAGACCGCCGAGGATCAGAATCAAGTCGCGCCCTGAGATTTCCACCTCGAGGATCGTGAACAACGGCGTTGTCAGGCGGACGATCCACGCAAGCGAGAACAACAGCAGTACGCGCGTGACCAGCGCACCGAGGAGCCCAAGGCGTCGCGCCCTCGGCTGTTGGGCGGGCGGCAGCTTACCCGACAAGATGGAGATGAAAATGATGTTGTCGACACCCAGGACGATCTCCAGGGCTGTCAACGTCGCCAGAGCAATCCAAATCTGGGGGTCTGAAATCCACTCCATCAGCATCACACTCCGTATGTTTCGGGCTGCCACTCGAGACCGAGTTCGGAAGGCGGCGCCATGAAACCAAGGAGCGCAGACGCCGCCACGACCGCAGGGCTGGCGAGATAGCCTTCGCCGCCAAACCCCATACGATTCTGCCAATTCCGGTTGAACGAGGTGATCGCACGCTGACCCGGCGTCAGCGCGTCAGGCCCCTGGCCGAAACACGGTCCGCACCAGGATTGCCGGATCTGTCCTCCAACTGATCGAAACACGTCGGCAATCGACTCGCCGCCAAGCCGCGCATCGGGCCGTTCGATCTGGCGTCCTACGCCGCCAGAGCCGGGAAAAATCGCGAACTCCCGCTCCACTTTCTTCGCGCCCCGCTCGCGCGCGGCGCGCAGCACGAGCGCCGCCTGCAGCAGATCGTCGTAGCTGCCGTTCGTGCAGGAGCCAATCATCGCCTTGTCGAAGGTGATGTGCTCGCGCGCCACTTCCTCGGCCGGAAACGCGTTGCCAGGACTGAACGGTTTGGCGATCATCGGCTGCACGGCATTCAGCTCGAACTCCTCGTCGATTTCGTAGATCGCGTTCGCGCCGGGCGCGAGCGACGGGTATGGCAGATCGGTGACGCCCTTCCGTTGGTACCACGCATAAGTGACGACGTCAGGCGCGAAGACGCCGTTCAGCGCTTCTGCTTCGGCCATCATGTTGGCAATGGTATTCCGATACGCGATCGGCAGCTGGCGATCGGCATCAACCAGCTCCACGGACATGCCCTGCGACTGCTGCGCACCCCAGCGACGAAGCAGCTCCAACACGATGTCCTTGCCGCTCACCCATGGCTGAAGGCGTCCGCGGAACACCACGCGCCGCTGGCGGGCAAGCGTGAAGTAGATGTAGCCGGTCGCCCAGCCAAAGCCCAGTGTAGTTGAACCAACGCCGATGCCGACCGCTCCATACGCGCCGTAGGCGCGGCTGTGCGAGTCCGCCCCGGGAATGAACTGCCCCGGCGCCACGAGCCCCTGCTCCGGAAAGTAGAAGTGGAAGATCCCGTCGCCCGGCGTCGCGTAGTACGGCTTGCTGATCCCGTGCAGGCGCGCGAACTCGCGGCCGATCGCTGTCTGCTTGTCGTCTGCGTCCACGCCGGTGAACACGAAATGATCGTTCGCGATGGCCGCTTGCCGCGGATAGATCGACTGTCCGCCGGTGATCTGGTTGAACGTGTGGATCGCGAACGGTGCGGTCCCGTCAGACGCGGGAAGCAGATCCGCGTACACCCGCAGCGTCACACCGGGCTGCAGATCGCCAGGCGCGAGACCTTTGTCCACGCGATGCGCCCACACGATCTGCTCGGTCGTCGACATCCGCTCGGCAGCGTACGGCTCGGGCCAGTCGATAGCCGGCCGCGTGAGAACCGATCGTCGAAACTCCCGGCGGCCGACCGCGAAGATCCCACCGCCTTGCCGAATCTCTTCTTCCTTGGCAGACAGAGGCACCGGCTCGTAGGTCTTGCCTCGTGTCTCGTTGGTCAGCGCACGCGTGATCGGATCGAATGAGAATTCGTCGCCGTCCTGCGCATCCGCCACCGCTTCAGGGCTCTGCACGACGTGCAGACCGAGATTGAAGCTGTTGCGGCGGAAGATATCGCCCATGTTGTTGCCGCAGACGATCACCATCTGCAGGCCCGCTTCCTCGGCGACGCCCTTGAGGCCCGCGGGACTCATCTCTCGCGAGGAGCCAATCGCAAAGCGGTCGCCCGCAATCACGAAGTTCTCGCCGCGATGCACGCGGGCGCGAAAGTCGGGCATCAGATAGCGAAACGATCCCGCCTTCCAGCGCTCGTCGAGCGTGTCGAGGCTTTCCGAAACGCAGTCCTGCGCGGGAGTGATTTGATCGGTATCGATCGCGTCGAGCTTGCGGGCGAACTTGGTGCCCGGCAGACTCTTTGGATCCCAGAAGATCAGCGCACGGCCGCGGATCGGCTGGGGAGCTACACTAGCCTGCCCGGCGTCGTCAGCGTCCGCCGGCAGATCGCGCAGCGACACGCCTTCCTTCAAACGAGCGGGTTCGATCGCGTGCATTTGCTCTAATCGTAACAAACCGTCAGCGGTCCTGCGGCGGCTCGGTCGTCGGCACGTGGCCGGCGCACACGAGTACCGGCAATCTCGGGTACTTTGGATATTGCGGATCAACCGCCGACAATCGGCACAAATAGAACCGCGATCCGCGATCGGTGCGGATGATTTGGGCGTGCACGCAACGCGCGCATAACCCCGCTGCTTGCTCCTCGGCGCGGGAATCGTTCATCATTTCTCGTATGTTCACGTCGGAAGCCACAACCCAGGGAATTCGTGTTCACGTGACGGCGCGTTACTCGCCCGAGCGTTCGCAGCCGGCTGGCCAGAAATGGTTCTTCATCTATACCGTGACGATCTCCAACGAAGGCGATGAGAGCGTTCAGCTGCTCACCCGCCACTGGATCGTCACCGATGGATCCGGTCAGGTCGAAGAGTTCCGCGGCCCCGGCGTCGTCGGCAAGCACCCGACGCTCGCACCTGGCGAATCGTTCGAGTACACGTCCGGCTGCCCATTGGGTACTCCGTTCGGGATCATGGAAGGCACCTACCAGATGGTGTCCGAATCCGGTGCGCACTTCGACGTCAAGATCGCACCGTTCACGCTCAGCGAGCCGTACACGGTCCACTAGTCCGCTGTCCGCGGGCCGCGTTCCGCCAACCGTTGGCCGTGCGGTTCAGACAAACGAGCAATCGAGCTTCAAGCTCCGGTCGAGCCTTCGCAAGTACTCGGACCTGCGGATTTCGATCGCGCCAAACTGTTCGAGATGTGGCGTGATCCACTGCGTGTCGAGCAGGACGTAGCCGCGAGTGCGGAGCCGTTCGGTTAGCGCAACGAACGCGACCTTCGATGCATCCGTTTCGCGAAAGAACATCGACTCACCAAAAAACGCGCCTCGCAGGGCCACGCCGTACAATCCGCCAGCCAGTCGATCGCCGTTCCACGCTTCGACCGAGTGAGCGAAACCCCGTTTGTGCAGCGCAGTATAGCTTTCGATGATCTCCTCGTTGATCCAGGTGCCCGGATCCTGCGTGTCGCGGTCCAGTGCCGCACAAGCACGCATGACGTCTTCGAACGCGCAATTGATCTCGATCCGGAACGTGCCTTTTCGGACGACGCGGGCCAAGCGCCGCGACACGTGGACGGCGTCGAGCGGCACGATCCCGCGCGGGTCGGGCGAGAACCATTGGATCTCGTAGCCGACTGCCATCGGAAACCATCCCGTGGCGTACGCGTTGATGAGCAGATCGGCGGGAATCATTGCGGCCCGGGTGGCGCAATTGGCTACTCGGCGCGAAGCGCCGTCATGGGGTTGATACGTGTTGCGCGGCGTGCGGGGATCAGGCAGCCGGCCACGGCCGCACACATGAGCAGGATCGAAACGGCCACGAACGTCCCCGGGTCGTGCGCCCTGACGCCGAAGAGCTGTGTCTCGAGAAACCGGGCGAGGATAAATGCACCGAACAGCCCCAGCAGCACGCCGAGCGTGACGAGCTTCATCCCGTCGAACAACACCAGGCCCAGCAGCCGGTTTGGCGTGGCGCCGAGCGCCAGCCGCACGCCAAGCTCCTGCGTCCGCTCGGCCACCGAGTATGAAACGACCGCGTAGAGCCCGACGAGCGAGAGCAGCAGCGCCAGCGCAGCAAATGTGCCTGCGAGCGACATCGTGAAGCGCTGACGCGCCACCGCTTCGGAAACGACCGTTCGCATCGTGCGAATGCGGCCTGCGGGCTGATTCTCGTCGAGCTCGTGCACTGCCGCTCGCGCGACCGAAGCGTAACCCGACGGATCGTTCCTGGTCCGCAGGACCACAACCATCTGCAGCGTCGGCTCCACGCTCTGGTGGACGTAGACCTGCGGACGCAAGGTGCTGTCGAGAGCCGTATGACGCGTGTCGCCGACGATGCCGCCGATGACGAACCAGGGTGCGTTTTGCGTAAAGCTGGTCAGCTTGATACGGCGCCCCACGGGATTCTCGTTTGGAAAAAACGTCTCTGCCATCATCGTGTTGATCAGCAGAACTGGGGCTCGCCCTGGTGCAAGTTGCACGGGCAGCCGATCCCCGGCGACGTGTGGTATCCCCATGACGCGGAAGTAATCGGCCGTGACGACGCGAAAGTCCGCGATGATCTCCTGACCCGGGTTGGGCTGTGGATGTCCTTCGATTGTGACCTGGCGGAGATTCTCGGAACCTGCCAGCGGAACGCTCGAGGCTGCCGCAGCCGCATCGACGCCAGGAACTGCGGCAAGGCGGGTCACCAAACGATCGAAGAAATCCGCCCCGCGTGGTCCCGGGTACGCGCTGCGCGGCAGCGCCACCTCCATCGTCAGCACGCCATCCACCAGGAAGCCGGGATTGACACTCAACAACCGGACAAATGTCTGGATGAGCAGCGACGCGCCGATGAGCAGTACGGCAGCCAGCGCAACTTCGCCGACGACGAGAGCGTTGCGCGTTCGATGGGCGCGCCGGCTGCCCGCCGTGCCGCGCGCGCCTTCGCGCAGGCCATCCACCAGGTCAATGCGCGTCGAGTGAAGCGCCGGCACCGTTCCGAACACGGCACCGGTCACGATCGAGAGCAACCCAACGATCAGAATGACGCGCCAACCAATCGTGGCATCAGCCAGTGCCGGTAGATCAACCGGCAGTAACGCTTGCAGAGACTGCAGAGCCCACCATCCGATCAACAGCCCGACCGCACCGGCCGCAACCGACAACAGCAGGCTTTCGAGGAGAAGGTGGCGAACGATCTGGCGGCGCTCCGCGCCAAGCGCATACCGAACAGCAATCTCGCGCTGACGAGAGGCCGCCCGCACGAGCAGGAGGTTCGCAACGTTCGCGCAGGCGATGAGCAACAGGAATCCGACGGCAGTCAGCAATACGACGAGAGCCGTGCGAACGCCGCCGACGAGTTGCTCGCGCAAGGGCATGACGCGAACCGTCCAACCGGCGTTCGACGCGGGAAAGTCACGCGCAATGTCCGCCGCGATCACCGCGAGCTCGGATTCAGCCGCTTCCATCGTCACGCCGGTCCGCAACCGACCGACGAGTGCGAAGCTCTTGCCGCCGCGGTTCCGCTGCTGCTCCGGCGTCAGGACGTCCAGGCTCCAGATCTCCGGCGTCGGGGCGTAACCCAATCCAGTCGGCATCTCGCCGCCGGCCGGAAAGTGGAACCACGCTGGCATGACACCCACGATGGTCGCGGGGTCGCCATTGATCGCGATCGCCTTGCCGAGAACGTCAGCTCCTCCGTAGCGGCGCTGCCAGAGGCCATACCCGATGAGAATGACGCGTCCCTCGAGGCCGTCGCGCTCGGCGAAGCCACGACCGTGCAGCGGCTCCACACCGAGGGTCCGCAGAAAATTCCGGCTGACTCGCACGGCGCCAATTCGCTCCGGATCGCCGCCACCGGTCAGGTTGACGCGCTCGGCTCGCACTGACGCGAGATCTTCGAACGTCGTATTGCGGGTCACGAAGTCAGTCACGTCACCCGGCGAGGAAGGCAGTCGATCGAAGCCAATCCGTTGCTGAATTTCCGCGCTGTACTCCCACGGCATCACCAACCGATCCGGGTCGGCGAAGGGCAGGCGGCGCAGCAGCACCGAATCCACGACGCTGATGATCGCGGCGTTCGCCCCGATGCCAAGCGCGAGTGTGACGAGCGCAATGATTGTGAAGCCAGGACGGCGGACGAGCGAGCGAAGCGCGATCTTGAGATCCTGCATGTGGAGGAAGAAGGTGCCGCTGTCGACGCGGAAGGCCGCGTCGGCGTACACTTCACCCGCTGATCGAGTATACCGCGTGCGCTGACCGCACACTTGGAGGAGTAGATAGACCGATGCCGAAACTGACCGTCGAAGGGTTCGAACCAGTGGAAGTGGCCGATGGCAAGCGACTCGTACTTGCGCTTGAAGAGGACGCCAACGTAGACCAGTTGCACGCCTGCGGCGGTAACGCGCGCTGCACGACGTGCCGCGTCGAGTTCATCGAAGGCGAGCCCACGGCACGGACGGCCGCGGAACGCGACGTGCTCGCCGCGCGCGGCGTCACTGGCGTGCGTCTCTCTTGTCAGATTCTGTGCACCCACGACATGACCGTCCGCGCGATCTCGCGGCTGGCGGGCAGCGGCCGGCCCGATCCAGGCCCAACGCCGGCGCCGAATATCACGCCAGAACCGGTGTGGATTTCTTAAAGGTTAGCCTGCGTACAGCTCTTTGATGCGAGGAATGAGGTACTCGCGGACGGCACTGTCGAAATCGTAGCGCGGCGCAAAGCTCCAATCGGCTTTCGCCGCGCTAGCGTCGACATCCGCCGGCCACGAGTCCACGATGCGTTGACGCTTTTCATCGACGTCCCACCCAATCGTCGCACCGGGGAACGCGCGGACGACAACGTCGCGAATCTCGGCGGCTGAAGGATTGAAGGCGGTCACGTTGTAGGCCGTGCGCGTCAACCGCTCGCGCGGCGCGGCTGCCAAGTTCAGCAGCGCCTCGACACCGTCGGGCATCGCCATGAAGGGGATCCGCGTGTCGGCACGGACGAAGCAATCGTACGGCTCCCCGCGCGCCGCCGCATGCATCATCTCCGGCGCATAATCCGATGTCCCGCCAGACGGCATCGTCACCGCCGAGATCAAGCCCGGAAAACGGACGCAGCGAAAATCGACGCGTCCACTCGCCTGTTCAGCGGCGAGTTGCTTGTAGAACTGCGCGTAATAGCGGCCGAGTTGCTCGCAATACAGCTTGTTGCACCCGTACATTGTCGTTGGCCGCGCCCATTCGTCTTCCTTGACCTTGCCGGCGCGCATCTTGGTTTCAAGATTCGGCAGCCCGTAGGCGGCAATCGACGACGGATACATGAACACCACGGGGCGCCCGTGCGACTCCGCTTCGCGCTGCGCAAACTCGAGCAGGTTCAGCGTGCCCTCGACGTTCACCTTGTGGGCCGAGACGGGCGTGAACTCCGCGCGCGTCGAGAGCAACGCGGCGAGGTGGAAGACCAACTCGACCTGGAATTCGGCCAGCACGCGCTCGAGCACGCTGCGGTCCAGGATGGAACCGGTCAACTCGCGATCAACTTTTCCAGCGATTGACGGATCGAGACGGGCAACGTCGAGCGTGACGACCGCGCGTTGAGACTGGCCGGCGAGGCGCTCGATCAAGCCGTGACCAATCTCGCCGCCCGCACCAGTGATCAAGACAACGGGTTTTCGCACGTGCGAATTATACTGGACCAACTATGCGCTTCTGGCTTGCGGTCTTGATGATGTTGGCCATCTCGACGCCTTTCCAACAGCAGGGCGATTCGTTCGACTTCTCGCGGACGATGCGCGTTGACTACTTTCATACGGGGGGCCCGAAGGCGGGGGAAACGGTGTCGCTCGATCGCGTCGTCAATGACGGTCCATGGCCCGGAAGCCGCACGCAACTGATCGACTCGACGAACCTCGGCAAGTACTTCTTCGAGGTGCAGTCGAAGTCCGGAGCGACGCTCTATTCGCGCGGATTCGCGTCCGTGTACGGCGAGTGGGAAACCACTCCGGAAGTGAAAACCGCGCATCGCACGTTCCACGAGTCGCTTCGATTCCCGTGGCCCCGCCAACCGGTGCAGGTCACGCTCAAGAAGCGCCAGGCGGACAACAGTTTCGCAGCCGTATGGTCGACAACGGTGGATCCAAACTCGCGCTTCGTGAATGCCGCGCCTCCACCGCCGGCGGGAGGACGAGCGTGGACGCTCTTCGAGAACGGACCGGCGGCGGAGAAAGTCGATCTGCTGATCATCAGCGAGGGCTACACCGAGAGCCAGCTTCCCAAGTTTCGCAAAGATGCCGAGCGGCTGATCAACGCGCTCTTTGCCGAGGAGCCGTTCAAGAGCCGCAAGCAGTCGTTCAACGTTCGCGGTTTGAACCTGCCATCGTCCCAGCCCGGCGTCAATCGTCCGAACGCGGGAGTGTTCCGGCGAACGCCGATCTCGGCCGAATACAACATCTTCGACTCGGAGCGGTACGTGCTCACGCTCGACAATCGAGCGCTGCGCGAGGCGGCGTCGGCCGCGCCCTACGAGTTCATCGAGATCCTCGTCAACGAGCAGACGTACGGCGGGGGCGGCATCTTCAACGATCAGGCGACCGCGTCAGTCGACAGCGCGTTTTCAGATTACGTCTTCGTGCACGAGTTCGGGCATCACTTCGCCGCGCTTGCAGACGAGTACTACACGTCTGATGTCGCCTACGAGACGGGTACTGCGCCAAAGCAGGAACCGTGGGAGCCGAACGTGACCGCGCTGGCGAATCCCGCTACGTTGAAGTGGCGCGATCTCGTGACGCCGGGCACGCCGCTGCCGACGCCGTGGGACAAGGAGGCGTTCGAGAAGCACAGCCGCGAGATCCAGGAGCGTCGCCGCGCGATTCGCAAGCGGAACGCGCCGGAGGCGGAGATGGACGCGCTCTTTCACGAGCAGCGCGAGTGGGAAGAACAGTTTCTGGCGGGAATGAAATTCTCGAAGGCGGTCGGCGCGTTTGAAGGTGCGTCGTACGAAGCGAAAGGTCTCTTTCGTCCGCAGGCCGACTGCATCATGTTCACACGCAACCGGGTCGGCTTCTGTCGCGTGTGTCAACGCGGCATCAGCCGGATTATCGATTTGTACTCTCGATAGCTACGAGACCATTGGTAGCGCCGTAATGATGGAGACGGCGATGGCGATCGCGGTCAGGACCAGGCACAACGCCGCCCCAACCAAGTGATCCATCCGCTCGGGCTTGAGCGGATCGAGCCACATCGAGGCGGCGTACCCGCCAAGAAAGCCCCCGGCGTGGGCGTAATTGTCCACGCCCGGCAAGATGAAGCCCATGACGAAGAGCGTCGTGGCATATCCCATCGCTTCGGTGCGAATCATCGAGCTGCCGCCGCGCCGGCCGTAGTACACGAGCGATCCCAGCAAGCCAAAGATCGACGCCGACGCTCCGACCGTGACGCCGGCACCACGCAGAAATGGAATCGGTATCCAGAACAAATAGTGCCCGGCCACGCTCGTGAGGATGAAGCCAACGGCTCCCGCAATCGTGTAGATGATGACCATCCGGCCGGGGCCGTAGATATCGGCCGTGGCGGGCCCCAGTTGCCGCACCCAGAGCATGTTGAACAGGATGTGCAGCACACCGCCGTGCAGCCACGACGCGCTCAGCACCGTCCACCATCGTCCGTACTCGAAAACCGGAATCGATCCCGACGCACCGAGCACGATCTGAATGACGGGATGCGGCGACAACATCGTCAGCGGGTTGCCAGAGCCCATGATGTTGCCGCCAACCCACGTCGTCAGCAGCAAGCTGACGACGTAAATCGCCGAGCAGCCGTAGACGACCAGCGAAACGAACCCGAGGTCGTTGCCGAACGCCCGCAGCATCGGGCCGAAGCCCCATAGCCCCGGGTTGCGCCGCCCACATGAATAGCACTTATCGTCGTTGACGCCGACGAGCGACCCGCACGACGCACACACCACAGAGCCCGTGGTTTGCCGCTTGAACATCCGTCAAAGCATATACGATTCCCATTTACCAATTGGGACCGGTCAGCGACTCACGACGAACGACAAACGACTAACGATAAACGACTTACGACTGACGACTAACGACGACTCGATCTCATGAGTACCGACCGCCCGAACCTAACCGGAGCGGGCAACCCCCGTCTAACCAATCGGATGCCGCAAACGGACGCAGCCACCGTCGCCCTGGCTCGCGACGGCAACAGCGAAGCTTTTCGGGCACTCGTCGAGCGACACAGCCGGGCTGTCTACCGGCTGGCGCACCGCATGACGGGGAACCCATCCGACGCGGAGGACGTGGTGCAAGAAACATTTCTCAAGGCTTACCGGCAATTGGGCCGGTTCGAGTCACGCGCGAACTTCGGCACGTGGCTGCATCGGATCGCGGTCAATTGCTCGATCGACCTGATTCGATCGCGGCCGCATCGCGAGGCGGCGCACGACGCCGCTGACCTCGAGGAGATCGGTACGCCGGGCACACAGGACACCACGCAGCGAACACCGGAGCGTTTGATGTTGAGCACCGAAGTCCAGGATCGAATCACCGAAGCCATGAGCACGCTGAGCCAACGCGAGCGCGCCGCGTTTGTGCTGCGCCACTTCGAGGGTCACTCGATCGACGATATCAGCCGCTCGCTGGGCTTGAAGGCGAATGCCACGAAGCACAGCATCTTTCGTGCGGTGCGCAAGATGAGAGCGGCGCTGGAACCCTTCGTGGCCTCTGAGTAGGAACGGACAGCGGATAGCGGATAGCGACACTATGAAGAACCATCTCACGGAAGACGACCTCATCCTGCACTACTACGGCGAGCTGGCCGGTCACGACGAGGCCATCGTTGCGGCGCATCTCGGTGCGTGCAAAGACTGCCAGAAGGACTTTCGGCAGCTGCAGCGCGTGCTCGCGGCGGTAGATGAGAGCGCGTTTGCCGGACCGGAATTGCCGGAGCACTTCGAGCGGACCGTGTGGGCGCGGCTCGAGCCGAACCTGCGGCGCGATCGCAGCGGGTGGCTCTCGTGGTTCGTGTTTTCACCTGGACGCCTGGCCTGGGTCTCGCTCGTGCTCGTGCTGGTCACAGCAGCGTTCGTGGCCGGCCGGCTCACGCCGCGCACTGGCACTCCCGACGCCGGAGCCGGAGCCGACCCGACAACCGCACAGATTCGCGAACGCATCCTGCTCATCAATGTCAGCGACCACCTCGAGCAGTCACAGATGGTCCTCATCGAGCTGCTGAGCGGTGATGACCAACAGCCAATCAGCTTTGCCGGGGAACGGACCCGCGCCGGAGAGCTCGTCGCCGCGAATCGCCTCTACCGGTTGGCCGCGACAGCGCCCGCTGATGCAGGGATCGCGAGCCTGCTCGACGATCTCGAGCCGGTACTCATTGACATCGCGGCCAGCCCCGAGAACGTCTCGTCGCAGGAACTCGATGAGCTGCGGCGCCGGATTGAATCGAAGAGCCTGTTGTTCAAAGTGCGTGTGGTCTCGCAAGACGTGCGGCAACGGCAGCGAACATCTGTTCGGGAGCGAGCGGGCCAGCGCTCGTCCCTATAGGAGCTAGAGGGATTCTTGCCATGATGACGATCAGATATGCGATGTGTGTTGTGGGAGCGCTGGCCTTGGCCAGCCCGGTCGCCGCGCAGGTGAGCGGCAACGTACCCGGTGGAGTCGAGGCTGGCGTCCCCGGGGGCGTCGGCGGAGGTGTTCCGGGTGCCGGGGGTGTTCCGGGTGCCGGGGGTGTTCCTGGTGCCGGGGGTGTTCCTGGTGGGTCCGGAGCCGCTCCTGGCGTAATGGTCGCGTGGAACGAGCAGGATGCGGCCCGCCAGGACCGCGAGCGCGAACTCGCGGAACGCGAGGCTCAGCGCGCGAGGTCTGAGCGCGAACGCGAGAACAGCTTGTACGAGCAGGCCAGCAACGCGCTCTATGAGGGCCGCTACGATCGCGCGGTCACGAACTTCAGCCGGCTCGCTGACCTCAAAAGCTCGCGTGCTGATGCGGCGCTCTATTGGAAGTCCTACGCGCAGAATCGCCTCGGGCAGCGCGCCGAGGCGCTCGCCACCATCGCGGAGCTCACCAAGGGGTATCCGACCAGCCAGTACTTGAAGCAGGCGCGGGCGCTCGAGGTCGAGGTGCGCGCGCAGGCCGGACAACCCGTGCGGCCGGACGCGCAAGCGGACGAAGAGCTCAAACTGATCGCGATCAACGCCCTCGCTCAGAGCAACGATCCGCAGGCGCTGCCGCTGCTCGAGAACATCTTGAATGGAAATGCATCGCCGCGCGTCAAGAGCCAGGCGCTGTTCGTGCTGGCCCAGCTCAATAACCCGAAAGCGCGCGAGATCCTCCGCAACGTCGCGAAGGGCAGCACGATTCCCGAACTTCAGGCCCGCGCGATTCAGTACCTGGGCGTGCATGGCGGCGCGGAGAACCGCGCCATGCTCGCGGAGATTTACGCCTCGTCGAACGACGTCGACGTCAAGCGGCGGATCCTTCGCGCGTTCATGACGGCCGGCGATCGCGATCGCATCTTTGCCGCGGCGCAGAACGAGAAGACGCCTGAGCTGCGCCTCGAAGCGGTGCGCCAGCTTGGCAACATGGGCGCCAGCGAGATGCTCTGGCAGATGTACCAGAAGGAAACGTCGCCTGACGTCAAACGGCAAATCATCTCCGCGCTGCAGGTCAGCGGCAACGCGACGCGGATGATCGAGCTCGCCAAGACGGAAAAGGATCCCGATCTCCGCCGCGCCGCGATCCGCAACCTCGGCGTGATGGGCTCGAAGGCCGCCGGCGACACCCTGGTCGAGTTGTATAACAGCGAAACCGATGCGGCCAACCGGCGCACGATCATCAACGCGCTCCACTCCCAGAACAACGCCACGGCGCTCGTCGCGCTGGCCCGGAAGGAGCAGGATCTGGCGATGAAGAAGGAAATCGTGCAGCGGCTCGCCAACATGGGCGACAACAAGGTTGCTCGCGACTACATGCTGGAGCTTCTGAAGTAGGAGGGCACGCGCATGCTTACTCCCTCTCGCACGATCGGCTCGGTACTGGCCCTGGCCGTCTCGGCGGCAGTTGCGGTCGTCGCCCAGCAGCCCCGGATCGCAAACGGCAAGATCGCGGTGCAGCCAGCGGGCGCCGTCGCGCAGACCTTCCGCTCGCTGGTTGCCGCCGAAAGCGACGTCGTCTGGATTGGTTACACCGTGCCGGTCGTCGACGGCGAGCGCATGATGTGCTGTTTCGGCGGTGACACGACCTGGTCGAACGGTGGTGTCGTGATCTCGCAAGGCGGCACCTGCTGCAGGGCATGCCGCCTCGAGCCGCCCGCCGACGGCAACTCGATGGCGCGGCGCGGCACGACGAGCGGTAGTGCGCCCGGTATCGTTCGCCTCAGCGGATCGGAACGGATGGTCGTGCTCTATCGCGTTGCGCAGAAAGCGGTCGAGCGCGTCCGAATCTTCTCGGAAGACTGCGAGCTCGATGCAGGCGGACGACGGGTCGTGTGGCTCGAGAACGTCCGGCCGGCCGACAGCATTGCGCTGCTCGAGTCGCTCACGGCCGTCGAGCCGCGGACCGATCGCATGATGGACGGCGTAATTTCAGCGATCGCGATGCATGGTGATCCCGCGGCGGATGCGTCGCTCGATCGCCTCGTTCACGTCAGCCAACCCGAGTCGCAGCGCCGCAAGGTGACGTTCTGGCTTGGCAACACGCGCGGTGCGCACGGGCTCGCGACGCTCAAGCGAGTCCTCGCCGAGGATCCGAGTCCAGAGGTCCAGAAAGGCGCCGTGTTCGGGGTGTCGCAAAGTCATGAGCCGGGCACCTTCGACATGCTCTCGAGCCTTGCACGGAGCGATACCAGGCCGCGTGTTCGAAGCGAGGCCGTCTTCTGGCTGGCCCAACGCGACGACGCGCGAGCCTCGGGCGTCATCCTCGAAGCGCTCGAAAAAGATGATTCGGCGGAAGTTCGCAAGAAGGCCGTCTTCGCGCTGAGTCAGCTGAAGGAGAACGCCGGCGTCGACGCGCTGCTCCGCGTCGCCAAGACGTCGGCGGATCCGAACGTGCGCGGGGAAGCGATTTTCTGGCTGGGACAGAAGGCCGGCGCGAAAGTGGCAGCGGCAATCACGCAGGCGATCGAACAGGATCCAGAGACGGAAGTGAAGAAGCGCGCGGTCTTTGCGCTCAGTCAGATGCCAAAGGACGAGGGCGTGCCGCTCCTCATCAACGTCGCACGCACGCACCCGAATCCTGCCGTCAAGAAACAGGCAATGTTCTGGCTGGGACAGTCAAAGGATCCGCGCGCGATCGCGTTCTTCGCCGAGATTCTGAAGTGATCGTCCGGATCCCGGATCCCGGATCCCGGACCCCGGACCCCGGACCCCGGATCCCGAGCCCCGAGTTAGTGCACCCCGTGGCTCATCTGGAGTGATGAAGGATCGGCGCCGAGCCGGCGGATCGCGGTTTCCCACATCTCGGCCGGCGCCACGTCGAACAGCAGGTCGATGTCGACGGCGCCAATGAGCCACGCGGACTGGGCCAGCTCTTCATCGAGCTGGCCGGGCCCCCACCCAGCGTAACCGGCAAGCACGCGTGCTCGCGGTGCAGGCGTCGTGCTCAAGACATGGCGCAGCAGCACGGGCGACGTCGACAGGTACACGCCGTCGCAAATCGTGCGGTACTCGGTCTCCTCGGGTGGATCGGCGAGCAGAATCCAGCCGCGCTCGGGCTCAACCGGACCACCAATGCACAACGGCAGGGTGTTCGCGGGGATGACGGCCGGCTCGAGCTTGACCATGCTACTCGCTGGCATGTCGGTCGGGCGATTCAACACGAGTCCGAACGCACCCTGCGGAGCAAAATCGCAGAGCAGCACCACGGCCCTCGCAAAGTTTGGGTCCTGCAACTGTGGCATCGAGACCAGCAGGGCTGGCTCAAACGATTCGGTCATACGTTCAACCTCGAAGCTTCGCGACCGCCCAACGGACGTGCTCGTGGACCATCGCGTCGCAGGCAGACAGCTCGCGCGACGCTTCGAGCGCCGCGACTGCATTCTCGTCGGCGCTGTTGCCCAACGCGACCGCCAAGTTCCTGCGTAGCCTCGTCACACCGGCCCGTTTCATCGCACTCCCCTTCAGGATCTGGCGCAGCTCGTCGTCCGAACGCCGCCACAGGTCGACGAGCGACGGACCGTCGAGCCCGAGGCGTGGCAGCCACGACGGGTCAGTGGAGACACCAGTCGAAGGTGTGCCGTTCCAGGGACAGACCTCCTGACAAATATCGCACCCGTAAGCATGATGCCCGATATCGTCGCGTTGCGCTGCGGGGATTTCTCCTTTCACCTCGATCGTAAGGTACGAGATGCAGCGGTTGGCGTCGAGCACGTACGGTTCGACCAGCGCGCCGGTCGGACATGCGTCTATGCAGCGTGCGCACGTGCCGCATTGATCGAACGCCGGCGCATCGGGCTGAAGCTGGAGATTGGTGATGATCACGGAGAGAAAAATCCACGATCCCAGCTCGTCGTTGATAACACAGGTGTTTTTCCCGATCCAGCCGAGCCCGGCGTGCCGCGCGTAGACGCGTTCCTGAACCGGCCCTGTGTCGACGTAGGCGCGACCCTCGAACCCAGGCCCGGCCGCCTCGCGAAGCCACTCCAGCAGCGCGTCCATGCGTTTCTGGATCACGACATGGTAGTCGTCGCCCCAGGCATAACGGGCGATTGCCGCTGCGTTGCTGTCGTGAGCGTCGCTCGAGTAGGGACGATTGACGTTGTAGACCGTGCCGAGAACGATCACCGACTTCGCGGATGGCAGCACGGCGCGCACGTCGGTCCGCTTCTCCGCCGATCGATGTAGGTACCCCATCTCACCAGCAAACCCGCGCTCGAGCCACGTCTGGAAAAACTCGAGTTCGGGCAGGTGCTCGGCCGGCGCCACGCCGCACAGGTCGAACCCGCCTGCGCGCGCGCGGCTCTTGATGCTCTCGGAAGTGAGATCCGCGGTGCTAGTGGCCCCCGGCAAGCTGTCGCAGCACATACGGCAGGATCCCGCCGTGGCGAAACGCCACCAGCTCCTCAGGTGTGTCGATACGCGCGATGGCTCGGACGTCCCTCGTCGTGCCGTCCTCGTTCGTCACGCGAACGATGACCTCGCCGGACGGCCGCAGCGTCTCACCCATGCCAATCACGTCGTAGGTCTCTCGTCCGGTCAGCTTGTGTGTTGCCGCATTCTCGCCGGCGACGAAGCAGAGCGGCAGCACACCCATGTTCACCAGATTACTGCGGTGGATGCGCTCGTAGCTTTCCGCGAGTACTGCTTTCACGCCGAGCAGCAGCGTGCCTTTCGCCGCCCAGTCGCGCGAGGATCCGGATCCGTACTCCTTGCCCGCAATCACGAGCAGCGGAACACCAGCCGCCTGGTACTTCATCGACGCGTCGTAGATCGTCGTTACCTCATCTCCAGGCAGCATCGTCGTCCAGCCACCCTCGGTGCCTGGGGCGAGTTGATTGCGCAGCCGGATGTTGGCGAAGGTGCCGCGCATCATGACCTCATGATTGCCGCGCCGTGCGCCGTACGAGTTGAAGTCGGCCGGCGGCACTCCTTTCGAGATCAGGTACTTCCCCGCCGGACTATCGGCTGGGATCGATCCTGCCGGCGAGATGTGATCGGTTGTGACGCTGTCGCCAAGGACCGCGAGTACGCGGGCGGCGCGGATATTTGCAGGCGGCGACGGTTCGCGCTGCAGGTTCTCAAAGAACGGCGGGTTGCGAATGTAGGTCGAGTCGTCCGTCCACTCGAATCGCTCGCCTGTCGGAATCGGCAGCGCCCGCCAGCGCTCGTCACCGTCGAAGACCTTCGCGTACTTGTCGCGGAACATATCGGACTTGACCGCCTTGAGCATCGTTTCCTGAATTTCGCGCTCGGTCGGCCAGATGTCCTTCAGATAGACGGGCTTTCCTTCTGAATCCTGGCCGAGCGGCTCACTGGTCAAGTCGATCTGCATGCGCCCGGCGAGCGCATAGGCGACAACAAGCGGCGGAGATGCAAGATAGTTCGCGCGCACCTGCGGCTGGATCCGGCCTTCGAAATTTCGATTGCCGCTCAGCACCGACGCCACGACGAGATTCTTGTCCTTGACGATCTTCGAGACTGGCTCGGGCAGGGGGCCGCTGTTGCCAATGCACGTCGTGCATCCGTAGCCGACGATGTTGAATCCGAGCTCGGCGAGATACTCGAGTAAGCCGGAGGCCTTGTAATACTCGGTCACGATCCGCGAGCCAGGAGCGAGGCTGGTCTTGACCCACGGCTTGGTCTTCAAGCCGCGTTTCACCGCGTTGCGCGCGAGCAGCCCGGCACCGATCATGACGCTGGGATTGGAGGTGTTGGTGCAGCTCGTGATGGCCGCTACCACCACGGCACCGTGAGTGAGGTCCTCCAACCCGGGCACCGTTTCGTCCGCGGTCGCGACTGCCGTCGCGGGTTGAGCCGCGGTGTCCGCCTTCGCGGCGGCTTTGCCTTTCCGCTCGGTCAGCATCACCTCCAGCGCCTGCTCGAACTTCAACTTGGATTGCCGCAGCGAGACGCGATCCTGCGGCCGCTTCGGTCCCGCCAGGCTCGGCTCGACGGTCGAGAGATCGAGTTCGATTGAGGCGGTGTACGCGAGATCCACGGAGTCGTCGCTCCGGAACAGACCCTGCTCCTTCGCATACGCCTCGACGAGCCGGACCTGCGATTCGTCTCGACCGGTCAGCCGCAAGTAGTCGAGCGTCATATCGTCGATCGGGCAGATCGCAATGGTCGCGCCGTACTCCGGAGACATGTTCCCCAGCGTGGCGCGGTCGGCGATGGTCAAGTACTCCAGGCCCGGCCCATAGAACTCGACGAACTTTCCGACGACGCCGAGCTTCCGAAGCCGTTCGGTGATTGTCAGCACGAGGTCGGTCGCTGTAGCGCCCTCAGGGAGACGATCGACGAGTCGGAAGCCGATTACTTCCGGGATCAGCATCGAGATCGGCTGGCCGAGCATCGCGGCTTCTGCCTCGATCCCGCCGACGCCCCAACCCACCACGCCGAGGCCGTTGACCATCGTCGTATGCGAGTCGGTTCCTACGAGCGTGTCGGGATACGCGAGCACGCGGCCGTCGGCCTGCTCCTTGAACACCACGCGCGCGAGGTACTCGAGGTTGACCTGGTGCACGATGCCGGTGTCAGGCGGCACGACGCGGAAATTCTGGAACGCCTCCTGGCCCCAGCGCAGGAACGTGTAACGTTCGCGATTACGCGCAAACTCGAGCTTCGCGTTGAGATCCGCGGAGTTGCGCTCCGCGAAATGATCGACCTGCACCGAGTGATCGATGACCAGCTCGACCGGCTGCAACGGATTGACCTTGCGCGGATCCCCACCGAGCCGGACGATGCCGTCGCGCATGGCGGCGAGATCGACGACGGCGGGGACGCCGGTGAAGTCCTGGAGCAGCACCCGCGCCGGTGTAAACGCGATCTCTTTCTGTGTGGTCGAGGTGACATCCCAACCACCGAGTGCTTGAATATCCTCGGGATCGACGAATCGTGCATCCTCGCGGCGCAGCAAATTCTCGAGGAGAATTTTCAGCGAGAACGGGAGCCGCGACACCGCGGGGAACGCACGTTCAAGCTTGGGGAGGCTAAAAATCTCAATGCTCTCTCCTTCAACCGTGAGAGAGGTTCGCGTATCAAACGAATTGTTCGAGCCCATCCTTTAATCATTCTCCACAGGGAGGGGTTGGTTCAAGGCCTGCCGTTAACGAGAAAGAAACTCCCTCACGATCTGCGCCGGATCGCGGCGCTGCGCGTCGACGGCGTGGTTCATCCGGCGCATCTCGGCCACAGAAATTCGGCCGGCGAGCGATCGGATTGCCTCAGCGAATGCCGGATGTGCAGCGAGCGCGGTGGTCCGTGCGACGGGGACAGCATCGTACGGCGGGAAATATCGCCGATTGTCCTCCAGCATGAAGAGATCGTAGGCCTCGATCAAGCCGCTCGTCGCGTCGCCGGCGATCAGGTCAACCTGCTTCTCGGCGAGCGCCCGGTAGATGAGCGACAGATCCATGGCCCGCGGCGGTGCTCGGAACTTCAAGTTGTACTTCCGCGCCAGCCCCGGGTATCCATCCTCGCGCTGAAGGAACTCATACCCAAAGCCACCTTGCCAGTTGGGCGTATGCGGCGCCGCATCATCGATCGTTCGAAGGTTGAGCCGCCTCGCATCCTCGCCCCGTACCAGGATCGCGAACGTGTTCTCGAATCCCAGCGGCTCGAGGACCGTGATTCCTTCAGCCGCATACCGGGTTCTCACGTCCAGAAGGACTCGCTCACGATCGGTGTCCGCCGGCTGCTTGAAGATGGCGGTGTGCGCGGTGCCGGTGTACTCGACGTAGACATCGATGTCACCGCTTCGAAGCGCGCGATCGGCAATGAAGGTACCGCCAAGATTCAACCGGCGGTCGACGCGCAGCGGCGTACGTGCCTCGATGGTTTGGGCCAGCAGCTCGCCGAGGATGATTTGCTCCGTGAAATTCTTGGAGCCGACCCTGACGACCGTCTGCGATCGCGTCCCACCGATGAAAGCCCAGGCAACGCCGGCCGCGAGCGCGCCGATCGCGGCGAGGGTCACCCACCCGGATGACTTGCGCCGTCCGGCGAGCGCGCCACGTACCGCACGTTCGGCCAGTGTGAGCCCGCCGTCGAGCGCAAGTGCGAGCAAGCCGGCAGGAATCGCTCCCGCGAGAATGACGGTCGGATCGACCATCGACAGGCCGCGAAAGATGTACTCGCCAAGGCCGCCCGCGCCGACGGCCGCCGCGATCGTCGCCGTCCCCACTCCAATCACGGCCGCCACCCGCACGCCGGCAACGATCGACGGCAACGCCAGCGGCAGCTGCACCTGTCGGAGAAGCTGTCGTGGGGTCATGCCAAGCGCCATTCCCGCTTCGACCAGCGCCGGATCGACCGACTTGATTCCCGCGACGGTGGTCCGAACGATCGGCAGCAGCGCGTAGACGATGAGGACGGTGATCGCGAGGCGGGCGCCAAGTCCTCCGATGAGCGGCAGCGGCAGCAGGAACCCGAACATGGCCAGACTCGGAATCGTTTGTGCCGCGTTCACCAGCCATACAACGGGCGCGCCAAGTCGCGGACGCCGCGCCGCGAGGATGCCGAGCGGAACGCCAAGGCTCACCGCCACGATCGTGGAGATGGCGACGAGAAAGAGATGCTGCGTCACGAGCGCGGCGAACTCGCTGCGATGCGTAGAGAGGAACTCGAACACTCTCACGGCTGAGTACCTCGGTCGGTCGGCGAGTCGCCGCGCAGCGCTGCCGTCGCCTCGACCAGCGGCTCGAGCATCGCGCGGACGCGCGCGTCGTCGCTGCGCGCAATCGCGGCAGGTGCGTCGAGGGCGACCAGCACGCCATCGGCGAGGACGCCGATCCTCGTGGCCAACGCCATCGCCTCGGCCATGTCGTGCGTAACGATCAGGATGGTCTTGCGAACGGCAGACTGAATGCGGCGGAACTCACGATGCAGCTCGGCGCGTGTCACAGGATCGAGGGCGCCGAACGGTTCGTCCATGAGCAGGATGGGCGGATCCGCGGCAAGCGCGCGCGCGACGCCTACCCGCTGGCGCTGCCCTCCTGACAACTCGTGCGGCCGTCGGGCCGCGTATTCTCCCGCAGGCAGATCCACGAGCCGCAGTAGCTCTTCGACGCGCGACGCAATCTTGCCTTCGTCCCACCCGAGAAGACGCGGAACGATCGCGATGTTGTCGCTGACGGTGAGATGCGGAAAGAGGCCGACTTCCTGGAGGACGTAGCCAATACTGCGGCGCAGCTCGAACGGATCCCACGATGCGGTCGGACGTCCCCGGACGATAACCTCGCCGGAGTCGGGGATGAGAAGGCGATTGATCGCCTTGAGAATGGTGCTCTTGCCCGCTCCGCTGCGGCCGACGAGCGCCAGTGTCTCGCCGGGCTCAACCGCGAGGTCCAGCCCTCGCAGCACACTCACGCCGCCACGGCTCAAGCGAACGTTGCGGAATTCTATCTCTCGCGTCAGAACACCCAGACGATGGAGCCGCTGGCTTCCGGAATCACGCGCCGCTTCTTTTCCGGTTCGAACTCGCTGCCATCCCGGGCGGAGATCCCACCCTGGGCGCGAAATCCCCAGCGCGCGCTGGCGCCAAACCACCATTTCACGCCGCCGCCAGCATGAAACTCGATGCCGTCTTCGACGAGCGCGTTGCCCTCGTGCAGCTCTCGCAAATAGCCGCCGCCGCCGTACACGAACGGCATCGTGCGTGCGTCTCCCGATCCACGGAAATGCCAGACCGCTGTCACATCGAACAGATACTGGCTGAGCGTCTGCTCAGCCGTCAGATCGTCAGCCTCTTCGAAGTCGCCCGAGATGTCGGTTTCGAACACAGGACGCGTGTAGCGCAAGCCACCCTCGAGCGCGAAGGAGGGCGAGAGGAAAACACCAATTTTCGCCAGCACACCGGGCGACGGCTTGACGCGGCTATCCGTATCGAAGAGGGTGATGCGTCCGGTAGTTCCGCTGTTCGGGGTCAACTCCGCTGCCAACGGGCCGATATCGAACCCGCCGACATAAACGACGCCGCCGGTGAACTCCCATGAACCGGCGGTGGGTACTTGTGCACCTGCTGACGTCGCGGTCAAGAGTACGAACGCGGCACTCGCGACCAGAAAAGCGCTGACGCGCTCGGTCGCACTCACTTGGAGGTCACCTTGATCTCGACATCATTTGCGCCGCCACCTCGCGGCACTGCCACGACTCGCTCGTAGAAAGTCACCCGGAAGTCCACATCCACCTCGAAATCCTCGTCGAAGAAGCTCGTCAGATCGGCATCATCCAACGGCTCGGCGCGGAGGATGTGCGGGCCCGGCTGCAGTCCGGCAATCACGAACTCGCCGTCATCGTTGAGCGTGAAACCGCCGATCAGCTTGCCCGATTGGGTGCTGAACGCTACGACGTGCGCGCCTTTCACGGGGCGGCCATTCTTGGTGACGCGGCCGCTGATGCTGCCGAAATCACGCGTGAACGCGCGCGTGCCGTAGAGGTCAGAGATGCCGGCGATGTCGTCCGCTCTGAGCTGCCGATCGGAGATGTTGCCGCGGCTGAACGCGATGGGGAACATCACCGATTCCGCTCCGATCACGCGTCGCCCGCCCGGCTGCAGTTCTGTTTCTCCGAGCGCGGAATGCGACAACCCCAGAAAGTGGCCGATCTCGTGGACAGCGATCGACTCGACGTCGAAACGCTCCGTGTTGCCAGCCTCCGCCGTCGACCACGGGAATATCGAATTGAAATAGATGTCGGACTCGAGAATCTCGCCCGTGGTGTCGTCGATCGTGAACGACGTCGCGGCCAGCGTCCGGTCTTGATCCGGACGACTCAGAAATCCGAGCACGCTCGCGCCGTCGGATCGGTTCGGCGGCGCGGCAACGAACCCTGCGAAACGCGACGAGGTTTCTGCGGTCTCGACCGCGTGCCAGGTGTTGAACGCCCGGGTGACCGTTGCCTGGAACTGCGTCGCCGAGACCTGCGCCACGTCGGTGTTGGTGACGAAGTAGCTGATTGGGAAGTCCTGCCACCGCAGGCTCATGGTGCGACCGCCAACCACGACGGTGCCGAGCTTCAAATACGCAGAGGCAGGAACGGTGAGTGCGCAGACGGTGACTATCGCGAGCACAACTCGACGTCGCGTCATTTCGCACCTTTAGGGGCGCGCATCACCTCGCGCACCCACGCCCCGAACGCTTCAACTCCCAACGAACGCCGAGCGAGCGAGCCACGCGTAACTCGCTCGGGCTCTGGTCGATCGGTGAGTTTCATGATCGGCGGCGGCACC
>Ga0075418_10001960_pt1 | contig 23396 bp, 22 predicted proteins | sample SoiMetdeltSBSDD2_FD_81776 | JGI IMG/M metagenome (GOLD analysis project Ga0075418, IMG submission 81776) | Bulk soil microbial communities from a Populus tree surrounding site in Tennessee, USA - Soil MetaG P. deltoides SBSDD2 | ecosystem: Environmental > Terrestrial > Soil > Tree plantation...
GCCCAGTCAGCGTCTCGCCCTTCCGTCATGCGTTTCATTCGTCCCCATCTCCCCCGATCCGATCTTGCCGCCTACGTCCAGTCTATTCTTTTAGTTGCCTTTAGCAACTAAAAGTTGCGCTCCAGGAGGAGCGCCCTTGGTTGTAGCCGATCTGCCCAGGGTCCTCGTAGGAGCTGGCGATCAGATCCGCAGGACCGGGGCCATCCACGTGTCCCGCGCCCGCGACGCATTGGCCCAGGAGTGCACCACGGTGATCTGGATCAGTCCGGCGCGCCAGCCAATGCGGCCGTTTCCTGGGGCGGCGGAGAGTTGCCTTCCAGCGTCAGCGGCCGGTCGTGGTCCAGGAACGCAATGCAGACGCGGAAGAAATCAGCGGCATTCGTCACCCGCCGGATGGTATGGAGGAATGTCCCGGTCGACTCCACGCCGAGGCCGATGTAGTTCATGTGCTTCTTGATCCGCTGCACCCGCGCCGCCTCGGGCACCCCCGGCGGACAGACGCCGTCGTACAGCGCCCGCACGTAGGCGAGCACGTCGCGGCCGCGCGGCTGGAACGGCGTTTCACCACGACCGTGCTGTCGGATCTGCGCGAAGATCCACGGGTTGCGAATCGCGCCGCGACCGATCATGAGCCCCCGCGCCCCGCTTTGCGCCAGCACCGCAGCTGCCTTCACGACCGAGTCCACGTTGCCGTTGGCGAGCACCGGGCAGCGCAGCATCTCCACCGCTTGCGCGACGCAGTCGTAGCGTACCGCGCCCTGGTACATCTCCTTCACGGTGCGCGCATGCACGGTCACGAGGTCGAGCGCGTGGCGGCCGAGAATGCGGAGCAGGTGCTCGAATCCCTCCGGCGAGTCGAAGCCGAGACGTGTCTTGACCGTGAGCTTGATCTGCACCGCGTCGCGCAGTGCGCCGAGGATGGCGTCCACACGGTCCGGCTCGCGCAGCAAGCCACCGCCGGCGCACTTGCGGTACACGACCGGTGCCGGGCAGCCGAGGTTGAGATCGATCGCCACCACCGGCAACCGCTGCAGCTCCCGCGCCGTGCGCACGAGTTCCTGGATGTCGTTGCCGATCATCTGTGCGATGACCGGCCGTCCGGTGGGGTTCGCCTCGATGGCCGCGACGATCTTGGGCTCGAGACGCGAGGCGCTGTGGACGCGGAAGTACTCGGTGTAATAGACATCGGCGCCGCCATAGGCCGTCAGCAATCGCCAGAACGCCAGGTCGGTCACATCTTGCATGGGGGCGAGTGCCAGGAGCGGCGTCGACTTGTGGAGCAGGGTATCGAGCTGCGCTTGCGGACTCATGGTGCGAGCCTAGCGGAGTCGGGGGCTGCTCGGCAACGGTCCTGTGCATTGCCGGTTCGTGGCGGTGCACCTCCGCAAAGAATCCCCCATCAAACCTGAATCACGGCCGCGCTGAGAAGTGGCCGGCTGACCATGCGCCAGTTGCCACTGGCCGCTGCATTTCGTGAACTTACTCGCACTGTTGCACATGGCTGACAAGCTTCCAGCGTTGTTGCCCTTCGCCAACCGGCGGTGATCCTTCAGGCCACGATCGCGGCCGACTACCAAGGCCGGGTCTTCACCCTGATGGGAAGTCTCGCAGGCGCCACAGCGCCGTTCGGGCTCCTCCTGGCCGCTCCCATCGCCGAGATGGTCGGCGTGCGCTCGTGGTACGTGACGGGCGGACTGGTCTGCCTCTCGATGGGAATCGCGGGCTTCTTCGTGCCGTCACTGATGCGGATCGAGGAGCCGCCCGAGGGAGCCACGGAGGAAGCGGCGTCCCTGACATGGTGAAGGGCCTTGATCGGTGCTGCACGGTCGGCATCGATCCCCTCCTCTCGGCTCGGGCAACTTTCTTGCAGGCCCATGTGTGGCGGTCCCGGTCCGCGCTTTCCGAGAGGGCAGGGTTCGAGTCCATGATTGCCTCTCGTTTCTCGCACGCCCCATCACGGGTCGTTTCAGCGTGAGCAGCGGCTTTGCCCTCAGTGCCCCTAGCTTCGGATTGTGAGGAGGATGCCATGGAGGTCGTACGGTCCGCCGGTTCGCGACGCTGGAAGCTGTGGGTGCGGCGGGTCCTCGCCGTGGTCCAGCTGGCGCCGCCCATGGCGCTGGCGTTCTACTCGCTCACCGAGCCATGGGCGCGCGCCCGCGTCGTCCTCATCGTGGGAATCTCTCGCAGTCCTGGAGCCATGCTCCTCGTGCTGCTGAGTCTGCTGGCGACACTCGCTGCCGCGGTTGCTGTCGCAGGCCGCAGACGGACCACTCTCCTGTCGCCCCTTGTGCACCTCGGCACGGGGGCGCTCATGTGCACCGTGTCATTCTTGGCCTACCGCATGATCGAGCAGTCCGCCGTGCGCGCCTTGGGCTTCATTCCCCTGGGCTCGGTGGGCCCCGGGCCTGGACTGAAGCACTTCTTCATCGCCGCACTCATGGTGGCCGGGCTCGGTCTCGTCGAGCTCACGCTCGTCTTGCTGCAGCGACACCGGCGCTCACGCCGGGCTGGTCAACCATCAGAGGACATCCTCAGCGCGAGGGCGATACAGCCGCGCCCAGACGCCCTCCCCGCACCTTCGTACGACGGCGAAGCGGTGCCGGCCGGCGATTTGCCTGTCGCGAGCCGATCTACGTAGGAGGACGACCTTTCCTGGGGGCGAGGCCCGGCCTCGATGCGAAGAGTGCCGGATACTCGCAGGGCCCGTCAGCCGCCCCAGGAGGCGTACAGGCGCAGCTCCGGGCTGCGCTGGTTCACGTCGGGATAGCGGGCGTAGTCGCGCCGGCTGTTGTAGAGCAGGAACTCGGCGCCGGCGCCGAAGAAGCTCCGCACCGGTACGAGGAACTTCACGTGGGTGAAATTGGTGTAGCTCTCGACCTCGTTGCCGTTGACGCTGTGCACGAGGTTCGAGGCATGGCCCAGGGTCAGGATGTCCCGCCCCTTGTGGGCGAAGACCGCCTCGAACTCGAAGCCGAGCCCCGGGCCGTAGTCGTACTGTCGGCCCGAGATGTTGAAGTGATCGGACTTGGTGGCGCCGAGGAGGATGGCGTTCACGTTCAGCAGGGCCCGGGTCTCGATCCCTTCGCGGCCGGTGAAGCGGGTCAGATAGCTGGCGCCGATGCTCTGTCCCCCGTACACGTAAGACTCGTTGTCGAGATACTCGAAGTGCTGGTAAGCAGCCAGGACGTGCTTGGCCTTCGGGCTCTCGCTCACGGTGAGCGCCCCCAGGATGCCGCTGATCTCGATGCGGCCGATCCCATGCGGCTTGTTGTCGAAATTGAGCTGCATGCCGAAGTCGAAATGATCGAACGGCTTCATGGGGCGATCGGCGAAGGGACTGCCGTAGCTGGCGTCGAAGCTCACGAACAGTTTCGACGTGCTCCGTTCCCACAGCCTCTCGTCCCCGATGGTGCGGCTGCCGAAGCGGAAGCTCCCGCCCAGATGCTCTGGGATGCGGTCGGGCGGGTTGGCGTGCACCTCGAAGGCTTCTCCCGTGAGCAGACGGTTGACGCCGCGCGTCGGGCTGACGGCGAAGCCGCCGATCTCGTGCCAGACGCGCCCCTTCGTCGCCGTGTTGTCCAGCACCATGGTCGACAGCCGGTACAGGGCCTCGCCGAAGGCGATGCCGCCGACCGCGGTGTTGATCCAGTCGTTCACTGAGGGATGGTGGTTCTCGCCGGTGTATTCCCACAGCCAGGCGCCGGCGAAGGAGAAGGCGCTGGATTGGTAGAAATCGTAGTGGTTCGAGCGCGCCGCGCCGTAGTACATGCCGCCCTGGTAGGGATGTCTGAAATTGTTGGCCGAGAAAGTGTTGTCGTCCCACTCGAAGCCGGCCTTGAGGTTCTCGTGGATGGACTCCAGGCTGACCTTGAACCCCTCCGCACCCTCCGTGAAAAAGGCGCGGCCGAAGGTGGTCATCACCAGGTTGAAACCTTCGATCTCCGCCAGCGTTCGCAGCAAGCGCCAGTTCTGCCCGTAGGAGTCCGGCGACCGGAGCGTAGCCCCCGGGCCGCCTTCTTGAGCCGCAGCGGCCCCGAGCGGCGCGGTGGAACCCCGCGGCAGGAGCAGGTCTTCGGCCGCGGTCTGGGCCTGGGTCGCGGGGGCGGCCAGAGCGAGCCAGAGCGCCCAGGTCACGATGGGAGCGACACCCCTTCGTCGCCACCGAACGATGGGACCAGCACGCAGCCGCGCCCGCAGCACGCCGGTGCCGTCACCCACTCGCGCCTGCCTCGCTGTTTTGCGCTGCCTCTGCATCACTTTCCCGCCTCGAGCGGCTGCCGCCGCGTGAATACCGGCTCGCCCTCCTGCGGCGGCGCGCGTACCTCAGTACAACGACACTCCCAAGACCACGAGCGGATCGATCTCGGTTGTCGCCGTGGTGGAATACTCCGAAAACACGGTGCTCAGACCCGCACCGCCGAAGACGCTGGTCCTCTCGCTCAGGCGCCATTCGCCGAGGGCGCGAGCTTGCAGCGCGTAGTGCAGGCGATCGTTTTCCGCCGGATCGTCGCTCGACTGCGGCATGACGTGCACGAAGCCGAGATCCGTGTCCAAGGACCAGCGGCGCCACAGGCCGAAGCCGTAACCGTAGTTCCAAGTGAGGAAGGCCGTGTCCCCGCGCTCTTCTTGCACATCGCCGACACCGAGGGTGAACATGGAGTAGAAGCCCAGGAGCGAGGTGCGCACGCCGGTGTTGATCGCCGCCAGGTTGCTGGCGAAGCTCACCCAGTCGGCACCGCCGTTGTTCGCCACGCTCACCAGTCCGAGGGCGAAGACGTCGTTTTTCCGCGCCACATTGACTGCTCCCAGCTGCGCAGCGTGCGCGGTCCCGGCCACGTTCAGCAGGGCGATCTGGGCGCCGTGGATGGTATGCGCGTAGTCGAACAAACCTGCCTGCAGTCCCCTGGCCTCTTCCTGCACGTAGTTGATCCCGCCCGAGGCCTGCAGCCCGCGGAACGAACCGGAGACGATGTTGACGATGGAGGCGATCTGGGCGTAACGCGCATCGGCGTTCGCCAGGTTGTACATCGAGGTGAGCTGCACTCCCACGAAGTCCTTCTCCGCATAGTTGAACAGGCTGGCGTATTGGAAGCCGCGGAACATCCCGCGGCCGTAGTTGACCAGGCCGGAGAGCTGCACGCCTCGAGCATCGCCGCCGCCGTAGTGGAGGAGCCCGGTGACCGAGGCACCCCGGAACTCTCCTCCGTTCACCGTGGCGACGCCGGTGACCTGGAAACCGCTCATCTCGCCGTGAATGCGTCCGACCACACCGCTCAGGTCCACGCCGTGGATGGCTCCGACGCGGCCATAGAGGATGCCGAGTCGGAAGTGGGTCTCCACCATGGGGTCCCGGTTGGTGCTGAGGGGGTAGAAGAAGGAGAAGTTGACCGGGTGTTGCGCTGGCTCGGCGTGGCTCGTGCCCGCGCTGCAGAGTGCACCAGCGAGGAGGAGCGCCGGAAGCGTGTGCGTCGCACCCAGTGTCCGGCAACGCCAGCGCCGCGCCGCCACGGCCGGCGGCTGGAAATCCCTCGACTGTGCGCGCGCCAGCACTAGTTCGTGACCTGCCCGCGTTCCCGCTCCGAATCCGACTCTGGCTGCATGCGGACGGGAGAATCTAGCACGAGGTGCCACCGCAGAGCTTGCGCCAACTTGCCGTCACCCGTAGAGTGGTTGCGCCCGACCCGGGAAGGTCGGTGTCGATTCTCCGGAGCCGGCCGTGCGTCCGATCACCGCCCTCAGTTCGACCTGGACGATTCTCGCCCTTCTCGCCTGGGCACCGGCGGCGAGCGCCATGCGCTTTCAGGAACGTCCCACCTGGATGGTGGGTGTGGGCTGGGGTTTCGGCCGGGGGTTCTTCGACGACGCCGAGTTAGGCGAGCACGTCTACCGCAGTGGCTCCGCGCCGCAGATCCATTTCGGCTGGAAGCCTTCCACTCGCTTCATGGTGGGAACCCACTACGAAGCCTGGATGATCGAGCTCGGCGAGGTTCCCATCAAGATCCGCCGCAGCTTGCAAAACCTCTCCTTGGGTCTCACCTGGTACCCGGGGAATCCCGTGGGACCGAGCGGGGGCATCTACTTGCGCGCCGGCGGCGGTCTCGGCTGGGCCGGAACCGCCGAGGTCCCGGTGGAGGAGGAAGAGGCTCAGACCCACGGGAAGCGCATCGACGAGTGGGGCGTGTCGGTCTTCGGGGACGCCGGCTACGAATTCTGGATCAGCGGCAACGCCACGATCTCCGCCGGCTTGAGCCTGAACTACCTCGACATCGGCGAGAGCATCGTCGATGCGGGGTTGTTCGCCGGCGGCTTACTCGGTCTCACGTTGTATTTCTGAAAGACGCCGATGCGCCGTTTCTTGAGACTGGTTCTGGCGCTGTTCTTCAGCCAGATGCTCCTTTTCCTCGTCGGCCTTTTCGCCCTCGGTAGCCTCTTGCGCCCCACCGCTCCGGCGCTCGAATCCGGAACCATGTTGCGGGTGCACCTGAGCGGCGAGATCATCGAGTACCCCACGCTGCCCTCGATTCCCTTCCTGCACCGGGAGCCGCTGTCGCAGAACGACATCCTGGAGTGCTTGCAGGCCGCTGCCGACGACGACCGCATCGGCTCCGTGCTGGTCGAAATCGACGAGCCCGACATCGGCTGGGGGAAGGCCACGGAGCTGCACCAGGCCATCCTTCGCTTCCGCGAGTCCGGCAAGCCCGTGGTGGCGCACGCGCCGGTTCTCGGCGAGGTGGGCCTGCTGGTGGGTTCGGCCTGCGATTCGATCTACATGCCTCCCACGGGACGGGTGTTCCTGAACGGACTCGGGGTGGGGCCGATGTACTTCAAGGGCACCCTGGACAAGCTTGCCATCCGCCCCAACGTGAGCCGCATCGGCGCCTACAAAGACGCCGTCGAGCCGGAGATCCGGCGCAACATGTCCGCGGAAGCGCGGGAGCAGTACGAGTGGCTGCTGGACGATCTGTGGAGCGAATTCCTCGAGACCCTGGAGTCGCGGCGCAACCTGGGACGGGCCGACCTGGAGGAGGCGGTGGACCGAGGGATCCTGACGCCGGACGAGGCGATGGAGCTCGGGCTCCTCGACGGCGTGCGGCACCGGGAGGACGTGGTGCGCCAGTACGTACGGCGCTCCCTCGACACGCCGCTGCTGGACGTCGAAGACTACCGGCACGAGGCGCGTCACCGGCTGGCGGTGCACGGCAGCAAGGCCATCGCCGTGGTGCATGCCCGCGGCCTCATCTTGCGCGGCGCCAACGACTACGCCCCCACCTTCGGCGCCATCCTCGGGGCCAGCGAGGTCGTACGTGATCTGGAGGACGTCGCCGACGACAAGACCATCGAGGCCGTGGTGCTCCGCGTCGACAGCCCGGGCGGTGAGATCGTGGCCAGCGACATGATCAGCCACGCCGTCGAGCACGTGCGCCAGCGCAAGCCCATCGTCGTCTCCATGGTGGACGTGGCCGCGTCCGGCGGTTACATGATGTCCTTCCACGCCAACCGCATCGTGGCGCAGCCGACGACGATCACCGGCAGCATCGGCATGCTCATCGAGAAGTTCAACATGCGGGGCTTCTACGACAAGCTGGGCTTGAGCCGTGACTTCGTCACCCGCGGCTCCTTCCCCTTCCTCTTCAGCGACTACCACGACTGGAGCGCTCAGGAGGAAAGCCTGATCGCGCGCCAGCAGTGGGGCGACTACGAGCGCTGGATTCAGGACATTGCCAAGAGCCGTAAGCTGGAAGCCAGCAAGGTGGACGACCTCGGGCGCGGGCGGGTGTGGACGGGGCAGCAGGCGCTGGAGCACGGCCTGCTCGACGAGCTGGGTGGACAGGAGCGCGCCGTCGAGCTGGCGCGGGAGCTGGCGGAGATCCCCGCCGGCACCAAGACCCGGCTCGTGCACTATCCGGAGGAACGCAGCTTCCTGGACCTGCTGCTGCAAGAGAGCGACGCGCTCTGGGCCAGCGCCCGCCAGCGCCTGGACGCTTCCCCGCGCCTGCCGCGGGGCACCCGCTGGAGCATCCTCGAGCTCGGCTTCCTGCCTTGACCCTGCTGGCGCCTGGCGGCGCCGGATCCTCCTCGGACGAGGCGAAACACGCCGCGAGCTGTCTCTTTCACGAAGCGGCGGCGCGTCCCGGCAGGTACCGGGACACGCCGCGCTCGGCGAAGGTTTCAGAAGGCATGCCGCGCGGCATGCATGGGATGGCGCAAGAGGGCGACGACACCGTGCTGCAGGTGCCGTTGCACCGGCAACGCCGAGACCTCGCCCCCGCTCGCCAGTACTTTGCTGATCAGCTCCGGGCGCACGTCCATGGTGCCCACGGTGCCACGACAGAACGGACAGGCGAGGGGCACGTTCGTGCCCAGGGCACCGCAGCTGCCACAACGCCAGCCCCGCGCTTCGTATTGTGCCGCCACGAACAGACGGCGAACGGCATGGGTGTTGGCGGCATGCAGGACCTCGTCGGTGCCGCGGGCGCCGCGCACCGGGGACAGGGCTTCCTCGATCTGGCGTTCGAGCTCGCGCTCGTGCCGCTCTTCCTCGCCCTGCACGAACCCTTCCAGGATGCGCTCGACGATGTCGCGCTCCTGCCCCTTCAGAGCCACCGGTAACCCGATGACGACGCGCTGCGCGATGCGATCTGGAAGGTGGGCGCGGAAAGCGCTGATCACCGGCTCGGGCCCGCCGAGAACCACCGGCACCCGGGGATCGCGATCGGAGAGATGGGTCAGCGCGACGGCGACCTCGCGCTGGTGGTGTTCGATCTGATCGTCCACATGACGTTGGAAACGCATGTGCGACCAGCCGCCTTGATGGTGCACGCGTGGCGAACTCTGGATCTCCGCCTGCGCGCGCACGGTTCCGGCGCCGATCTCCAGGATTCGCGCCGAGCGCGAATCGACCAGGCAAGCGAGCACGCGCTGGGCGTTCTCCTCGGCTCGCAAAGGTTCGAGGAACGGGCGGTCGGAAACGACGAGGGTATTGTCGAAAGACATCGGTGAGCCGACGGCCTGGAAGAACTTTTGGCGCGCGCAAGCGAACAGCGCCAGCCCCAGACTGCGGCGTTCGACACGGGCATGGATGACATCTTCGAGGTAGGCCAGAACGTGACGGCCGTCGGTTTCCAGCAGGGTGCGGTCCCGGGCGCTCGGCGCCTCACCCTGGGCCTGGCGCAGCCGCGAGCGCACGAAGACGCGCATGGCTTCGGAAGAGGCTTCGTTGTGTCCGACGTCGAGATACACGCTCAGGAAAGGATGGGTGGGCGAAACGGATTCCAACTCGCGCAGCTCACGCGTGAACGGCATCGGGTTCTCCCTCGGCTCGAGTGTGGCTCTTCCCCGCACGGGGGAACGGTGGAGCGAACGAGCTGGCGAAAGCTCGCGGGCGGCGGACGGGGCGCCGCGACGTCGATTGTCTGGAGCGTGCTGCGGCGAGTCGGAAGGGTCGAGGTGCTGGCCACCGGGCTGGGCGCAGGACACCTCGGGGGTCGTGGCACGTCCCCTCGAGAGCACGCTTGCTGGGGGTGGAGCATCAGCGTTCCTCGCCTCCGACTCTACACCTCGCCTCGGAAAGTGGAAAGAGGCGGTCCGGCGGGGGTGGGCGCTGGAGGCAGGTCGCAGGCGAGCCGAGGGGGCGAGCCGGGGCGAGGGCCGGCAGGTGGGCGGGGCGGGTCGAGGGTCCGGGTCTCGGGCGGCGTGGAGGTGCCGGCCTCGCCGCGCAGCATGGCACGGCACTCTCCACGGCCCGAAGCGAGGCGGCGGCGCAGCAAGTGTCAGCCGGAAAGTCTCAGCGCGGAGCCAACGACATCCGGTTCTTTGCCACGGCCGCCGCACACTGTGGGCGCGGCGACGACGCATCGCGCCTTAGAACCTCGAAAGCGCGGCGCTTCCATCCGGGGTCGAACGCGCTGGACGGACGCGGGCCGCGCGAACCAGGGTTCACGAATCGCGACGCGCTCACCTGCGACGCATCCACGTCCGTGCACCCGGAGGGATGGGGCGGGCCATTGAAGGCGCAGGGTCAGTGGGACGATCGGGCGGGAGCGCCGGGCGCCAGAGCCGCCGGAGGCGCCACAGGCGGTGGGATTACCGCCCGTTGTGTGTCCGCACGGTCTTCCCGCGTCCGTCTACCACGACCTCCCCGGTCAATCGTCTCGAGACGCGCCGGACGCCGTCGTCCTCCGCGTCGCGAGTCGAGCTCGGGAACCACAAGGCAAGCCACGTTCCTCACCAAGGCGAGCGCCGAACCTGATGCGCGCCGCAGGCAGCAATGGTGTGCTGTGCAACGAGTTGTCCGTGGCAGCAGGAAGAGCGACGTCGGCGCACCGGCAACGACACGGTGTCGCTGCTGGGAAAACGGGCGCGCCGGCAACACGAAGCGCGGGGGGGATCCCCCAGTGCGGTGCAATGCAGGCGAGACTCCGGTCGATGGCGTGCGGCGATGGAGTGGGGCGCCGCATCACGGCGCTCGCGGTGCCGCCGTACCTCATTTCATGGCGCCCCATGCGCCGCGTTGCACCTCACGATGGCTGCCATGCCACGTTGTCAGCCGGTGTCGCACGGTGCGCGGCACGAGCCAAGGAGATCGTGTGCGACGCCGCGCGCGAACAATCACACAATCCCGTGCCCTTGACCGTCTCCCGGCGGCGCCGCTAGGATCCTCTCGATCCGCAGCCCCGCCTCTTCTTCCACTCGAGGCCGCATGCCGACACCCAAGGACATGGACGACCTGATCCGTCGGCTGCTGGTGGAGCTCGGGGAGGATCCGGAACGCGAGGGCCTGCGGCAGACACCGGCGCGGGTGGCGGAATCGTTGCGCTTCCTCACCCAGGGATACTCCCAGGACCTGGAGAAGGTCCTGAATGGCGCGGTGTTCCGCGAGAACTACAATGAGATGGTGCTCGTCCGCGACATCGATTTCTTCAGCCTCTGCGAGCACCACCTGCTGCCCTTCTACGGCAAGTGCCACGTCGCCTACGTGCCCGATGGCAAGCTGATCGGCTTGTCGAAGATCCCACGGGTGGTCGAGATCTTCGCGCGCCGGCTGCAGATGCAGGAGCGGCTCACGCAGCAGATCGCGGAGTGCCTGGAGGCCGCGCTGGAGCCCCGCGGCGTCGCCGTGGTCACCGAGGCCTACCATTTGTGCATGTCCATGCGTGGCGTGGAGAAGCAGAACGCCTGGGCCGTGGCGAGCGCCATGCGCGGGCTCTTCCTCAAGGACTACCGCACGCGCGAAGAGTTCGTCGGTCTCATCCACCGGCGGCCGACAACGTGAGCGCACCGAGGAGTGGAGTCGCATGCGCCTGGTGAGCTTCGGAGCCCGGGGCAGCGAGAGGCCCGGCCTCCTCCTGGACGACCGCGTCCTCGACCTGCGCGCTTGCGATCCCAGCTTGCCCGACAGCCTGCGGGGGATCCTGGCCACGCAGCGCCTGCGCGATGTGGAGCGCCTGCTCCGCCGGGGAGATTGCAGCGCCGCGCTGCTGCCCCTGGCCGGCACGCGCCTGGGTGCGCCGCTTCCCGATGCCTCCAAGATCGTCTGCATCGGGCTCAACTACGCCGACCATGCCACGGAGCAGAAGCGGCCCTTGCCGACCGCGCCGTTGCTCTTCGCCAAGGCGACGACGGCGCTCAGCGGCAGCGGCGATCCCATCGTCCTTCCGCCGGGAGAGAAAGTGGACCTGGAAGCGGAGCTCGCCTTCGTGATCGGCCGGACGGCGAAGCAGGTGCGCGCCGAAGAAGCCGCGGGGTTCATCGCCGGTTACATGTGTTTCAACGACGTCTCTGGACGAGAGGCGCAGTTCTCCGACCGCCAGTGGTTCCGCGGCAAGAGCTACGACACTTTCGCCCCCTGCGGCCCCTGCCTGGTGACCACGGACGAGGTGCCGGACCCGCATGCGCTCGGCATCGCCTCGCGGGTCAACGGCCGCCTCATGCAGCAGAGCCGCACCGACCAGCTCGTCTTCCGCATCCCCCAGCTCCTCGAGTACATCACGCGCAGCATGACGCTTCTTCCCGGCGACATCGTCGCCACCGGCACGCCTGCCGGCGTCGGTGTCTTCCGCGACCCGCCGGTCTTCCTCCAGGATGGCGATCAGGTGACGGTCACCATCGACAGCATCGGTACCCTCTCCAACCCGGTGCGGTCCTAGGTCCCCGCGGTGATCCCCCGCGCTCCCACGGCTTGCCTTCCCACTTCCACGCCGGCGTGCTTTCGGTTAGATAGTAGATGTATGCATGCTGCTCGCGCCCACACTCCTGGGGGCGCGACCCGCCCGAGACGGAGCCGCGCCCGCATGCGGCCGGAGCCCGTGCTGCCGGCAGTCGCGTCGACGGTCCGCGCCGCTCTCGCCGCGGCTCTCTTGTCCTGTCTCGGGCTCAGCCCCGGCTGCGGCCAGGGAGACTCGACGCTCGCGACCCTCGACCCCGACGCCGCCCCGCTCAAGCCGACCTACGACCAGGTGGCCGCCATCCTGGACCGAAGCTGCATCCCTTGCCATGGCGGTAGCAACGCCCAGACCACGCTCGCCTCGGTGGCGCCGGATTACTCGACCTGCGAGGGCGTTCAAGCCGATCTCGAAGGCCTGCGCCACACGGTTCTCGAGCGCGGCTCCATGCCGCCAGGTGCCTGGCCGCGCCTTTCCGAGGCGGAGAAACTCCTTCTCCAACGCTGGTTGGACCAGGGCGCCTGCGCGCCTTGCGGGACACCGTGTCCATGAGACGCAGCGGGAGCAGCAGGCGAAAGCCGCAGCGGGCGTGGTGCGCCGCTCTCGCTTCGAGCCCGGTGATCGCGTTCCTCGTCGCCCTGATCACGACTCCGGGGCAAGCGCTACCGCTCTACTCCGCCCGGGCCGGCCGCACCTGCGACAACTGCCATCTCACACCGAACGAGTGGGTGAACCCGAAGCTTTCGGCCCGCAAGTGCTCGCTCTCCTGCCGGGTCTGCCACGTCGATCCTTCGGGAGGCGGGATGCGCAACGCCGCCGGGCGTTTCTACGAGCGCGCCACCCTGCCGGCCATCGCCACCAGCCCACGTCCCACCGCGGATTGGGATCGGTCCTTCCTGGGTCTCATCGGGCGCCACGATCACGCCACGACCTACACGGACAGCCTGCCGCAGGGCCCGGCGACGGCAGCGGAGCGGTTCGAGGCTCGCTTCGCCCCGCATGATCTGTGGGGCTACGGCACGCCGCTTCTCGCCAGCTCGGAGTACGCACCGTTCCAGGGGCGGTACGGCGTCCTGCGCGCCGACCCGGCCTTCCGGATCGGCTGGGACTTGCGCCTCGCCACCTATATCGACCACAGCACCCTGGTCTTCCCCATGCAGGCCGATGTCAACGCGCTGGTGCATCCCATGGAGCACGTGAGCTTCCTCGCCAATGTCGGTGCGCGCGGTCAGAGCGGCGGCTTCCGCGACACCCGGCACGACCCGCACACCCCCTACTTCCGGGAGGCCTACCTCCTGCTCCACGAAGCCCTGCTGCAGACCTACGTCAAGGCCGGGCGCTTCGTGCCCGCTTTCGGCTTGCGTCTCGACGATCACACCGCCCAGCAGCGCCGGGCTTTCGAGCTCGACGCCTCGCTGCCGGAGATCCGCGTCACCGGCGTCGAGATCGGTTTGGCGCCGAACTATCCCTACGCCAGCGTCTCCTGGTTCGCCGGGGGCTCGCGTTACGAGACGCCGGATTCCTGGGACATCTTCGACACCCCCGAAGGCCACGGTGCGGCTCTGAACCTGGGATGGCGCGATGTCGGATGGAGCCTCGGTGGCAGCCTCCTCGCCCGCCGCCGGCCGCTGCAGCAAGGCGGCGACGCCAGCAGCGGCGCCGTCTTTGCCAGCTTCAACCCCTGGACCTACTGGCGGGGCCTGCCGCTCACGCTGCAGGCGGAGTTCGACTACGGCACGCGCACCCGAGACAGCGGCCAGAAGACCCATCAGCTCGCCGTCTATCAGGAGATCGACTGGCTGGCGGGCAACGGCGTCAACTTCCTGCTAGCGCAGGACTGGTCCGATCCGGACGTCGAGGTGCAGGACGACCATGCTTGGCGGCTGACGGCGGGCCTGCAGCTCACGCCTTTTCCTGGTGTTGCCGTCGATTTCCGCACCCGAGTCCTCGTCCCGGCGGAGGAGCAGCGGGGCACCGACTTCCTCGTGCAGCTGCGCCTGTACAACTGAGGCTCAAACCTGCGACTCGGAGAAGATCTCGGCCTCGAAACGGCGAATGACGGCGCCGCGGCGCCAGGAATCCGGGGCGAGGCCCGCCTTGCGGCAAACCCCCTCGAGGAACTGCACTCGGTTCCAACCCATGTGCACAGCGACCTGAGGCAGTAGGATGCCGCGGAGGCCCTCACGTTCGATGAGGAGACCGTCGCGCCCCATCCGGATCTCCTGCACATCGTCCACGTCCGTCATGGGCCCGAGGACGGAGATCTCGATTTCGATCGCTTCCACTTCGTCGGCGGAGACCGGGTCGAAGCGCGGGTCGCGCGTCGCCGCCGCGGCAGCGTTCTCGATGACCGCTTCCGCCAGCGCCGCATGCGGCTCGAGCCAACCGATGCAACCGCGCAGCTTCCCGTCCTCGCGGCGGTGCAGGGTCACGAAGGCCGCCAGTGGCTGGCGGAGCGCCGCCGACCACTTCTCGCTCTCCATCTCGACGCGCTCGCCTGCGCCGGTGGCGTGCGCCATGCTCCGTCGCGCCAGATCGAGGAGCGCGCGCCGGTCCGCCGCGGAGAGACCGGGCGCGACCGCGGTGGCTTCGTCCTCGTAGTAGGCCAGCGCCGCGTAGCTCACCGTATGCGACCAGTCGCCGGTGATCTCGCCGGAGGTCGTGTACGAACGCAGCTCGCACTTCCATGCTGCTGGCTGGAGATGCAGAAGGACCCCGAGCGGACGGCGGCCGCAGATGGTGCTTCCGGTGCGCCCCAGGAAGTCTTGGAACTCGGCGAAGGAGCCGTGGCGGAGCGCGTCGATGGCGCGGTCGTCGTAGTCGCGGATCCGCTCCGGCACGCGCTCGGTGAAGGGAACGTAGCCGAAGGCGTCGCCGTAGTGCATGAAATCGGTGCTCACGACGAGCAGCGTGGCCGCGTCGAGGAGAGGCGCGATGGCGGCTCCGAGAGCGGCGTAGTCCTCCTCGTCGCGCATCTCCCCGATCAGCACGGGCACGAGCGTGGCTTGTGGTAGAAGGTGCTGCAAAAAAGGGAGCTGCATCTCGATGGCGTGTTCGGCGGCAAAGGGACGGGCGGAGCAAGTGACGTGTGGCTGCTCGGCGAGCTGCTCCACCGCGCCGAGATCCACCGGCATGCTGCCGAGAGGCGACTCGTAGTGCGAGGAGGGATCCACCGCCGCACCCCAGACGGCGGCGCGATGATTGGGCGCCAGGACCACGACGCGGCGCAGGGCGAACGAGGAAAGCGCCGCATACGCGGAGGCTGCTGTCGGCCCGGAGTAGCGCAAGCCCGCATGCGGCACGACGAGGGCGCGAGGGCGACGGCCCTGCGGCCACGGCGGTGCGGCCTGGAGCATCGAGGCGACGCTCCGAGCGAGGGCGCCGGAGTCTTCCGGGTACCAGCTGCCGGCAACGGCTGCCGGCCGCGACGCGGCCGATTGGAAGTGCGGGTCCGACATAGGGCACTCCTCGTGGATCCGTGTCCAGTGCGGTCGTGCAGCCGAGACGGCTGGCGGATCGCACGGAGACGCGTCACGGTGCCCGCATCCCTTAGCGTAGTCCCAAGCGTAGTCCCAGCGCCTGGACATCGCAAGACCTCCCGCCCGGGCGGGTGCACACAGTCCGGACCATGGCATGTGCGTTGCTCTCCCTCTCCCGGGATTCACCGGGGAGTGACGATGCTGCGCCAGGTCGTACTGGGGTTCTTGCTCTGCGCCGCGCTGGCCGGAAACGCCAGCGCCCAGATCAGCGCTCTCGATCTCGAGGTCTCCGGAGCCTTTCTTTCCAAGTACATCTGGAATGGTTTCGATCGTATCCGCGGCCGCGGTCTGGACGATGGACCGGTGCTGCAGCCGCGGGTGAGCCTCGGCATGGGAGGCACGCCGCTCCACCTGGCCGTCGGCGGCTCCTTCGTGATGAACAACGACAGCGAGCTGCACGAGACCACCTACGGCGTCTACGTGCAGCGCTCCGCTTCCCCGCTCACCAAGGTCGGCATCGGTTACACCTACTATGATGACCGCGTGGCACCGCTCCTGGCCGTCCCCGACGCGGATGCCCACGAGATCTGGTTCGCCCTCGATTCGCACAACGTTGCCGGCGTGCGCACGGGTGTCGACGTGAAGTACGAAATCTCGGCGCGCGACGCCTACGATGCCTATTTCGTCAGTCAGGTCGATTTCGGCTACGTCTTACCGCTGGTGCCCACCTCCGCCGCCGGCGTGGGTCTCGATCTGGTGGGAACGACGCGCGTCCTCTACAACACGAAGATCGTGTCGCAGGGCGTGGAACGCGTGCCCAAGGGCTTCTCCGCCTGGCAAGTGGGGCTGGCGGCGGACTTTCGCGCTGCCCGCGTCATCGTCACCCCCTCCGTGGACTACCAGGTGACACTGGAAGAGGCCGTGAACGACGAAGATCCCCTCTGGGCGGGGATTTCGGTCCGCTACGACTTCTGAACGGTCCCGAGCAGCACTGCAGGAACCGCTGGCACTCGACCCCCCTCTCCGGCGCCGCTACGGAGCCAGACACCGTTACCTTCTGCAACACGAGCCGTCCTCGAGCCTCCCCGACCGGACTCCATGCAGCGTGGTTGATTTGGCGCCAGGCGCGAGGCGCGGGCGGGCCCTCTGCGCCCTCCGTCGCGCCCAACTATCTTTGCGGACGCGCCCCTCGGTCGATCGGCACGTTGCCCGCATCCAGCAGACCGGGACCTTTGCGCGGGAATCCGAGCAGCGGGCCTTCCCCCCTTTCGCTGCGGCTTCTCGGCGCTAGCACCGCCTCGAACCGGCGGATATATTGATCCCCCTGCGCGCCGCCGTTTCCGGACGGCGCCGTGAGTGCACGAGAGGGGACGACATCATGCGACTCACACCGGCCGTCCTGCCTACCAAGCTCGCCTATTTCTCCATGGAAGTCGGGGTCGATCCGCGCATCCCGACCTACAGCGGCGGGCTCGGCGTTCTGGCCGGAGACACCTTGCGTCAAGCGGCAGACCTCCATGTCCCCATGGTCGGTGTCACCCTCCTGCAGCGTCGCGGCTACCTGCACCAGCGTCTCGATGCCGCGGGGAATCAATCGGAGAGCCCGGCCCTCTGGCGCCCGGAGGATCTCCTCGAGCTCCAATCCCCCCGCGTCTCGGTCACCATCGAGTCCCGCGAGGTGCAGATCCGCATCTGGTGTTACCGCGTGGAGGGCGTCACGGGGCACACGATCCCACTGTACTTCCTCGACACCGATCTGGAAGGGAACGATGCCTGGGATCGCAGCCTCACCGGCCAGCTGTACGGCGGCGACGAGCGCTATCGTCTCAGCCAGGAAGTGATTCTCGGCATCGGCGGGCTGGCGGCCCTGCGCGCTCTGGGGCACGGCCCGGATCTGCAGCACCACATGAACGAGGGACACTCCTCCCTCCTCGCCCTGGCCCTGCTCGAGCGGCAGCTGCGCAACCGTCCCCTCCGTCTCGCCACCGAAGCGGACGTGGAGGTCGTGCGCGCCCGCTGCATTTTCACCACCCACACTCCGGTGCCCGCTGGACACGACATGTTCCCCCTCGAACTGGTGCGCCTGATCCTGGGCAACGAGCGCACCGAGGCCTTGCAGCGCTGCGAATGCATCCTCGACGGCAAGCTCAACATGACCCACCTCGCCATGCGCTTCTCGCGCTACATCAACGGTGTCGCCATGCAGCACGGTGAAGTGTCGCGGAACATGTTCCAGTTCCCGATCAACGCCATCACCAACGGCGTGCACGCCATCACCTGGACCTCGCCGCCTGTCCGCGAACTCTTCGACCATCACATCCCCGCCTGGCGCCGTGACAACCTCTACCTGCGCTATGCCCTCAAGATCCCCCTGGAAGAGATCCGCGCCGCCCATGCGGAAGCCAAGGGGCGCCTCCTGGCAGAGATCGATCGGCGCGAGGGCCTGCGCCTCGATCCCGAGGTCTTCACCATCGGCTACGCCCGGCGAGCCACGGTGTACAAACGCGCCACCTTCATCGTGCAAGACCTCGAGCGGCTGCGCCGGTTGTCCAAGCAAGCCGGGCGCCTGCAGCTGGTCTTCGCCGGCAAGGCGCACCCCAACGACACGGACGGCAAGAATCTGATCCGCCAGCTCTTCACCGCCGCCGCCAGCCTGGGCACGGAGCTACGCCTCGTTTTCCTGGAGAACTACGAGATGGAGCTGGCGCTGAGCCTGGTCTCCGGCGTCGACCTGTGGCTCAACACACCGCGGCGCCCCCAGGAGGCCAGCGGCACCAGCGGCATGAAGGCGGCCCTGAACGGCGTCCCGAGCCTGAGCGTGCGCGATGGCTGGTGGGTGGAGGGCCATCAAGAAGGCGTGACCGGTTGGGACTTTGGTGATAGCTTCGAGCCGGATTCGCCAGCGGAGCTGGAGTCGCTCTACGACAAGCTGGAACAGGTGATCGTGCCGCTCTACTACCAGAAGCCCTTGGAGTACGCCATGGTGATGCGCAACGCCATCGCCTTGAACGGCTCCTTCTTCAACACCCAGCGCATGCTCTTGCAGTACCTCACCAACGCCTATTTTCCTCCGGAGGTCCCGAACCCGGCGCCGGCCTCCGCCCCGGTGCGCCACTGAGCACGACGCGGAAACCCGCAGGTGGTGCGTCTGGCAACCCGCTTGCCCTGGCGCGCCGCCACCGATTACCCTTACGGCTGGCGATGGTCGCCTGCCGAACGAACACCTGAGCCTCGAGGACGGCCATGACCAATACTCCTCGCCGCAATGTTTTCTTCCTGCTCGTCGCATTGCTCGCCCTGGCCGCCGGCCTGTTCGCGCACGACGCTGCGCGGGCCCGGCGCGGCGCCGTTGGCATCGCTCCACCCACCCAGGCTTCGACCTCGGCACCCGGCTCCACCGGAGCCGCCGGAATGGTCGTCGCCATCGACCCCGAAACCGGCGCGCTGACCGCGCCGACGCCCGAGCAGCTTCGTGAGCTCGGCGCCGCCGAGGTGGCCAAACCCGGCCGGTCCACCATCGAGACCTATCAGCGCCCCGATGGCACCGTCATCGGCATTCTCGACGAGAGCTTCCAGCACTACTCCGTGGTGCAAGTCGGAACGGACGGCAAGCTCCACTCGGTCTGCGCCCATGGCGAAGAGAAGTGCAGCAACGTCTTGCACAGCGGGCAAACGAACCGCGCCAACGGGCAGACGGGCCCTGACGCCGCACCCCCGGAGCAGTGACATGCGAGCCATCCCAACCACGAAACGCGAGCAGACCAGGCCGCGCGCGGGCCTCGCACTTCTCGTTCTCGCCTCCATTCTCGTCCTGATGGCCTCGGTGTTCCCGGTGGCCGCGGCGACGATCACCATCGTCAACACGGATGGCCTCAACGAGGGCTTCAACGATCCGACGCCTGCCGCTCCAGTCGGCGGCAATCCGGGTACGACCATTGGCCAGCAACGGCTGAACGTGTTCACCCATGCGGCGGGGATCTGGGGCGGCATCCTGCCCAGCAGCGTCACGATCCGCATCCAGGCCGCCTTCAATGCGCAGACATGCACGGCGACGAGTGCGGTGCTCGGCTCCGCCGGCACCATCCACGTCGCTCGCGACTTCCCGAATGCCCCCTTCACCGGCACCTGGTACCACATGGCACTGGCGAACAAGCTGGCCGGCGTGGACCTGGAACCCGGGGTCAACGACATCAACGCGACTTTCAACTCGAATATCAATGGCAGCCCGAGCTGCCTGGGCGGGCGGACCTGGTACTACGGCTTCGACGGCAACGAGGGCACCAACATCGAATTGCTGCCCGTGGTGCTGCACGAGATGGGCCATGGACTCGGGTTCAGCAGCATCACCGACGAGGTCACCGGAGCGTTCCTCAACGGTTTCCGGGACATCTGGTCCATTTTCATGTTCGACACCGACGTGGGCCTGCACTGGGACCAGATGACCAACCAGCAGCGCGCGGCCTCAGCGGTGAACTCGCTGGGGTTGGTCTGGGACGGGCCGGCGGTGAAGACCATGGCTCCGATCCTCCTGGGCCCGAGGCCGCAGATCGTGGTGAACGCACCGGTGAGCATCGCCGGCACCTACTTCGCCGGCGTCGCCTCCTTCGGCAGCCCGCTCACCCAGGGAGGGTTGACCGGGGACGTGGTGCTCGTTGCCGACAACACCGGCGTGTCGTCGACCGACGCCTGCGAGCCGGTGCAGAACGTCGTGGCGGGCAAGATCGCCCTCATCGATCGCGGCAACTGCACCTTCACCGTGAAAGCCTTGAACGCGCAGAACGCTGGGGCCATCGGTGTCATCGTCGCGGACAACGTGGTCGCCTCAGCCCCGCCGAGCATGGGGGGCTCCGACCCGAGCGTCACCATCAAGGTGGCCAGCCTCACGCAAGCCGACGGCAATACCATCAAGGGCCAGCTCGGAAATGGTGTCAATGCCACCTTGAGCCTCGATCCGAACCTACTGGCCGGGGCCAATGCGCAATACCAAGTCTTCCTGTACGCGCCGAACCCGCTGGAAAGCGGCTCTTCCGTCTCACACTATGACCGTTCCGCCTTGCCCGATTTGCTCATGGAGCCCGCCCTGTCGACCGCGCTTTCCAGCGGCGTGGACCTCACCCGCTACCACTTCGAGGACATCGGCTGGCTGCCGCGGACCACCGACGTGGCCGACTACGGCACCCGCGCCCGCTTCTGGGGTGGCGCGCCGAATCCCTTCGCCCTGGCGACCACGGTGCGCTTCGATCTCTCCCGCACCGAGCGCGTGGATCTGGTGATCTACGACGTGGCCGGCCGGCTCGTCCGTCGCCTCGCCTCGGGTCCCATGGATCCCGGTTCTTACACGGTGCTCTGGGACGGCACCGACGACCGCGGCCAGACGGTGGCGCCGGGCGTTTACTTCTCCGTCTTCGACGGCGCGGGCAAGCGCGAGACACAACGCCTCGTCCGCATCCGCTGACACTCGAGGGCTCGGCTGCCGCCACCGGGCGGCGCCGAGCCGCCTCCTTGCCTGCCTTGCCGCCGGATCTCGGCCTCCCAGGGACTGGACCGCCCGGCGTCCGGGTGCCACACTCCTGCGATGACGCAGGCGGAAGTCATCGAGATCGGCAACCTCGAGGTCAGGTATCTGCTCGATGGCGCGGACCAGGGAACTCTGGGAGTCTTCGAGCTGACGGTACCGCCGGGGTCGATGGTCCCTCCACCGCACAGCCATGCGCACAACGAAGAGTGCGTCTACGTCCTCGAGGGAACGTTGCGTTATTCGGTCGACAAGACGACGCGGGATCTCCGTCCTGGCGAGTGGATGCACACACCCAGGGGGTCGGTGCACGCCTTCAGCAATCCCCACGCGGAGAGCGCTCGCGCGCTCATCATCCTGACCCCCGATATCGGAGCGCAGTACTTCCGCGACGTCGCCAGCGTCGTCAACACCGGCGGGCCGCCGGACCGGACGAAGCTGCTCGCGGTCATGGCACGCTATGGGCTCACACTCGCTCCACCACCTGGCTGACTGCCATGGCCCAAGCAGCGACTTATACGCGGCAACCCTTCGTGGTCATCGAAAGCCGCGGCCCAGCCTGGGACGACTCGAAATCCATGGACGACCAGAAGGACTGGGCGTTGCATGCGGCCTTCATGGACACGCTCGTCACCGAGCGCTTCATCCTCCTCGGCGGGCCACTCGAGGGGACTCGGGACGTCGTGCTCGTCGTGCAGGCGGAAGACTGCGCGACCATCGAGCATCGTTTGGCAGCGGACCCCTGGATGCAGAATGGGCTCTTGATCGTCAAGGCATGCCACCCCTGGCGGATTCGTCTGGGGTTGCTGTTCTAAGGCCGGCATGAGCACCGACCGGAATCCACCACGAGTGCTGCGCCCGAGACGGTGGCTGCTCGCCCTGGTCATCGGGGTTGCCCTCCTGTTCATCGCGGGGGCGGTCTTCACGGTGTGGCACTCTGGATGGACACTCGTTTCCGTCACCTTCGTTGGCATGTCGATCCTCGCCTGCGCCGGCATCCTGGAAGTCGGCACCTCCCGGATCGTGCTTGCGGAGGGCAGCCTCGAGTTCGGTTCGCTCTGGTCTCGTCGGCGCTACACCGCGACGGACATCGTGTCGGTGACGTGGGAAGGAGGCGCCGGCGTCTTCCTCAAACTGGGGAACGGACGATGGGCGAAGCCACCCATGCTGGGATACAACTCGCAGAGCCTGACCAACAGTCTGCGCGCCTGGTTGAAGCGAAGCAGGCCCACGGAGTGAAGCCGGTGCCATATCGCCCTAGGACGGAGCCACGAGTGGAGCCACCACCTGCCTTCGACGCAACGATGGGAGTAGAGACATGCTCGCAAGACACCTGACTCCGATCCTGAACGTGTCGGACATGCACGAGAGCTTCGCTTGGTTCGAGAAACTCGGGTGGAGGAAGGGTTGGGACTGGGGGAGTCCGCCCACGTTCGGAGGTGTTTGTTCCGGTGAATGTGAGATCTTCCTGTGCCTGGGCGGCCAGGGCGGCCGTGGCAACGGCGGCGTCAAGATGACCTTCGGCCCCGAGGGCGACCAAACCGCCGACAAGGGCGTATGGATGTCGATCTGGGTGGACGATGTCGACGCCATCCACCGCCATTGCCAGGCGCAGGGGCTCGACATCGCCTGGCCGCCCACCGACATGCCGTGGGGCGTCCGGGAGATGCACTTGCGCCACCCCGACGGCCACGTCTTCAGAATCGGCCAGGAGATCGAGCACGAGGAATGAGCCGAAGGAGCCTTCGGGACCCGAAACCAAGTGAGGTCGCGAGCGGAGGGGCACGATGCTCGGCGCCATTACCGGTGACATCATTGGTTCCGTGCACGAGTACCTCGGCACGAAGACACGGGACTTCGAGCTGTTCCATCCTGATTGCACCTTCACGGACGACACCGTGTTGTCTGTCGCGGTGGCGGACTGTCTCCTGCATGGATTCGATTACACCGAGAGGTTCCACGAGTACTTTCACACTTACCCTGACGCGGGATACGGCCTTCGGTTCTTCGAATGGGCCGCCTCCCGGAGTACGCAGCCATACAACAGCTGGGGCAACGGCTCGGCGATGCGCGTTGCAGCAGTCGGCCACGCCAGGGAATCGCTGGAAGATGTCCTGGCAGAGGCGAAGCGGAGTGCCGAAGCCACTCACAACCATCCCGAAGGAGTGCGTGGGGCTCAGGCGACGGCGGCCGCCATCTTTCTGGCTCGCCAGGGGAAGACGAAGGACGCGATACGCGAAC
>Ga0075418_10001964_pt1 | contig 23362 bp, 22 predicted proteins | sample SoiMetdeltSBSDD2_FD_81776 | JGI IMG/M metagenome (GOLD analysis project Ga0075418, IMG submission 81776) | Bulk soil microbial communities from a Populus tree surrounding site in Tennessee, USA - Soil MetaG P. deltoides SBSDD2 | ecosystem: Environmental > Terrestrial > Soil > Tree plantation...
GCCGCAGGCCGCGACGATCGGCCCGACCGCGATCGAGGTCTTGTCCCCCACGCCGCCCGTCGAGTGCTTGTCGACGACCTTGCGGCCGAGGCGCCCGTGCAGGTCGAGGGTCTCGCCGGAGCGGATCATCGCGTCGGTGAGCGCATCCGTCTCCGCGCCGCTCAACCCCTTGAAGTAGACGGCCATGCACCACGCGGCCATCTGGTAGTCGGGCACCTCGTCGCGCGCGTACGCGAGGATCAGCTCGGCGAGCTCCTGCGGGTCGTGCTCCCTACCCTCCCGCTTCTCCTCGATCAGCTCGGCCGGCCGGATCACCGTGCCTTCCTACCAGAGCAGCCCTAGCGCTCGACGATGAGGCGGCCCGGGGCGCCCTTGCCGGGGTGCTTCGCGCCGAGCCACGCGGAGACCGTCGCGCCGACGTCGCCGAACTCGCCCTCCTCGTGGATCCGGCCCGCCGCGTTCTTGCCCGCGGCGTAGGCGAGCAGGAGCGCGTGCTCGCGCGAGTGGTCGGTCGAAGGCGTCGTCGGGTCGCAGCCGTGGTCGGAGGTGAGGATCAGGAGATCGCCGTCGCGCAACGTGTCGAGAATGTCGGGGAGCCGGCGGTCGAAGTCCTGGAGGCAGCGGTGGAAGTTCTCCGGGTCGTTGCGGTGGCCCCACAGCTGGTCGGTCTCGACGAGGTTCACGAAGACGAGACCGGAATCGACGTTCTCGAGCAACTCGATCGTGCGGTTGATCCCGTCGACGTTCGACTTCGTCGGAAAGGACTCGTCGATGTCGCAGCCCGCGAAGATGTCCGAGATCTTCCCCACGCCGTAGGTCGTGTGACCGGCGTCCCGGATCGCCGTCAGGTAGTTCGGTCGTCGCGGCTCCAGCGAGAAGTCGTGCCGATTCGGGGTCCGCTCGTAGTGGCCCGGCTCGCCGACGAACGGCCTGGCGATGACGCGCCCGACCGCGTGCTTGCCCGTGAGGATCTCCCGCGCGACACGACAGCCGGCATAGAGCTCCTCGAGCGGGATCGTCTCCTCGTGCGCGGCGATCTGGAACACCGAGTCGGCCGACGTGTAGACGATCCACTTGCCGGTGCGCTGGTGCTCCTCTCCGAGCTCCTGGATGATCTCCGTGCCCGACGCAGGCTTGTTGCCGAGGACACCGCGGCCCGTCCGGTTCATGAACGGGTCGATCACCTCGTCCGGGAAGCCGTACGGGTATGTCGGGAAGGGCGTCGGGGTGACGACGCCCATCAGCTCCCAGTGTCCCGCGGTCGTGTCCTTCCCCTTCGAGCGCTCCACGAGGCGCCCCGCGACAGCCGGCGCATATGGCTGCGGCGGGCAGCCCTCGAGCTCCTCGATGTTGCCGAGACCGAGTGCCTCGAGGTTCGGCAGATCGAGGCCCCCGACCGCCTTCGCGACGTTCGCGAGCGTGTTCGAGCCCTCGTCGCCGTAGTCGGCGGCGTCGGGCAGCTCGCCGGCGCCGACGGCGTCCAGCACGATCACGCAGGCACGGGCCATGGTCGAGCTATCCTAGTCGGGCCATGGACACGGTCATCGGCCTCCTCGAGCTCACGGCCTACATCGTCGGCGTGCTCGCGCTCTCGATGGCGCTCACGTGGATCGTCATCAAGATCTCGCCCTCCGAGAGCGCGAAAGAGCAGAAGGCGCAGAAGGCCCAGACCGAGGCCAACAGCTAGCCGCGGAACAACCTGCGGTTGGTGGTGGCACCCCCCTGCGGCGGCGAAGCCGACGCCTTCAGGGCTGTGCCCCGCCGAGGGCGGGGATCAGCGGCGGGAATCAGCGCGAGCGGATTCCCGCTTCGCGAGCCGGCTATACCAGCGCGCGCTCGACATCCGCGAGCGGCGTGTACGGCAGGCCGTGCGCCTCGGCGACGGCCTCGTACGTGAGCTTGCCGCCGAGTGTGTTGACGCCCTTCGCGAGCGCCGGATCGTCGCCGATCGCCCGTGACAGGCCCTTGTCGGCGATCGCCTCGACGTAGGGGAGCGTCACGTTCGTCAGCGCCTTCGTCGAGGTGACCGGCACCGCGCCGGGCATGTTCGCGACGCAGTAGTGGACGATCCCGTCGACCTCGAACACCGGGTCGTCGTGGGTCGTCGCATGCGAGGTCTCGAAGCAGCCGCCCTGGTCGATGGCGACGTCGACGAGCACCGCATGCGGCCGCATCAGCGGGAGCATGTCGCGCGTGACGAGCTTCGGCGCACGCGCGCCCGGGACGAGGACGGCACCGATCACGAGATCCGCGTCGGGCAGGACCTCCTCGACCTGCAGCCGGTTGGACATCGCGAGCGTGACCCGTCCGTCGAGTGCGATCTCGAGCTCGCGCATCCGGTCGACGGACGTGTCGAGCACCCAGACGTCGGCCTGCATGCCGAGCGCGATGATCGCCGCGTTGATCCCCACCACGCCGCCGCCCAGGACGATCACCTTCGCAGGCGGCACGCCCGGGACGCCGCCGAGCAGGATCCCGCGGCCGCCGTGGGCCTTCTCCAGCGCCCAGGCGCCCATCTGGGGCGCGAGCCGGCCGGCGACCTCGCTCATCGGGGCGAGGAGCGGCAGGCGGTGATCCGGGGTCTCCACGGTCTCGTACGCGACCGCCGCGATCCCCGAGTCGAGCAGCGCGCGGGTCAGCGGCTCGTCCGCGGCGATGTGGAGATACGTGAAGAGCGTCAGGTTCTCGCGGAGGTAGCCGTACTCCGACGCGATCGGCTCCTTGACCTTGAGGAGGAGCTCCGCCGACGACCACACCTCCTCGACGCCGGCCACGCGCGCGCCGACGGTCGTGTACGCCTCGTCGGCGAGCCCCGAGCCGGCGCCCGCGCCTTCCTCGACCACGACCTCGTGCCCCCTGCGGACCAGCTCGAGCGCCCCGGCCGGCGTCAGCGCGACCCGGTGCTCCTGCGACTTGATCTCTTTCGCGACGCCGATCCGCACGGCGCGCGTGACGATATCGCACCTTTCCGGCCGGGAGTCAGCCGGCCGCGAGCCGCCCCGCGGCGAAGGCTGTCGCGAAGAACCACGGGTCGTCTCGCTGCCCACGGCCCATGTGCGTCAACGGGAGCCCCGCGCAGGCGCTCTCCCAGCCCGTCACGTCGACCTCGACGACGTCGACGCCTTCCGGGCGCTCGAGCCCCTGCGGCCAGGCGACGCGGACCTCACCGAGGCACAGCTCCAGCGCGGAGCGCGTGTGGTGGGAGAGGCCCTGATGCCGTTCGCGCTCGTCCCCGAGCGAGACACGGGCCGCGACGACGGGGCGGCCGCCGAGCGCCGACGCGACGTTCGCCGTGTCCGCGACCGCGAGCCCGCCGTGCCCGAAGCGCGAGGCGGTTCCGACGATGCCGGGCCCGATCCCGCAGACGACCACCTCCGCGCCGCGGGCGGCCGCGCGGAGGAGCGCCGAGGCGACTGTGACGCACTGGAGATCTCCGTCGAGACAGGGGGAGACCGCGATCGAGGTCTCGACGAGCTTCCGCGCCTTGAGCGCCCGCACGGTGTCGGACAGCGAGACCGGGAGCGCCCCGCCGCCCACCTGGACGTACGCGACACGACGGCCGGCCAACGCGGCGCAGATCGGTGCGAGCTGGCTGTGGAGGCCGGCGCAGACGACCGGCAGGCCGGCGAGCCGCTCGGGCGCGTCGCCGCCTTCCTCCTCGACGAAGCGCGCGGCGAGTTGGCCGGGCGTGTACGGCAGCGCCATCACGTGGGCACGCTCGGCGACCGCGAGCCGGAGCCCGCGGGTGAGGTTCGCGTAGAGGACGTCGAAGCCGCCGGAGCCGAGCCCGAGCTCGGCCGCCTGTGTGTTGACGAGGACGACGTCCCCGACCTCCACCTCGCCCGTGAGCCGGGGGAACGCGACGCACGGCGTGCCGTCGACCTCGAGCCGGACGAGCCCGTCGAGCCGCTCGGCGACGGCGCTGACGGAGCCCCAGCGAAGCCCGAGGGGCATCAGTCGGCGGTGGGCTCTAGGGCGGCGTCGACGATCGCGAGGGTGACGTCGACCATTCGCTCGAGGTCGTCGGCCGCGATGCGCTCGTCCGGTGTGTGGATGTCTGCCATCCCGTTCGCGAGGTTCGCGCAGGGCAAGCCTCGCTCGTTGAAGACGTTCGCGTCCGCCGCGCCGCCCGAGAGGACGAGGTGCGGCTCGAAGCCCGCCCGCCGGAGGCCCTCGGTCGCGAGCCGCACCGGAAGGGAGTCGGGGCGGAGCCGGTAGCCGCGGTATTTCGGCTCGATCGCGGTCTCGAGCGTGCAGTCGGAGACGGCCGCCGCGTATGCCGCGGCGTCGACGAGCTGCTGGACGACCTCGCCGACCCGCGCGAGATCGTGCGAGCGGACCTCCGCCTGGAGCTCGCACCACTCGGGGACGATGTTCCGGGCGGAGCCCCCCTTCACGAGCCCGATGTTCGCGCTCGTCTCGTCGTCGATCCGCCCGAGCGGCATGTCGACGATTGCGCGGGCAGCGGCGAGGATCGCCGAGCGGCCCTCCTCCGGGTACATGCCCGCGTGGGACGGGCGCCCATGGAAGCGGAGGACGAGCTCCTGCGCGGAGGGCGCGCCGACGACGACCTCGCCGATGGGCGCCGCCTGGTCGTAGACGAAGCCAGCGCGCGCGTGGAGCTGCGAGACGTCGAGCTCGGTCGCGCCCAGCAGGCCGATCTCCTCCTTCGGCGTGAACACGAGCTCGATTCCCGCGTGCGGGCGCCCGTCCGAGACGACCCGCCGTGCCGCCTCGAGCATCGCCACGACCGCGGACTTGTCGTCCGCGCCGAGGATCGCGCCTCCGCTGTTGCGGATCACGCCGCTCTCGTCGAGCACGGGCTCGAGCGACCCGTCCACGGGGACTGTGTCGAGATGGGCGCAGAAGAGGAGCGGGACGCCCTCGTCGCTCGTCGGCGCGATGCGGCAGACGATGTTGCCGGTGCTCGAGCCGAGTCGGGCGGCCGCGTCGTCCTCGTGCCATTCGAGCCCGAGCCGGTCGAGCTCCTGCGTGACCCGGTCGGCGACGGCACGCTCGTCACCCGGCGGGCTCGGGATCGCGCACAGCTCGAGGAAGAGGTCGACCAGCGGCGACGTCAGCGGCGGCTGCTGCACGCAGCGATCCTAGGGACAGCGACGGTTCGAAAGGTGCTTGTGTTGAATCAACACAAGCGTTGCCCTGCCCGTGGCGAGCCGCTACCCGGCGCGGGCGTGCACGCCGCCGCGGGCGCGGCTGCGGTCGAGCGCCGCCGCGACGAACTCGCGGAAGAGCGGCGCCGGCCGGGTCGGCCTGGACTTGAACTCGGGGTGGAACTGGCTCGCGACGAACCACGGGTGGTCGGCGAGCTCGACGATCTCGACGAGCCGGCCCTGCTGGAACGTCCCGGAGACGACGAGCCCGTGCTCGACGAGCTGGTCGCGGAAGGAGTTGTTCACCTCGTAGCGGTGCCGGTGCCGCTCGTGGATCACCGGCTGGTCGTAGATCTCCCGCGCCCGCGTGCCTTCCGCGAGCTCCACGGCCTGCGCGCCGAGACGCATCGTCCCGCCGAGCTCCTCGATCTCCTTCTGCTCGGGGAGCAGGTCGATCACCGGGTACGGCGTCTCCGGGTCCATCTCCGTCGAGTTCGCGCCCTCGAGGCCGGCGACGTTGCGGGCGAACTCCGACACGGCGACATGCATCCCGAGGCAGATCCCGAGATACGGGATCTCGCGCTCGCGGGCGACCTGGCAGGCGAGGATCTTCCCCTCCCACCCGCGCGAGCCGAACCCGCCGGGCACGAGCACGCCGTCCACCTGCTCGAGCTCCCCCGCGGCCTCGTCGTAGGTCATGTGCTCGGCGTCGACCCACGTGACCCGCACACGCGCGCCGCTCGCGACGCCGGCGTGCTTGAGGGCCTCGTGGACGGAGAGATAGGCGTCGTGAAGCTTCACGTACTTGCCGACGAGCGCGATCTGCACCTCCTCGTGCTGCTCCCCGATCCGCTCCGTCAGCTCGTTCCACTCGGAGAGGTCGGGGGGCGGCGTCTCCAGGCCGAGCCGATCGCAGACGTAGGCGTCGAGGCCCTCCGCGGCGAGATGCTCGGGGACGAGGTAGACGTCCGGCAGATCGGGCGAGGAGAACACCGCGTGCGGGTCGATGTCCGCGAACAGCGCGATCTTGTCGCGGATCTCCTCGGAGAGGAGGTCGCGGGAGCGACAGACGACCGCGTCGGGGTGGATCCCGATCCGGCGGAGCTCGTTGACGGAGTGCTGCGTGGGCTTGGTCTTCAGCTCGCCGGCCGCCTCGATGAACGGCACGAGCGTCACGTGGAGGTAGAGCACGTTCTCGGGGCCGACCTCCCGGCGGAACTGCCGGATCGCCTCGAGGAACGGGAGCGACTCGATGTCGCCGACAGTACCGCCGATCTCCGAGATCACGACGTCGGCCGGGTCGGACGTGGCACCGCGCCGGATGCGGCTCTTGATCTCGTTCGTGATGTGCGGGATCACCTGCACGGTGGCGCCGAGGAACTCTCCGCGCCGCTCCTTGCGCAGGACGGTGTCCCAGATCGCGCCCGCGCTGTGGCTCGCGTTCCGTGACAGGTTCTCGTCGACGAAGCGCTCGTAGTGGCCGAGGTCGAGGTCCGTCTCGGCCCCGTCCTCGGTGACGAACACCTCGCCGTGCTGGAACGGGCTCATCGTCCCGGGGTCGACGTTGAGGTATGGATCGAACTTCTGCGCGCGAACCCGGAGCCCGCGCGCCTTCAGCAGGCGCCCGAGCGAGGCGGCCACGATCCCCTTGCCGAGGGCCGAGACGACACCGCCCGTGACGAAGACGTAGCGGGTCGCCGGCCCGTCGCTCACGGTTGCCTTCCGAGGGCGTCGAGAGAGCTCAGGACGGGTGTCGACTCGATCAGCTCGCCGAGCGACCGGCGGTCTGCGACGACGGTGAGGACTAGGAGCGCACCGATGGTGCCGATTCTCCGCGGGCCGCTCAAACGCCTCACGGAATGCAAACCTAGCACGGCGCCTAGCGCGTTCGAGCCTGCGTCGCCGAGCATCGTCATCTCGCGGTGATCGTACGGAGCGAGGAGGACGGCCGCCGCGACGGCCCCGCGCGGCGCGCCGCGAACGAGGAGCGAGCCGAGCAGGAAAGCCTTGAGAGCCCGCCCGGGACGCGTGTCGAGCTGGTTGAGCACGTTCGCACAGAGGGCGACGAGCACCGCGCCCGAGGGTGAGCGCGTGCGCCAGAGCGCCCAGAGCGGGATCCCGACGAGCTTCAGCGTCCCGGTCGTCACACGCGCGCGGAGGTGGGCGCCGAAGCCGCGCTCCGGTCCGCTCCAGAGGTCGTCCGCGAGCCCGATCGCCGCGACGGGCGCGACGCTCGGCGCGGCGACGGCGACGACCGTGCCGACGAGCGGGAGCCGCAGGCCGCGGAAGTTGACCGCCGTGGGGCCGACGGCGAGGGTCAGGTCGAGCAGCTGGCGGGCGCGGTGCAGGAAGCCGCCGAGGTCACGGCCCGTCGCCCGGTGCGCGAGGTCGACCTCCACCTCGCGTACCTCGAGCCCGGCACGCAGCGCGTCGATCGTCATCCGGGTCTCGACGCCGAAGCCGGCCGCAACCGGGAAGACCGACGCCCGAGCGCGCTCGGAGAGGAACCGCTGCCCGGAGAGCGGCTCCTCCAGGCGGCGGCCTCCGCGCGCCTCGACGAGCCTGCGCGCAACCGCCTTCGCGAGCCCGAGCCCACCGCCGACGCGCCGCGTGAAACGCGCGATCGCGAGCTCCGCGCCGCTCTCGACCAGCGGGCTGAGGTCGCCCTCGACGTCAGCGTCGCAGAGAAGGAGAGGCCCCGGGGGGCAGTCGCGCTCGGCGAGCGTCAGCGCCTGCCCCTTGCCGCGGCGGGGAAGGCGCACCACCCGGGCTCCCGCCCGCTCGGCGATCGACGCGGTCCCGTCGCGCGAGCCGTCGTCGGCGACGACCACCACTGCCTCCGGGAACGCCTCGCGCAGCCGCCCGACCGCGGGGCCGATGCGGTCCTCCTCGTCGCGGGCCGCGACGAGGACGGTGAGCCCGCTCACTCGCCCGGCGCCGTGAGCGGCGCGGCCGGGAGCACGCCGTCGACCGCGTCCTGGCCGAGGCCGTAGTTCCCCGGCCGAGCGCCCTCGAGGAGGAAGACGAGCGCAACCTGCCCCGCGGTCGTATCGAGCGCATCGACCGTCGCCAGCCCCGCCGCCCGGAAGGGCGGCACCGCGCTCGGCTGGGCGTTGCTGTCTTCCACGCCGACGCTCGGCACGATCGCCGCCGCGAGGCCGGAGTAGAGGCCGCTCAGGAAGTCCTCCGTCTCACCCTGCTGCGGGCGGGTCGGCCGGGCGACCACGACCGCGTCGAGCGGCGCTTTCGAGAGCCCCAGCTGCTCCTCCACGAGCAGCGAGGCGAGGCGGTCGAGCACCGGCGTCTGACCGCCCTGGACGAGCTCTCGCGCGATCGCGTTGCCGAGCCTCGTCCGCCGGTCCTCGCCCGCGAGCTCGCGCGTGTCGGGCTCGCCGCGCAGCGCCTGGTCGACGGCCTCGGGATCGAGCGGCACGCGGAGCGCGCGCATCCGCACCACCCGGCCGCCCGCGTCCGCGATCGTCCGCCGGATCGTTCCCGCGAGACCCTGGTCGACGGACCCGACGAACACCACGCCGACCTTCGTCCCCGCGAGCCGCCGCCGCACGAGGCTCGTGTAGGTCGTGTCCGCGAAGGCGTCGAGCGCGTCGCCGCGCCGCGCGGCGCTCTTGGCGGCCGCCTCCGCCGAGTCGCGATCGGCCTGGAGCTCATCGATCCGGGCTTCGAAGTTCTTGCGCTCGGCGTCGTTCACGAAACCGCGGCCGGAGAGGCCCACGCCGACGAAGATCCCGATCACGAGGGCGACGAAGACCGCGGCGAGTGAGGCAACGTGATAGCGCAGGTCGAACATCGTCGGGAGTGTCGCAGAGCCCTCCTGCCGGTCGGCCCGCTCAGCGGGCCAGGGCCGAGGCCAGCCGTTCGATGCCGTCGTCGATGAGCGCCTCGTCGACGAGGCTGAACGAGAGCCGCACCGTGTCGGCGCCGCGGCCGTCCGGGAAGAAGAGCGTGCCGGGGACGATCCCGACGCCCGCCTCCGCCGCGCGCGGAGCGAGCTCGACGGAGCTCGACCCCGACGGCAGCGTCAGCCAGGAGAAGAACCCACCGTCGGGTCGCGTCCACCGGGTCTCCGCAGGCATCGACCGCTCGAGCGCCGCGAGCAGGCGCTCGCTCTTGCGTCGATAGAGGGCGCGCGAGCGCACGAGCTGCTCGTCGATCCAGCCACGGCGCACCGACTCCTCGAAGAGCCGCTGTCCGAGCGCGCCCGCGCACTGATCCGTGTTCTGCTTCGCGGCCACGAGCCGCGCGGTGATCTCCGCCGGCCCGACCGCCCAACCCAGCCGAACGCCCGGGAAGAAGGTCTTCGAGGTCGTGCCCGCCTGGACGACGACGTCCGGCGCGATGCTCCAGAGGCTCGGGAGCGCCTCGCCCGAGAAGGCGAGCTCGCGGTAGGCCACGTCCTCGACGACGAGGAACCCGTAGCGGCGCGCGAGCTCGACGAGCGGCCCGCGGCGGCCGGCCGCGAGTGTGACGCCGGCCGGATTCTGGTGGTCCGGGATCGTGTAGACGAGCTTCGGCCTCGTTCCTCGACGCAGCCGGCGCTCGAGCTCGTCGACGTCCAGGCCCTGCTCGTCCAGCGGGACGGCCTCGAGCGACGCCTCGAAGCTCCGGAACGCCTGGATCGCCCCGAGATATGTGGGGCCCTCGACCACGACGAGGTCGCCGGGGTCGAGATACGACTTGGTGACGAGCTCGAGCGCCTCGATTGCGCCGCTCGTGACCATCAGCTCGTCGTCCGCGGGTCGTCTGCCCTCCAGCGCCTCCAGCCGGCCGCCGAGCACGTCGAGCGTCCCCGCGAGCCCCTGCGTCGGCGCGTACTGGAACGCGGTCGCCTCGCCCGAGGCGACGAACTCCTCGAACAGGGCCGCCACACGATCGCGGGGGAACGTCAGCGGGTCGGGGAAGCCGCCTGCGAAGGAGACGATGTCCGGCATGCCGAGGAAGGCGAGCACGGACGCGATGCCGTCACCGGCGGCGCCCGTGGCGCGCGCCGCGGGCTCGATCTCCAGCCCTCCGAGCTCCGACGTCGTCGTCAAGTCGGCCATGCTACAAGCCGAGCCCGTTCGCGATCGCGCGCGAGATCGACTCGATCACGTTGCGGAGTGCGGGTGAGGCGACGACCGCGCCGACGATCGCGGCGACCCCGATCGCGCCGAACACCGCAAGCGGCCAGATGCCGACGTGGCGGCTGACGAGCCGCGAGACGCCCTTCGCGTCGACGAGCGACTCCCCCACCTTGAGCCGCGTGACGAAGGTCGACGCCATGCCCGCGCGATCGCGCTCGAGGAACTCGACGAGGTTGAAGTGCGTGCCCACGGCGACGATCAGCGTCGCGCCCTTCTCGTGGGCGAGCTGGAGCGCGAGGTCCTCGCTGATCCCGGGCGCCGAGACCGTGACGAAGTCGAGGCGGAGCCGCCGGAGCCTTGCCGCGCCGGGCGCCTCGCCGCCCGCATACGCGTGCACCACGAGCTCCGCGCCGCGGCGGAGCGCATCGTCCGAGACCGAGTCGAAGTCCCCCACGATCATGTCGGGGTCGAGCCCCGCCTCACGGAGCGCGTCCGCCCCGCCGTCGACAGCGACGACGACCGGGCGGAAGTCGCGGATGTACGGACGGACCATCCGCAGGTCCGACTTGTAGCCGGGCCCGCGCGCGACGACGAGCACGTGCCGGTCGCGGAAGCGCGTGCGAAGCGCCGGCAGCTCGATGCCCGCCGCGAGGCTCTCGGCCTCGTCGCGCAGGTGGAGCAGGGTGTTCTCGGCGAACGCCTCGAGCGCCTGCGACAGACGCCCCTGGTGCTCGGCGAGCGCAGTCTCGAGCGTCGTCGCGTCGAGCTCGGTGCCCTCGGCGAGGAGCGTGCCGTCGCGCCAGACGTGGCCCCGCTCGACCCGGACGAGCTCGCCGTCGGAGAGCTCGTCGAAGAGCGGTGCACCCGGGGCGTCGACCAGCCGGACCCCTGCGCGCACGAGCTCGAGCGGGCCGGTGTTGGGAAAGCGGCCCGTGGACGACGGCGCGACGTTGACGACGACCCGCACGCCGCTCTCGACCAGCTCCTCGGCCGAGACGCGGTCGAGATCGGCGTGGTCGACGATCGCCACGTCCTCGGGCCGGAGCCGCCTGACGAGGTCCTTGGTGCGCCGTCCCAGGCGCGCCGGCCCGGAGACCTCGCCGTTCACCGTTCCTCTGCTGTGAGCGCTGCCACGAACTCCTCCCCGCCGAGCATGCGCTCGAGCTCGCCCCTCCGCTCGGCGTCGTCGAGCGCGGCGATGCGCGTGTGGGTCGGGTCGCCCGGGACCTTCTCGACGCGCAGGTGCTGGTCGGCGACGCTCGCGATCTGCGGGAGGTGCGTGATCGTGAGCACCTGCGCGCGCTCTGCGAGCCGCCGGAGCACCGCCGCGACCCGGTGCGCGGTCTCGCCGCCGACACCCGCGTCGATCTCGTCGAGCACGACGGTCTCTCCGCCGGCGACGGCCGTGATCGCGAGCGCGATGCGTGAGAGCTCGCCGCCCGACGCCGTCTCGGCGACCGGCGCGAGCGGCAGGCCCGCGTTCGGCCGTACGAGGAACACGGCCTCGTCCGACCCCGTCGGGCCGGGGTCGCGCGAGCCGAGCTCCACCCGGAACTCGCCCTCGCCGAGCCCGAGGTCGGCGAGCTCGCGCGCGACGGCGTCCGCGAAGCCCGAGGCGGCCTCGCGACGCGCCGTCCCGAGCGCGACCGAGGCGCTGTGGTACCGGGCCTGTGCCTCGCCGAGCCCGGTGCGGGCCCGCTCGACGGGATCCGCGCCGCCCGCGACCGCCTCGAGCTCCGGGAGCGCGGCCGCGCGCCGCGCGAGAAGCTCGTCGAGGCCCGCGGCGCCGTAGCGACGTCGGAGATCGGCGATCCGGTCGAGTCGCTCCTCCACCTCGGCCGCGCGAGCGGGATCGGCGTCGAGCTCGGCCGCGAAACGGCGGAGATCGGTGGCGACCTCGCCGAGCCGAACCGCGGCGTCCCGGAGCTCCTCGGCCGCCGAGCCCAGCTCGGGCGCGACACGGGCCGGCTCCACGAGCGCGCGCTCCGCCGCCGCCGCGAGCGACCGTGCGCCGTCCCCGTCCTCCGGGTCGATCGCGCCGAGCGCGGCCGACACCCCTTCGGCCAGCTCCGTCAGGTGCCGGCCTCGTTCCGCCTCCTGCCTCAGGGCGTCCTCCTCGCCGGCGACGAGCCCCTCCGTGTCCTCGACCAGTGCAGCGAGCTCGGCGAGTCGCGCCCGCTCCGCGTCGGAGCCCTCCTCGAGCTCCGCGAGGCGGCGCATCGCGGCCTGGAGCGAGCGCCAGGCCTCCCGGGCCTCCGCCCGGCGAAGCGCCTGGTCGGGCCCCACGAACGCATCGAGTAGCTCGAGCTGGTGCGACGGGCGCGCGAGGCGCCGCTGCGCGAACTGGCCCGACAGGGCGAGCAGGCGCTCTGTCGCAGCGACGAGATCCTCGCGCGCGACGCTTCTCCCCCACGCGTAGGCCCGAGCCCGTCCGTCCGAGCCGACCCGGCGCGCCACTACGAGCCGTGGCTCGTCCTCGGGCCGGAGCTCCCGGAGCGTCTCGAGGCCCTCCTCCTCGAAGAATCCCTCCGGCACGTCCAGCTCGGCCTCGACGAAGGCCTCAGACGCGGCCGCGCCGACCGCGGCGGTGTCCCCTTTCGCGCCGAGGAGGAGGCCGATGGCCTGGGTGACGATCGTCTTCCCTGCCCCGGTCTCGCCCGTGAGCGCGACCAGCCCCGGCTCGAGCTCGAGCTCGGCCTCGCGGATCAGGACGAGGTTTTCGATCCGCAGCCTGCGCAGCACGGAGTGATCGTAGACAGGCGCCCGTGCCGCCGACAGGTGTCCGGAGCGGCGCCGCCTACGTAGCGAAGCTCTCGCGGTAGCGGCGGACGAACGTCGCCTCCGGGAGCGTGGCGAGGAGGGAGCGCGCCTCTCCGAGCCGGATCGCGATCCGGCCGTCGCGCCCGCCGAGGCCGACCCTGTGCCCGTCCGCGAGCACGGCGACGGGCACGTCGGACGTCCGGTTCCAGACCAGGACCTCCTTCCCGCGCGGCACCACCAGCGGCCGGGCATGCAGCGAGTGGGGAGCGACGAAGGTGATCGCCAGCGCGTCGATGCCCCACATCAGGACCGGCCCGCCATTCGAGAGGTTGTACGCGGTCGAGCCGGAGGGGGTCGAGCAGATCACCCCGTCGCACGGGACCCGGCCGAGATCCTCGCCGCCGACCGCCCACTCGAGCTCGACCATCCGACCGAGGTCCGCCGACGTGACCACGACGTCGTTCACCGCGACGTGCGTCTCCTCGCTCTCTGGGAAATCGACCTCGAGCGTCGGCAGCTCGAATGTGACCAGCTCCCCCGCAAACGCGCGGGCGAGCCCCGTCTCGAGCTCGTCCGGCTGCATGGAGCTCAGGAACCCGACGCGGCCGAAGTTGACGCCGAGCACCGGGACGCCCGTCCCGAGATACGTGCGGAGCGCGCGCAGCATCGTCCCGTCGCCACCGAGCACCACCACGAGCTCGGCGTCGGCTGGGCGACCGCGGGCCTCGAGGTCGTGTTGCGCCGCTTCCTCCGGCGTCACGATCAGGTCCACGCCCGTTCGCCGGGCGAGCGCAACGAGCCGCTCGACGCCGTCCTCGACCTGCTCGGGCCGCCCGTGCGTGACGAACGCGACCCGTGCGACGGGTGCCGGCTCAGCCGACGGCGACCTCGATTCGGTGCTCGAGCTCATCGGGGAAGGAGGGCTCCTCACTCGCGATCAGGTGGACGACGAACTCCCGGTTGCCCTTCGGGCCCGGGTGACCCGAGTCTACGATCCCGGCCACGCGGGCGCCCCAGCCCTCCGCCGTCCCGCAGAGCTCGCGCAGCACGCGGCGGTGTACGGCCGGATCGCGGACGACGCCCCGGGGCGCGTCGGCGCGACCGGCCTCGAACTGCGGCTTGACGAGCACGAGCGCCTCCCACCCGGGCACGGCGAGCGCCAGGGCCGGCGGCATCACGCGGGTCGCGGAGATGAACGACACGTCGCACGTGACGAGCTCGGGCGCGAACGGGAGCTCCTCCAGCCTCCGGGCGTTCACGCGCTCGAGCACGACGACGCGGTCGTCCGCCCGGAGTCGTGGATGGAGCTGGCCGTGGCCGACGTCGAGCGCGATCACGCGCGCCGCGCCGCGCTGGAGCAAGCAGTCGGTGAAGCCGCCGGTCGACGCGCCCAGGTCGAGGCAGTCCTTGCCTTCGGGGTCGACCCCGAGCGCGTCGAGCGCGTGCGCGAGCTTCTCCCCGCCGCGCGAGACGAATCTCGGCGGGGAGCGCACCTCGAGCTCGACGTCGTCGGCGACCTGCTGGCCCGGCTTTGCGAAACCCGGCACGAGACCGGCGAGGACGAGCGCCTGCGCCTGCGAGCGGCTCTCCGCGAGCCCGCGCTCGACCAGCACGACGTCCAGGCGCTTCTTCGCCACAGGCGGATGATGGAGGCAGGTTGCGCGGCGTGCGAAGATGGGCGCGTGCCACGCGCGCTCGCCGTCGCCGCCGCCTCGCTCGTCGCAGCGCTCTCGCTCCTCGCCGCGGGCTGCGGGGGCGACGACCAGTCGAACGCCGAGCAGTGGGCCGACAGCGTCTGCACCGACCTCAACACCTGGGCGGACAGCATGACCACGGCGATCACCGGCGTCATGTCGCAGGGGCTGAGCATCACGAGCAGCGACCTGCGCGCCGCCGCCAACCAGGCGCGGAGCGCGACGTCGCGCCTCGTCGACGACCTGCGGCAGACCGGGGCGCCCGACACCGAGTCGGGCGAGCAGGCGCAGCAGGAGGTCCAGCAGCTCGGAGACACCATCGAGCAGCATGCGAACAAGACGCGCGAGCTCGTCGAGGGCGCGTCGGGCTCCGGGGCCGGTCTCGTGGCCACCGCCCGCTCGGTGCTGGTCGAGATCGGAGCGGCCGCGGACGCGGTAAAGGGCGCGCTGACCTCGATCGGGCAGGCGGGCCAGGACATTCGGGACGGGATCGAGTCGAGCGACGCCTGCTCGAAGCTCGAGGACCGGGACTTCGCCAGCGGCTGAAGCTAGGCGGTCCTGACCGCGAGCCCGTCGACGAGCTCCGCGAGGACGGACGTGTCGGCCTCGATCCGCTCCAGCCTCGCATGCGCGCGCGTCGCGGCGTCTCCCGCGAGCCGCCGCGCGCCGTCTGTCCCGAGCTCGGCCGCGTAGCCGTCGCCGTCGAGCACGTCGTCGACCGCCTGGAAGAGAACGCCCAGCTCCTCGCCGAACGCACGCCACGGGCCCTGGTGCTCCGTCGGGACGTCGGCGGCCCACAGGCCGAGACCGACGGCCGCGGCGAACAGCCGACCGGTCTTGAGGCGGTGGAGCTCCTCGAGCTGCATCTGGGCACCCGTGACGTCCAGGTACTGACCGCCGATCATCCCGAGCGTCGCCCTCGCGAGCTCCCGACCGATCTCGGGCGGATCGCACCTTCCCGCGAGGCCGAGCCCCTCGGCGAGGAGCGCATCACCGGCGAGCAGGGCCACGGCTTCGCCGAAGGCGACGTGGACGCTCGGCCGGCCGCGGCGCTCGTCGTCGTCGTCGAGCGCCGGGAGGTCGTCGTGCACGAGCGAGAAGGTGTGGACGAGCTCGAGCGCCGTCGCAGGCTCGACCGCGCTCTCCGCGCTCGTCCCCGCCGCCTCGCACACGGCGAGGCAGAGCACGGGCCTGATGCGCTTCCCGCCGCCCCCGAGCGCGTACCTGATCGGCTCCTCGAGCGCGCCGAGCGTCGGATCGAGCCGGAGCTCCGACAGCGACTCCTCGACGAGCGCGCGAAGCTCGTCAGGCGCCCGCATCGGCGGCCTGGCGCGCGCGCTGGAGCTCGGTCTCGATCTCCCGGGCGAGCTCCGCGATCTCGGCGAGCCCGTCGACCGCCTCGTCGACGTCCCCTCCGGCATCGGCACTCGCCTCGAGCGCGTCGACGCGCGTGCGCAGCCGCTCGAGCAGCTCCTCGGCCTTCTGGAGCGACTCGTCCGCACCGCCGAGGCTCATGCCGCGTCCCGCTTGATCGCGCCGAGGATCCCGTTGACGAGACGCGCCGCGTCCTCGGTCGCGTACCGCTTGGCGAGCACGACCGCCTCGTTGATCGCGACCTCCGCCGGCACCGTTCCCTCCTCGAGCTCGTACACCCCGATCCGCAGGACGTTGCGCTCGAGCGTACCCAGCCGGTCGGCCGGCCACTCGGTGGAGGCGGCGGTGATCCGGTCGTCGAGCGCCGACGCCTCGTCGGCCACGGCACGGGCGAGCGACGAGGCAAACTCGTCGGGCGATCCCTCGAAGAGGCTCTCGAGCGGGAGACCGGTGAGATCCCATTGATAGAGCAGGAAGAGCGCCTGCCGCCGCGCTTGCCTGCGACTCAGCGGAGCCGTCTCGGTCATGCCGGGCGCAGCGAGGGCAGCTGTCGCTCCACCTCGTCAAGGTAGCCGGTCGAATAGTCGCCGGCGGCGAAGCCGTCCGAGCGGAGCACGTCCAGCGCGAGCTCGCGTGTCGTGGGGATGCCCTCCACCTCGAGCTCCTCCAGCGCGCGCACCGCGCGCGCGATCGCGGCAGGACGATCCTCGTCGAGCACGATCACCTTCGCGATCAGCGAGTCGTAGTACGGCGGGATCTCGAGCCCGTCCTCGATTGCGGTGTCCACGCGCACGCCGGGCCCGAGCGGTGGCCGAAAGCGCTCGACGACGCCGGGTGAGGGCGCGAACCCGCGAGCGGGGTCCTCGGCGTTGATCCGGATCTCGATCGCGTGCCCTCTCCGCTCCGCGCGACCGACGACGTCGAGCCGCTCTCCGGCCGCGACCCGCAGCTGCCCGCGCACGAGGTCGATCCCGGTGACGAGCTCCGTCACGGGGTGCTCGACCTGGAGACGGCAGTTGACCTCGATGAACGACGGCGCGCCGTCCGGGCCGAGGAGGAACTCGAAGGTGCCCGCGCCGAGATAGCCGACCGCCGCGCAGGCGCGCGCGACCGAGGACTCGAGCTCCTCGCGGATCTCCGGCGTGACCGCCGCCGACGGAGACTCTTCGACGAGCTTCTGGTGACGGCGCTGGATCGAGCACTCCCGCTCGCCGAGCGTGAGGACGCCGCCCGCGGCGTCGCAGAGCACCTGGACCTCGACGTGGCGCGCCGGAGTGACGACCTTCTCGAGGTAGAGCGAGCCGTCCCCGAACGCGGCGTCGGCCTCGGCCGACGCCGCGGCATACGCCTCCTCGAGCTGCTCGGGGCCCTCGACGCGCCGCATGCCGCGTCCGCCGCCGCCGGCCGTCGCCTTGAGCAGCACGGGGAACCCGAGCTCGCTCGCCGCGACGCGGATCTCCGCGAGGCTCGCGGGACCGTCGGTCCCCGGCACGAGCGGGACGCCGGCCGCGCGCAGCTCGTCCTTCGCGGCCGCCTTGTCGCCGAGCCGCTCCATCACCTCGGGGGTCGGGCCGACGAAGACGAGGTCGCTCTCCGCACAGGCGCGCGCGAAGGCCGGGTTCTCGGAGAGGAACCCGTAGCCCGGATGGACTGCCTCGCAGCCGGTGGTCTCCGCCGCGGCGATCACGCTCGGGATCCGGAGGTAGCTCTCGGACGCCGCGGGCGGCCCGATGCAGACCGCCTGGTCGGCGAGCGCGACATGCAGGGCGTCGCGATCCGCCGTGGAGTACACCGCGACCGCCTCGATCCCGAGCTCGTGGAGGGCGCGGATCACGCGGACCGCGATCTCGCCCCGGTTCGCGACGAGGACCCGGGAGAACATCCCCATCTAGAGCGCGGGTGGCGCGCCGACCGGCTCGAGCTCGAACAGGAGCGTTCCGAACTCGACCGGCTGCCCGTTGTCCGCGTGGATCGAGCGAACCCGCCCGTCGGCCTCCGCCTTCAGCTCGTTGAACAGCTTCATCGCCTCGAGCACGCAGAGCGTCTGCCCTGCCGTAACGACGTCGCCGACCTCGACGAACGGCGGCGACCCAGGCTGCGACGCGCGGTAGAAGACGCCGACCATCGGCGACTCGACCCGGATCGTCCCGGCGTCGACGACGTCGACAGCCGTGCCGGCCGGGGCGGCGGCCACCGCCACGTCGGTACCGGGGACGAGGGACAGGCCGGGCTCGTCCGCCCGTCGCACCGAGACCCGCATCCCTTCGTCCTCGATCTCGATCTCGCCGACACCCGACTCCTGGACGATCCGCACGAGCTCGCGAATCCGCTCTCCCCGCTCTGCGTCGACGTCGCCGACGAGGAGCGACGCCTCGCGCGAGTGACGCTGGCGGATCGACCGGAGCAGCGTCTCCGCCTCGTTCCCGTACATCGCGAGCAGCACGAGGTCCTCCTCGGAGGAGGCGAGCCCCTCCGCCGCCTCGCGCACGTCGTCCGCGCTCGGGGGGTCGTCGTCGAGCGAGGGGGCGTCCGCGCCGAGCAGCTCGATCGCGCGGCGGATGCCCGGCTCGATCGGGGCCGGCGGGGTGCCGTACGCCCCGAGCACGAGTTGGCGGAACTCGTCGAGGACGGTGCCGTACCGCCGCGCGGACAGGACGTTGAGCAGCGCCTGCGAGCCGAGGATCTGGCCGATCGGCGCCGCGAGCGGCGGCCAGCCGGCCTCCTCCCGGATGCGCACGACCTCCGTGAGCGCGTCGAGCAGGCGGTCGCCCGCGGCGTGCGCGCGGAGATGCACGTCGAGGGCGGCGACCAACCCCGCAGGGAGGTCGTACTCGGCCGCCCGGACGGCGATCCGGGGCGCGAGGGGCGCGAGCGGCTCGTCGCCGATGTGGTCGTCGACGACGTCCGACGCCTCCCAGAGCCGCGCGACGTCGACGCCCGTGTCGCGACCGAGGCCGTGGAGCGCCTCGACGAGCGACTCTCCCGCGATTCGGTGGAGCGCGAGACCGAGGGGATACACCGCGGTCGCGACGAGGTCCGCGCCGACCCGCGTCGCCACGAGCGCGTTCGCGAGCGCGGTGCCCCCGGCCGCCTGGACGTAGAGGCCGACAGGGAGCCCGCTGGCCTCGGCGAGGCGCTCGACCAGCTCCTGCGTCACGTGCGGGAGAAGCGCGCCGGTGGGGTCGTTGAGGAGGACCCTCGCCGCGCCGATCTCCCCGAGGCGCTTCGCCTGCTCCACGAGCCCGTCGGCCTCGCCGGTGCGCCCGGGGCTGTAGACCAGCCCGACGTGGAGCTGCCTGCCCGCACCGACGATCGCCTCCCCCGCCTCACGGAGGTTGGAGACGTCGTTGAGCGGGTCGTGAAGGCGGAAGACGTCGATCCCGTTCTCGGCCGCGCAGGCGACGAAGCGGCGGACGATGTCGGTCGAGACGGGCTTGGAGCCGACGAGAAAGCGGCCCCGCAGGGCAATGCCGAGCGGCGTCGTGGTGCGCGCGTCGATCGCGCGGATCCGCTCCCACGGGCTCTCGACCCCGCGGCGCACCGACGCGTCGAAGACCCCGCCGCCCGAGACCTCGAGGCACGCGAACCCGGCGCCGTCGAGGATCTCCGCAATGCGCAGGACGTCGCCCGTCGTGATGCGTCCCGCGAGCGGCTCCTGCGACAGGAGACGAACGGTGGTGTCGACCAGATGAGGCACGGGACGACCTTACTCGCAAGCGAGATTCCGTAGGAGCGGAATCTCGCCGCTCGATCCCCGCCTGCGGCAGGGCACATCCCTGAAGGCGTCGGCTTCGCCGCCGCATCGCATTTCCACGTATCTCAGGCGCGGGAGATGTATCTGGCCTCGCGGGGATCGACCTTGATGCGCTCGCCGATGTTCACGAAGAGCGGCACCTGGACGACCGCGCCGGTCTCGAGCGTCGCGGGCTTCGTCACGTTCGAGACCGTGTCCCCCTTGACCCCGGGCTCCGTGTCCGCGACCGCGAGCTCGACCGAGGCCGGCATCTGGAGGCCGGAGGGCTTCCCGTTCACCTGGAGGATCTGGACCGTCGACGAGGGGAGCATGTACGCCAGCTCGCCGGCGATGTCGCCGCGCGGCAGGCCGAACTGCTCGTAGGTCTCCTCGTCCATGAAGTGCGCCTCGGTGCCGTCGTCGTAGAGGAACTGGACGCTCTTCACCTCGGTGTGCACGCGGGGGAACTTCTCCCCCGCGCGGAACGTGTCGTCGACGACCGCGCCGCTCTCGAGGTTCTTCAGCTTCGTCCGGACGAAGGCGCCGCCCTTGCCCGGCTTCACGTGCTGGAACTCGACGATCCGCCAGACGGCACCGCGATGCTCGATGTGCATCCCGTTCCGGAACTGGTTCGTGTTGACGATCTCCGCCATGCGCGGGCCAGGGTACCTAGAGGCCTAGCCGACCTGGACCGGCTCCTTCGTGACGGTCGTCAGCCGCTCGCAGCCGTCGTCGGTCACGAGGACCAGGTCCTCGATCCGCACGCCGAGCTCCCCGGGCAGGTAGAGACCGGGCTCGACGGTGACGATGTTCCCCGCCACCAGCACCGAGTCCGACTCGGGTCGCAGGGTGGGCAGCTCGTGCACCTCGAGCCCGACGCCGTGGCCGAGCCCGTGCCCGTACCGCTCGGCCAGGCCGGCTTCGCCGATCGCGATCCGCGAGGCCGCGTCCACCTCGCGGCCGTCCGCGCCAGGGGCGACAGCCGCGAGGCCGTCGAGCTGGGCGGTGAGGCAGAGGTCGTACACCTCGCGCGCCCTCCCGGCGGGCTCGCCGGTGACGAACGTGCGCGTGCAGTCCGACGCGTAGCCGTCGACCGAGCAGCCGGCGTCGACGACGACCAGCGTGCCCTCCGGGATCGGCACGTCTCGCGGCTTCGCGTGCGGCCGCGCGCCGTTCTCGCCGGCGGCGACGACGGCGGAGAACGACGCGCCGTCGGCTCCGGCCTCGTGCCACGCCTGCTCGATCCACCAGGCGAGCTCGGTCTCCGTCCGGCCGACGAACGGCTCGCGGGCGAGCTCCTCGAAGACGCGGTCGGAGATCGCCGCGGCGCGGCGCATCAGCTCCAGCTCGCCGTCATCCTTGACCGCACGAAGCGCCTCGACGGCGCCGGCTGTCGCGACGACCTCGACGCCCCCGTTCCTGAGGACGTCGGCGTTCGCAAGGCTCAGATGCGGAGCCTCGACCCCGATCCGGCGGCCTGCGAGCCGCTCCGCGAGCGCCGCGAGCAGCGCGCGCGGCATCTCTTCGAACGTCACCCCGTCGACGTCGCTCGCCGCCTCGGCATAGCGGAAGTCGGTGTAGAGCGTCCCCTCGCCTGCGGGATCGACGAGCACGGCGGCGTTCGAGCTGACGAAGCCGGTCAGGTACCGCACGTTGACGAGGCTCGTGACGAGGAGAGGCTCCTCCAGGCCGGCCGCGAGCCGCTCGATCCGGGTCATCCGTCCCTCCGCTCCGCGAGCAGGCCGAGCGCCTGCCGGTAGCCGTCGACTCCCTCGCCGATCACCCGCGCGCTGGGAAGCCCTTCGAGGACGGTGTGCCGCCGCCATTCCTCGCGTCCCTGGATGTCCGAGATGTGCACCTCGATCACCGGCCCGGAGAACGGCTCGAGCGCGTCCCGGATCGCCCAGCTGTAGTGCGTCCAGGCGCCGGGGTTCAGCACGAGCCCGTCGGCGGTGTCGAGCGCCGCGTGCAGGAACTCGACGTACTCCCCCTCGTGGTTCGTCTGCCGGCAGCGCACCTGGAGGCTCAGGTCGCGCGCCCACGCGTAGATCTGCGTCTCGAGATCCTGGAGCGAGCCATCGCCGTACACGCCGGGGTCGCGCCGCCCGAGCAGGTCGAGATTGACGCCGTTGAGCACGTCGACGCGCACGGCGGGATGCTACTGGCGTCCCGCGATCAGCCCCGAGAGAGCGCTCCGGACGTCGGCCTCCGGCACCTCGACGCCCCAGCGAGGCCGGCCCGGCGCCTCGAGCAGCACCAGCCTCGGCGTCCCGCGCTCGGCCTTCTTGTCCCGGGCCAGCGCCGCCCAGGCGACGTCCTCGTCGACCGCCACCCGCTCCGGCGCGAGAACCTCCTCCACCAGGCGCTCCTCGTCCGGGAGGCCCGAGAGGCGGAGGGCCGCGAGGAGGCCGAGCGCCACCGCGCGGCCGTGGGGCAACGCATATCCGGCAGCCGCTTCGAGCGCGTGGGCGAACGTGTGGCCGAGGTTCAGCTGGGCCCGTGCTCCGCGATCGTGCGGGTCGGCCAGGCAGACCGCGGCCTTGAACGCCGCACAGGCGCGGACCAGCTGCGGCTCCGGGCGCTCCCAGACGCGGTCCCCCGCGAGCAGCCCGGTCTTCACGACCTCCGCGAGGCCGTTCCGGCGCTCCGCCTCCGGGAGCGTCGACAGCAGCGAGGGGTCGCAGACGACGCGGGCGGGCCAGTGGAACGCCCCGACGACGTTCTTCGCGCCGGGAAGGTCGATCGCGGTCTTTCCGCCGATCCCGGCGTCGACCTGGCCGACGAGCGTGGTCGGCACCGCCGTCCAGGCGACCCCGCGCATGTACGTCGCGGCGGCAAAGCCGGCGATGTCCGTCGTCGAGCCGCCGCCGAGCGCCACGATCCCGCCGTCCCGGCCGATCTCGAGCTCCTCCCACAGGCGGCCGAGCACCGCGCCCGTCTTCGCGGCCTCGCCGGCCGGAACCTCGTGCACCGCGACCACGCGCGTCCCGAGCGCGACCTGGGCTCGGACGCCGTGGATGCCCGCGACGTGCTCGTCGGCGATCAGCTCCACCGAGCCGGCCGCCGGCACGAGCTCCCCGAGCCCGTCGAGCGCGCCCGGCTCGACGTGGATCCCGGCCGCCGCGAGCACGATGCCCTCGACGTCGCGCGCGCGAGCGTCCCCAACTGCGTCGTAGACCGGTTGCCGCTCGCGATGGAGCGCGTGGAACGCCGCTTCGTCCTGCGCGAGCGGGCGGTCGCTGCCGGAGACGCGCTCCCACGCGGTCCTGGGCTCCACGTCGATCAGCACGGTGAACGCGGCTGCGGCGAGCGCCTCGCGGACAGGGGCGGAGAGCACCGTCCCGCCGCCCAGCGCAACCGTGACGGGCTCGGGAGCGCGCAGGACGTCGAGCGCCACGTCGGACTCCACCTCGCGGAAGCCGCTCTCTCCCCGCTCGGCGAAGAGATCGGGGATGCGAGACCCCGTCCGTGCCTCGATCTCACGGTCGAGGTCGACGAACGGACGGCCGAGCCGCTTCGCGACCTCCTCGCCGAAACGGCTCTTGCCCGACCCCATGAACCCGGCGAGGGCGAGGTGCCGGCCGAGCGCGTTCAGGTGCGCGGACGCCA
>Ga0075418_10001965_pt1 | contig 23355 bp, 25 predicted proteins | sample SoiMetdeltSBSDD2_FD_81776 | JGI IMG/M metagenome (GOLD analysis project Ga0075418, IMG submission 81776) | Bulk soil microbial communities from a Populus tree surrounding site in Tennessee, USA - Soil MetaG P. deltoides SBSDD2 | ecosystem: Environmental > Terrestrial > Soil > Tree plantation...
GAACGCCAAGAAACTGACCGTGAAAAAACAGGCGTCTTTACCGGCGCTTATGCGGTTAACCCCGCTAATGACGAAAAAATTCCTATTTGGATTGCCGACTATGTGTTGGCTGGCTACGGCACCGGTGCGATTATGGCTGTCCCTGCCCACGACGAGCGTGATTACGCTTTTGCACAAAAATATCAGCTGCCCATTGTACCAGTGGTCTCGCCAATTTTCCGGGAATATCAGGCCAAAGCTGTTGACCGTCCATCTGTTGTAATAGTGGCACATGACCCAGCTACCAACACCTATTGCGCACTAGACTGGAAAGACAAATATCGCGACCGTTACGGTTTGCCCGGCGGTGGCATTGACGAAGGGGAAACTACGCAAAAAGCTGCTGCCCGCGAATTTAGCGAAGAAACCGGCTACACTGACTTTACAGTTGGCGATGTTTTACCGGCGGCAACTTCAACGTATTATGTCGACGGCAAGCATGGCGATATAGCTTACCATCCTGTTCAACGGTCAGTCAGACAAGTTGTGCCCGTTACTATGCGGTCGCTAGCACACTCAGGTACTATTGGTGTTGAAGACTACGAAAAAGATGCTTACGAGGTAGTATGGCTGCCACCAGAGGAATTTCGTCAGAAACTCCAGAATGACTGGCAAGCCCTGGCTGAGTACGTCCTGGATGGCGGGATTCACATCGGCGAAGGGTCGATGATTAACTCCGGCCCATACAACAATATACGTACCGAAGAAGCGCGCGAGAAAATTGTCGCCGATCTCGAGAAAAAAGGCGCAGCCCAGGTACGGGTAAATTACAAAATACACGACTGGCTGATTAGTCGGCAGCGGTATTGGGGCGCGCCAATTCCAATGGTCCATTGTCAGAAGTGCGGCGTTGTGCCAGTGCCAGAAGACCAATTGCCAGTAATGCTGCCAGAGATGAAGTCGTACGAACCAAGCGGCGATGGCCGCAGCCCCTTAGCCAGGGTTGCAGAGTGGGTCAACACTGATTGTCCAACGTGTGGCGGCCCGGCCCAACGCGAAACCGACACCATGGATGGTTTTGCTTGCAGCAGTTGGTACTTCTTGCGATTTGCCGACCCGCACAATGGCAAGCAGCCCTTTGACCCTCAACATGTTAAGCATTGGCTACCGGTTGATGATTACATCGGTGGCGCCGAGCACGCTGTAATGCACTTACTGTACGCCCGTATGTGGACCAAGGTAATGCAAGACGCTGGCCTTATCGATTTTGACGAGCCCTTCAAAACGCTCCGTAACCACGGTATGATCCTTGCACCCGACGGCCAAAAAATGAGCAAAAGCAAGGGTAACACTATCGAGCCAGATGGCTTGATCGAGCAAGGCTACGGTGCCGACGCCATCCGCATTATGGAACTGTTTATCGGCCCCTGGAACCAAGCTGCTAACTGGAGTGTCGAAGGCATGGGCGGCGCCTTCCGCTTTTTGCAGCGGGTTTGGGCCTTAACTCAGGAATATCAAGAGGTTTCCGAGACTGGACAAAGTAACAATGACCAGCTCAGGCCCATTATGCACCGCGCCATTCATCGAGTTGGCAAAGACCTTGATGGTATGGGTTTTAACACAGCAATCGCTGCGCTTATGGAGACTGTTAATGAGCTATATAAGGCCAAGGCCAATACGCCCATGGCTAAAACTGACACCTGGAGATGGACTATCGAAACCTTGCTGCAGCTGCTAGCGCCATTTGCCCCGCATATGACCGAAGAATTATGGGCGCAATTAGGCCACCAAGATTCTATCCATCAGAGCAAATGGCCAGCATATGACAAAAAATACCTAGTCAGCGATACCATGACTATCGTCGTCCAGGTAAATGGCAAAGTTCGCGCGCAACTAACGGTGCCTAGCGGTGCATCCAAAGAAGAAATTGCCACCGCAGCCCAGACGGACGAGAAAGTTGCCGCCCATCTGCAAGGCAAGCAACCCAAAAAGACAATTTACGTCCCAGGCAGACTAGTTAGTTTTGTAGTATGACCGGAACGTCCCAGGAGTCTGCCGAGGTGGGCCGCGCCTATACTTTTGCCGATCTTGAGGCCGTGACTAGCGGGGAAACATGGGCTAACCTTACGCCCAATCTCCCAACGGCAGGCGATTTGCTGCCCCGCGACCTACAAGCCGAAGCCATAGAGACAATCGTCGATACTTTGCTAATCGACGAAGGAATCGCCACCGGCATGCGCCAACAAATTTCTGAGATGGATGAGATAGCGCCTAACGCTTTTGACCACACAGAAATTGCAGGTGTAGGCACCCTAGATAAGGTTAGTTTTGGCGAGAGCAAAATCTGTTACGCCTTAACAGCTGGTAATGGGCTAAAGATGGCCGTGTTGTTGCGTTTATATGGCCCGTATTCGGGCATTCAACTCCCCAAAGACCCACGTTTATCTGTAACCAGGGCTACCGAACTGCGCGCATTGTGGGAATACAGTGATTTGCGTGCTTACCTTCACCTTCCGCTGCACGGTGGATATGGCATTTCCTTACAGGAGTTGGGCGAACAATATTCAAGACGACCCAAGCTACGGCAGGATGTCATAGACAGTGCCAAGCAGCGTGTTTTAACGTACATACAAGCAGCGCCACAAAATTTTGATCTTACAGGGGGTGGGGTCGACATCATACAAAGTGAACTTGCCCCAAAACGTCATTATCTAAGAAAATCTGGGCACGATACGCCTTCAGTCATCGATATTCCGGTTGTAGAAAGACTTTGGTAGGCCCACTAAACAACAGCGTACAGGTCTTGTCATAACGCTATTTTAAAGATATAATACAAGGTAATAATGTAAATCCGCTAAGGAGTATTTTTAATGGGTAAGCCTAAGAAACGAACCAGTGCGCGCCGTAGTGGCGCCCGTCGCAGCCATCTGGTACTAGAACTAGCACGCAAAGTTAACGCCAAATCGCCGGTTAAGGTGTACACCACCCGACGCGAAAGTGGCAAAGCTAAAACGAGCACGGCCACTAAAGCTGCTTAGTCGCCCTATATTTGGGCTATACTAAGTAGACAGGAGGCAACTACCGCCATGGCATCGAACCGTCATCTTGGACGCATCATTGCGCTGCAGACTTTGTTTGAACAAGAGTTCCGGGCGCAAGCTGGGGACAAAGCCTTTGATTTACATGAGGTTTTACGGCGCAACATCGACCGCTACTCTTCGACCGTCGATGACACCGAATTTATCGAGCGGCTGGTTAAAGGCGTAAACAAGCATGCCGCTCAACTAGATACCGAACTGCAACCAATTGCACCAGAATGGCCCATCGACCAAATTGCCCGTATGGACCGCGTGATTTTGCGCATGGGTTTGTACGAACTAACGTACGAGAAAAGCGTGCCGCCAAAAGTAGTAATTAACGAAGCAGTAGAGCTTGGTAAGGCTTTTGGTAGTGAGAATTCTTCTAAGTTCATTAACGGCGTGTTAGGTACTGCGCTTCGTTAAAAAAACGGCGAAATAGTAGTGTCCGAGGGGTCTAAAACTGACGAGGTTACCGCATGAAACGCCCGCAACCGTTTAATGGTTTGCGCAAGTTCGTGCAGCGCCGTCCGAGCATCCAGGAAGTAGTGCACGAAACCACAGCCGGTGGCGTGATTTTCCGCCGCAGTAAAGACGGAAAACTAGAAATTTTACTCATCCAGGACGCCAAAAACCGTTGGACCATCCCTAAAGGTCACGTTGAACCAAACGAGGAACCCAAGCAAACCGCCGAACGCGAAATCCGCGAAGAGACAGGCCTGCAGGAAATGAAAGTCCATCACTGGCTAGGTAAAGTGTCCTTCCGCTACCGCCGCGGCCAGACCTTGGTGCTTATGACCATGCATATTTACTTGGTCCAGGCGTTGGGCGACACCGACCGTCTGCACCCCGAAGATTGGTTAAATGACATAAAGTGGTTCCCAGCCACCATTGCAATTGATAAAATTGCTTATGACGACATTGGTAAATTAATTTTAGTGGGCATGAAGAAAATTCGGGACACAAGGCTTTAGACGAATGGATTACAGCGTATATCAAACGTTTGCTCGGGACGTGCTAGGTGTTACTTTTGATAAAATCGAGCTGCTAATTACGGCGTTTACACATCGTTCGTATTTAAACGAGCACAAAAAAAGCGCCCACGAACACAACGAGCGTTTAGAATTTTTGGGCGATGCCGTGCTAGAGCTGGTTGTTACCGAATATTTGTATAGCAATTTTAGCGAACCCGAAGGCATTTTGACTAACTGGCGTAGCTCGCTAGTACGTACCGAGAGCATCAGTGCCGCTGCCAGCCGCTATGGTTTTGAACCGCTTCTGCGCCTTAGCCGGGGCGAAAAACACGGCACCGAACGCGCCCGCGCCCAAATTTTGGCCAACTCCTACGAGGCTGTCATCGGTGCACTATACCTAGATAAAGGCTACGAACCAGCCAAAGAATTTATAACCAAAACGCTTATAGTCACCTTTAAAGAAATTTTAGACACCGGTTCGTGGCTAGACAGTAAATCACATTTGCAAGAAGTCGCCCAAAGCCGCGAAGGCCACACCCCAATCTATAAAGTTCTTAGCGAGGAAGGCCCAGACCACGACAAAACGTTTACTGTCGGTGTTTTTGTCGGCAACAAACTTAAAGGTACTGGCACTGGCCCCAGCAAGCAGATCGGGCAGCAAAAAGCCGCCCAAGCCGCCCTCGCTGCATACAAGACCACAAAATAACCATGCCATCTGTTGAATTTCGACCATTAGATTTGGTGACAGATACGCAGCTTGCCTTGCCGGCCATGCAACTTATAAGGAATGAGATTTTCCCCTACGGAGGGCAAACACCCGAGCACTATCTTAGCCACTACCAAGGGGTTTCCCGAGCGCGTTTTTATAGTTTAACCGCAGAGAATGAACTTCTAGGAACCGGTGCATTATTTTTTCATCCTACAATTGCAATAGTTGGTCTTTTGGCGGTTCAGCGCCAATATCAGTGGCGGCAAGGCGGCACTGGCTGTGGCTATGGATCGGCCTTACTTGCTGGCATGGAGCAGGCCGCACAGCAAGAAGATCCTACAATCCGCCGTCTGGAAACCTACGCCACAAAAAGGACCATCGGTTTTTTTAAGAAACATAAGTACATTTCTACAGACAACAATGACCAACTTATGTATAAAAATGTGCCACCCAACATTTCTTGACATCAGGGGTGAATATCTGTAAAATACAGAACAAGATTGTTTATAATCTAACGAAAGAAAGAATCCCATAGATGTTAGCTATTCGTATGCAACGCACAGGCCGCAAAGGACACGCAATGTTCCGTGTTGTTGTGCAAGATGCTCGTTTAACTCCTACCAGCGGTAAAATTGTGGCGTTGCTTGGCAGTTACGACCCACACGCCAAAACAACTACTTTAGACAAAGAAAAGGCTGCTACGTACCTCAATAATGGCGCACAACCTTCCGACCGGGCTGCGTCATTACTTAAAAGCGAAGGCGTCAAGTTGCCCAAATGGGTTACAATTGACACTAAAAAAACGGACAAGCTAAAGAATCCTGAAAAATTACGCAAGAACCGCCCAGCCGAAGAAACCCCCGCCGAGGAGCCTACTACCACCGAAACTCCGGAAACCGAACAGCCAGTCGCAGAAGTAGCCGAGGCAACCAGCGACGAAACTAAAAAAGAAGCCTAAAGTAAAATATTTCACAATGGCAACGAATGGTTTGCTATTTAATGTAGTTGTTATTCGTTGTCGCTTCGCTCCTTTGGGATACTTGCGCCGCATGATATAGCTTTACGCCGGTTTGCCTTTATTACAAACGGCAATCCGGGCCCGGCATATACTTGCTAATCGCAATTATCGGTGCTAGCACCTGCGCGCGCGACTTGTTATACTAAAAAGACCAGTAAGTGAGGACATACCATGAGCAGTATTGACCAGCAATTCGTAGAATTCATTGTAAAATCACTGGTAAGCAAGCCTGATGCAGTGGTGGTGGAACGGCGGATCGACGAAAAGGGTGTACTTTTAGAACTAACGGTGGACCCAGAAGATTTAGGCCGGGTTATTGGTAAGCGCGGCGCGACCGCCCAGTCATTGCGTACTTTGCTGCGTGCCCTTGGTACTAAAAACGATGCCCGCTACAACCTAAAAATCGTGGATAATGGCGAGCCGCGGCCCGATACGCCCCGCCAACAATCCGATGATGCCTCTAGCGACCACAGCCAGACTCAACCCCAAAACGATGACCTAGCCGATTTAACATCGGATGACGACGAGTTCGAAGCCCCAAAGCACGACCGTAAAGAAGAATCTAACGAAAGCATGGCAAGCAAAACGCGTCGTGAGCTCCAAGAGCTTGACGATTTGGATGTATAGACGCTTGCGCTAAACTTTGGAATAGGCTAGACTACAAGCAGTCGTAAGACGAACATTCCAAAAACAAAAACATTTACGTGCTCATGCGAGCCATTTCGCTACAGCGACTTGGGAGCCCTATGTGATAAAAATATCCGCCGCAGCGGGTATTTTTATTTCTACTAAACTTGATTATCTTTAGGCGCCGATAATTGATAATTGTTCAAGTTTAGTAGGGTGTCTGCACTTAAACCGATAAAGGGGGTGAATATGATCAGAAATATAGAAACAAGAATCGTGGCCGGCTTAACGGCCAGTGTCGTACTGCTTGGTGGGTGCGCTCTTGGCGATTCCAGTGAAAAAGGTGTTGGATCTGGAAGCAGGCCTGAAGCAACTTCATCAAAAGAGGCTTATTGTCCAAACTCAAAAACATCTTTAATACTTGTGCGTACTGGCGAAGTCGCAAGAGCTTGTGCTGCCGCCCTTACCATGAAAGGAAAAGTTGACGACAAAAAGCCAAGTACGTTTTTATCGGATCATTGGATAACTGTGCCTAGCTTGGTTCCAGGACCAGGCCAATGCGTTATACGTCCGTTGGTGGAGGGCGGCTATGTGGGGATGGCTCAGGTCGATGGCGGGGAGGCAATGGTTACAACCGTTAAAGAAGCGCCAAGCTGGGCCGGGACCTCGGATGACCTTATGCAGGCTGTGCTTACAGAAAATCCTGAAATAGCAGGCACCTACCAGGCGAAGGTTAATGATAGAACTGTCCGTGTAGGTTTTTTGGCCAATATAGCGGAATGTAATCCCCCAAGTCCATCCCCTATGCCGGAGTAACAGGGTAGCCGCGTCCAGACGGAATCGGGGGTTAACGTAGTACAATAGTACTCAATGAAGAAAATCCAGATTATTACCTTATTTCCAGAGATGTTTGACGGTGTGCTCAATAATAGCATGCTGTGGAAAGCCCAAGACCGCAAGGCTGCCGAGTTTTCGTTTATTAATCTGCGGGATTTTGGCCTAGGCCCACGCAAGCAAGTAGACGATACACCTTATGGCGGCGGCGACGGCATGTTACTTAAGCCCGAGCCGGTAGTGGCGGCAATTGAGCAGGCAAAAAAGAACGATCCTGACGCGCTAGTTTTGCTGCCAACGCCCCGGGGCAAATTGTACAAGCAATCTGACGCCAAAGAGCTGGCGGCAGGAAAGCAAGGGCTTATTATTATTTGTCCGCGTTACGAGGGCTACGACGAACGAATTGTACAATGGATTGACCGCCAATATTGCATGGGCAACTATGTGTTAACAGGCGGCGAACTACCGGCGATGATTATTATTGATTCGGTTGTTCGCTTACTTCCCGGCGTATTAGGGGGCGAAACCAGTACCGAGATAGAATCTTTCCAAGACGATGACCAATCAATTGAGTTTCCGCAATACACCCGCCCCGAAGAATTCCGCGGCAGGCGCGTACCAGAGGTTCTGCTAAGCGGCCATCACGCCGAAATAGCCAAGTGGCGTAAAGCGCAGCAATAACTACGTTAAGCTTACTGTAGGCCGAGTTCGCCTAACGGACGCGCGTTTCTTGCCTGAAACCGGTCCATAACCTCTTGCCAGTCCTCCGGAGTGAGTGCTTTTTCTGCCTTATCGCGGGCTAATACTCCATCGGCAGCTCTATCAAGACGTGTACGATCAGCAAACGCATAAGGCGGGAATGGCGCGCCGGAACCGACGAATCCATTCGGTGCTACGTCCCAGTAACTGCCGGAATCAGGTGCTCTACTTAAGCCGTCTATTTTATTTTCCAAGGGGTTTCTCCTCTATTTATTATTACATCTTGCTCTGTTTTAGCTCACCAGTCAAGGAACCGTGCCTTATAATAAAAAGGTAATGGAGGTAAGATTATGAAATTTTCGTTTATTAAGCCAGTGTATGCGCACTGCGATTTGCCGTGCGGGGTATATGACCCGGCGCAGGCGCGCATAGAGGCCCAGAGTGTGCACGAAATTATGAAAAAATACGACGGGTTAGACCACGAAGAAGATAAATGGCGAGCTGTAATGATAAAAGAACAGCGTGCCGAGCTAGTAAAACATCACTTGTGGGTACTGTGGACCGATTATTTTAAGCCCGAACATGCCGAGAAATACCCGGACCTTCACGACAAATTTTGGAAAGCCACCAAACAAGCTGGTGCCTGCAAAAAGACCGTCGATCCAGCGGAGGGACAAAAGCTGCTCGACCTAATTGACGACATTGCCAAAATATTTGCCGACACGAAAAAGGCGTAGGGTGCTACTGCTCCGCCGGGTGGTCGGAACCAGCATGCAGCCGACGTTACAGCCTAGACAATTGGTTGTTGGAATTCGCGTGCTCCGTAGGTTACAACCGGGCCAGATAGTTATTATCAGGCATCAAGGTATCGAGAAAATAAAGCGTGTTGCACATATGCAGGGCGATCAGTTGTTTGTCGTTGGCGATAATCCGGGCCAAAGCACCGATAGCCGGTCTTTCGGCATGCTTCCTCGTTCGGTAGTTATTGCTAAAGTTGTTTGGCCCCGCCTTACTCGGCCTGTTCCTGGCAAGATATAATAAAAAGACAAAGGAGAAACTATGCCAAAAATAACCCCTAGTTTATGGTTCGACAAAGAGTGCGAAGAAGCTGTGCGGTTTTATATTGATACTTTTAACGCTGCACCACACAGCAACAAAAATTCCAAGATTGTTTCGCTTGAGCGTTACCCAGATGATCAGCAAATCGGCCCAATAAAAGATATGGCAGGTAGGGTACTCACAGTAATATTTGAGCTAAACGGCCAGCGCTTTATGGCGCTTGACGGCGGACCATTCTTTAAGTTCAACGAAAGCATTTCGCTTTATGTGGAATGCAAAGACCAGGCAGAAGTCGATTTTTTTTGGGGAAAGCTGTCAGCCGTACCGGAATCTGAGCAGTGTGGTTGGCTAAAAGACAAATATGGCCTTTCCTGGCAGATCGTTCCAAAACGCCTAGGTGAACTATTGTCTGACCCCAATAAAGCTAAGGCTGGCCGGGCCATGCAGGCGATGCTAAAGATGAAGAAACTCGATATTGCTGCCTTACAGGCGACATTTGATGGCGGGCAGTAGCTCAACCATTGTTCTCCGGTGACTTGGATAGAGTAGCTCGAAAGTATACCCTGGCTGTTTTATAAATACATTCCCGTATCGTCTGGCCCAACATTTCTGCAGATCCCCATTGCCGTAATTTCGCGCAACATGTCGGCCAATGACACGGGAGTGGGCGCAAGACCTTTTGCTTCCTCGGTGGCCTTGCGCATTACAACTTTGTTTACGACGTTGCGTATATCCGCCGGTGAAAAACCAGCACTCTTGGCTGCGATTGTCGCTATCGTGCTCTCACTACCGAATTCATCACTAAACCGCTGGAACTGATTGTCGGTAAAAGCGTCTGGCATTTCGTCAAGCCTAGATTGCTGAGCTTTTATCAAATAGTTTGCAAAGATTTGGCGGCGAGATGCATCGTTAGGTAGGCCAATAGTTAGATGAAGATCAAATCGTCCCGAGCGGATAAGGGTGGAGTCAACCCGTTCAGGGTAGTTGGTTGCCGCAGCGAAAATAACATTGGGGTTGGTTGCCGCAATGCTGGCTATCTCTACCTTAAAAATTGCCGCAACTGCGTTAATTGCCGAGGAAGCGCCAGATGTAGAATCGGTTGTCGGAAATAGGGCTTCGAACTCATCAAAAAATAGAACGGTTGGTTTTGTTGCGTTGCGTACGCTATCGAATATTGCCTTTACTTGCTTTTCTGACTCGCCTAAATACAAATTATGAATGTCTTCGGCTTTAACTCGGCGCAAATCGGCGCCAATTTCGTGGGCAAGGGCACGAACGATACTTGTCTTGCCGCCACCGGCCGGGCCATCCAAAAATATACCGCTTGGCGGCTGCGTAATACCCCACTTCTGAGCGATGTCGGGGTTTGAATAAAATAATACCACTTGGTCTAGTTCACTCCTAATTCCTTCAATCCCGTATAGATCACTAAAGGTTACGATCTCTTCTTCGGCGTCTGTATGATCCTCTTCGTCTGTATCCACTCCCACTGTTTCGTTTGTGCTGGTAGTGCCATTGCCGGGTACTGTTATCTTTTCTGGCTCGAGGGAGTGTACATATTCAAAGGTGTCCGGGTTGCGGTACAAAGGTCCGTTCGGAGTGATTACTAGGTCATCTAAGCAGAAAGTTTTAGGTTTTTCAAATGTACCGATAGCCGCTCCTACTTGCGCGGTCCGCAGTAACGCAGAAAGATAGAACAACAACTGGTCCTCGGGTTCATCCGCTGTTTCGTTCGCGGGGGCGACCAATAAACGACGGCGATTGCTTAACGGTATTGCGCCAGAACGGACATATCTAGAATAGCGGCGGGTAAAAGATGGGTAATGGAGTTCTTCGGCGACCATCTGTTCGTTCCTAACCGTTAACTGATTTTCCCGAAAATCGCACGTTACCATTACTTCATTATCAGAGTAGTCCTTCAAGGTCCGCGCATGCCGATACCCAGTTTCTTGGGGATCTAGGTTGATTCCAGGACTAAATTGCCCAATATGGTAATTAAATCTTTCGAGCGAGTTTACCCCGGGGTTTAGATGTACTGCGCCTTCAAACAGGCGGGCATTTTTATCGTCGAAATTTTTGCCACCCTTTAGGGTAGCTTCCAATCCTTTAGCAAAACAACGCACCGGAAAAGTACTGTCGACCAATTTTACCTCACTAGTTTCTGAGCGTTTTAACAACACTGGCAGGTCTACGATATGTACCGGCACTCCTAGAAGGGTGTGATGGAATATAGGAAAGGCAGCCTCTTGTGGGTCAAGAGGGTTAAAACCAACTCGTTCATAGCTCATAGAAAATAATACTATAATCAAACGACAATAAAAGCAATAGATAGTATCCCTGTAGCCTGCAACTTGGGCAATGCAGGTGTATAGCGGAGGATCACCCCCCGCTAGAAGTGCTGGATTCGACCCTTTTGAGAATTTTGGCTAAGTCAATGCCTTTACCAACAACAGGTTTCCAAAGGTCGCCCTTTTTTTTGATGCGGGCTAGAGCGTTTTTTATGGTAAAATCGCTGGGTTTAAGCCCATGCTTAACTTCTTTCCATTCTAGAGGCATGGATACGCTGGCTTCGGGTGTAGGGCGGACGGAGTAGGGTGCCGCTAGGGTTTGGCCTTCGCGGTTTTGTAAAAAGTCGAGGTATATTTTATTTTTGCGTTTTTCGGGCATGCGTTCTACGCTGGTAATCTTTGGTTGGCGTTTGTTTACTTCCAAAACAATTAGGTGAGCGAGGTTTTTTGCTTGCTCGTATGTGTACTTTGCACCCATGGGGATGAAGATATGGATGCCGGTTTTGCCCGATGTTTTAGGATAGGCCGGAATGTGCCATTCGTCGCAGACTTGTTTGACAGTTTGGGCGACGTCGATGACTTGTTCGAACGTAATACGGCCTTCGGGGTCAAGATCGACAATAATCCAGTCGGGTTTGGTAAGCGATGTAACCCGCGAATTCCAGGGGTTAATTTCGATACAACCTAACTGCACCATGTACAGCACGGTTGCAAGGTTGTCGCTGACAATCCAATGCAAGTTTCCGTTATTGGAGTCCGAGAAAATATCGGCGTGTGGCACCCAATCGGGCAAATGTTCGTTGTTTTTTTGGTAGAACGAGGGCCCGCTAATGCCGTCGGGCATACGGTTAAGTGAGCAAGCGCGACCATGTAGGTAGGGTAGCATGTAGGGCGCGACCGACTCGTAATACTTAAATAAATCGCCTTTGGTATATTTGTGTTTGGGAAAAAACACTTTATCTAAGTGAGTTGGCTCAAAGGGTAGTTGGCCTGCGTGTTGCATAGATTCCTTTCGTGGCTCTTTTGGCGGTTTATATGCCTTAGATTTTTCGCGGTGGACGTTTAAGGGTTTTTTGTCTGGCCGGAGCCCCTCGAATTGCGGGTGGCGCATGGAGCCGTCGCCGGTCCATTCGCTAAAACTCATTTCGCAGACTAGTTCTGGGCGCACCCAGTGCACTGGTGCGTTTGGTTTGGGTTCTACTTTAAATGGCGACGATTTACGTTCCATTTTGGTGAGCCGCTCGAACAATTTTTTACGCTGATCATCCGGGATGCCGCCGCCAGAATGGCCCACGTACACAAGCTCGCCCTTGTCGTACACACCAACAACTAACGCCCCAATAAATTTGCGGCTACCCCGTGGTTCGGTAAAGCCACCAATAACTACCTCTTGCCGTAAATGTGTTTTGATTTTGAGCCAGTCCGCACCGCGGATATCCTCGTCGTATGTACTGTCCATCCGTTTGGCAACCATGCCTTCTAGTCCGCGACGGCGCATTTCCTCAAATAGTTTAAGCCCTTCGGTTTCGATATGGTCACTGTATTTGAGCAGCGGATGCTTGGGAATAACATGTTTAAGGAGTTTTTTGCGCTCGGTGAGCGGCATGCCGCGCACATCCCGGCCGTCGCACCACAAAATATCGAACAAATAATACTGCAGCGTGCCTTGTTGTTCTTTGCCCCAACCCTGCATCCATTCAAAGTGCGACTTACCTTCGCTGTCTACGATGGCAATTTCGCCATCGACAATCACGTCGTGCTTAAAGGTGCGCATCGCTTCGGCCACCGGCGGATATTTGGCGGCGAAGTCGTTGCCGTTGCGCGAATACAGCTCCACGTCGCTGCGGTGTTTGCTGCCGATTGCCCGGTAGCCGTCCCATTTAATTTCGAACAGCCAATTGTCGCGGCTAAACGGCTCGTCGATCAGCGTGCAAAGCATGGGTTTGACGCGCCAAGGCGTAGTTTTTTTGGGGTAGCTGGATAGGTCGGGCATGGTTCCTCCTAAATCGTCGACTTTTTGGTGGCTTTTGATGGATTCGTCGTGTTTGGTGATGTCGCTGGTGGTGGCGAATTCGTCGCCTTTTTTAATGAGCAGCCAGGCGTTCTCTTCCTTGGCGTGCTCCATTTTGATGAGCGCGAATTCGCCCTTTAGTTTTTTGCCGTGTAGAACGAAGGTTAGGTGGCCCTTTTTGTATTCTTGGCGTAGCGTTTTTATGGGGTCAGAGGATTCGGCCCGTGGTTCGTACCAGCCTTCGTCCCAGATAATAACATTACCGGCCCCATAGTTGCCTTTGGGGATGACGCCTTCGAATTTTCGGTACTCAAACGGGTGATCTTCGGTATGGATAGCCAGGTGGTGTTCGTGCGGGTCAAGGCTTGGACCCTTCGGCACGGCCCAGCTTTTAAGCACGCCATCTAATTCCAGCCGAAAATCGTAATGTAAAGCCCGAGCATGGTGCTCTTGCACCACAAAAGCCAACTTGCCGGTAGATTTTGTAACCGCACCCTTTGGTTCGGGCGTTTTGTCAAACTTTCGCTTGCGGAAATATTTACCAAGACCCACCGACTGCTAGCCTTTCAAACTGGCCTTGAGCGCGCTCATTAAATCTTTTGAAGACGTTTCTTTAGGCATTTCGTTGTCTTTTACTTTAGAAGGCTTTTTACCTTTGGTTTTGGCTTTAATCATAGCCTCGAGTTCGTCGGTGTAGGTGTCTTTTAAATCTTCGGCAATAAACGGTTTGGTGTCCTGGCCGATCAGTTTGATGGCCATATCGACCTCTTTTTCGTTGACCTCTTTTTCGGTCGGTAGGTGTAGTTCGCCAGGCTCGCGCAGGTCTGACGGATAGCGCATTTGGTTAAGTACCAGCGCGCGGCCAACCGGCTTAATGACCGCTATATGTTCGCGTTCGTGCAGTACAAACTTGGCCAGCGCCAGCTTGCCGGTTTTGTTGAGTGCGGCGTGCAGCAGGGCGTAGGCTTTTTCGCCGCCCTTTACGACCTCTAGGTAATACGGCTTTTCGAAGTAACGAATATCAATTTCGTCTTCTAGTACAAACTGCTGGATGTCGATAGTTTGTGTGCGTTTTTCATCAATCTGTTCCAGTTCTTTTTTGGTGAGCACCACGTAGTCGCCGTCGCGATATTCGTAACCCTTTACGATATCGTCCCAAGGGACCTCCATGCCGTCTTTGCGGCAAACGCGGGCGTAGCGAATGGGGGCATTGTCCGCCTTATGGAGCATGTCAAGGTCGATACCTTGCCGGGGGTTTGTGCCGCTAAACATTCGGACTGGAATGTTGACTAGTCCAAAGCTGATTGATCCGTTCCAAATTGGCCGCATAAAGAATCCCCTTATAAACCTTATGGTAGCACGAATGCCCTATGCAGGCACTTTCAAAACGCAGCCCCCTACCTTTTGGGCACTTGCGGGTCACCAAATGTGTTTTTTATAACACATTTGGCGCTTCCGAGGTGCCCAAAAGGTAGGGGGCTGCGTTTTGAGACACCAGACATAAGAATAATTGATTTGAAAAAAAACGTTTCTTCCGGTTAAGTTAAAGTATGCGTTTTAAAATTTTGCTGTCTGCCCTGGCATTGGTGGGGGGTTCGATATTTGCTGCGCTTCCTGTGTCCCCTGGTCCGTCTGTGGCCGCAGAAGATTGTACACCTTTGCCAAGTGGCGCGCAGTTAACAGTAAATTTTTCACTGGAGGTGGAAAACACCTACCGTTTGTGGATTCGGCAGGTAACGCCAGCCACAGGCAACCAGCTGTTTGTGACTATTGACAGCGACTGTTCTAAACCTGTTGTTAAAAACGTTGAGGCCGATAAGTGGACGTGGTCGGGCTCGGATAATCAGGCCCAGCCGTTACTGTTTACTCTGCCAGCCGGCACCCATACTTTGCGGCTAGCCGGCGATCAGACCGGTATTGCCGTAGACAGGGGGTTGTTAGCAACGGACCATGAATGTATACCGCAAGACTTAGGCGACAACTGTTTTACCGTCGAAGAAGCAGCCGGAGAGATTATTGTCGACAAGGAACAACAGGCCCCACCTCCACCACCTGAAAAAACCCTTAATAAACTAAATTTGGCCGTAGCTATTGCTGCCGCGGTCGGTCTTATTTGTGTACTGGGGTTGGTGGTGCGGCATTATCTCGACTACATTAAAAAGATTTTGCCCCCAGCACTGGGTCCATCTAGCCCCTTAATGCATAGGGTACGGCATGCTTTGTCATGGTCAACCATATGGAAATTTTTAAGCCATCATTTCCGTCATAATCGTATATTAGTGGCAGCTTATGCAACTGCACTGCTTATGTGTCTTTTGTTGTTAGTGATTGGTGTCGCCACGGCGGCAACCAACCGGGCAGTGCTTTTTGAGGCAGAAAGCGGTGTAATCTCGGGCCAAGCCACAGTGGTGCTTGACGAAAAAGCTTCTGCTGGATCGTACGTTCTTTTTGGTGGCAGCGTCCCGACAATTTCCGGCGCAGCACAGACACCGGCCAAAGCGACGCCTACCACCAACCAAAACGGCAGTAACCCTTCAGCTGGCGGTGGAAGCAATGGCGGCTCTGGTGGCGGAGGTGGCGGTGGCTCCGGCGGTGGAAGTGGTGGCGGAGGGGATGACGGCGGAATGCAAGCCACATGTCCAGCCTTCCCGCAATTTCCAGACGAAAACTGCACTGGCTGGGAACACACTGGCGTTACTTTGCAGAACTGCGACCACTTAGTCGATGGAAACCCTGGCGACTTTTGGATCTGGGATGATAACCCTGTTAAAACCTACGATAGTTGTTACTTTTCCGGCAATCTCACTATTCAAGCGGCGGGAATCACCATTACCAGGTCCCAAGTTCACGGTTCTATTTCGTCCCACTGGTCTAGCAATTACAGTCTACGGGGTTTAACGCTTATTGATGTCGAACTTGAACAAGAGGGCATAGCAGAGCCTCGTGGGGCGGTCGGTGGTAATGACTGGTCTTGTCTCCGCTGTAATGCGCATCACGGCGTAACCGGTATGCATTTCGGTGATAATACCACCATTCGCGATTCGTACGTTCATGACTTCCAGTGGCTAGAGGAATCCCACGGTTCGGGCATCGCTACCGGCCAAGACCATGGCAGTAACAGTACGATAATCCATAATAACATTCAATGTAACCGTGTAAATGGGCCGCCCATTTGTTCTTCGGCCCTATCGATTTACCCAGAAGACGATAATGGCGATGGTGTTACCGTCCATAATGTACAAGTCGAAAAAAATCTGCTTAATGCAACTGGTGCATATTGTGTGTATGCGGTTAGTATACCGGGCAGCAATGTTAACTTCGTAGATAACTACTTTGGCAAAAAATTCTACCCAGGCTGTGCCGGTTATGGGCCGGTAACGGGTTATGGACCAGCGGGGGGTGCGTGGATTAATAATATATGGGCCGATGGGAGCGGGCCAGTTATACCATCATAATCTGTGGTAATTCGTGTAGAATAAAACTATGACGAGGGGACGACATCGCGGCTACTACCACCCGACACCATCAAAACGCAAGAAGGTATTATGGGCTATTGTAGCTGTATTGCTGGTTATTGTCGGCGTTTTGATATACATATACATTACACCGACGCCCGTAGAAAAGGCAGTTAATCAACTTCAGTTTGATGCTAGTGTCAGCGAATCCGAAAAGCAAGCAATTCGCAATGCCATCCAGCAGCAGTCAAAAACGTACGATGGTTCGGTTACTGTTAGCGCGCAAACACTTACCGAGGCGGCCGATGGTAACTCAGTCCTAGCCGCTTACTTGCCAGTAACTGGCGTGTATGCTACCCGCCAAACGTTTACTAAAGCAGATGCCGCTACGCTCAAACTGTATGTGTCGGGGTCGGTTGATGACACCGCAAAGCAGGCCCTGGCAGAAGCACTAGACGTTGAGGTTGGCGATTTTGCCGTGTTGTCGTCCGCTGATGACATACCAGAAAATGGTGTGGCGTTTATGCCAGCCAACGAACTTACTTATAAGCAAAAATTGCTCCGTTTTGATGGCGCCTACTACCTGGATAGTTTTACGAAAGGTGCTATTTTTCGCCAAGCCAGCTTTAGCGGGAGCGGAGCCGCGGGGTTAAACGGCTTAGTGCTTAATCCGTATGGTGGCAAAGATAAGACCTTAAAGGTCAACATGACGGGTGTGACTGCGCTGACGCGAACGATGATGAAAAAGCTTAACTCGGTAAACGACCCCAAATATTTTAGTAAAAACATTGGTGTGTTTTTGGCCGATGCCGACATAACACACGTCTCAAATGAAGTATCGTTTAAACCTAATTGTCCCTACAGCTCTGCACTGTTTTGTGCGCCACCAGAAATGATTGAGGTTTTAAAAGATAGCGGTGTTGACGCCGTAGAATTAACGGGAAACCACAACAACGATACTGGAAACCAGTACAACACTGATTCGATTAACTTGTACCATGGCTTAGGTTGGCACACATTTGGCGGAGGGTTGAATGCTGTCGAGGCGGCTAAACCATTCTTGGCCGATCAAAAGGGTTCTAAGGTCGCCTTTTTGGGCTACAACTATGCCGATGCGCCAAACAGCGGGGCAGTGGCCACGTCTTCCACGGCTGGCGCTAATCACTTTGATGCTGACAAAGTAAAGGCCGACGTTGCCGCCGCCAAGCAGCAAGGCAATTTCGTGATCGTTGATATTCAGTTTTGGGAGTGTTACTCCTACCCGAACGGTTACATAGAATTTCCGGAATGTGACTTGCCGATAGCCAACCAAAAGGAGACGTTCCGCCAAGTTGCCGACCTAGGCGCCGATATGGTTATAGGTACCCAGGCCCACCAACCCCAGACCTACGAAATCTACGAGGGCACGCCGATCTACTATGGATTGGGCAACCTGTACTTTGAACAAACGCAGTGGCCGGGCACCGAGCGTGGTATTATCCTGACGCACTATTTTGTGGATGGTACATTGGTACAAACTAAACTATCACCAACGGTGTACCATAGCGAACTACAAACGCGCGTATTGGAAGACGCCGATGCCGTAAAACTTTTGCAGCGTTTGCATAGCGCCCGCGACCGGGCGGGCTTGTAGCTTGGTCTTTGCTGCGTCTATACTGTAAGTAATGAAGGCTATACAGCGGGAATATCTCCAAAGCGCAATCTTCGGTTTTAATGATGCCTTAGTATCGACAACGGGTGTAATCGTTGGAGTTAGCACAGGCACAAACAACAAGCAGGTGGTTATTTTGGCTGGGGTGGTAACTATTTTAGTCGAGGCACTATCGATGGGCGCAGGGCAATACCTAAGTTCTAAGTCGGTCCACCAATTAGACAAAGCCGATTCGTTCCGTGTGCCGGCTATAAGTGGCGTCATTATGTTTTTTGCTTATTTTATTGCTGGGCTGGTGCCGCTTTTGCCTATCTTTTTGTTCCCGGTCGAGCATTCGCGCGTAGTTGCTATTATCGGCGCGTTGACTGGGCTGCTCCTTCTTGGGTATATAAAGGGCAAGATTGTAAAGGTATCGCCCTTTAAGAGTGCACTGGAGATCTTTATTATCGGCGGTATTGCCACAATAATTGGTGTCGTCGTCGGTAACATTTTGGCTGTTTAGGTGGCTGCTGATGCAACCAGCGTTTATAAGTTGTATTGGAGACTTAAGGGTGAAAGTTAGTTATCTCAAAACCGGAAAATTAGTGACAATACCTATTGAGGACGAGGACGCAGTTGCCAAACTTGCCGCGCAGTTACTTAAGGACACCGGAAAAGACCAAGCGCTACCAGGGTTTGAACTATCAGACGACGACAATAAGCACGGCACATTGGCCGCTGCCGTAGCACCTTTTGGCTGGGCGCTTGTTCACACCAGCCAGGACCATTTGGTGCAACATTGTACTCAGAATAGTGGCGTGGCCGAAGAATCTATTGACGTACAGTGGGACGAAGTAACCTCGATCCCTAAAAAGTGGTTTATCCCGCAAAAGCAGGCGATGGCAGGTATTCGTCAGTGGATGCAGGACGGCACACTGTCGCCAAGCGTCCATTGGTCAGACCAATGTTACTAGAACTATCGTCTGGCATAGAGGAATTAAGCGCAGAGTGGTATGCTTGAGGTATGGAAAATACCGGCAGCCCTATGCCACCGTCAGGTGAACCATCACCGACGATGGTGATTCCACCCCCTCCCCCCGACAACCGGCAAAAAACATCCAAGATTGCCGTAGTAATTGCCGTTAGTATTGTGCTCTTAGGACTAGCCGGGCTGGGTTGGTACCTCTGGCAGCGCCAAAAGCCTGCCCCCGAACCAGCCGCTACTACTACTTTTGTAAAGACTGGGTACGATGACGCTTGCCGCCTAGTAAGTAAGGCTGATGTAGAAACGGCGTTTAGTATGCAATTTGAAGAATTTACTAAAGACACAGGCCGTTTTGGTTTGACCGATAACGCTTCGAGCTGCACTATTAATGAGGTGCATGAACGTACGGGGGCGGGTGCGCTTGGATTCACTAGCCTGCAAATTATCGTTGATAGTTTTGAAAGCGAAGAAGTCGCCAAGCATAAACAGGACGTCATGCGGCAATCTGTTGTAGTTGATGGAAAGCTTTTAGACATAGCGACTGATGTCCCAGGTTTAGGCGACGAAGCATTTTTTTCTAAGAACCAAATTGCCGGTGCCACGCAAGAATATCTGTTTGTGCGCAAGGGTGTCCGCCTGTTCCATTTTGTGGCCGTAAAGTTCGATGGTATTGATTCAGAAAAAGTGAGACCCCAGATAGTCGAAGTTGCCAAAAAGGCTGTCGAGTAGCTAAGGGGTACTATGGCGCTTGTAGCTTGTGAATTAAGTGATGTGCCTGACCTTGCCGTTAACGTTCCGGCAAATGGGACGCACGGGTACGAGGAATTATACGAGGCGCATCGCGATCATTGGGCAGACTTTGCTATGAAGGCTGCGGATGACGTTGATGCAATACGCAATATCGTAGGGCAGGACATGAGCCGTCTACTCACCGAGATTATTGAAGGCGAAGATGTTATTAAGAGGATGCACGAGGACGACCCAGGGGGATCCGCGAGGGTGCATCGATTGGGATTAATGGCCATGTCTTTTTATCTACAAGAGGTAATTCGGCCAAGCCTAGTTATGGTGGATGTGGCCGGGTCAGACAATCCCCCAGGTGCCATCATAAATTATCAATCGCTAGAGAAGGGGTACGAATTTTTGCTTGGGTATCAGGTATATATTCGTAAGGATATGACAGAAGGCCGGTGGTATCGGGGAGACAACGGACTATTTGTGTATGAAGCCCCTATAGGACCCATTCCTCCAATTTCAGTTCGTCGTTTTATACATACTACACACAAAAACCCCGATTTTAGCGGCATGACAGCAACTACACCCTATCTGGCGAGTCGGGAAGAGTAGAAATATTTACAAGGTATCGTCCTGCTTTATATCGAGGGCGAAAGCGAGTTCTGCATTATCGAGGTAGAGTACCCGAGCTTTTGCGAGCCCCCTTTTTATAAGATTGGATATATGTGCTTGGTCGGCGCTTAATAAATTCGCAACACTATCTTGCGATATGGCGTCGTTGGAAGCGCCCGCTGCGGTACGTAGTAGCGTCCTAAAATCTTCAACCGTGTACGGGTAGATAAAATTTCTTTCTGCAAGTTCTCCCCATCGCGGGCTACGATTGCCATAGCGGTGGCGGTATTCGCTTCCACGTAAGGCTGGCGAAAATAATTCAAAGTATAAGCTAAGAGCTATTTTTTCGGCATCACTTAGCGGTGACTCGGCGCCAAAAACGCGCTGAGCCTCTTCTTCTAAAAACCATTTTTCAGTCTGTAGGTCAAAATTTGCTTCGGTGTTGCGATCACTCAAGGCTAGCTTGTTCGGTCCTGCGCCCGAGAAGCCTTGTTGGGCCATTTCTACACTGGCCATGTAGCCATCAACAGAGCCCGCTTGAAGTAAAAAACTTACGTCGTTTGCGCTTAATTCGCCCCCTAGCTCTTCTACAATTTCGGCAGTAGTGGGTGTACGATTCAATTCGGCCCATAACCTCTCTTGAATTCCTTTAATCTGTACAGTGGCTTCATCGTCACTTTTTCGTAACCCCTTCGCGTGTCTGATTGTGCTTGCTATAACCCGTCGCATGCTCCATCGAGCAATAGTGTATGCTTGTGCATAAAAAGGCTGGCATAAGTCTGGCCGGTGCCCCTCGAATTCCAAAAGGAAACGCAAATTTTCTATGGCAGCCGCTTGAAAAAACTCAGACTGCAAACCGGGAATTATATAATCAAATCGTCGAGATAAACGATGTAAGGCCGGCAACAATGTTCCGTAAATCTGCCGGTAGGCCACAATTGCGTCACCCACAGCTTTGATTGTAGTTGGGGATTTGTCGCCTAGGTAAGCAGCAAGCCCTTTATCTATAGTGGTAAAAAGCGTATAAAGGGTTTCGGCATCGAATTTTGGCTGTTCTTCTGTTTGGTGTCGCATCGATTCGGTAATCAAGCGACTTATTAGGGGGTCAGAAACGTTGTCACGAAGCATCGAAGCAAATGTATTACGCCGCGCCGTATTATCTGTAAATTGTAGTGTTCCTGGGTTAAATTCGTTTAAAGCGGGAACGGCACCGACTACACTGCGTCGCAGGGTTTCTAGGTAATGCTCGCTCCCTCGTTTGTCAATAAATAAGATACTTGGATGGAGCCGGTAGCTAGTCTTCGAACTTTTCCCCTTTTGTTCTAGGGGTTTAGGGAGGCCAGTGATAGCCGCAAGTCCATCCCTGACATCGTCTAAACGGCGTAGGTGGGGACTGCTACTGTTCACCGAACTGAAGTCTTTCAGCTCATTGCTATTTACCCAGTCGCTTGCCAACAATAGCCCATTAATAGTAAGTGTGTCGTAGTGTAACTGCACTGTCCTTTCCCCTGAAGAGTCGGAAAGTTCCGCGTCGCCCGTTATGTGGACTTCAACGGTCGACTCTGGCTGCTCTTCTGGGCTAGGAGGCCTAAGTTCGAGGGGAATAATCCGATACGCTAGTGATTCTTGTATTTCAGGAGGAAGCTCGGTTATTGAAATCAATGCATCTTTAGCCATAGTCATGTTAATTATAAAACTTATTACAGCACAACAGAAGATTGACAACCATAAAAAACCAGTCATCTAAAGTAACGACTTTAGGTATTTTTAAGAATATGGTACGTGGCGGCGTTCTCAGGCCGTGTATTTTACCGGTCGGCACCAAGGCGGCCAATGCCTTCTTCCATTAGGTCGTTTATTTTTTGGTAATGTTGCACCAGTAACGTTAGTTGCTCGTCGGTGTACTGATTGTTAATAGACCTAAAGCCTTGGGCGATAGGTGCGTAAAAACTCCACAATTTCTGGTACAGTTTTTTGTTATGCTTGGCTTTTATTAATACTTTGCGACGATCGGTAGGGTCGGCCGTGCGCTCTACAAGCCCGGCATTTTGTAGGCGGTCTACTAGCCCGGTTAAGCCGCCGGTGGTAATACCACATTGTTTGGCTAGTTTACCAGCGGGCAAAGGGCCGTTGTCGAGTAGCAGGCTGTAGCATTCGTATTCGGTGGCGCTTAGACCGATTCGTTGGGCAAGCGCATTAGTTAGCAACACATTTAAATTGCCGGTTCGTTTGCCCTGATTAATTGCTTCTTCTAATAATTTTGCACGATTTGTTGTTGACATAGTCTTACCCAATAAAGTATCTTAGTTAGTAAGATATTTAGCAAGTCTAAATTCTTACGAAACTAATTATAACTCAAAAGGAGGGGAAAAGCTATGAGCGTGCATCCACCAGGAAACCACATCGGAAGTATCACAAAAAAACAGCGGGGTATTGCACTATTAATTGTGTCGTTTGCATTCGTTATGGACTTGCTGGATGCCACGATTATTAATATTGCCTTGCCTTCCATCCAGACAAGCCTAGGCGCAAGTTTTGCGACTATGCAGTGGATGGTCGCTGGTTACATTTTAAGTTTTGCCTTGCTGCTTATTACTGGCGGCCGCATGGGTGACGTATTTGGCTACAAAAAGCTGTTTTTGTTTGGAATAGGTGGTTTTACA
>Ga0075418_10001968_pt1 | contig 23341 bp, 17 predicted proteins | sample SoiMetdeltSBSDD2_FD_81776 | JGI IMG/M metagenome (GOLD analysis project Ga0075418, IMG submission 81776) | Bulk soil microbial communities from a Populus tree surrounding site in Tennessee, USA - Soil MetaG P. deltoides SBSDD2 | ecosystem: Environmental > Terrestrial > Soil > Tree plantation...
ACGAAGACACCCGCCTTGGGCGGTGCCGAGGCGGGGAAGACGATGCGGTTGGACGGATCGCTACCGAAGGTGTGTTCGCCCTCGTCGAGCCAGTACAAGCCCGCGAGTGCCAAATAGCCAGTGTCAGCCTTCAAGCGCTCGAGACGCTTCTCGCGCCAGACGCGGATTTCTTCGGCGTAGGTCGGATCGGGCACCGCGCCCTCTGCCGACTGCAACAGGAGCGGGGCCCCGGTCAGGAGAAGCGATGCCAGCGCTGCAAAGCGTGACTTCCGGGCTCGCATGGATGCCTGCCTCCTTGGGGTCGAGCGGAAAGAGGCCCGGGTGAGAACCCAGTGTACCACGGGCAATCGGGCACCGAGCCCTCTCAACGCAGCAGTCGCGCCGCGTCGCGGGCGAAGTAGGTGAGGACCAGATCGGCGCCGGCGCGCTTGAAGGCGGTCAGGATCTCGAGGATGATGCGGTCCTCGTCGATCCAGCCGTTGTGTGCCGCTGCCTTCACCATGGCGTACTCGCCGCTCACATTATAGGTCGCGATGGGCAGGTCGAAGCGCTCCCGCGCCCGGCGAATGATGTCGAGGTAGGGGAGCCCCGGTTTCACCATCACGATGTCGGCGCCTTCCTGGATGTCGAGGGCGATCTCGCGCATCGCCTCGCGCGCGTTGGCTGGGTCCATCTGATAGCCACGCCGGTCACCGAAGCGTGGCGTGGACTCGGCGGCCTCGCGGAAGGGCCCGTAGAAGGCGGAGGCGAATTTCGCCGCGTACGACATGATCGGGACATGGGTGAAACCGGAGTCGTCGAGGGCGGCACGGATGGCCGCGACACGCCCATCCATCATGTCCGAAGGCGCCACACCGTCGGCGCCTGCTTGGGCGTACGCTAGGGCTTCCTTGGCGAGAAGCGGCAGGGTGGCGTCGTTGTCCACCTCGTGGTCGTCGAGCACGCCGCAGTGCCCGTGGTCGGTGTACTCGCACATGCAGACGTCGGCCCACACCACGAGATCGGGCAGCGACTCCTTCAGCGCCGCGATGCCCCGCGGCACCACGCCCTGCGTCGAATAGCCCTCGCTGCCCACGGCGTCCTTGTGCGCTGGAATCCCGAACAGGATGATGGAACGGATGCCGAGATCGTAGCTGCGCTTGCACTCCTCGACGAGGAGATCGGCGGAGAGCTGCGCGCAGCCGGGCATGGAGCTCACCTCGCGCCGGATGTTCGTGCCCGGACAGACGAAGTGCGGCTCGATCAACGCATCCAGGGTGAGCCGCGTCTCCTGGGTCAGGCGGCGCAGGCCGGGCGTCCGGCGCAGGCGCCGCATTCTCTCGGCTGGGAATGGCATGGGCACCTCCGCGTGCATTCGGCTCCGTCAGAATCCAAGCAGCGCTCTCGGCGAAGGTCCGGGCACCGCTCCACTTCTGGCGCCACGGCAGGCGGGGACCGCGGTTACGGGCAGTCTACTCCTTCACGAGCCCACGCAGGCTGATCTCGACGGCCTTCCGCGCCAGTACCGCCAGGTTCTTGGCGCCGGCATCCACGACCTGCAGGCCCAGTGATTCAGCGGCTCGCGTCGTCGTCGGGCCCATGGCGACGAGGACCGCGCGCTGCAGGCGCCGCAACACGCCGGCATCTCGGGCGAGCTCGACCATGGCCCGTGCCGCCGACGGGCTCGCGCAGGTGATAACGCAGCCGCGTTGCATCTCCTCGGCGAATCGTTGCCCGAGCCGGCTCTTCTCCTCCGGATGTTCCGTCCAGATCGGCTCGGTGGTGTACACATGCACCACGTCCACCATGGCGCCGACGGCGCGCATGCCTTCGGGGAAGGTGGGCTCGGCGATGGCGGAACAAGGAAAGAGGATGCGCGTGCCGGCCCGGCTCCGCTGCTGGAGCGACTCCACCAACCCACGCGCGCTCGCGTCCTCGGAAACGCACTCGGGCATCCAGCCGCCCGCTTGCAACTCGTGGGCGGTGCGATCACCCACCGCCGCGGCGCGCACTTGCGGCGGCCAACTCCAACCCGCGGCACGCGACTTGGCCCCGAGGGCCTCCAGGGCGCGAGGACTCGTGAAGGCGATCCAGTCGTAATCCTCGAGACGTCTCGGCAGCTCGAAGGCCAGGCGACGTGTGGTGAGGAGCGGCAATTCGACGGGCTCGCCGTGCGCCATGCGCACCGCCGCCGAGAGCGGTTCCGGTTCCTCCCGCGTCACCAGGATCCGCGGCATGCTCTCGGAGTTCGGCGGCACGCTCGTCCTCGTGTCTCGATCGCCTGCGGCAGGGAGGTCGACGTGAGCCATGGCGGCCGTCCTTCGCTGCCCGTTTCCGGCGTCACCCTGGAAGATGGACTCGCGGCCGTCCTTCGTCCAGCCCCGTGACCACGGGCGCTCGTCTCAGCGCAGCGCCGTGTGGGAGGCCGTGGTCTCCAAGGCGCGGCGGACGGGTTCCTCCAGCGTCGCTGCGGCGAGAGCGTGACCGGCGGCGTCGGGGTGACCGTCGCGGGCGAAGAAGAGCGGGCCGAGTGCGTTCGCCGCCGCGAACTCGTCGTGCGGGTACAGGTAGAGAATATCGAGGCGCCGGGCCAGCTGCGCCAGCTTCTCGTAGGGTGCTCCCAGGTCGAACCAAGAAGCCTCGTAGCCGTAGTGTGCCAGCTCCGCCGCCCGCGCTTCTGGATCCACCTCGAACTTTTGCGGAAAAGCGAAGAGCACTAGCGGAACCGCGTGGCTCGCGCAGGAATCCCGGGTCGCGGCGATGAGAGCTTCGGTGACCGCGAAAGCCCCTGCGAAGGCAGGCGGGTACTCTTTCTCGAAGACCGCCCAGTGCGATTGGCCGCTCTTCAAATCTTCGTCGTAGTACGGGACCTCGGTCTTCGGCGCCACATTCCGGCGCCGGTGCAGGAGCCGCACGTGCCGGCCGACGAAGTGGAGGAGACGGCTGCGCTTGAGGAAATGCAGGCGGTGCGTGCCGGTCTGAGCCGCGGTGCGCGGCGCCGGTGGTTCGTACACCAGAGTCGACCCTTGCAGGACGAAGCGCGGCTTCGGTGCGGTGCCGTACAGCTCGTGCGCCAGGAGGTTGTTGGCCACATCGTTGGACAAGCAGAGGGCGAGGATCACGACGTCGGGTTGGAAAGCGAATCCCTCACGGCAGAGATAGAGGAATTCCTGATCCGTCCCCCAACCGCCGCAGGCCGCGTTGAGCACCTCGACCCCCGGTCCGAGCCGGTCTGCGAGCACGTCGCCGCAGCGGTGACCGACTTCGACGCCGGTGCCGAAGACCATGGAGTCCCCGAGGAGGAGAACCCGCTTCACGCCCGCGGGCTTTGCGGGCGAGCGCTCCGGGTCGCGCATTCCCAGACTGTTTACCTGAATGTCGTAGCGGAGATGGCGGTCCGTATCGACGCTGTGCAGGTGCGTGCCGGCAGCGAGCGTCCAGCCGTAGACCGGATCGGCGCGGATGACGGGCTGATAGCTGCCGGGGTCCCAGAAGAGGCGGAGCAGGACTTCCGAGAGCCCGATGGCCACGGCGAAGGACAGCGCCAAGAGCGCCGCGCTCTTCTGCCAGTCGCGGAGGTGCATGCCGTTCCCCGGTGCGGCGGGACGGACACGGCGGAGAAGTCGAGGATAGCAGAAGCGCCGGTGTGCGGGGAGTCCGTTGCTCCCCAACCGCGATGAGATACTCTGCGACTCCGGCGCACCCCGATGCCGCTACTTCCACACCCGCGACAGGAAGTCCTGCAGCTCCGGAGCGCCGCCTTGGAAGATGAGGTAGCCGTCGTGAGGTTCGCGCTCGGTCATCTCGCCGGCGATCGATGTCGTCATGAGCTGCACGGCCGCCGCTGGATCGTCCGGATGCAGTCCCAGGGCCCAGCCGAGCTTCACGTACGCCACTTCCGGGAGCATGTTGGCCAACGGCACGACGCCGAGGCCCAGGATCTCGCGACCCGTCTCGTACACCTGCATCTGCACGAAGCCCCAGAGCGTCTGCAGGGTCATGAAGACGAGGACGCCGGCATCCCGCGCCCGCTCCAGCGCCGGATACACCTTGCGGTTGACGTGACCGAGACCGGTGCCGGCGATGACGATGCCGCGGTAGCCGCACTGTACGAGCGCGTCGATCACGTCGGGCTGCATGTTGGGATAGTAGTAGAGCAAGGTGACGCGCTCGTCGAAGGCGGCCTGTACTTCGACCTCGCGATCGGGGCGGCGCCGGGCATGCTCGTGCAGCGCCGTGAGGCGCTGACCGCCGACCATGGCAAGAGGCACGTCGCCGATGGTGCGGAAGGTGCTGCGGTAGGAGCTGTGCATCTTGCGCACCCGCGTGCCCCGGTGCAGCAGATTGTAGTGATCGCTCGTGGGGCCGAACATGCAGACCATGACCTCGGCGATGTCGCCGTACGCCGCGGTCCAGGTGGCGTTGATGAGATTGAGCGCCGCGTCGGAAGACGGGCGGTCGGACGAGCGCTGGCTGCCGACCATGACGATGGGGACAGGGGGGGTGCGCACCATGAAGCTGAGCGCCGCCGCCGTGTGGTGCATCGTATCGGTGCCGTGGCCGATGACGATGCCGGCGAAACCGGCACGGATGGCTTTGCCGATCTCTTCGGCCAGGTGCATGTACTCCCGCGGGCCCATGTTCTCGGAGAAGACGCCGAAAAGTTTTTCCGTCTCCAGGTTGCACACGTCCGCCAGCTCCGGGACCGAGCCGTAGAGCTCGCCGGGGCTGAAGGCTGGGATCACGGCGCCGGTACGGTAATCCAGCCGCGACGCGATGGTGCCGCCGGTGCCGAACAGCTTCACCTTCGGTTTGCTTGGATCGACGGGATACGTCTTCTCGGGCACCTTGTAGATCGCCTCGCGGTAGCCGAGCTTGGTCAGGTCCAGGATGGTGTCGGCGCGGATGCCGATGTTGTAACCACAGTCGAGCTTGAGTACCAGATGCTCGGCATCGGAAGTCTCGGAGCGCGGCAGCACGAGGCCGCGGAATGTGCCGCGCGTCGTCCTTGCTTCCACCTCGCACCAGACGCTCACGCCGTGCCGCCGCATCAGCTCCAGGCAGGGATCTCGATAACCCATGTTGGGGTTGGCGGCGCTCATGCACGGCCTCCCTTCGGGGCGTTGGCGCGACGAGGCGGGGAGGTCTTCTTGGGCGCGCCCGCGCGACCACCGGAGGTTTTCTCTCGCGGGCCGGCGCGACCACGCGCGGAGGTCTTCTTCGGCGGCTGTTGGCTGGCGGCAGTCGTCGAAGCTGTTGTCGTCACCGGTCCGCTCGTGGGCGCCATCAGCGCTGCTGCGAGCCGCTGCTGCACATGCTGCGGATCCACGCGCCCCTGCAAGTCCGACATGACCTCGCCCATGGCCCAGCGCAGGAACTTCTCGCGCCGTGGGGCGGTGAAATCATCCGCCTTGGTGAGGACCTGAACGAGGCGCGACTCGACTTGCGCCCCGTCCTCGGGCTGCGGCTGGAAGCGTGCCAGGATTTCCGCGGCGGGTCGCTCGTCGTCAGCGAGGAGAAAACCGAGAGCAGGTTCCAGCGCCTCGGGGCGGAGCGCCCCTTGTTCCACGGCGCGGACGAGTGGAGCAAGTCGCGGCGCAGGAGGCCATGGCGGTAGCGCCAGGGGACGGCGCGTCCCGATCGAACGGCGCAGCCAGCTGGGGAAGCGCTTCTCCATCGCTTGCTGCAGGCGCCGCGCGGCGAGCGGTGTCGCCGGCGCCAGGGAGTCGAAAAGACCGGCCCACGGCGCGACGGCAAGGCGGGCCGCAGCAGCGGCATCGAGCCCCACCTGCCGGTAGCGATCCTCCTTCTGCCACGGTCGTTCCGGGAGCGACAGACGCGCCTGTTCCACCCACGCATCCGGGATCGGGATGGGCGGTGTGTCCGTGTCCGGATACATGCGATCGGGACCGGGAAGGATGCGTTCGAATCCGGTCCTGCCATCGGGGAAGGCCTGGCGGGTCTCGGCGGGAACACCGTCGAGAGCATCGAGCAGGCGCAAGAAAACTTCACGGGCGGCGGTGGCGCAATCCTGTTCGGGTCCCCAGAGGACAATCAGGGCGTCGTCGGCACTGGCCTGCAGGGCGTGTCGAAGCTCGCGCCAGTCCGTGTGACACAGCGGCTCCCCGTCACCGTCGGAGTGAGTCATGAAAGGCTGCGCCATCAAGCAGGCGATGACACGCACGCGTTCGGCGATCTCGTGGGCGAAAGTGAGCCCCGGTTGCGTGCGGTGTTTCAGAATGCCCGCGAGCCCCGGTAACCGCAGCGCGCAAGCCATCTGTCCCTGCTGCAGCGTCTCCCCGACGCTGTCCCGGCCGCGCAGGATCGAGGTCGCATCCAAGACCAGCGGCGAAGTCTCCCACGGCTTGCCCTCGGGAAGTTGCAGCGACGCCCGGGTGACGCCGCGCCGGTGCAGCTCGGCGCGGAGGCGCAACAGCTCCAGCTGGCGGAAGCCCTCGATGTGCACGAGGCGCGGCAGACCGCGGTGATGGTGCACACCCTTGATCTCGATGCGGCGCCCGCCGGCCACGGACACATTGACATCTTGCCGCGCCGCACCGGGCCCGCGGCGCACGCGGCCGCTCGTCCGGGTCGTGTGTGCCACGAGCCGCGCTCCGGCATGCACCTCCAGCGGTGTCAGCAGGTCGGGCTCGGTGACGACTTCGGTGAGCGGCATACCGAGCCGGTCGGTGCGGAAGGTGATGCGGTGGCCGATATCGGCGACCTCGCGGCAGGAGTCTTCTTCCAGCGACAGCTGCCGGATGCGCAGCGGCTTGTCGACACCCAGCTCGGGGACGCGAAACGGGATGACACCATTGAGCCCCACCATGCTGGTGCGCTGGAAGCCGGCGGGAATGGAGCCGTCGAGGTACTGCTTGCGCATCACGTGCAGCTCGGCGACCAGATTGAGATCGAAAAGGAGACACACCTCCAGGGCGATGCGGATGGCCTCCTCGTCCATCTCGAAGGGCGGCGTATCGTCGATCTCGTAGGTGCACACGGTGCCGCGCTCCAGGCGATAGACGATCTCCTTGCGCGTCTTGAACTCCATGAGGGCGGTTCCGTCGTACTCGCCGAGCTCGCTCAAGGTCGGGCGCATGTGGCGCAGCACCTCGACGTCGAAGTTCCGGACGTAGCGACCGGAAGGGCAGCGGCAGAACAGCTTCCGGCGCGTCCACAGCTGCTGGTGCACTTCGAGGCCGGACATGAAGCCGAGCTCGTGGTAGTCGGCGCGCGTCATCGCCTCGAGGTCGCGCACGGGGAAGTCGAGGGGCGGATCCTGGCGGGGATTGAAGTCGGCCGGCTGGCGGACGCTCATGCAGGGGGCTCCCACGTCGGGACCACGGAGCGGAACGCCATGCATCCTAATCGAAAGCGGCGCGAGCGTCCCAGGGAGCGCTCGCACCGTGGCGCCGGTCCGGGGTCCGTGGCCCGGCGCCGCCGAGAGAATCTGCTAGGCTCACGGCGCGATGGGCCTATCCGTGGGAATCGCCGGGCTCCCGAACGTCGGCAAGACGACGCTGCTCAACGCCTTGACGCACGCAGGTGCGGACGCCTCGAACTATCCCTTCTGCACCATCGAGCAGAACGTCGGCATCGCTGCCGTGCCCGACCTGGACCTGCGCCGCCTGCAATCGATTCTTTCCCCCCAGGAGACGATCCCGGCGACGGTCCGCTTCGTCGACATCGCCGGCCTCGTCGAGGGTGCGAGCAAGGGCGAGGGGCTGGGGAACAAGTTCCTCGGCCACATCCGCGAAGTCGACGCCCTCCTGCACGTGGTCCGTTGCTTCGACGACCCGAACGTGACGCACGCGCCTGGTGCACCCGATCCAGTGCGCGACGCGAGCATCGTGGAGACGGAATTCTTCCTCGCCGACCTGGAGACGGCGGAACGGGCGCTCAAGCGCTGGGGTCTCGTCGCCAAGAGCGGCCGCGAGGGCAAAGAGGAAGCCGCCATCTTCGAGCGCGCGGCGCAGGCGCTGTCGCGGGCGACTCCCGTGTCGGACCTCGACCTCACCGAACGAGAGCGCGAGCTTCTCGCCGAAGCGCGCTTCCTCACCGACAAGCCGTGCCTGTACGTGGCGAACACCGGGGAGGACGACCCGGAGGGCCAGGGCCCGCTGGTGCAGGCGCTCGTCGCGGCCAAGGGGGCGGAGCGGGTGTTGCCCGTGTCGATTCGGCTCGAGGCGGAAGTCTCCGAGCTGCCGCCGGAGGAGCAGATCGCCTTCCTCCAGGGATTGGGACTGGAGAAAACAGCGCTGGATCTGGTGCTCGCCGCCTGCGCCCGGCTGCTCGGCCTCATCACCTTCTACACGATGGCGCACGAGAAGCTGCAAGCCTGGCACCTGCGGCGGGGCAGTACGGCGCAGCAAGCGGCGGGCAAGATCCACAGCGACATGGAGCGTGGCTTCATCCGTGCCGAAATGATGGCGCTGGAGGATCTCGCCACCTGGGGGAGCCGGCAGGCCTTGCACGACCACGGCCGCATCCAAGTCGTCGGCCGCGACCACGTGGTCCAGGACAAGGACGTCCTGCAGATCCATTTCAAGGTGTGACTGAAGGTCGACACTCCGACACTCCGACTCGTAGACCGGCTGCCCGGCCTGGACGATGCCTCGTGCCTGTCAGTGCTCCTTCGCCTTGCAGAGGCGCTCCACGCGGTCAGCTTCTCGGGCCAATTCTCCGCTTCGCTTCAGTGTCTCCGGCGTTGGGGCCTCGTAGTACGCAAGATAGAGCTCCCCACACATGCGTTTGAAACACTCGCTGGACAGTTCTGGGTTGGATCTACCCACCCTGGCTCGAGAACCCCCTACGTAGCAGGGCGTCCTCCCGCTATCTACTAAGAGCATGCAGCGATAATCACCCAAGAGCGACCGCGCTCCTTCCACATCCCCTTCGAGGCACTTCACCTCGGCGATCCGGACCAGAACCTCGTAATTGGGAACTTCGAAGAGTCGCTCGGATGCCGCCAACTCGAAGGCTCTGCGTGCATCCGATAGGCGGCCAGAGACGAGGTCCTCCTCCCCTTGTTGGAGCAGTTCGTTGTATCGCAGCGCACCGGGTTTCTCGAAGAGCCGTAGGCGCTCAGGATCCTCCAGGGACTTGCCGCAGCCCGCGTGCACCAAGAGGACCGCGATCGAAGCGAGCAAGGCTCGGCGGACGCGCCCACAAGCGCACACGAATCGACCATTGCTGACCCAAGCTGGCTCGGACATCGCATGACCCCACCGCGAAAGGGGGATCCCTATCTCAGCAGCATCATCTTGCGCGACGCGGCGACTCCGGGCGCCTCGAGCCGATAGACGTAGAGTCCCGAGGCGACGGAGTTGCCCCGCTCGTCGCGGCCGTCCCAGTCGACGGTGGTCGGCCCCGCTGCAACGCTGGCGCCGGCGAGGAGCGTGCGCACCAGCCTGCCCTGGAGGTCGTGCACGCGCAAGCGCACGCCCGACGCCGCTTGCGGCAGGTCGAAGGCGATGCTCGTCCGCGGGTTGAACGGATTCGGCACGTTCTGGTGCAGCATCGTGCGGGCAGGCGCCCAGGCGACGTCGCTCGTCGGCTCGCACTCGTCGGGAATACCGTTGGCGTTGGAGTCTTGGCTCGTGTGCTGGGCGATGTCCGTGGCGTCGCCGATGCCATTGCCGTTGCAGTCGTAGTCACCCAGTCGCAGATAGTAAACGTCTTGCTCGGAGTTGAAGGTGGCTGCCCAGGCCAGGTTCGCGCCCACGTTGTCCGAGATCATGTGGTAGTAGTCGCCGATCTTCTGCTGGTTGGGCCAACCCGCGTGGCTGTTCCACTGCGGGCTCGCCAATGTGTTCGGAGACCACGTCGTGCCGCCATCGTTCGAAGAGGAAGTGTAGAGCTCGCACAGGTTGGAGAAGCCCGAGGCGCGAGTGTCGTTCCACACCACGTCGATGCGCCCGTTCGGCGACAGAGACATGGTCGCGAACCACTGCCAGCCGAGCGTCAGGTCGGTGTTGATGCGGACCGGGGCGCTCCAGGTCTGCCCACCGTCGGTGCTGCGGCTGAAGTGCACGTCCATGGGGTCGGTGCCCACCGGATCGACGGAGGCCACCACGTACATCCATCCCGCTCGCGGGCCGTTGCCGCGGTCGATGGCGAGCCAGACTTGACCGAGGAGGCCCGCCGGGTTCGGGCTGTCCGGAACCTGCACGGCGATCGCGCCGCCGAGGCTGAAGGTGCGAGTGAAGTCGAAAGTGGGAACGCTCAGGGGATCCCTGGCGTTGCTGGAGCGGGCGACGAGGAAGCGGGAAAAGTCGTTCGGGTCGACGCCGGCGACCCAGAGAATGCCGCTCGCCGTGACGTCCATCGTCCCCCAGATGGGCGTGGTCGGGATCGTGACCGGCGCGGAGAAGCTGGTGCCGCCGTTGCTGGAGCGGTTGAAGATGTTGGTGCCGCAGCAGCCGGCGGCGGTGCTCCAGGCCTGGTAGATGTGGCCGTTCCCGAGGCCGCCGGTGCGGTCGACCTGGATCCACTGCTTGTCGCCACCATAAGAGTAGAACGGCCCGTCCCAGCTGGCGCCGCCGTTGGTGGAAACGAAGAGATCGGTGGAGAAATCGGTCTCGAGGCTGCTGTAGTAGAAGGTCCCATTCGCGTCATAGCCGAGCACAGGATCGCTGCGGAAGACGCCCGGCGTGAGCGGGCCCGGGAAACTCCAGGTGCGGCCGCCGTCGTCGCTCCAGGCGCGGCCGGCTTGCCGGAAGTTGGAGAAGATCGTGTCGAACTGTCGCCAGCCGATGGCGATGTGATTCGGGTTCGTGGGGTCGACGGCGATAGAGGGCTCGTTGGCCGCATCTTGCAGGATGTTGGCGCCGTTCGCGTCCACGTTCACCTGCACGCTGCTGAACGGGCCGGCCTGCGGCCGCGCCGCCGGCCCGGTCCGGCGCTGGGTGAGGATGCCCGGGGGGTCGTCCTGCTGTTCCCGTGGGAAGGAACCCGCGCCAGCCGCCTCGCCACCCATGGCACCCAAGGTGACCAGCCCCGTGAGGACCGCAATCAAGGGAACCAGAGAACCACGGTTCGAAAAGCTGCGCTCTCGCCCACTGCTCCCGCCGAGCCTGCTCATGGACACTCCCCTTCTGTTGTTCCGGCTGCGGCTGGAAAGGATAGCAGAGAGTCAGACTGCTGAGCGGAGCGCTTGCAGGATGTCTGCCGGAGCGGCGTGATCGCCGGGAAAACGGCTCTGCTGCCGCCAGACCAGCCGGCCGGAGGCGTCGAACACCAGGACACCGCCGAGCTGCCAGGGGTCTCCCTGGATTCCGACCTGTCGCGCACCCGTCCGGCGGGCCTTCCGCGCCGAGAGGAAGACACGCGGATCGAGAACCCTGACCCAGCTTCGACGCAGTCCGGCGGCCCGGTAGGAGCGCCGGCTCGGGTCTGCGTAAAGAGGGAAGGGGACGCGGGCGGCAGCGCCCAGGGCAGCAGCCTGCGCGGGGGTACCGTTCCCGATGCCGACGAGTGCCGCCCCTGCCGCGCTGATCTCCGGCGCCACGTCGCACAACTGTGCGATCTGCTCGCGGCAGAAGATTCAGCCGAAGTGACGCACGTAGACCAGCACGGAGGGGCGGTTGCGCAGGACATCGCCCAGGATGACTTCGCATCCGTCCCCGTCGAGGACACGGATGCCATCGAAACGGGACAGATTCACTCGTACCTCCACGATCGTGGCGAACCCGTCGAAGCTGAGTCCTCAGGCGTCGCTCTCGCTGGCAGGGGAGCGCAGCGAGGCCAGGATGTCGGCGGCGCCTTGGGCGAGGAGATCGTCCGCCACCTGTTGCGCCAGGCGCTGGACACTCGCCACCGGCCCAGCGGCCGAGCTCGAGAGCGCCTTGCTGCCCATGGCATCGAGCAAGCGGGCGCGCAGCGTCAGACGGTCGCCCTCGAGGGTCGCGAGCGCCCCGAGGGGGACGCGGCAACCGCCGTGCAGAGCGTGCAAGAGCAAGCGCTCCGCCGTCGTCGTCGAACGCGTGGGACCGTGGTCGGCGTGGCTGACGAGCGCCTGCGTCTCCTGATCGGCGGCGCGCACCTGCACCGCGATGGTGCCCTGGGCGGGGGCGGGCAGCATGATTTCCGGATCGAGGCGCACGCGGCCTTCCGGCCAGAGCCCGAGCCGATCCAAGCCGGCGCTGGAAACGAGGATGCCGTCCAGCTCGCCTTCCTCCACCTTGGCCAATCGAGTGGTCACGTTGCCGCGCAGCTCGACGACCTCCAGGTCGCGGCGCAGGCGGAGGAGCTGGGCCTGCCGCCGCAGGCTCGAGGTGCCGATGCGAGCGGCACGCGGCAGCGCCGAGATCGCCGCCCGGCCGTTGCTGTCGTCGAAGCCCCGCAGCGCGGACGCGATCAGGGCATCCCGCGGGTCGTCCCGAGGCAAGAGCGCCGCCAGCACGAGCTCGGGGGGCGACTCCGTGGGCAGATCCTTCAGGCTGTGGACGGCCACGTCCACCTTCCCGTCGAGGAGGGCGCGCTCGATCTCGCGGGTGAAGATCCCCACCGCTTGCAGTTCCTGGATCGGTGCGTGCTGCGCTTCGTCGCCGTGGCTCTTGATGGGGACGATCTCGACCTGCAGATCGCGATGCAGTGAAACGAGCACGTCCCGAGTGCGCTCGGCTTGCCAGAGGGCGAGACGACTGCCGCGGGTCCCAATGCGGATCATTCTTCGCGCTCCGCGCTCGAGTCCGGCACGGCCGACTCCCGGTCTCTTTCCGCCGTACTCGAGTCCAGGTCGGCCGCGCTCGAGTCCAGCGCGAAGACTTCGCGGATGGTCTGCAGGCGCCGCCGGCTGCTCTCGTCTTGCCCGGTGGTCTCACGCAACAGGTGCATCGGCCGGTGTAGGATCTTGTTGAGCAGGCTCTGCGTCACCTGATCGACCACCGTGCGTTGCTCGGGGGTCAGCTTGGCCCGCTCGACTTCCTGCAGACGCAGAGCTTCCAGGTTTTCCCGCAGCTCGCGGATCACCGGCCCGGCCTGCAAGCCCGCGTACCAGTCGAGGAAACGGTCCACTTCGTGGCGGATGATGCGTTCCACCCTGGGCACCTCGCGCCGGCGGCGCAGGAGATTCTGCTCGATCATCCCCTGCAGGCTGTCGATGTCGTGCAAGAAGACGTTGTCGATGTCGCCGACTGCAGAGTCCACGTCACGGGGGACGCCGATGTCCACCACCAAGAAGGAAGCGTGCTGGCGGCGTTTCTGGGCCCGCCGCACCATGGGTGCATCGATCAGGACCGCGGGCGCGCTGGTCGCGGTGATGACGATGTCCGCGGTGGCGAGAGCGGCGTCCAGGCGGTCCAGTCCCATGGGTTCGCCGCGCGTTTCGGTGGCCAGAGTCCGAGCGCGCTCGAGGCCGCGGTTGGCGAGGAGGAGCCGGCCGATGCCGTGCTCCCGCAGGCTCTGTGCCACGAGCGTCCCGGTCTCGCCGGCACCGACCACGAGCGCCGTACGCGGCGAGAGATCGGCGAAGACCTTGTGCGACAGGCTCACCGCCGCCACGGCGACGCTCACGGCGCCCTTGGAGATCTCCGTTTCGGCGCGGGCGCGTTTGCCGCAGCGCACCGCGGCCGCGAGCAGGCGCTCGCCGACGACACCGGCGGCATGGGCGCGCACGCTCGTGTCCGAGGCCTGGCGCACCTGCTGCAGCACTTGCGGCTCGCCGAGCATGGCGGAGTCGATCCCGGTGGCGACGCCGAACAGCTGCTCCACGGCGCGGCGGCCTTCGAGCCTATAGAAGAAGGCTTCGTCTCGCTCCGGGTCGACGGGTTTGTAGCGCGACAAAAGCCGCCAGGCGTCCTGCGTCGAGTTGCCGTTGAGATTGACGATGTAGATCTCGGTGCGGTTGCAGGTCGAGATGAGGAAGACGTCGCTGCCATGCAGCGTGTCGCGGGCTTCCTTGAGGAAGAGGTCGGCCTCGTCGGGAAGGAAGGCGATCTTCTCGCGGAACTCCAACGGCGCTTGCCGGTGGTTCGTCCCGATCATCAGCAAGCCCTTGGGCTCCGCGAGCATGTTCACCTCAGAGCGTGAAGTCGTGGAACGACGGGAACAGGTGATTCACGGCCAGGAGGGAGAAGACTACGAGCATGAAGCCGGCGATGGTGAAATAGACGATCCTCGTGCCGTACCAGCCGCCGGCGATGCGGGTGTACATGCAGGCGGCGTAGACGGTCCAGGTGAGCAGGCTGAGCCACACCTTGGGGTCCTGCCAGAAGCGCGGGTACACCTCCAACGACATCAGCGAGCCGGCGCAGATGGCGAGCGTCAGGCAGCCGAGACCGAACATGGCGGCGCGCCAGTTCATGCCGGCCAGGATGTCGAGCGACGGCAGGCGGTCGTAGATGATGCCGAAGCGATGCCGGCGCAGCTCGTGATGGAGCATGAGATAGAGCAAACCGTAGATCGCCGAGACGGCGAAGCCGGAGTAACCCAGAAGAGCAGCGGCGATGTGCAGGCCGAAGAGCGGACTCTGCAGGATGCGCTCCTTGACCACGACGTTCGGATCGATGAAAGCGGAAGCCAGCGTCTGGCAGAGGAACACCAGGGGGACGAAGAGGATTCCGGTGTAGGGCGTGCCCGAGCGCTTCTCCTGCACGAAGTAGACGATCGCCAGAGCGAGCGCCAGCGCCGTCAGCGACTCGAAACTGGTGGCGATGGGGACGCGCCGCAACGTCAGGGTGAGCAGGCCGATGAAGCCCGCGTGCATGAGGATGGTCCCGAGTAGGGCCCGCGGCGCCAGGCGGCGCGCCACCGGGTCGTCGCGGAAGAAGAGGAGCGCATACGCCACTCCCAGGAGCCCGTAGGCGATGGGCAGCAGGGTGGCGAGGAGCCGGATCGCGAGGTGCATGGGACCCGCCCGAGAGAAAGCTCAATCCATTCTGGAATCTATGGTTGCCGCTTCGAAAGCGTCAAGGCCCGGTCCAGACCGGTCGCAGTGCCGCCGGCGCCGTCGTCCGGCGAGCGGCAAGGGGTGATTCTTCCCGCAAGTCGCTTCAGCGCGCCACCAGCAGACCGCGGTAGGCAGCCAGCGTTCCCTGCACCATGTGCTGGTAACCGTACTGTTCCGAGCGGGCGCGCGCCGCGGCGACGCAGCGCGAGCGCAACGTCGGGTTGCGCAACAGGCGCAGGATGGCAGCGGCGAGCTGCGACGGCTCTCTGGGTGGCACGAGAAGACCGGTCTCGCCGTCTTGGACCAGGTCCGGGACGCCGCCGGCCCGGGTGGCGACGACGGGCACGCCGAGGACCTGCGCGTCCATGATGGAGGTACAGAGCCCCTCCAGGGTCGACGACAAAACGAAGCAATCGAAGAGAGAGAGGATCTGCAAGGCATCGTCGCGGAAACCCGTCAACGTGACCTGTGCCGAAAGGCCGAGCTCGCGCACCAGCGCTTCGAGTCGCGGGCGTTCGGAACCTTCGCCGACGAGGAGGAACCGCGCTTCAGGCAAGTCATCGGCCACGAGGCGCGCCGCCCGGACGAAATCCACCTGCGCTTTGTGCGGTGCGAGCGCCGCCACATTGCCAATGACCGCGGCGCCACTCCCGAGGCCGAGTTCCCGGCGGAGTCTCGTCGTCTCGCCGAGCTGCCGGTGACGGGCGAGATCGATGCCGCTCGGGACCATGGCGATGCGCTCGGGTGCCACCCCGCACTGGACGAGGACATCGCGCACGCCGGTCGAGATCGCCAGATAGAGGTCGGCCCCGTAGCGGTACTTGAGCGCGCTCGGGCCGCGTCGGGCGAAGGGGAAATCGACGCGCCGGCTCACCACCAGGAAGGGCGGGCGGCGGCGCTGCAACCGGGAAAAGGCGAGGGCGAGGAAGGCGACGCCGTGGGCGTGCGAGGCGTGACAGTGCACGAGAGCGAAACGGCCGCGCCGGAAATAGTCCCGCAAGCGCCGGGCAGCGACGAGGTCCATACCGCCGCGGATGGGCAAAGGCAAGCAGGGGACGCCGATCTCGGCGGCGCGGCGGGTGATGGCGGCGTCGGGCGGCGCGGCGAGCTCGACCTCTGCCGCGCCTGCCTCGCGCAGTCCACGCATGAGAAGGAGGAGCTGATTCTCGCCGCCGCGCCAGGTCGTTTCCGAGTCGACCATGAGCACGCGGAAGCCTGCCGACATGGTTCCTCGGCTCATGCGCACCGTGTTCGAGACGCCAGGAGCCTCACTTCGCCACCAGAACCTTCTTCGTTACGATCCTGCTTCCCACGGTCAGTTTGGCGAAGTAGATACCGGCTGCCAGCTCGCCACCACCCTGGCCCTGAAGATCCCATGGATACGCATACACCCCGGTTTCGAACCTGCCCTGCGCGAGAATCCGGACTCGGCGCCCTGCGACATCGTAGATCATCAGCGAGACCTGTGCCGGCCGGTCGACGCCGAATTCGAGACTGCACGAGGAGTGAACCGGGTTCGTGGGGCGAAGGAAGACTTCGACCGGCGCCGACGTGATCATCGTCGGGGCCGTACTCCCACCGTCGTTGGGGTCGTTTTCGGGGCAGTGACGACACGACGAGATGGTGAAGTGACGACAATCCGAGACCGTCTCACCGGTGGCCTTCTTGCTCTTCAGCCGGTATTTGAACACGCCCCTTTGACAGACACCTTGCCACACGAGTCGGTGGTTCGTCCCGCCAGAGCCGCCGGACTTCGTGCTGGAGGGCGTTCCGGCGCATGGTGCCGAGTGCGTGGGGAAGAACACGTCGAGCTTGTCGGAGCCGCGGTCGGTCGGCACGCTCGTCTGCCAGGAGACGTCGAGCTTCACCAAGTGATTGCCGTTGCGGCAGAACTTTGACACGCTGGGCAGCACGCTCGATTCCAAAATGTCCCAAACGGCGAAGGTCGTATCGGAAACGTCGCTCGCGACCGCCAGCGAATCATGACTGGTTACACGAAACCTCATCCGGTCACTGGTTCCCCCCAGGCCACCGAAGTCGTGCGAGCCGGTGTTGGGCAGGGCGGAATGCACGAGCGGATAGCTCAGGCCGCCATCGAAGGAGAGCGCGACGTCGACGGAGGTGATCTTCGCCACATCGCGACGGAGCCAGGTGACGATGACGTTCTGACCGCTCGCGATGAACTCTCCCCCATTCGGAGTGACGACGTACTGCTTCGGACTGAGGTAGATATCAGCCAACATGTCGGTTGAGAACGGATCCCTCCTGATGTTCTCGATGGCTACACTGGTCCGTACGGACTGGGCTGAGGTGTAGAGATCCTCGGAGTAGAGGTTGGTGTTCGGGTTGGTCCCGGGGCCGAAGTCCACGTGCATGGGGAGCCCTGGAGGCGGCGAGTCGGTGAAGAAGTCGCCGGCGAATCCCTCGTAGCACCAATCCGATTCCAAAGTGTCCCTTCCGGCCACGCCGAGACCAGGACGTTTTCCCCAGGCACTCTCCAGATCCCAAGCCCGATCGGGGAGGACATGCCAGACCAAGAGCCCGGTGCCGAGGAGTTTGGCGTCGTAGATCGAGCTCGCCGCGCCCTGGTAGTTGGCGACGATGAAGTACTGGTCCAGATGCTGCGGTGAGTTCGCCGGCACGATCTTGAAGATCGTCCCCTGCGGTCCGCGAATCTCCGGGATCCGGAGGCCTCGCGTGTCGCTGGTGATCTCTCGTACGGGAACCCAAGCGAACCCCGCCTGGACGGGCTCCGGTTGCATCAACCAGACCGGGTGGAAAGGTACCAAGCCTTCGTTCGGCCGTGAATCGGCCGGCTGCAACGCCTTCAGCAAATCGTATCGACCCATGTTCACATACTCTGTGACGGGAGGTAGGTGGCACTGACCAGGTGGCGTCCCGGGGCCTTCCACAGGCAGCGGCCAGCCGGTGTAAGGTGAGTGACTGTTTGCGAAGAGAATGTGCCCGTATTCGTGCGCAGCCCCTTGAGCGACACGATCATTCGTTGGGCTCGTCATCGAATCGAACGTGAACAAGCGCTGCGTTTCTCCCCGCTTCACGCATCCAATCCCCCCGCACTCGAGGAAGCCCGGCACGTCGACCCAACCCAGACGGTCGAATCCACCCCCTCTGCCTCCGAAGAACGGGCTCTCGTAAGTGATCACGAAGACCATGTTCACCGGATCCCAGTAGTTCACACCGGCAACAGGCGGATAGGTGTCGTGGACTATTTGCATGATCTGGTTGTTGAGAAGACCGTAATCGTCGTTTGCCTGATACGTCACCGCCGGATTCGGCGCCCGCCATGCTTTGGTCGAATCAGCGCCAGGCCGCTTCGTGATCTCGAGACTGAGGACTTGCTGACCGCGAGACATGACCCGAACGAAAGCCGTCAGCTCCTCGACGAGCCAGGTGCTCCATGCCGGCAGGAGGCTGTCTCGACCCGCGGGGGCTTGCGGGAAATAGACGAAAAGGAGCCTGGCCTCGACATGCGGGAGCGGCGCGAAACCACGGTGCGGGGGAATGGGCTTTGGATCCTGGCCGGTTGCGAAACCTGTGGCCGGGCCAGGAGCGGGAGAGCCAAGGGTCAGGGCAACGAAGGGTAGGAACCCCCGGAGCGCCCGGACGCGGTGGCCGGCTTGCATCGCCGATCCAGTCGATGAGTGGCAGCACGAGCGTCTCGCGTCGAGAACGGCGAAAGCCAGCTCGTGAGTGCGGCTCAGAGAGAATCAACCGGTTCAGCAGTCGAAGTCAAGACGACCGAGCTCAACGGGGCAGTCGATGCTTGGCCACCATTCACAGGACCTGCTGAGTACGATTGCTCCTGTCGTCGACGGAGGCAGTCCGAGGGAACCTATCCGGGTTGACGAGGTGACGCCTCGGCTCAGGGTCCCGCCAGCTGCGCCAGCTCGGCCACGGGATCCGCGGCGCGTAGCAAGGCCGTTCCCAGGCACACCGCGTCCACGTGGCCGCGCACCGCGCGCACATCCGCGGCGCTCCGGATGCCGAAGCAAGAGAGCACGGAGCGGGACGCCGGGATGCGGGGGGCGAGCTGCAGCGTCGTCTCCAGATCCAGCCGACCGCTGTCGAAATCACGGTTGGAGATGCCGATGATCGGCGCATCGGTGGCGAGCGCGGCATCGAGCTCCAGGGCATTGGCGACCAGGACGACCGCCACCATGTGGGTGGAGCGGGCGACGCGAAGGGCGGTCTGCAAGCGCTCTCCCGGCAGGAGAGCCGGGCGGAGGAAGAGCGAATCGGCCCCGAGCCGGCGGGAGTCGTAGATTTGCAGCTCCTCCACGATGAAATCGTGACGCAGGAGCGGAACCTGCACGCCCAGTCTTTCCAAGCCGGCGAGGTCCTCGCGGCTGCCGCCCCAGTAGCGCGACTCGGTGGCGACGACGAAGGCGCCGATTCCGACTTCCTCGAGGCGCGCGGCGAGAGTCGGTAGGTCGAGGTCGGGGCGGATCTCTCCCTCCCAGGGATCGCGGCGCTTGAGCTCGACGAAAAGCGACAGCGACTCCCTTCCGGTGCCGATGGAGTAGCGCAGGTCGCGCGTGCTGGGCCGGACGTTGCGAAGCAGACGTTCATCCAGCTGGGCCAGTTCGGCGCGCTTGTCCTGCAGGATCTGCTCGAGCATGCACGGCCTCCAGACACCGGACTCCCACCGCACGGAGGAATCATAAAGGACGCCGGGGCCTGGTGCTGCCGGCCTCGTGGAACGCGGGTTGCAAGCGGGGGAAAGTCCGAGAGAAACCGCGCCGGCTAGGCGGAGAGCGCGAAGCGCCGGAGCCGGCGCCGACGATGCCATCGCGCTCCAGGCGAATCGCGTGTCGTCGAATTCGAGCCACCGATGCGGTCCATCACCAGCTATCTGCCGCCTCTGCCGCTGAAGACGAAGTTCGCCGTCGTCATCGGTGCCATGATCCTGGCCGTGGCGATGCTGATCACGACTTTCCTGACGCTGCAGCAGGAGTCCACGATCCGCGATGGTCTGGCCCGCCGCGCCGTCGCCCTGACGGAAAACCTCGCCTACAACTGCCAGCTGCCCCTGGTGACGCAGAACACCGCCTCCTTGCAGCGCCTCGGCAACGGATTGCTCGGACACGCCGAAGTCGCCTTCGTGCAGTTCGAGGACACGCTCGGCGTCGCCATGGTGCGGGTCGGCGTGCACCCCGAGACCCTCGACCTCATTCCCGAGACGAGCGAGGTGCAACCGGATGGCGCCCGCACCGCTTGGATGCGCGGCTCCGACGGCGTCCGCTACCTGGAAGTCGTGGCCCCGGTGACCCTGGAAGCGGCGGTGGACGACGACATCCTGGCGACCAACCGCCAGGTGGCGCGGAGCGAGCTCATCGGCAACGTGCGGGTCGGCATGTCGTCGGCGGACGCGGAGGGGCGCATCGCCGCCATGAGCCGCCTCGCCAGTCTCCTCGGCATCGCCGTGGCTTTGGCCGCCAGCGTGGTGGCGGCACTGGTCGTGTCTCGGATCATCCGCCCGCTGACCCAGCTCATGGAGGGCAACGGCCGCGTGGCGCGCGGCGACTTCAGCGTGCGCCTCGCCGTCGGGTCGCGCGACGAGTTCGGCCGCTTGGCGATGTCCTGGAACCAGATGGCCGACGAAATCCAGCGCTCTCGGGAGCTCGCCACGAGCTATCTCGAGACTCTCCGCGAGAACGCCGAGAAGCTCGAGGAGGTGAACCGGACTCTCCTGCGCAAGAACGAAGAGATCGCCAAGGCGAGCCGCATGAAGTCCGAGTTCCTCGCCATCATGTCCCACGAGCTGCGCACGCCTCTGAACGGCATCATCGGTTTCTCCGAAGTCCTCTTGGACGAAAAGTTCGGCAAGCTCAACGACAAGCAGCGGCGCTTCACGGAAAACGCGCTCACCAGCGGACGGCATCTGCTGCGGCTGATCAACGACATCCTCGACCTTTCCAAGATCGAGGCGGGCAAGATGGAGGTGGCGCCGCACGAGTTCGACTTGCGCCAGAGCCTCGACGAGATCCAGACCCTGGTGCGCAACCTGGCGCTGAAGAAGGACATTCAGCTGCACTGCAAGCCGGTTCCCGAGCTGCTGGCGAAGACGGACCCGAAGCTCTTCAAACAGGTGATGTTCAATCTGCTCTCCAACGCCATCAAGTTCACCCCGTCGGGTGGGCGCGTGGACGTCGTTGTGCAATGCCTCGAGGGCCAGTCGCTCCGGGTGCAGCCCATCAGCCATTTGCTGCCGGCGCGCCGCCGCGAGCGCATCGAAAGCCACAGAGAGTATGCGCTCATCGAAGTGCGTGACTCCGGGATCGGCATCTCTCCGGAGGATCACGAAAAGATCTTCGTGCCCTTCCAGCAGCTCGACACGTCCTACGCCCGCCGGCAGGAGGGCACGGGTCTGGGCCTGGCCTTGACACGCCGTCTCGTGCGGCTTTTGGGGGGCGAGATCTCGTTCACCAGCCAGCAGGGCAAAGGCAGCAGCTTCGTCTTCTACATGCCGCTGCAATACAGCGGCCATGATGTAGAGGACGACTTATCTCCGGAACAGGAGGCGGCCGCGCCGGGGAGGGCCGTCGAAGCAGTTCCTGAGAGGTCGAGCAACGCGCCGGCGCCGCTGCTGGAGTCGAACGGATCACCGGCCGTCGATGCGGAACGACAGACCGAGAAGGCTCTCTGGCCCTGGGGCGAGCCGCCTTTTCGGCACAAGAAGAAGCAGGCGTCGCGCGCCGTGAGCGGGGACGCCAGCGACCATGCCAGGCAGGAGGCGCCTCGGCACGGGTCGCAGCGATCGGGCGTGTTCGAGGAGGAGGTCGGGGTACCGAAGGGGACTGGCGTTCCTGAGGCCCCCGAGTTCGTGAGGAGGCGGCAGTGAAGCAGAAGCACAAGAAACGCGGGCGAGTGCTCCTCATCGAGGACGACGAGCTCAATCTGGAGTTGGTGCAGATCGTCCTCGAGGGCGCGGGTTTCGAGGTGCTGAGTGCGCCGGCCGCGGCCGCGGGCATCGACATCGCCCGCAAAGCGGTACCCGACGTCATCCTAATGGACGTGCAGATGCCGGACATGGACGGCCTGGATGCGACGCGCATCCTCCGCGCCGACCCCGACACTGCCCGGATCCCCATCATCGCGGTGACGGCGCATGTGAAGAAGGAAGATCAGATGCGCTGTCTCGAAGCCGGCTGCACTCTCCATCTGTCCAAGCCCGTCGATACGCGCACGCTCCCGGAAATCGTGGAGCGCGTCATCGGCGCGACGGCGGAGCATGTCGCATGAGGCATGAGGATGCACGCAGCCCGTCGGCCGGGCTGCCCGGCCGATTTACGCCCACCTGGGGCGAGGGGGATCGTGTCGGACCCTCGGGGGCCGAGCCCACGGCCCGGGCAGAAGACGCCCAGCAAGGCGCTTGCATCCTCGTGGTCGACGACAACGCTCTCAACTGCGAGCTCTTCGAAGCCATGCTGGTGCCCGAGGGCTACCGGGTGGAGCAAGCTTTTTCCGGCCCGGAAGCGCTGGCACTGGCCGAGCGCCTTCGCCCCGACATGATCCTCCTCGACGTGAACATGCCGGGGATGGACGGCTTCGAGGTGGCGCGCCGGCTGCGGGCAGGGGAGTCGACTCGTCTCATCCCGATCGTCATGGTCACGGCGTTGGGCGACCTCGATCATCGCGTGCGGGGTCTCGAAGCCGGCGCCGACGACTATCTGGCGAAACCCGTCAGTCAGGCCGAACTCGTGGCGCGGGTGCAGAGCACGCTCCGGCTCACCTACTTGCACCGGCAGGTCGACGAGAGGCAGAAGCTGGAGCTCGTTCTCGGTGACGTGAGCGACGGCATCCTCATCCTCGACGCCCAGGGGCGGGTCCGCGAAGTGAGTCCGAGCGCGCGCCGCTGGCTCGAGCTCCCTCGCGACGTGCAGCACCTCACCGAGGCCTGGGGCCGCCTCGAGGGCGCTCCGGACGATCTCGACATTGCGATTCGTCGGGGGGAAGCGCGGGATTTCGTCCTCGAAAGGTCGGAGCCGCCGCTCTTCCTGCGCGCCTCGTTGCGTCCCGTGCGCGACCCGCAGGGGAACGCGACGGGAGCGGTACTTTCGGTGCGCGATGTCACCAGGGAGCGGCTCGAGCACAAGCTGCAGCAGGACGTCCTTTCCCTGATGAGCCACAAGCTGCGCACGCCCCTCACGGTGGTGACGTCGTGGACCGAGGTGCTCCTCGAAGGTGGCTGCGGCGAGTTGCAGGAACCGCAGAAGCAGGCGCTCGGCGCCATCGCCGGCGCCGCCACCCAACTGCGGTCGGTGCTGGACGGCATCTTCACCCACATGGAGTGGACACGGCGCTTGCAGCACTTGAAGCGCCGCCGGGTGGGGTTCGCGGCGATCGCAGCGGAACTGCAGAGCAAGATGCGGCAGCACCTGGGCGAGAAAGCCCCGGTGACAGTGAAGGCCGCAGAGGGCGAGATCGTCGTCGACCACGGCCTGTTCGTGG
>Ga0075418_10001971_pt1 | contig 23325 bp, 15 predicted proteins | sample SoiMetdeltSBSDD2_FD_81776 | JGI IMG/M metagenome (GOLD analysis project Ga0075418, IMG submission 81776) | Bulk soil microbial communities from a Populus tree surrounding site in Tennessee, USA - Soil MetaG P. deltoides SBSDD2 | ecosystem: Environmental > Terrestrial > Soil > Tree plantation...
GCTGACCTTGTTGCTGCGGTTGTTGATCGGCAACAAGGTAAATCGCTTGTAATCCATTTACAGTAATATTCCTTGATTCCACAGTTGTAAGTTTATATTGCTGCGTTATGGTATTGGCAGCTTCCTGCAGTGAGTTACCTTGCGCAAGCATCAGCATCATTAGTGCCTTGCCATCTTTTGGCGCCATCTGTACTCGTTGTGGTGTATTCTGATAATTCCAATTCGCTGGTATCGGGAACTGGAATTTTAATACCGGGTGATAAAACATATTCTGTTCTCTATAACCTTCACGGGGATCTTCACCATAAACCAATCCTTCTATTCTTCTTAGATATGAATTGCGATTCACTATTGGAGAAGTAAGATTGAGTTTTTTCCTCCAGTCGTCTGCTAATTTATTTACAGTAACATACCGGTCAGCCGGGTTTGGATGGGTAGATAAGAATTCGGGCAATTCTGCACCTTCAGTTCCGGCTGATTGTCTTTCGAGGGTTTTAAAAAATAAAGCCATCTGCTTTGCATCATAACCAATCTTGGTAGAATATTCCACACCCAGTTGATCTGCTTCCCGTTCGGCATCCCGGCTATATTTCAGCAATAATAATTGAAGACCGCTGGATGCCACATCAGCAAACCGCGCAAGATCCGGACTAATGATAATACCGGCGATAATACCCAACTGTGCAAGAATGGCGTTCCGTTGCTGAGCAACAGAGTGGCGGTGAGCAACGTGCCCGATCTCATGACCCAACACTCCGGCAAAATCTGCCTCACTATTGAAATAAGTCATAATGCCCCGGGTAAAATATACATATCCTCCCGGTACTGCAAAGGCATTAACCACTTCTGAATTCAGGACCCTGAAGTAGTGATCAAGTTTGGGGCGATGGGATATCGCTGCCATTTGTTTTCCTTTTGAATTAATAAAGTTTTGAATGGCTGTATCCTCATATAGTCCAAACTGTGCAATGATCTGTGGATCTGCTTCCTTTCCCATTGAGATCTCTTGTTCTTCGGACATGAGTACAACTTGTTTACGCCCGGTTACCGGGTTTCTTGCACAATCAGTCAATAATGAACAGATGGCTATTAAACAACTGATAGAAATATACTTTTTCATGTTAGCATGTTTTGTGTAGAAAATTCTAATGTGAATTTATATGCATAAGGGATGCCATAATTCCGTTCGGGCGGGTATCTGCTCCTCCTTGTCGTTAGTATTCCTTCTTCTTCAAACCAATAAAGAATATGAAAAAGAGCTTCATTTGAAGCTCTTTTGAATTTTTAAACAACTTTTGAAAGTCGTGCCAGCGACATTGCACCAATTGACATCACAATATCTCTGACCGCCACATCAAGATAGTTGCCACTTGCCAGTAGCGTCACCGCAATGCATATGAGCCAGGCCATTACTATCCAACCACCGATCGAAGGTTTTGCAAAAACCAGGACGCCTGCAATGATCTCGATAACGCCAACTATTTGCATGAATGTATGAGCAGAAAAAGGGAGTATGGATGCAATCCCGGGATGCAGGTATATATCCCAGTTTACCAGCAGATCAGTAAACTTATCCAATCCTGCCACAACAGGAACTACAAAAAAAGTAATTTTTAATATCATCCATACGGATCTTACAAGCTGGCTTGAATTTGTTGTCTCCATTTTTTATTTTTTTAGTTATACAGTCGTTGCAGCTAAATCACTGTTCCTTGTTTGACTTTAGGAACCACGGAAGCAAGTTGATATAAGGAGACCGGCCAACATTCCTGGATCTCTTGTTTTTTTGCCTCCGTGGTAATTTTTTTTAATCGAAGAATTGAAACTGGTAAACGATCCGGAGTAAGCGATCATTTAAATTTTTCCGGGAACTGTTTTTTAATACCATCGGTCAGCATATCCGCCATCATCAATATTTCATCATGCACTTTATCATAAGCTTTCACATCAGCCGCGTAATCTTTTTTTAACCTGGCGACTGCTTCATCTGTTGTTAATGTCAAATGATCATTCATCATCTTCTTCATGTCATTCAGCTTCCAGTTAGGGTTTGCCTTGCTGAGGAAACCGGATATTTCATCTGCATTGGCAAACCATTTTTTATTGGCGTCATTAAAAGCGACATTATTACTCACTTTAGCAGCTTTCAGCAGATCAGCCGCGATCGTGATATGATCACGCAGCAAACGGGTCAACTCTTTTCCCCCGGCCTCACCATAAAAAGGCTTGAATGCATTGCCAATATCATCCTGGTTTCGGAGTAACCTGTTCACCGCCTCGTCGGTGCCCGGCAGATCATCCATAATATTCAGGATCACATTTCTTGTCCACACAATATGATCTTCCCACAGCTTATACATAGCCATTCTCAATTGTTCACTCTTCGATGTTTTATGATTCATTTCCATTTGTGCCTGCAAAGGAGAAATTGAATGAAATAGTACCAGGCTGCTAATAGCTATAAAAATTTTTATTAATCGTTTCATAAAAACCTCCTGTTTTTTAAGAATAAAGCTCAAATACATTAGCGCATATTATTTTGAGTTAGCGGGGAGAAGATCGGTTACAATATTTTTTTTAATTAAAAAACCACATTGACCTGTAACATTTTGATCTTTTGCTCACTCTAATAAACAAATGCTTCCGGTAAATGACCGAACTTTGTTGAAACATTGCGAACGCTAAAAAAATATGACATGCAGATGATCAAGCAAAATGATACGATCACAGAAACAGAAGTGATCAACAGGATCAGGAAAGGGGAAAGAGAACTGTTTGAGCTCCTGATAAGAAGAAATAATCCTTATTTATATAAAATTGGAATGTCATATGGGTATAAGCATGAGGATGTGCAAGACATGATGCAGGAAACATTTATCGCCGCTTACCTGAACCTTGAAAAATTTGAAAGCCGCTCATCTTTTAAAACATGGATAACCCGTATCATGCTGAATCAATGTTATCAAAAAGCGCAAAAACTGAGTTTTAAATTTGAAAAAGCGAATGGGACTATTAATGAAAAAACAACTCCTATGTTTGAGAGTAATCGATCAACGGATACTTACAGATCTGTACTGAATAATGAATTAAGCAACATCATCGGGAATGCACTCACTTCAATTCCGCTGGAATACAGGATGGTTTTTTCTTTGCGGGAATTAAATGGAATGAGTACAGCGCAAACTGCAGAGGCATTGGATATTTCTGAAACAAATGTAAAGGTTCGTCTTAACCGTGCTAAACATATGCTGCGTGAGAAGGTAGAAAAAATGTATACCCCGGAAGATATTTTTGAATTCAACCTTATTTATTGTGATAGGATAGTGGATGACGTAATGAAAGTGATCAATAAATTGTAAGCAAAACGGCTGCTACTATTCGGTCAGGAATATGTTCTCTCGTTATTGTTAGTGTTTCTTTCTTCACATCAATAAAAACTATAAAAATCTTGAGTCCCTGCCTACACGGCAGGCAGGTTTGGTCTGATCCAAAAGGAAACGGCAAAACAGATTGGTTGGTAAGGATAGCAAGTTCCGGGTTTTGCTATAAAGAAAAACTTCCGAGATTTATTGTCTTAAACCCAAAGCAATAAATATGACAGCCATTGAAGCCATCATCCTGAATTTTGAGGAGATACGAGGAAGAAGTATTACAATATGGTCAGGCTTGACGCCGGAGTTTTATCATTGGAAACCGGATGTAAAAGCCCAATCGTGTATTGAAATGATCCGTCATGTAATTGAAGTTGAAAATATATATCGACTGCTGATAATAAATAAAGGAGGTAATGTCAGTGACTTTGATTCTCCATGGAAAGACCGGCCTCTTACTGATCTTCAAAATGAACTTGAGTTTGCAGCCCCTTATAGGAAAGAGTTTTTAAAAACGATTCAAAGTTATACTGAAGTTGAATTGAGCTCAATTGAAATTGTAAGAAATGAAAGAAAGACCAGAAACCTTGGTGACTTTTTGAACAGGTGTTCTTACCACGAATCTGTTCATGCAGGTCAGTTTCTGTCGTACCTGAGAATACTCGGACTAGACAGGCCGAATATCTGGTATTAGTTTTTTCTTCCGTTATCCGCACGAAAGACCTTGGTGAAACGTTAACGGCCCAACTTGTTATTTGTATCAATATAGATGCGATATTTAAAAACAAAACTTATCAAACTCCTCCCGCGCAAGGGTTTTTTCAGCCATCGCCGTTCCTGAAATGTTATTACTTAGTAGTTATCGAATGCGTTCTGCGCATCCCGAAAAAAACATTTAACGCTATCTAAAAAACATTCTGTTAATAGATTTTCTCTTATCCGGCATTAACACAACGCGGCATGCAATATGAAACTTACATGGTTTTTAACTAAAATCCATGGAGGAAATCAAATGAAAAAATCTTTACTCGCATTATTTACTTTTTTCTTATCCTTTCAAATTTTCGCTCAATCAAACATCCGGATAGGTTCGCATGCTACCGTACGCTATAATCCTGGTTGGTCAGTCCCGGTATCAAATTTTGCAAGCGTAGCAGAGGGTCAGCAGATCATCCAGAATATCCTCGATGCAGTGGGCCGTAGTGCAAATTTTGAAATTCGACAAGCCAATATTGAGAATGCGGCCGCAGTCGCATACGGTGGAAAAAGATATGTGCTCTACAATCCGAATTTTATCAATGCACTTGACAGACGTACCGGCAACCAGTGGGCTTCCATCAGTGTGTTGGCACATGAAGTCGGACATCATTTGAAAGGCCATACAGTTTCAGGTCAGGGTAGCCATCCTGCGACCGAACTGGAAGCTGATGAATTCTCAGGGTATGCTTTGCGTAAAATGGGTGCAAGCCTGGAAGACGCTCAAGCGACTATGAAATTGATCGCAAATGAAAACACGACAGCAACTCATCCCGGAAAAGCCAGTCGACTCGCAGCAATTGAAAAAGGCTGGGAGAGTGCCGGTCAGCAAACGACAGGAAGAGATGTTGCAAAAACAAAACAACCCACGAAACCTGTACAAACTCCTGGCGGAACAACACGCTATCCGACCAGATCTGGAGGGTCGACCGGATCGGCAGTTTTACAAACCGTTATCGATATCCTGGGACAAGTATTATTCAAATCTGATCAGAATAGAAATAGTAAATACTATATGACTGACGGGTTGAATGTACTCAAAATGATCAATAATAATTGGTATACGGTGGGTAAGCTGTCCAAACTAAATAATTCAAAATATCCTTTCGCGATCTATGATAATACGAATACAAGATTATTTGTAGACCGAACTGGAAATATTCTGAATAAGAATGGACAGTATCTTGGTATGCTGAAAGCAATCAATGGATAGGAAAAACATAAAAGAGTCCGCAAGTGCGGACTCTTTTTTTACTAGAATACCTAATTAACAGGCTTTGCTGTTTTTCTAATAAAACAAATCTGAATTGAAATAAGTTAATGAAACAGTTTCTTAGAAAAGAAAACTTCCTCGTTGTTCGTAGTGTTCTTCTTCCTCAAATCAGTAAAGAATAAAAAAAATGAGTCGTTATGTTTTGAAGGAGCGGGCAATTAATTTGATTAGCCTTAGTTGTAAACTAAGGCAACTTTTTTGAGGACATCAATGCATCGGCTGCTGAAAGTTTGGCAATACCGTTTATCCTGCTGAATTAATTACATCCGGTTAACGTCTAAGTCTTTCTTATCTTAAACAAGCCATACACGACAAACATTATCCCGGCGAAAGCAAATGATTCACATAGTCCCATTCGGTCGCTGGGATCGTTGATGTTGGCGAAAAATCTTGGAATGTGAAGCAAGAGAAACCAGCCGGCAATCATGATACCGGTTAACAATGCTGCTACTTTTCTGAGGGAATAAATTTGAATTCCGACTCCGCCCGCGATCAAAGCTATGCCACAGAAATATGTCCAGAAAGAAGGAAAAGGTATATAAGATGGCATAAAACCATCAATGATAAAATCATCAAACTTAAAATGAGCCAAACCGCTCATGATAAAAAATAAGCTAAGAAAGATGGTTCCAATTACAGGAATTATTTTTCGTGCCCGGCGCGAATCATTTCTTAAAAAGGAAACACCTACAATTAAAGAACCACCGATTATCGCCAGTGTTTTATAAGCATTGATGCTCCACAGTATTTTATTAGGGTCACTTTTAACAATTGAGGGGATATAGCGAATAAGAAAACTAAAAGTAAAAATAAGAGCTGCGATCAGAAATGCTGCGAATGATCCTTGTTGATGAAAGATAATTGCAACGCATCCGGCGACAAGTAATACATTCAATACAAGAGAAAACGTTTCTTTACTGTCGAATCCCGCCGGCCATCCTGGAGGCCGCCCCACGATAAAATCATCCATCATAAAGCCCAGTACGGCCAGGCCAATTAAGCCAAAAGCAAACATGAGTCTCCCGGCATTGATGGGCAGTGAGGATGGAATATTCATTTTTTGTAAAGTATGAATTTAGAAGTTTAAAATGAAAGATCAATATCTGCTTACAGGAGTCTTGCCTGGCTGTAATTACAACATATATGAATGAAGAGGGCAGAGTGCGGGATAGAATGAAAAATGCAAGCGTCTGCAATTTTCTTTGCAGTGAAAAGTTAATTTACGATTGCTTTAGTGGAAGGTTCCCGGGTTCGCGCCTTTATCTCCATGAAAATATACCGTGCTGCCCTGAATACTATTAAAATTCGTTTCATATTAGAACAATTTTGCGTTTTTTGGAGCTGAATTTCGCTTATAAAATATACATGTAAATATCCTCCATGAAAACGACCAAAGTTCTAAAAGCCGTTGGTTTGCTGTTGATCTTAGTTATTGCGGTTAGTTGCCGAAGTAACAGATCTACCACAGGCAGACAATACCCGAGAAATCCTCCAACCGAAACTCCAACAAAGACATACCCGGTCTATGTGGATGGTGGTAATCTTCCACCCGGCCAGGCGAAAAAGGTTTACGGAAGCCAATCAGCAAAACCTTATGCACCGGGCCAAAGAAAAAAATATGCAAACCGCTATCCTTTGGTGATTGTCCATACAGCTGGTATAGTGATCCGCCAGTATAGCGATGGTCGCTACTATTACAGAAACACAGCAGGATATACGTATTGGAAAGGCTATGATGGAAGGTATTATATCGATGAGAAGCATTTGAAAGGTATGGTCTATGAACCAAGCGAGTATGATGATTGGAAATTCAAGGGACAAAAGAATAACAAAGCCCAGGAAGCGAAAGGAAAAGAGCAGGAAGAAAAAGTAAAGGAAGACCAAAAAACAAAAGACGCCGAGCCTTTAGCCAAAGTCAAGGAGCAAAAAGGAAAGGGTCAGAACCAAAAAGCGAAAGACACTGATCAAAACGGAAAGGATCAAACTGACCAAAAAGCCAAAGACGACAATCCCTCAAAAGGAAAAGCTAAATCGAAGGATAAAGGGTAATTAATTCGGTTCCTTCAAATTCTTCATTAATGATCGACCCACTTGGGTCCAGCCCGACAGCAACCAATGGTGAGTTTGTCATAAAACGCTAAGTTGGCCAATAGTAGAATAATTTTCGTCTTAGTGGTCGGTAGTGTTCTTTTCTTTCCAAATCAATAAAGAGTATAAAAAAAATCTTGAGTCGTATGTAGTTACTCCCGATTGCCATCGGGCGTTATGCCAATGATGGAATCTGTGAATAGTATTCAAACTTTTTCAAAACGGTTCCTATAAACTCTTAACGAGAATAGTAATTAAATGCGGAGCTGTTTCATTGCCGCCAAAATAAGGGTATTGCTGGTAACCGCTGGCCTGTAAGCCGAACGTTCCTCTGCGTAAACTAACAGAAACACCATTTACTGTAAACAGATAAGTTTCTGCGGCAAGTTTGATGCTGCAACTGATCTCAGTGCCGATTGTAACAGAGGTTATTTCCTGGTAATACAGTTCTCCACTAACATAGACATAACCATATAAACGCAAGGCATTATCGGTCCATGACCATCCAATACGGGCACTATTATAATGATTATTGGTCCCTTCGCTAAACCCCCAAAGCTTGTTAACGGCATATTGGTTTTCCGGCAACTCAGTCTGATAAATTGCAGAGCTGTCAAACTTCACCATAAATTTCATTTCAGATGTCGTGATCGATTTAACAGGATTCTGATCGCAGAAATGGGCACCTTTCTGAATGGTAAAAGTTGAGTATTGGGCCGGTTCGTTTTTAATTTCTTTTACTATGGCTCTATCAGCCTGCTCAAAGTTTTTTGAACAGCCAATAAAAATGAATACGCCAGCAACGAGGTAAATGGTTTTCATAGGTGTAAATCGAAAGTCCTCTGATCAGTAGTCGGAAACAAAATACAACTACAGAATGAGCTTGCATTGGTTGTTTTACTTGTTTGAATTCTCAGGAAATTCTCTTGTTGTTCCTAGTGTTTCTTCTTCTTGAAGCCAATAAAGAATATAAAAATAGAATCGTTATGCTTACTTTTCGATTAAGCATTCTTTGTCCAATAAAGGTTCAGTTTTGCATTCTTTTGTTTGCCCGAAAGTGGTGGATGTACTTTTTTTGCTTTGGCGGTGGATACCAGAAACTGCTCTCATCGATAACTAATAATTGTCTCAATATCTAAATTGTTGAATCGCAGCGATTGCTGAAACTAATTGTGAGAGTATTTGTGTAAATTTAGTATATGCCACAGCACCAGACTTTGAAGCATGATTTTGTGGAAAAAGTTAAGATATGGAGTGACAATGCTGCCACTAATAATGTTGTTGACTGGCAGGATCAGCTCAAGGTGTTAAGCCAGGTAGGAGATCTGATAACCCCGGAGCTGTCATTGGAAGAACTGATCTCTGTTGTTTACTCCAGCGTTAATCAATTGATGGATGCTTACCAGTTTTCAGTCGGCATATTTGATGAAGATGAAATGACCATAACATTTAAAGGCATTATTGAAAATGGCGAACGGATCCCGGATCTGGTAGTGGATGCATCAACGCCAGATAGGCTTGCACCCTTATGTGTGTTGCATGACGTTGATATATTTATCAATGACATGGAAACGGAGTACAAGAGGTATGTAAAAGAGATCCCGAAAGCATATGTCGGGGTTTCTCCGCAGGCGGCTTTATATATTCCATTAAAAATGAAAGATAAGGTAACAGCATTGATCACGGTGCGGACAATTCATAAAAATGTTTACCAACCTCATCATGTTTATATTTTAAAAACGGTGGGGCATTTTGTAACCCGTTACATTGCATTGGCTAATGAAATTGCCAAACCCTATGTCAAAACGGAAGCAGCTCAAAAAAAATGGAAATGGAATGCGGCAGAAAACTTGACGCCGAGCTCCAAAAAGTTATTATCTGCATTGACCACGCGGGAAAAAGATGTTTTATTTCTTATGATGTCCGGTCTTTCGAATAAAAGCATAGCTGAAAAACTTTTTGTTTCTGCAGGGACTGTCAAAACCCACACATTAAATATTTACAATAAGATGGATGTAAGTAATCGCACATCCGCCATTATGAAGGCGATTGAACTCAACTGGTTCAATTAATTCTACCAAATGGTAGAGCGTCTCGCCTTAGCAGCATTGTAATTTTATTTCACAATTGATAACAAGCACCGAAAGCCCACTAAACATAAGGTTTGATGTTCTGGGAAATAGCATGTTTGCGCATCAGCAAACGCGAATCCTTTTTATCACTATTAAAAATGATAATCATGAAAAAAGAATTATCAATGTTGCCCATCGTTCTTGGGTTACTATTCAGTGGTTGCCAAAAAGAGCTAAACAGGGATGCTCAACGCAATGAAGAAATTGCTGTGGCATCAAACAGACAGGCGGATTTTATCAATACATTTTATGGACCTGAAATTCATTTGGGCGATGGGAAAGTGAGATCATTCATAACCATTACCCATGAAGATGTGCCGAAGGAAATTGGAATAGAGATCACCGAAGGTCTTTTCCAAAATTTGCCAACTGCATACACTGAAATGCATATTCCGTTGCATCATAAAGCTACTGAGGTTACGCCGTATGATCATGTTGAAATGGATTGGATGCCCAATGGTCATCCGCCTGCTTATTTCCAGCTTCCGCATTTTGACATTCATTTTTACATGCTGCCTGAGGAAGACCAAATGGCAATACCGGCGCCGAATGCAACCAATACCTCACTAGCGAGTACGGCAGCTTACGGCAGGCCTTCACCAGGGGTTTTACCGGCAGATTATACAGTTGCGAGTGCTGCCATTCCTATGATGGGAAGACATTGGTTGGATAAATTTGCAGACGTTCTTCCTCCTTCCAATCAAACATTTACGCATCAATTCATTTACGGGACTTTTGATAACAAAGTCATTTTCCTTGAGCCGATGGTAACAAGAGCATTTTTGTTATCGGGTACTGATGTACATAAAACGATCAAACAACCGACGATCTTTGATCCAACAGGTACATATTATCCGACACGTTATAATATTTACACTGATGAAACAACCGGTAAGGTTTATGTAACGCTTGACCAGTTTGTTTTACGATAAAACCATGCTAACGGAAGAAAATAAATTGGAACCCGATCATTAATTCACTAAATTTAAATAGCAACTCACCGATGATGTTGAGACAATTCATACCGCTTTTAGTTGCCGTAATTTTTTTATCCTGCGACAAAGATCTAGAGAAAAATAGTATGCCATTACTAGGCAAGATGGAAACTACATTAGGAGCAGAGACCCTAACAACGACCGTTCAATACAATGATGGCAAGCCAATCTTTATGCAGGCATTAGGTTCCAGCGGTGGAACAAGTGTAAATGTTACGACCCGAATTATTCGTAATAGCCAGGGAATTATTGAAAAGATCATTATTAAGAATCCCGCCTATTTGACAACGTTTTTCGCTGATAGCATTATTTATACCATTAATTATTCAACTGTAAACAACCGCTATACAAGTTTGGTAAATTATCTTTTTTTTAAAAATGGTACTACAGAATACGACAGCACTTATTTTACATTTGATGCTGCAGGAACTATAACGCAGGCAACAAAGCTGATAAGTAATGGTTCTTCCCCCGGTTATCAGGAAGCAGAAAGAAATGAATTTACTTATGATAATGGCAATCTGATCCGTTGCAAAAATTATATTTTCAATTCTTTATTTCTTGAACAAAACGTTTCTTATGATAGTAAGATAAATCCAATGGGTTTTGGTAAGGAGTGGATTTTAATTGGTAGTACCAGGAACAATCGCAAATTTGAACAGTCGTCTCCCAATAATGCAACTACAGTCAGCTTTACTCGGAATGGAGTGACTTCTATTACGACTACAACCTACACTTATAATCTGAATAATTTTCCGGCAAGTAAAACAGACCTATTGCCTAATGGATCAACTCAAATATCGACGTTTTATTATCAATAGATAAATATCAAGCACTTCGGGATCTTACATGACGGGGAGTTCAATGTAAATTACAACGAATGGTTAAAAGATTCCGCCGGGGTTTCAAACTCGTTCAATCGATCTCACTTTTAATTGCTTACTCAAGAGGTCGCTCTTTTTTTTCTTCATTCGGTATGCGCCTTTCCAGTTTATAGATTCGCTCTCGGATAAAGTGAAGTTCATCGATCACATCCTGATCGCATTGAACTTCATCGGTACAGAATATTATGAGATCGAGTAAAAGAGATTCTATTTTCTTTAATTTTTTGGCAGACATAAAAACCGTTTTTGTGATCAAGCCTAATCACTAGCATTATTTCGGTTCTATGTTGGGTATTAATTTGAGGACTAAGATTGTGCCAATGACATTGCTATAACAATGAAGTTTGAACGTGACTTATTTCTGATCAGTACCTCTCGTTGTCCGTATTTTTTTTTCTTCAAATCAATAAAGAATATAAAATCATAGGAATATTACGGCTGTTCTGTCGAGCCATAAAATTAAAATCTCATTTGAAGCTTTGCATTACTCGATTTAAGCCCTGAGTTACCATCAAACCTTCACTTTTTTGAATTATAAAAAACATAAGAGAAAGTAAAATCAACGGATGGGTAAATGGTGCCAAAATTATAGTCGATGTCCTGTGCATAACCTGCTCCGACATGAAAATTAAAAGTCCAATGCCAGCCCAGTGCTCTTTGAATACCCCAATGAATATTTGCCAACATACTATTTCTGTATAAATCAGATCCCCCGTTATTGGCTCCCACATATTTTACTCTTATTCCAATAAAGTTGCCGGCATTTAAAAGCGTTTCTTTCCCTTTATCAACTCTTCTTTGCCTGTTATAATAATATTTTGGGGTCAATGAAAAATAAAAAGCAGGGTATCCATAATTGACTTCAAGGAATCCTTCTGCAATATCATAACCTCCACCAACGCCACCAGCAATAACCACCGTTATTTTATTTGATAGACGAGGCTCATAAGATAACCCGACGCCCTGACCGCCCATATCAAGTTTTATCAAACTTGAAAGTTTGGTATCGGGTTTTGGTTCTTGTCCAACCGATGAAAAGGAATAACTTAAGAATACGATTAGAAAAATTATCGACCGGATCATATTGAGAATTGTTTAAGGATACAACAGGTATTTTTTTCTCGCTTCTTTATATTCACTCAATCCCGGTTCCCAACTTGCCCGAATTTCCTTTTCTGATTTACCATCTATGATCTGCTGACGGAATAAACCGGAACCAATCAGCCTTTCGATGACTCCCATTTCCTTACTCAATTTAGAATCAAAGAATTTTTCTTTGTAGGGATGCGCTTTGTACAGTTCCATGATCCATTCCAGGTTGATCTTTTTAGCTTTTCTCAACAGCTCCACATCATAATTGCGAAGATCTAATCCATAACAAACCTGATCCATGAACAAAGGTGTCTCGGCCATTCCTTTTATTCCGGTAGGAGTATAAGAAAATTCATATTTACCTTTTAATTCTGGACTGCCAAGAACAGTGAATGGAAATAAAGTACCACGCCCATGATTAAGATAGACGCCTTCAAACATACATGTTGACGGATATAATAAGACAGCTTGTTGCGTATTCAAATTAGGTGAGGGTTTTACAGGCAAAGTATAGGGCATGTCGTGATTGTAGTTTGCTACAGGAATAATTGTGATTTTAGTTTTTACCTTATCCTTCAACCAGCCTTCACCATTTGCCATTTGTGCAAATTCGCCAACTGTCAATCCATGTGACATCGGTATCGGGAACATACCGATACCGGATTTGTATTTCATATCAAGAATGGGTCCGTCTATTAAATAACCATTCGGATTTGGCCGGTCAAGTATCAGCATTTCCTTTTCATTCTCATAACATCCTTCCATTAACCGCGACAGTGCATTTATTTGGGTAAAAAATCTGCAACCAACATCCTGCATGTCGTAGATCAATACATCCACATCGGCGAGATCTTCTTTAGTGGGTTTGTTTTTCGATCCATACAATGACACGATGTGAATACCCGTGTTTAAGTCTACTTCATCAGCTATCCTTGTTCCTGCGCTGGCGTTGCCGCGAAAACCATGTTCGTGACCAAATATTTTTACAATATTTACTTCGAGAGTTTTAAGACTGTCAACAAGATGAGTTTTGCCAATCATGGTTGTTTGATTGGCCATGATGGCAACTCTTTTTCCTTTAAGGAGCGGAAGATATTTTTCAGTTTGTTCGGCTCCTGTTCTTATCGCCGTCTTACTTACACCAGGCAGAATTTTTTCATTCTTTGGTTTAGATGTTGAGCAAAACGTAAAGATGCCGGTTATAAGAATTAAAGCTATCATTCGCATGTATGAAAATTAAGATTGTGAAAATAATTAGTTTAAAGCAATTGCTTCGTGTTATTTGAAAACTCACGGAGGCGCTGTCCCGATGGCTTGCAGTATTTTGATTGAAAAGATTTTTATCAGGTCATCGGGAAGGCGTTGGAAAAGTCACCAGAGGACGAAAATCTCAATTCATTTATTCTTTTTAAGATCGAACATGCACTTCAAACTTATGTTCAAGACCATCATCTAACAGTTGTATCGCATTGCCTTTTCCTTCGCCTGCTTCGCTCTTCCACCAGGATGCCTCGTTTGCTTTTAACTGGTAGACGATAATATGGTAAGTCGATTGGCCATACTTGTATTGTATTTGAATCGATGGCCATTCGGACGGGAAACAGGGGTTAAATACTAATTGATCTTTTTTCAATTCGATCCCAATCAATGAGCTTATAATAAATTGATACATCCATCCGGCCGAACCGGTATACCATGTCCAGCCCCCTCTTCCTCGATGAGATTCGTTGGCATAAACATCAGCAGCAATTACATAGGGTTCTACCTTGTATATGTTCATCGATTGCGGGTCTGATGCATGACCCAAAGGCTGTATCATACTAAATAATTCCCAAACTTTTTCACGATCTCGTAATGCTGCAAATGCCATAAGAGCCCATATGGCAGCATGCGAATATTGTCCACCATTCTCTCTTACTCCCGGTACATAACCGCGTATATAACCTGGGCTGGGGCCATTGGCATCAAATGGTGGATCGAGCAATTGGATTATTTTCAGATCTCTTTTGACAAGGTATTTGTCAAGAGCATTCATTGCTATTTTTTTTCTTTCATCACTTGCGGCACCTGATAAAACCGCCCAGCTTTGCGCAATAGCATCAATACGACATTCGACATTTTCTTTTGAACCTAATGGTGATCCATCATCAAAGTAGGCACGGCGATACCATTCGCCATCCCAACCTGATCTCTCGATGTTGGATTGAAGTGTTGCCGCTTCTTTTTTGCAAGACTCCGCAAATAAAATGTCTCCATTATGCGTTGCAATCATCGAAAATTTAGTAAGCACATCATAGAGAAAAAATGCGAGCCATACGCTTTCTCCTCTTCCTTTATCACCGACACGATCCATTCCATCATTCCAGTCGCCGGCGCCGATAAGTGGCAGACCATGTTCGCCAAAACGGTGACTATACTTTATAGCACGAACGCAATGTTCATACAAATTGCCTGAAGCATTCAGCGTGACAGGCAGATCATAAAGTGAGTCTTCGCCTTCATATAATGTGCGGCTTTCAAGAAATCCAATCTGTACTTGCAAAATATCTGTGTCGCCAGTAACGGTAATATAACGTGACACGACAAATGGTAGCCAGAGCAGATCATCGGAGCATCGTGTACGAACACCCCTTCCTTCAGGCGGATGCCACCAATGTTGCACATCACCTTCGATAAATTGCCTTGACGCACTTAATAATATTTGTTCCCTCGCCATTGCAGGTTGGGTATGTAATAGTGCAAGCACATCTTGCAACTGATCCCTGAACCCAAAAGCCCCACCGGATTGATAAAATCCACTGCGTGCAAACATTCTGCAGGCAATTGTTTGATAGGTGAGCCATCCATTTGCTAAAAAATTCAAAGCTGTATCGGGAGTTGTCACCTGTACTGCGCCGATGATCTTACGCCAGTATTCTTTTACATTTTCCAATGATTGAAGAACTAAATCTCTACTGATAAACTGTTGTAATAAAGCGGCTGCAGCACTGGCATTCCTTTCATTCGCGATCTGAAATATGATCTCTTTTTCGGCACCATTTAACAGATCAAATTTTACATGCAGTGCAGCACAAGGATCCATGGCTGCACCGGTTCTTCCGGAAAGTCTTTGTCTATACAAAGCCTGGGGATTATCGAGATTCCTGTTTCTTCCAATAAACTCCGTACGGTCTGCGGTATAACTAAAACTGTAACCGCCTTCCACTTTAAAATAGCTGACACGTTCCGCAAAAGCTGAATTGTACCGGTTACGTAATAGCAAGGCGCCGGTGTTTTTATCCAGTTCGGAAAAGACATGTATATTGGTTTTAGATCGTGTATCACCCAGGATTATTTCGAGATATCCCATTGCCGAAAGTTTACGTTTGCGTCCCGACTCGTTTTTCACTTTCAGCACAATAAATTTTACAGGATGGTCTTTGTCTACGAACACTGACATTTCAGAATGAATACCGTCTTCCCTATGTTCGAAAATGCTGTAACCGAATCCATGCGTTATAATGTAAGGTCCGTTTCCTTTTTTGGGAAATGGTGTCGGGCACCAGAAGTTACCTGTCTCTTCATCACGCAAATAAAAGGCTTCACCACCGGCATCACTAACCGGATCGTTGCTCCATGGAGTAATTCGGTATTCATGAGCATTGATGGCCCAGGTATATGCAGATCCATTTTCAGAGACGACAGATCCGAACTGCGGGTTCGCTAATACATTCACCCAGGGTAGTGGCGTAGTTTCATTTTCATTGGTAATAATTTTATATTCTTTGCCATTTTGCGTAAAGCCACCGGTTCCATTGAAGAATATAAGATCGTTGGGTAATGCTATCGCGGGTTCTTCAACCGGTGGTGAAATGATTTTTGTTTCCAATAAAGCAGCCAACGGCTTTTCAGGATATTGTGTCGTCACCTGTTCCAGTAAACTGCCTTTGATATCAGCAATGATAATGCGGGCTACGCTTTCAAAAAGTAAACGGTCTTCAGAAGATAATTGGTCTGCAGACTTTACAAAAATGCTTCCGGGTCTTTGTTGTCCCGCGATGTTTGCTTCTGCCGTGATCAATCCGAGTATCTGTTCCTGTAAAAATTGACGATAGGAACCGTGATCCTCATTCCAAATAACAAGATCAACAGAGAGTCCTTTTAGTCTCCAATAGGCATGTGCCCTTACCATTTGTTTTACCAATTCAACACTTTCCTGTTCATAAACATGAAGTAATACAATGGGCAGGTCACCGGAAACAGAATGACTCCAAAGGCCCGATTGCCCGCGATAATTATTTTGGATCACCGCTGCATCGGCACGCAGGTTTGAATTGGAATAAATAATAGAAGCCGCCAGGCGATTATATAATTGGGCATCCGATTCTGTGGCATTGATCTGCCGCAACAATACCTGGCTATGTGTCCAGGAAAGTTCGAAAGCACGATTCTTTAAATACCGGTCCTGGTATTTAAACATCAGACTTTCACAGGCTTCTTTAGTCTCAGCAATTCCATAAATAAGATCGACAGTAGCGGTTTGGTTGGCTTTGATCACGATGCGATAACGGATAGCCATAACAGGATCGAGTACCGAGCCTTCTTTGCCTGAAAGAACATCGACATCTATAGCCTGTGGGTGCTGAAGAGTCCTTCCCCTTCCTATAAACTGTATGCGATCAGTTTCGAAGGATATATCTTTCACCTCACTGCCATGAACATGCATCAGGTGAAACATCCATGGCGGTCTTTCTTCTTCGGAACGTGGACGCCTTGTACAATAGATTGTATTGTGTTCACGAATGATTTGTGTTTGAACGAATAGGTTACTGAAAGCTGGATGTGCTTCATCAGACGCCTGTGTGGCCATCACCACTTCAGCATAGCTTGTAATATCTAATACTTTAGCAGATTGTGTTTTGTTCGTGATTTTTATTCTTCTTAATTCGGTATCATCTTCAGGAGAAATAACAACCTCGGTTTTCGTATCAATACCAAAATCATTTCTTTTAAACTCAACATGCCCCTGTGAAAAGATAGCTTCATAATTTCTTGCCGTTTGCAAAGTTGGCTGATAAGTGTTGGACCAGAACTTGCCACTATTGACATCTTTTATGTAACAAAATATTCCGAGATCATCTTTTGTTGCGTCTTCGCGCCATCTTGTGACAGCAAGATTTTTCCAACGGCTATAACCGCCACCTGAATTAGTGATCATAACCTGGTAATGCCCATTGCTCAGTAGTTGTATTTCGGGCAATCGCGTATTGGGTGTATTGATACTCCTTATCTCGACATCTGTCTCTACCCGGCTTGTTTCAATGATGTCGGCCGTGTGTGCGTAGAAAAGCGTAGTTCTCGGGATTCGTTCCTGCAGTAGTAAAAGTGATGCATTAAAACGAAGTTCTGATTCGAACCTTTGTTGCATAGGTTTATCAAGCAACACATGGGCAAGTGCAAGAAAGCTCATGCCCTGGTGGTGCGCCATGTACGAACGTACAATACTATAGTTACCTCCTCTTGGCACACGACCTGGTGTGTAATCGATTGCTTCATAAAAACCATATTCTCCTGCTATACCGTCTTTAGATAACAGTTGCAGGTTGCTGCATGCTTTCACGGGCGATACTATTAATGCCAGCATTGAGGCATAAGGAGCAATAACGATATCTTCTTCAAGGCCGCGTTTCAATCCGAGCCCCGGTACGCCAAATGCCCGGTATTGATAATTCATGTGGGCATCGACTGAATTGTATCCCGATTCTGACATTCCCCATGGCACATTATGTTGTTCTGCATAATCTATTTGCCTGTTTACCGTTGCTATCGTTGTTTGATACAACAATGTGTTTTCGTAAGTCGGCATGATCAGTTGCGGCATGAGGTATTCAAACATGGAACCACTCCAGGAAAGCAATATGGGTTCTCCTCCCGAATTAGTTAATAACCTACCTAATGCAAACCAACTTTCCTGCGGCAATTTTCCCTGGGAAATGGCAACAAATATTCCTAACCTTGCTTCAGAAGCCAACAAGTCATAATAACTATTATCCTTTCGTTGCTCATCCACATTATACCCGATCCTTAAAAGTTTTGTTGATCGCTCATAAAGAAAATCGTATTCTACATCACTAAACTCTTCACATTGTTCAGCCAGTTGTTCCAGCAAACTAATATGTTCATTGGCTATCGTATTCGCCTTCATTAAGCATTCACGCATTTTAGTTAACCATTCCTCGTTTGCATTCCCGTTATCATTTTGCTGATAAAAATTGATCGCCTCCAAAAACTGTGATTGATCACGAATTGTTTGAAGGGACGGAATAGTATCCAGTTCATATAGCTTTTCCAGGTTTTCAGGTACCGGTAATAAGTTTATCCAAGGCACCAGCTCGAGGAGGTCATTATAATTTTTTTCTAATTGAAGCAATAATTTTGAAATCCATTTCTTTGATTCGGCACCTCCGGGTTTTAATGACAGATCATTAATAAGAACACCGACTTCATCAATATATTTTTTCGTACTGCTTAATGAATTGTTGTTATCACTAAGTGCAGCATACAGTAAGGTCATGATTTTTTCGGTGTCTTTCCCAGCGTGCTTGCCTGAATTTTCCTGGATGATCGTTAAGGTTGTTAGTAATCCTTCATAAACACTTTTTTTAAAAACAGGTTCGTTTATCTGTGCGATTAATCCTTGACGTAATGTAAGCAAGTGACCAACAAGATTACCAGTATCCACGGTGGACACGTACTTTGGATGAAGCGGCAATAATGATAAGGTATCATACCAGTTATAAAAATGTCCATCGTACCGTTCCATCCTCCACATTGTATGCAGAGTGCTCTTACATCTTTCTGCCATTTCCCTTCCGCTAATGTATCCGAAATCATAAGCGGCAAGATTTGCTAATAAGGCAAGTCCCATATTTGTGGGGGAAGTTCGATGAGCAATGACCGGTGCCGGTTGTTCCTGGAAATTATCCGGTGGCAACCAATTGTCTTCTGCATTGACGAATTGTTCGAAGAATGACCATGTTCTTCGTGCAGTTTTATGAAGAAACAGTTTCTGGTTTTCGGAAAGGTTTGGCTTCTTTTCTGTTTCCTCCTTACTCAAATGCCACGCAATAGCTGGTGCAAATAACCACAGTAAAAGTATCGGACTCGCTACTAAGATTGCCGCCACATTAAAGTAGATTATTGCCGCTATAGTGATAATGCTTAAGAAAGGCGCGATCCACATGGCTGCATAAACAGTGAGGAGACTGTTCGTACCAAAGCGGTATGTAGCTGCCGAAGGGACCCACTGCAATAGTTTTCGTTTCGAGATAATCAGACGCCACATGGTGCGTACAATAGCGTCAGTGTTTTTATAAGCTTCGTAAGGCAAAACCGCTAAACCGAAAACAAAGCGGGTCAAAAAATTTCTTACTGAGATTCCCACTTCAATAAAATGAGCAGTCATTGTGATGTCGTCAGGTTTGTTGATCAGCTGCCATGTGGCGGCTGCCATCAGCGGTAAAAGCACGACAACGGTAACTACTGAAGTCCAGAACCATGAAAGATGCAATAAACACCAGCCCATTAAAAGTAGTAAGGTCAATGTAAGTGGCGTAACGCTTCGCCTGAGGTTATCAAATATTTTCCATTTTGATAAACCGGATAATCTGTTCTTTATTAAATGTCCTTTGCTGTCACGTACCAAAGGAAGCATCCATGCAGCAATTTGCCAGTCCCCTCTGATCCATCGATGATGTCGTTGCACATCGGTTTTATATTGTGAAGGTGTTTCTTCATATAAATGAACATCACTTATAAGACCAGATCGTACATAACATCCCTCCAGCAAATCGTGGCTTAATATGCGATTCTCCGGAAACCTGCCATCTAATACCTGTTCAAATACATCGACATCATAAATCCCTTTTCCAATAAAGGAACCTTCTCCAAAAAGATCCTGGTACACATCCGAAGATGCCTTTGTGTACGGGTCGATGCCCGATAAATCCCCCTGCATCCTTAAATACAATGAAACAGTTTTCGAAAGGCTTGGTTCCACCCTGGGTTGTAAGATCCCATAACCGAGCGTCACTCTTTTTTTATTTGGATCATAAACAGGATGATTCAATGGGTGCGCCATTGTGCCAACAAACTTCCAAACAGATTCTCGTGGTAACTGAGTGTCGGAGTCCAGGGTGATTACATATTTTATATTGGTCAATATGTGCCGATCGCCCACAACAAGTGAAAAATCATTTTGACCACGCTCTCTTAAAAAAGCGTTTAGTGCAAATAACTTTCCTCTTTTCCGTTCATAGCCCATCCACTTTTTTTCTCGCCGATTCCAGGTCCTCGGACGATGAAAAAGATAGAATGAATTCGATTCGGGGCTCGTATACTTTTCATTCAACTCTTCAATTCTTTTCTTCGCCAATGCTACCAATTGATCATCTTCCGGCATCGTAGCGGAGTCTGCATCCATAAAATCTGTGAGCAGGCCAAAATGTAAATTCTCTTCCCTGTTAGCGAGATACCGTATCTCTAATCCTTCAATCAGTTCATCAATATAAGCCTCACTTGTAAGCATAGTAGGAACAACAACCAGGCTGCGACACTCCGTTGGAATACCGTTCGAGTAATCCATCCGCGGTAGAATTTGTGGTTGCACCGTCACGGTAGAGAGCCAGTTAACAAATGAAACAGCTAATTGAAGACAGGCCAAAAAAGAAAGTACTCCAACAAGGGTTAAAATTTGCCAGCTGTGAGTATCCTGCTTATAAGCTATATAAAATAACCTGGCAGCAAGTGCAAATGCGAGGAAAAAGATCGAAAAAATGTAAATGAAAACCGGGATTTTCGCCGAGATCCGGTCGATCTTAAGACGTAACGTATAGCGCATGCCACATGCATGCTCAAGTTCTTCCAATCCTTTATCAATTAAATAATAGCCAACATGTTCTTTTCTTTTGGAGCTTAGATCATCTTTTTTATTTTGCCGCGTTAGTTCGATCGCCTTTTGTGCCACTTCAGTTTCAGTAAGGTCCGATGATTTTGAAATTCTTTCTACCACGTGCCGATAACTATCCCTGGTTGCAAAATCCATCAATGGATATGTCCCGGTTTTGTCCTGTTGTAACACTTCCTCCACGCTGCTGAGTGTTTCAACAAATTCACGCCAGTCAGTAGCTCCAATAAAGCGTAGTGTGCCAATGCTGTTCCGCACTGATACCTGATCGATCGCTTGTCTCTGATTTTCCTGCAGCACAAGATCATTGCTGCTGGTGCCTAATGCAGCCAGTTGCTGTTCGATCCAATTAAGCGGTAAGGCGAGTGAAGGCCCGATCCCTTGTAGTTTACGTGTAAAGCTGGCAACAAAGTGACTGTCCAATACCGGTTTTGAGCGGGCCATGTCAGCAATCACTAGGATAAGGTCTCCGGGTTTCTCCTTTACGATCTCGATCATTTTATCCGCCCAGTGATCAGCAAGATTATGGTCGATGACATCGAGTGCGATCTTACCGGCGATCCTTCTGAGATTCTCAATAACAGCAAGCCGGAGCATAATAGGAATCGCCCATAATTCACCAAGCGTAAGGGTTGTTTCGGACTGATAGCTGGCAATGAAACTGCTTAAGCCGTTGACATCAACCCGTCCATCACTATGGGCAATAATTTCCAAAACAATATCATAGACCCGGGGCATACCGGCAGACATACCTTCAGCGAGATAAGGCAATGCTTCACTGTATCCTTTCGGTAAATGTTTTCTGGCTATGACCACCTGTTCCTCTACCAGGTAAAAATTATCCAGCAACCATTCTGATGCAGGTGTAATTGTTTTATCAGCCCTTAAACTTTCAACAAGAAGATTGCGTACCTCCAACAAAGTTTTTTCATTGTCCTCCAGTCTTTTCAAAAGTTTGTCAAATGAAAATCCTTTTTGAAGTTTATGAGATTTCGCCAATACTTTGCCATGCCGATCCATTTGATCGGAGCTGAAGAGTTCTGAACGAAAAGGTTCTTCTGTGTACTTACGCAAAGAATTGTCGCTAAGAAAATTGAGACGCAGATGTGATAAAATATCCGAAACCGTACTGGTAGTAACCTTCATGTTTAATCTTTAATCCTGTTGTTTAAGAGAAAGTTACAGTAATGTATCAACAATGAATATAAAAAAATACAGGATTGCTTTGCTAAGTTCGTGCCAACATCAACTCTCGTTACGGTTAGCGCTCCCTTTTCTTCAAACCGATAAAAATATTTTCAAAAAATTGAAATGGAATTCTTAGCATTTGTTCCGAAGAAGATGCAATCATAAGATTCGATTGGCTTTAGTTGTCCTGAAGGGGTGTCATTGCCACAAACTAAAGTCGTAAACGGATCATTTTGTAAAATCGTATTTATGATCGCTGCATAAAAGCCCTGCTGTGTTTTTTCTTCATACTTCCGCGACTGAAATTTCCTGTAGGTTGTACAATGTCATGCATGCCCGCCACATCATACAAATGTGATTTTATTACCGGTATCTGTTTTCTCGTTAACTTTTGAATATCTGATAAGAATATTTTTTCACTCCAGTCGCAAAAAGAAACAGCAACGCCTTCGGCACCAGCTCTTCCTGTCCTTCCGATCCTGTGTACATAAGTTTCAGGCACATTTGGTAATTCATAATTGATGACATGCGTCAGGTCGTCGATATCAATACCACGGGCTGCAATATCGGTAGCAACCAATACTCTTGTTCGCCTTGTTTTA
>Ga0075418_10001973_pt1 | contig 23313 bp, 17 predicted proteins | sample SoiMetdeltSBSDD2_FD_81776 | JGI IMG/M metagenome (GOLD analysis project Ga0075418, IMG submission 81776) | Bulk soil microbial communities from a Populus tree surrounding site in Tennessee, USA - Soil MetaG P. deltoides SBSDD2 | ecosystem: Environmental > Terrestrial > Soil > Tree plantation...
GGACAACCGGTGGCCTACATCGGTGCGCACTACAAACGTCCCGCCGCAACCGGTCAGGATTACATCTCGCTCAAAGCGGGTGAGAGTGTCACCAGCGCCGTGAACCTGGGTGAATATTATGACCTCTCGCAATCCGGGCTGTATGAGGTGGCGTATGGCGTTACTGCTTTCAACCTGTTCAGCGAGAGAGGCAACGCGTTCCAAGCCAAAGATGTGCTCAGCTCAGAAAAAATCACAATGAATGTAGCAGGGCGTCAACCTACAGCCAGGCCAACTCCCCCACCTCCACCTCCTGACGGAGGGAACGCCTACAATGCCTGTTCCACTACTCAACAAGCTCAGATTGTCGCGGCCCGCAACCAGGCAAAGACCTATGCCTCCGACGCCGAGAATTACTTGATTGGCCACGCGTCTGGCACACCACGTTACGTCGAATGGTTTGGCGCGTTCACCACGAGCCGTTACAACCTTGTGAAATCGCATTTCACCGCCATCTCCGACGCGTGGGACAACGCCGGCGTCACCTTCGATTGTAAGTGCAAACAACCTTACTATGCCTATGTTTATCCCAACCAGGCCTACAACATCTATCTATGCAAATATTTCTGGTTGGCTCCGCTTGCGGGTACAGACTCTAGAGCTGGAACTCTGATTCATGAAATGAGTCACTTTGATGTGGTGGCCGGCACGGACGATTTTGCCTACGGTCAGGATGCCGCTAGAGACCTGGCAGACTCAGACCCCGATGATGCGATTCGGAACGCGGATAGTCACGAATACTACGCAGAAAACACTCCGCCTTTACCATAGCAGTCGATAGAAATCGACGAAAATGAACGGGCGTCCTCAATGGTCGCCCGTTTTGTTTCACCCAATTCCATCGAAGCTATGAGGCCAGCAGTTCCTCCCTCATATCCGAACTACCCATACAAGCTTACAACCGCCTCCCGAAACACCTTCGTATGATAATCGACGTCCTCCCGGGTGACATCCGGTGAAATCAACGCCATATTATGGAAAGGTGTCAGCAAAATGCCACGATTCAGTGCAAAGAGGTGCATGTAACGGTCGAGCTCGGGGTCAACGGCGCTGTGGGCTTCGCCGCCGTTCCTGGGTGGGGTTGGTCGGAACCAGTATTCAGAACGATTTCCTAACCGTTTCACAATCCACGGCAAATCATATTCTGCAATCACGGACTCAACCCCCTCGGTAAATCGTTCCTGCAACTGAATCGCTTTGACATAAAATTCATCGGTAAGGACATATTGCAGCGTGGCTTTCATCGCGGCGATGGACAGGGCATTGCCTGCCAATGTCCCACCGATGCCGCTGACGTCCGCATCGTCAATCGCGAGTCGTTCGCTAAAGGCTTTGGATACTTCTTCCGTGAAACCATAGACGGCGGCAGGGACGCCTCCAGCGAGGGGCTTACCGATCGTCAGGAAATCAGGCCGAAGGACGAAGGCAGCGGTGTATCCGCCAGGGCCGGTGCAGATGGTGTGAGTCTCATCGATGATGAGATAGGTCCCATATCTGCGGGTAATTTCTCGAAGCGCAGGATGATAACCCGGCTCAGGATGGATGATCCCAATATTGGTCATCGCAGGCTCCGCCAGTACTGCCGCCACATCCCGCGCGGAGAGCGCGGTCTCGAGCGCAGCAATGTCGTTGAACTCGATGACCTTGGTCGTCAGGCGCGGGTCAACCTGTGGGCCAATATTGTTGGGGCGCGGCATGGGGGTGCCTTCTTCATCCAGCGTGATGAGCGTTTCATCCACCGAGCCGTGATAGCAGTAATTGAAAACAAGTATTTTGGGGCGGGCCGTGATCAGCCGCGCCATGCGGAGGGCAAATCGATTGGCGTCTGTGGCGGTGAGGGCGAACTGCCAATACGGAAGACCGAACCGGCGCTCTAATTCCTCGCCAACCCATATGACGTCTTCATAAGGCAGCATGAGCGTAATGCCCTTTTGGGCCTGTACCTGGATGGCCTGAACTGTGGCATGCGGGGCATGACCGGTCATCGCGCCGGTATCCCCGAGACAAAAATCGATGTAGGAGTTACCATCCACATCAGTGAAGTGCGCACCTTTTGCCTCCTTCACAAACACCGGGAATGAACCTGCCCAGCGCATCATCCAAAGCATAGGCACACCCCCAGGGAGAGACTGACTGGCTCGTTGATACAGCCTGTAAGACGTAGCATGCTCCGTATGAAAGAGCTCGACTTCCTGCTGTAATAATGTTGCGAGTTTGTTGCGATCCAGGTTTCGGGTCATTGTTTCACTTTCATGGCTTTGCAGCTACATATATTGTCAAAATCCTTGAACAGATTTATAGTATTGGGCATGCGGGCATGAAAATTTCACCCCACGGGAGAACTGTTTATGACTAACACCATCATTGGCACCTTATTGGACTCGTACAGCACCTTCGGCCAATTCGAGACACAGGCCTATTACACGGTCTGCTTTGGGAGCTTGCCCTCCAGAATTCGAGTTGACCTGGCGGCTGAAAAATCGAAAGAAAGGATTGAACAGGTTCTACAGAGTATTGACTTGCTGAAATTTGGCTTCGGTATCGTTTATAAGAACTGGGTCACCGATGAATCCAAGAAACTGAAGGCGCCTGAAGACTTTGCTTATGAGTATCTGTTTAAAAGCGACTCAGAGCGCATGCTATTGCATCTGGCCAGTCACGGGAATTCGCTCGACATTGAAATCCTGTACGACGTTGCAAACCCCGCCTCGGAAACCTGGGCGCTGGAAACCAGCCGCGCTCTGCGCGCAAAATTCCGCGACCCCAAAACTCCCAAGTTCAAGGTGCTCATCAACCAGGATAACAGCTTCAACACCGAAGATGTGGAGACCGGCGATTTCAAGTCGATCAACATTCAGGAACTGTACAACGATGACTTTGTGGAGATCGACGCCATCATTCATGAGTCCATGCAAAAGACCGAATCAGGCATGATTCTGTTGCATGGAGAACCCGGCACGGGCAAAACGACCTACATCAAGCACCTGATCTCGCGGTATCAGGATAAGCAGTTCATCTTTGTCCAGAACGATTTTGTCAAAGACCTGCTCAAGCCCATGTTCATCTCGTTCCTGCTTCAGAACAAGAATGCCATTCTGATCATCGAAGATGCAGAAAAGGTCGTGGTCACGCGCGACAACTCGACAGACGACTCGGTGGTTTCGACGATCCTGCAGCTTTCCGATGGGCTGTTTAGCGACTTCCTCAATATCAAGATCATCTGTACCTTTAACACGAATATTGACCGTATCGACAAGGCCCTGCTCAGGAAAGGGCGGATGATCGCAAAATACAAGTTCGCGCCCCTTACACTGGAGAAGACCGCCGCGCTGGCCCAGAAACTGGGCTATGAGGATGTGACCGGCAGCCTGACCCTGGCCGACATCTTTGGCTACGAACATCGTGGGTTCAGTAACGCATCCAAGAAAGGGATTGGGTTCACGCACGGGTGAATCAAGTACACAGGAGTACAGTGAAACCGGTAGACACATGTCTACCGGTTTCCGTATTTACCCGATTACTTCCTTCAATGACTCGCCAAAAATGTTCAAACCTTCGTTGATCTGTTCGGAGGTCACGTTAAGCGGGGGAATCCATCGCAGCGTATTGTCATACGTACCGCACGAGAGCAACAGCACGCCCCTTTTTTCCGCAGCATGGATGACATCCTTAACCAATTGTTTGGCTTTATGGGCGCGTCCATCCACAATAAACTCTGTTCCGATCATCAATCCTTTGCCACGCACATCCCCGATCTGCGAATACTCCTCCTGGAATTTGCGTAGGCCGGTCATCAATTGAATGCCACGCTCCGTGGCGTTTTCGAGCATATTTTCTTCGCGAATCGCACGAATGGTCGCAACGCCGGCCGCGCATGCCACTGCGTTCCCGCCGTACGTTCCGCCTATGGAACCCAGGTCTAATTTCAACATGATATCCGTACTGGTAAATACGCCGGAAAGTGGCAGGCCAGAAGCGATCCCTTTCGCCGCCGTGATAATGTCTGGTTCCACATTGAAATGTTCGAAACCAAACCAGGTCCCGGTGCGTCCAAACCCCGATTGGACTTCATCAAAGATGAGCATGATCTTGTATTTGTCACAGATCTCGCGCAAGCCTTTGATGAAGGCCTTGGGTGGGACAACGTAGCCTCCTTCGCCCAATACGGATTCGATCAAAATGGCCGCCGTCTCCTTTGGGGCGGTTTGGGAGGCCAGCATGTATTCCAATTGCTCCAGCGAATATTCAGCGGCCTGTTGCTCGGTCATGCCTAACCGGAAGGCATACGGAAATGGCACGACAAACACGCCAGATGGCAACGGTCCAAAACCGCTTCGATACACCGTCTTGGATGTGGTGAGCGCCATGGTGCCGGCGGAGCGACCGTGAAAAGAACCACTAAACACGATCACATTCTGTCTGCCTGTCGCGACCCTTGCAATCTTGACGGCATTCTCTATGGCCTCTGCACCAGAATTTGCGAAGTAAAAGGAATCCAGCGCGGGTGGGACGATTTTGCGCAATTCCTCGATCAACTGCAACATGGGCTTATGAATGACAATATTGGCCTGGGCATGCAGGAAGAGACCAGCCTGCTCCCGGATGGCTTCCACCACCTTTGGGTGGCAATGGCCAGTATTCGCCACGCCGATACCACAGGTGAAATCCAACAACTTGCGTCCGTCATCGGTGTAGATATACGACCCTTCGGCACGGTCCGCGACGAAATTGAAGATACGACTCCAGGCGGGAGACATGTGAGGGAAGTTTTCAGTGTAAAGTTGACTGGTCATGCTTATCCTATTCAGAAATAACCGGGTGGTCTCGACTACCGAACAATTGCGTATTACGCTTGCGCAATCATCACGTGCTTGGTGATCTGATAATCCCCAATGGCCTCGGCAGACAAATCCTTACCAAAGCCGGATTGCTTAAATCCGCCGTGAGGCGTTTCGGAGGTCAGGGGGAGATGATCATTGATCCAGACCGTACCAAATTCCAACTGAGAAGAGAGGCGCATTGCGCGTCCAATGTCTTTTGTGAAGACCGAAGCGGCAAGTCCATACAGGACATCATTACCTTTGGTCAGCGCGTCAGCTTCGTCACTAAATTCCTGAACGGTAACAACGGGTCCAAAGACTTCGTTTTGAACGATCTCCCAATCCTGCTGAACATTCGCCAGGACCGTCGGCTCATAGTAATACCCGTTCTCAAAGCCTTGGGGTACACCACCGCCGGTCAGCACTTGCGCGCCCTGTGAGCGGGCCCGATCCACAAAGCCCGAGACGCGTTCACGCTGTACCTTTGAAATCAGCGGACCCATTTGCACGCCATCGTCAAACGGCAGACCCACCTTGATGTTTTTCATCGCTTCGACAACCGCTTCCTGCATCTCTTTCGCTTTGCCCTTTTCAACATAGAGTCGGGTGGCAGCGGTACAATCCTGACCGGTGTTCAGCGTCGCGGCCAGGGAGGCTTTGGTCGCGACGAGTTCAGGGTCAGAGTCATCGAACACAATGAAGGGGGCCTTGCCGCCCAGCTCAAGATGGACGCGCTTGAGGGTATCGGCAGCCGTCTTCATGATTTTCTTCCCCGTGCCCGTTGAGCCAGTGAGACTGACCATGCGAACATCCGGATGTTCCACAAGTGCCTGGCCCGAATCATTACTCCCCGAAATGATATTCACTACTCCATCGGGAATGCCCGCCTCTTTAATAATTTCGGCTAACATCAAAGTTGTAAGAGGCGTGCCCGGTGCCGGCTTCAGGACAATCGTGCACCCCGCCGCGAGCGCAGGACCAATCTTCCAGGCTGCCATCATTAACGGATAATTCCACGGTGCGATCTGACCCACGACCCCCACAGGCTCACGTCGATAAATGGATGTATAACCAGGCATGAACTCGCCCGCATGAGAGCCGTGCGTATCCCGGACCGCGCCTGCAAAGAAGCGGAGGTTATCCACTGCAAAAGGAATATCCCCACCCAGGCTAACGTATTGATAAGGCTTACCGGTATTCTCAGATTCAACTTTGGCAAGCGCTTCCGCGTTCGCTTCGATCAAATCTGCCAATTTCCAAATGATTTTCGAACGTTCACCCGGAGATTTCTTCGACCAGCGACCGTCATAGAAAGCGCGCTTGGCGGCCTGGACTGCCCTATCCACATCGTCACGGCTGGCATCGATGACCTCCGCAATTTCCTTGCCCGTCGTAGGGTCTTCAATCGACATAACACTTCCGCCCTGGGTATCTTCCCAATTACCATCAATCCAAAGCTTGTAGTTCATTACGATTCTCCTCTTTTGGCTCTATTGCTGGATAACAGAAAAATCCGAAGCGGACTATAATTACTTATCCTTGGGAGTGATGCAATCTTTTCAATAAGTATAATTCATTCGCCTTATTCAGCATATTAGGAGTCACCTATGCAAACCGACACATTATCCTTTATTAATCCAGCTACCGGCGTCAAATTTGGTGAAGTTAAAATGACGACACCTGATGCCGTAAAAAGTTCTGTTGACGAAATGCGACGGGCATTCCCGGTTTGGAGGGGAAAATCGGTGCGCGAGCGTGTTCGTATCCTTCGCAAGTTCCAGCAGTTGTTGATCGATGAACGAGACGAGATTTCCCGCATCGTAAATCAGGACGGGGGGAAAAGCCGCCAGGATAGCCTGATTGAGCTATTTGTCACTGTAGATATGCTCGCACAGTACCGCTGGAATGCTCCAAAGTGGTTGAAAAGGAAACGCGTCTCCTCCGGCTTATATCTTTTCAAGAAATGCTACGTTGAATATCGTCCGCATGGTGTGGTGGCCATCCTCTCGCCATGGAACTATCCGCTGTTGATCTCCCTATCACCGATCCTGGCAGCCTTGATCGCAGGCAACACCGTGGTGTTGAAACCATCGGAGGTGACACCTGCTACAGGAGTATTAGTGGAGCAATTATTCCAACGAATTCCTGAGCTGGCTCCTTTTGTGCGCGTCATCCACGGGGATGGCAAGGTCGGTGCAGCACTGATTCAAGCCAGGCCAGACTTCGTTTTTATGACTGGCTCCACCGGAACCGGTAAAAAGGTTATGCAGGCAGCTGCCGAAAACCTGACTCCCGTCTCACTGGAACTGGGCGGCAAAGACGCCATGCTCGTGCTCGAAGATGCGGACCTGAACGCCGCGGCCCGGTGGGGTACGTGGGGTGCCTATTACAACACAGGTCAGGCCTGTATGTCCGTAGAGCGTGTCTATGTGGTCGAGTCAAAGTACGATGAGTTCGTACGTCTCGCCCTCCGATACACCAAAGAACTAAAATCCGGGTATTCGCCGGAGGCAGACAGCTCATTTTTCATGGGACCCGTGACCGACCCCCGCCAGGTACACATCATCGATGAACATCTAAAGGACGCCGTGGAGAAAGGCGCGCGCGTGCTCACCGGAGGCAAGGAGCAAGGCGCATTCTATAAGCCAATGGTCGTTGTAGATGTGAACCACTCAATGAAGTTAATGCGGGAAGAAACCTTTGGTCCAATTATGCCAATTATGAAGGTGCAAAATGAAGAAGAGGCCATCCGCCTGGCCAACGATAGCGAATTCGGGTTGGCTGCTTCGATCTGGAGCGACAACATCGAGCGGGCAAAGCAAGTCGCAAATAAGGTAGAAGCAGCCTCCATCATCATCAATGACAGCATCGCGCAATTTGCCGTACCCATGCTTCCCTTTGGGGGGATCAAGAACTCAGGTTTCGGACGGACGCATGGCAGGGATGGCCTCCTGGAATTCACACGCCCATACAGTTATGCCATTGGCAGCGCGCCCATCCAGTGGGATATCGCCACAGCATTGCGGGAACTTGGAAAGTACGATCTGGCAACCGCCATTATGGGAGTCGTCTACGGAACCACGCTCAAACAAAAATGGGAAACGTTCTCGCAGTTGTTCCGCAAAAAACCCAAAGTGAAGTCAGAAGGCAAACCTCGTCAATCGGAGCCTGTTAAGACGTCCGAATAGCAACCAACTGGATATTGGTCATATCCTCCATCGCGAACTTGACGCCCTCGCGGCCGAGTCCGCTTTGTCTGTTTCCACCATACGGCATGTGATCCGCGCGGAAGTTGGGCGTGTCATTGACAATCACGCCGCCGAAATTCAAGCGCTTCACTGCTTTCAAAACACGGTTTATGTCATTCGTGAACACGCCAACCTGCAAGCCAAATTTTGTATCATTGGCTTGTTGCAACGCCGACTCAAAGTCATCGCTTGAGATCACAGAGGCAACCGGGGCGAACACTTCCTCTGCCACAACTTTCATATCATCCTGAACACCGGTCAGCACCGTTGGATAATAGACGGTGCCGTCGCGTTTGCCGCCCGTAAGCACTTTCGCGCCGGCTTCCTGCGCCTCCTGGACCCAACCTTCGATTCGATTCACTTCCTTGACATCGATCATCGGCCCAACATCCACGCGCTCATCGAGCGGATCGCCCACCACCATGGCTTCCGTTGCTTTGACAAACTTTTCTGCGAACGGCTCGTAGACCTGCTTCTGGCTGTAAATGCGTTGGACAGAAATACATACCTGACCTGAGTTATAGAACGCGCCCACTGCACAGCGCTTGGCGACAAAATCCAAATCGGCATCGGGAGCAACAACGACCGGCGATGTATTTCCTAACTCAAGCGTCACCTTCTTAATACCAGCGATAGACAAGATCCGTTTTCCAACGGCAGGGCTACCTGTAAAAGTAATCTTATCCACGCGCTCATCGGTCACGAGCCATTCTCCCACCGTCGCGCCTTCGCCATTGACCAGGTTAATCGCGCCCGCCGGCAAGCCTGCATCCATCAGCGCCTGGCACAATTTGACCGCTGCGAGCGGAGTCGTAGTGGCTGGCTTGAGCACCAGGGTATTCCCTGCAGCGAGAGCGGGAGCCACTTTATGGGCAACCAGGTTGAGGGGAAAATTGAACGGGCTGATCGCCGCGATCACACCGACGGGGCGGCGAGTCCAAAATCCGAAGTAGCCCTCCCCGGCTGGTACCGCATCCAATGGGATGGTTTCGCCATGTAAACGTTTGGCCTCTTCGGATGCAATTGTGAATGTACTAATGGCACGGTCTACTTCCGCACGGGCAAATTTGAGAGCCTTACCCGCTTCGGCTGCAATCGTTTTTGCAAAATCGTCTGAACGCTCGCGCAGTAGTGCTGCGGTCTTTAAAAGGATCTCCGCGCGCTTGTGTGCCGGCATATCCGCCATCACATCTTCGGCGCGCTCCGCCGCGTCAATGGCAGCCTCCACAGTCTCTCTACTGGCAATCGGCAAAGCACCAATGACTTGGCCGTCATATTTATTTTTCACGTCCATTAGGGTACCGGAGTTGACCCATTGACCATCAATCAAAAGCTTGTATTCCACAAAACCTCCAACAAAATATGCGTTTACATAGCCCAGGCAATATCGAGCTTCTCCAGGGTCTGGACTGTCGGGATGCCGTCTGGAGTCCAGCCTGCCAGGCGATAATATTCGTCGAGCGCGTGATCCAATTCCTGTTGTGTCAAAGCAATACTTGCCGTTGGACCCGTACCTTTCAGTTCCTTGAAGAATTTCTTTGGCAGCTTGTCGTCCTTGCGGCTTAAGCCTTCGCGTGCATTGAACGCGCGGAGGAGATTCAGCCGTCGTTCGCCCACTTCCAGCAATTCATTTACAGTGATATCCCAACCTGTGACGGCGTTGATCATCTTAGCCGTATCTTCGGCATCGTATAACGTCCATGTGGGTCCATACACAAACTGACAAAGCGAGGCTGAATCCAACATCGAGTAAAACAGCTGCGTCTGATACGCGAAGCGAACTTTTTCATCCGTCAGAGAATAGGCAGGTTGAGGCGAGCCGAGCCCGATTTGCTTGAGACGATTCAAGTTGAAGTCGCCGACGCCTTCTTCATAGTATGGGTCATGCTCAGAAGATTGATGGTCCGCGCCAAACGGGTTGACCGCATAAATGAGGCCCAAACTCCGCTTCGCTTGCGGCATATGAGCAGGCGCTTCCGATCCTTTGACTGTGATGAGGCATTCGTCTGCACCATTACCCCATTTCCTGGCGGCCTGCTCGGAGCCCATCCCCAGGGTCTTCCCAAGTTCACCTTCACCTTTCACGATCATCTCAAGCGTTTTGAGCATCGCCTCCGCATCTCCGAACTTGAGTTCCATCCCACCGGTTTGCTCCTTGGTGATTATGCCTTTTTCATAACACTCCATGGCAAAGGCGATGGTTGCGCCAGCGGCGATCGTATCTATCGCGTACTCGTTACAAATTTGATTCGCCATCGAAACTGCGCCGAGATCATCGATACCGCAGTACGATCCAAATGTTCCGAGCGTTTCGTATTCGGGGCCGCCATATTTCGGGTCAACTTTATAGGCGCCGTCTTTGATTTCCACTACACGCTTGCATCGGACCACACAGGCATAACAGGTATCGCGCTCTTTCAATATCGTCTCGGTCATGCGTTCGCCGCTGATCGGTTCGCAGCCTTCAAATTGTCCTTCATTATAGTTTCGAGTCGGCAAACAACCAATTGTGTTATTGAACAAGACAACCACGGCCGTGCCATGCTTGGCAAGCCCATCCATATCGCCGTTTTCAGGAATGGCTTTCGGCCCGACACGATTAAGTGCTGTCAGTGACTTCGGGTCGGCCACCTCGACTTTCTTTTTCCCACGCGCCACAACCGCTTTGAGATTCTTGGAGGCCATCACCACGCCCATGCCGGTCCGCCCATTATGACGATTCGACATGGAAACCAGGGAGGAAAAAAGCACACCGTTTTCAGCAGCGATGCCGTGCTGCAAAATTTCGGCCTTGGGGTCGAATTCCTGGTGCAAAATATCGTCTACTTCGCCCGTAATTTTTCCCATCAAATGATCAGCGGCGCGCAATTCTGCCTGGCCGTCCAGGATAGCGAGATATACAGGTTTTGGTGATTTGCCCTTGATCACAATCCCATCAAACCCGGCAAACTTAAGCTCAGCCGGGAAAAACCCGCCACTCTGTGAGTCGCCGATCCCACCGCTCAGCGGCGATTTCGCGTTCGCATTCAAACGGCTTTGACCAGAAATCGGAGCACCTGTGGTCACGCCGGTGAACAAAGTCAAAATGTTTTCAGGGCCAAGGGGGTCGGCGCCTTTAGGCATATCGCGTAGGATATAGTGCATACCCATCGCACTCCCACCCAAATACTTCCGATAGAAAGTCTCGGTCGGCTCTTCCACCGTCAGCGCGCCTTCGGTCAAATCCACGTGCAAGATCTTGCCAGTATATCCGTTTGGCATGGAGACCTCCTCTGAAAGTCAGTTTTTAGGATTATACAAGTACGGTTTAACATTGACAACACATTTATTCCGAAAGGGACACGGGGGAGAAATTATGAGCAGCATTGTCGCCCGACAATTGAATCTGTTACGAGGACGGAATCGAGTTCCAAGCGATGTATCGGAATAGACTTACTCATTCCTTAAAGCCTTCTCCTCTGGCTTGGGTTTCGAACCGATCTCAACCAATTGCACTTGCACCTGATACCGCTTCTCGCCAATTTGGATTTTGCCCATGCCGAAAAACCCTCTGGAACCGGTCTTGAAGGCTTTTTCTTCGGCCGTCAGCGTGCCAACCACTTTGTCGTTTTCCTTGATCTCAACCGAAAGCATGATATCTCTCCTTTGATGTCCGGACAATGTCACATTTGCAACGCTTGCATGATTTGCCATGAATTGCCACGAAATGCCAAAGCATTTCAGAATTCAAAAATCGGGAGTACAGGTGAGCAGCCCCGAGCAAAGCGCGCGAGACAAAGTGACCGTCTCCTCCTACAACAGGCTACATTTCCTTCATCGCATACGGAAATCCGTACTCCGCCATCTTATCCATGAAAGGGACAGGCTCGAACGCTTCGGGGCCCAATACGCCGACACCTTTCCAAACACCGTGCTCCAGTAAATCCATTGCGATGACGGCAGTAAACGCCGTCTGTGCCACCACTGCCTGACAACCCCACTTCCTCATGCATTCCTGGTTATCCGCCACCTGGTATATATACACTTCTTTTTCCTTTCCATCTTTTGTACCTTTGACCCACGTCCCAGCACACGTTTTGCCGTGCATCTTGTCACCGAGATGCGCAGGGTCAGGCAGGCTGGCGGCCACCACATCACGTGGAGAAACATCTACGCCCTTGACCTTGATCTTCTCCTTTTTATCCAGCCCCAGCATGTGGAGAGTCCGCAATACTTTGATAAACTCTTCTCCCAGACCGTATTTGAATGTGACCCGCTTGGCTTTTACCCAACGCGGAACCAGCAGCACCTCTTCATGCTCCACATTGACTACCTCCATCGGGCCAATGCCATCCGGGAATTCGAACGTTTCGTGTTCCGAGAATGGTTCTGTTGTAAACCAGCCTTTGCCTTCCTCATAAATGACAGGCGGATTTAAACACTCCTCGATGGTCGTCCAGATCGAAAAGTTTGGGGCAAACTCATATCCATCAATCGTGATATTGGAACCATCCCGAATTCCAACCTCTTCGATTTCATCGAACAGAAAGTCCTGAGCGTAGCGGGCGAAAACATCTGCCATTCCGGGTTCTACACCGAATCCCAGCAGTGCCAGCAGGCCTTTTTGCTCCCACTCTTCAGATTTCTCAAATTGATAATCACCAAGCTTCACCCCGGTCTTATGGAAGGGATCGTCGGGATTCGGCTCGGAAAGAGTCATGGCCATGTCCATGTATTTGACACCCACATTGAATGCAGCATCGAAGATCTGTTTATTGAAAATCGGGTCAACGGCATTCATAATGATGTCAATATCATATTTTCGTGCAAGCGCCTCGATATCAGCCTGGCTGGAGGCGTCAATAAATTCAAACGGAAAACGGGCCGCGCTAGCGCCCCCCAGTTTCTTTTGCACCTCTTCGGCGCGCTTCAGGTTGTAATCTGCCAGCACCATCAATTCTATCCAGGTCTGCCGGTTTGCAATTGCGGCGATGGCTTCCCCCACTCCCCCTGTCCCCACCAATAAAACACGCATAAACTCCTTTCAATTGGCTCCGCTTCCCATCCATGTGTCGGGGCGGACAAGTTTGTTCAAACAGCATCAGTTACCGGCTAAATATGAATCGAAGAAGGTGACAGTCATCCCAATGATGACTGTCACCTTAGCAACACTAGCCACCCGCAGCGGCTTTGAATTCAGTCCAGATACGGTCGTAGAGGCCAAGGGCGTCGCCCACGTCTTCAATCCATTGCAAAGATTTTGCTACCTCTGCAGGTGGGTAAATCGCCTCGTTGGCGAGCATGTCAGGGTCAAGCACGTCCTTGGCAGCTTTATTCGGCGTGGCGTATCCAACCCACTCCGCGTTTTGCGCAGCGATATCCGGGAAGTTTAGATAGTTCATGAAGACCATCGCGGTGTAAGCATTGGGCGCACCCGTGGGAACCATCATGTTATCCTGCCAGATGGTGCAGCCTTCGCTTGGAATGACGTATTCGATCTCGTCACGTCCACCGGTATCGGCCGAGCCAGCCAGAATGGCATCACCAGTCCAGATGTGTCCTAATACCGTTTCGCCAGAGATGATCAGGTCATCGTTGGTCTGGCTGTCATAGGCCTTAACACAATTGGATTGTTCGATGAGAAGGTTCTTGGCTTCTTCAAGATGCGCAGGGTCGGTATCGTTGATGGAGTAGCCAAGATACATAAGCGCCGCACCGATGGTTTCGCGTTCATCATCCAGCATGCTGATCTTGCCACAGTAGGGCGAGCTTGGGTCGAACATCATGCTCCATGAATTTTTCACATCCGTCACAACACTCGTATCCACTGCAAAGCCCGAAGTACCCCAGAAATACGGCACTGTGTACTTCTGGTCAGGGTCGAAATACTGGTTGACGTTGAGCGGCTCCATATTCTTGATGTTGGTGATGACATTCCAGTCGAGTTCCTGGACCATGCCTTCATCAATCAGGATCTGCACCATATAGTCAGAGGGGACGATGATGTCGTAGTCGGCGCCGCCGGCCTGGAGCGTGGCGAGCATTGTTTCATTCGAGTCAAAGTTTGTTTCCGTCACTTTTACACCGCACTCGGTCTCAAATTGAGTCTTGAGCTCCGGGTCAATATATTCAACCCAGGTGTAGAGGAAAATCTCATCGGCGAGTTGGGATTTATCTCCACAGCGGTCAGCTGTTTGGACTCCGCCCGGTTCGGTAGCTGGTGCAGTCGCTGCGGGCGCCTCGGTGGCACCGCCGCAGGCTGACATCACCAGCGTGGTCAGGACTAGCATATAAATCAACATCTTCTTCATTTTCTCTAGCTCCTTTTGTAGGTCTTGTTTTTTCGTCCATTCGGCATGGGACGTTCACATTGTAACTATGCTACCTATGTATATGATTAATAGCATCACCTCCTTCACGATCAATATAGCAATAGAAATACCGATAGATAGGCAGCAACAATGACAATTACGACAGCGGCCCACGCCAGCATTTTCCCTGAGCGATTTGCCTCATGTAGTTCTTCACGAAAGCCTGGGAAGGCACGCCAGGCCCCGTATAAGCCAGCCAGGAGTAGCAGCGCGATCACAAGGGCAGTAACCGAAAACGCGCCGGGAGCAAATAGTGTAAACAGGGCAAACAAGCCATAAAGACCAAGACCCAACCCTGCACCAAAAGACATAGCGCGCGTATAGACCGCGCCTCCGCTTTGAGCGGTCAAAGACAATCCTACCAGACCAATAGAGCCAACCAGCAGAGCTGTGGAAAGGGCATTGATCTCTGGAGTCACACCGCGGCGCACCAACGAGTAAATATACAAGGGCATGGTCTGCTCCCGAATACCCTTCGTAAAGGCTGTAATCAAATAATCATCGAGCGAAAGGGTGAAGGCCATCAACGCACCACCAATAATGCCAGGCATGAGCAAAGGCAGAGTCACACGCTGGAAAGTCTGCCATTCATCCGCGCCCAGGTCAGCGGCGGCTTCTTCAAGCGTCTTATCGAAGTCGGCAAGGCGGGCACGCACAATCACGTACACAAAGGGAATATCGAATGCAATATGAGACAGCGTGATCGTTGGTAGCCCTGTGCTGGCACGAATTCCGAATGCATTTTGCAGGAAAGGAAACAGTGCCTGATTGAAGAAAAGTAACAGGGCGATACCCATGACAATTTCCGGAATCACGATAGGAAGATACAGGTTCGCGTCGAAGGTTGTGCGGAGCTTGAAACGATAGCGATCCATGGCAAGGGCGGTCAGGGTTCCAACCACCGTAGAAACGATGGTTGTGATGAGCCCAACCAATAGACTATTACGCGCCGCATCGAGCAATTCGTCGTTCGCCGCCAGCCTTGTATACCATTCTGTGGAAAACCCCGTGAACACCGCAATCGAACGCGTATTATTGAAGGAAAAGATGATTAGAATAATTACCGGCAGATAGAGAAAGCCAAACAACAGGGCGGCATTTGTCCCTAACAGCCAGTTCCCGACTCGGGTGCCAAGGCGAACTCTTTGGCGCGGGTAGGCAGGAAATCGCGCGCTCACATCGCCCTCCGCGTCTCTTCTGTGCTGGAGCGGAAGTAATAGATCACACCGATCAATACCAGCAGCATCAGGATCAAAGACATGGCTGAACCGAAGGGCCAGTTGCGCGCCACTCCAAATTGACGATTGATCAGCGTACCGATCATTTCCACTTTGCCACCGCCCATAATATCTGGTGTGATGAAGGCTCCCACCACCGGAACAAACACCAGCACGAGGGCCGCTACAACGCCGGGCAGGGTCATCGGCAACATTACGCGCAGGAAGGCCTTGCGCGGCGGGGCGCCTAAATCCGCTGCCGCCTCCATGAGCGTGTGATCGAATTTTTCTATGGAAGCATACATGGGCAGGATCGCAAAGGGAATGTAACCATAGATCAGGCCCACCACCACCGCAAATTCATTGAACAGCAGGTCAAGCGGCTGATTAATAAGATGCAGATTCATCAAAAATGAATTCAACAAGCCTTCGGTCGCAAGCACCTGCTTGAGGGCATAGGTTCGGACCAGGAAGTTCGTCCAAAACGGGATGATCACCATGACCATCAATGCATCACGCCAGATCGGCTTTTGTTTCGAGATGAAAAAGGCCAGGGGATATCCCAGCAGGATGCACCAAATCGTGACGATCAAACCGATCCGCACGGAGCTTCCAAAAATGCCCATGTAAAGAAGCGGGTTACACTGCGGACCTGAAAATTCCGAAGAACAGGCGTTGAAGAACTGGGTGTAATTCTCCAACGTGTAGCTCGGCGGGAGCTTAATACCACCGGCCCGACCGCGCTCGACAAAGCTGATAAACAATACGATCAAAATCGGCAGGTTGAAGAACAACAGCATCCACAACGCACCGGGGCCAATCAGACCCAGGAGTTGTGCAGCCTTTTTCCCACGGAAGTAGTTGAACATCCGATTTGTCCCCTATTCCGTAAGAATCCGTGGTGAGGCGCTGGTAAACGAGACCATGACGTCATCACCCGTTCTGGCAATCTCTTTGTGAGCCTGTGTGACATTCTGCTCGCGCACCCGCAGCTTATGGCTGCCGCCAAAGCGGACGCCATAGTGTGTATCGGTGCCGATATAGATAACTTCCTCCACCCGTCCTTTTAGATTATTACCGCCTTTAATCTCATTGTTGAGGCTGAGTTTTTCAGGGCGCACTGCCACGGACACCGGCTGACCATTCGTAAATGTACGACCCGATTCTACATGAACGGTTCCCGAGCCTGGTAAGTCAACCTCGACCAGGGTGCCGGTCTGTCCCCGCACCACGCCATCCAGGAAATTCGTTTCGCCGATAAAGTCAGCCACAAACTTATCAGCCGGGCGTTCATAGATCTCCTCCGGCAATCCAATTTGAAGGGCGACACCTTTGTTCATGACCGCAATGCGATCGCTCATCGTGAGGGCTTCCTCCTGATCGTGAGTAACATAGATAAAGGTGATGCCCACTTCACGTTGCAGAGTCTTCAGCTCCAACTGCATTTCCTTACGCAGTTTCAGGTCAAGCGCGCCCAGCGGCTCATCCAGCAGAAGGACTTCGGGTTTATTGATCAGGGCGCGGGCGAGAGCGATTCTTTGCTGCTGTCCACCCGAAAGCTGCTTGGGTTTGCGCATTTCCATACCGGGCAGCCGGACCATTTCCAACGCTTCCGAAACCCTTTTGGACCGTTCTGCCCGCGGAACACCTTTCATTTCCAATCCAAAACCTATATTCTCTTCCACCGTCATATGGGGAAACAGAGCATATTGCTGAAATACTGTATTGACCGGGCGTTGAAATGCTGGAACCTGACTCATCTCTTTACCGCGAATGAGGATCTTCCCGTCTGTGGGCAATTCAAAGCCGGCGATCATTCTCAGGGAAGTTGTCTTTCCGCAGCCCGATGGACCGAGCAGGGAAAAGAATTCCCCATCTTTGATTTGCATGGAAACACGATTAACTGCTGCCAGGATTCCACCTTCAGGCGTGACAAACTGCTTTAACACCTCTTGCATTTCGACGGCATATTCGCTTGGCATCTATGTTCTCCTCAGGTTCGACTATGGATATTTTACTGGTATTTTCAAGTCGTACCGCGAAATTCATGTCGCTCTCAGGCAGCATTTCAGTAAATTAACGCTTACGCGCTTACATTGTCCTCGCCACAGCGCCAAGGGCATCATTCAAACGATTCAAGCCTTCGTCGATTTCTTCCTGGGTGATGATCAATGGCGGTTCGATGCGAATCGTCTGGGCGCTGGTCAATGTTCCAGCGACGAGTACACCACGTTTAAACAGCTCCGCCGCAACTTTGTAACCCAGTTCAGGATTCTGGAAGTGCTGGCCAATCAACAATCCTTTCCCCGTTACCTGCTGATAAATCTGAGGAAATTCCTCGGCAAGCTCGTCCACTTTTTCCTTCAGATAGGCTCCTTTTGTTTCTGCGCCCTCCCAAAGTCGGTCACGAAGCGTGATGTTGATCGAGGCGATCGCGGCCGCGCAGGCCAGGGCGCCTCCGCCGGTCGTCGTCGTATGCATGAACGGATTCGGGTACATCATCGGCTTGAAGATTTCTTCCGTCGTCGTCACCGCGCTGACGGGCATGACCCCCCCTCCCAAGGACTTCGCGGTAGCCATGATGTCGGGCTCAATGTCCCAGTGGTTAACGCCCCATAGTTTCCCGGTTCGCCCAAGACCCGTTTGCACTTCATCCGCAATGAGCAAAGCGCCATACTTTTTCGTTGTCGCACGCACACGCGGCCAGAAGTCATCCGGTGGAACGATGCCACCCGCTTCGCCTTGAATCGGTTCAAACAAGACACCGGCCACGCCAATGCCAACCTTGTCGCAAATTTCGAGCTGCTTTTCGACTGCCTCGGCGTCACCAAATGGGACATGATAGATCTGCCCGCCGTACAACGTGCCCATCGGCTGGCGATAATCCGCCTTGCCCATCATCGAAAGCGACCCCATGGTCTTGCCATGAAAACCCTTGAGTGCGACGATAAATGCAGATTTGCCTGTATAAAGTTTCGCAATTTTGATGGAGGCCTCGATCGCCTCCGTGCCGCTGGCCGCAAACCATGAATATTTCAAATCACCTGGCGCGATTTCAGACATTAGCTTTGCCAGCACACCGCGCAACGGGTCGATCAGTTCCTGGCTCGGCATCGGGCTACGCTGCAATTGTGCCGTCACTGCTTCAACGACCTCAGGATGACGCCATCCCAAATCCATCATGCCGAAGCCGCCGAGCCAGTCAATGTATTCGCGCCCCATGATATCTGTAAACGTCGAGCCTTTGCCAGACCATTCGACAGAGGCCCAATCACCTGCCTCTGTTACAGATTTGCGATATTCCAACCAGCCGCGATTGAAGTGCTCGGCAAAATTATTTTTGGATTCTTCGATAATCCATTTCGCCTGATTCTCTTCAGGAAAGTTTTCCTGCTTGATGATGCCAAGCCATTGCGATGAATAAGATAATGCATTGTCGTAATTCATAATAATTTCCGCGCAGGGGCGAAGCGTGCCTCGCCCCTGCTAATTAAAACTTCCTCGTCCATTCCCTGGGCCAACGCTCGACCACAACTTTCTTCTGCGTGAAAAATTCGACCGCGTCCATGCCTTGCCCGTGCATATCGCCGAAAAACGAATCCTTCCAGCCGCTGAATGGGAAGAATGCCATCGGCGCGGCCACACCGATATTGATTCCAACATTGCCGACTTCGGCTTCATATCGGAACTTGCGCGCCGCCGAGCCGCTTGACGTGAATAGACTCGCCTGGTTGCCGTACTGTCCGCTGTTGATGAGTTCAATAGCCGCATCCACTGTGTCAACGTGCATTAGGCTCAACACGGGGCCAAAGATTTCTGTCCTGGCGATTTCGCTTCCACGCGGCACGTCCGCCAAAATAGTGGGACGTACGAAATGGCCGCTTTCATATCCCCGGATTAAAGTCCCGCGTCCGTCAACAGGCAGGCTGGCTCCTTCTTGGACGCCGAGTCCAATCAACGACTCGACTCTTGCCTTGGACGCGGCATTGATGACCGGTCCCATCTGGACGCCTGAATCCAGGCCATAGCCCACGACGCGCGTCGAAGCCGCGTCGCAGATCGCTTCGGTAAAGGCGTTTCGCGCCTCTCCAACAGTCACTGCGAAAGAGACCGCCAGGCATCGCTGTCCCGCGCATCCAAAGGCAGAATCCGCGATGATTTTGGTCGCCATGTCCAGGTCTGCATCGGGCAACACAATGACTGGATTCTTCGCTCCCCCTTGTGCCTGGACGCGTTTACCATGTGCTGCGGCGGTGGCGTAAATATATTTGGCCACATTCGTCGAACCGACGAATGTGATCGCTCGAATCGACGGGTGTTCGAGAATACCATCTACTACATCTTTCGCGCCATTGACCAGATTGACCACACCCTTGGGAAAACCAACCTGCTCGATGAGCTTCATCACAAATTGCATCGTGGTCGGAACTTTTTCGGACGGTTTGATGATGTAGGTGTTGCCAGCTGCCAGCGCATATGGCAGATACCAGAAAGGAATCATGCCGGGGAAATTGAATGGTGCAATCGTCGCACACACACCCACGGGTTGGCGAATCATCAACTCGTCTATACCGGGTGCGATATCTTCGACGAGTTCCCCTTTCATCATCATCGGCATACCACACGCGACCTCGATGTTTTCGAAGGCACGCACCATCTCGGCTTTGCCTTCCTCAAAAGTTTTGCCTGCTTCGTTGGTGATGAGTTTGGCGATCTCATCGTGATTGGCGCGCATCAGGTCACGCAATTTGAACAGATACTGTACCCGGTCATTAACCGGCGTTCGGCGCCAGCCATCGAACGCTTCCCGCGCGGCCTGGGCCGCGGCATCTACATCGGCCTTACCACCCAGCGGAGTCTTTGCTACGATACCGCCAGTTGCAGGGTTGATGACATCCAGGTATTGATCGACGTTGGGTTTGACCCATTCGCCATATATATAATTCAAAATTTCCATATTTTCTCCAAATCAGATCCGGGGCCCAGTTACTTGACGCGCCCTTGCTGCCAGTTCTTCAACACGAGATAAACGATCGGCAGGCTGGGACCGATCCCTGAAAAGCGGATGGTACGGCCTCGATCCGTGAACATTAAGATATTGTAGCTTTTACCGTTACGCGTCTGAGTAACATTCAATCCAACTGATTTGACCTCTTCGGGTTTCAGCACGGTTTGACCCAGTAAATACCGGATGGTCAGCGAGGATCCGTCGAGTCTGAGAGATAACACAGACATAAGAATGGCCCCAATAAACGTGAGTCCTATCACCGCCAGAAAGATGATCGGCATCAGAGTCTCTGTTCCACTGGCATCAAAGTATAGATAAATGCCAACCCCAATAAATAACATTCCGATGACCAGGAACCACAGGCTGCTCAGCCAGTTGCGCGACATTACGGTGTATTCGGCAGGCTTGAACAGGTCCGGCCGTTTTGCGCCGATCATTTCGATCACCTCCGGGTAACCGGGCAGATGCGGGCTCGGAGCAACGCTGACGTCTCCATCCCTGTTATGCAATTTGATCTTGTTTCCGCTCCCGGACGCCGAATTGATCTCACCCCAGTTGAGAGAGCGTTCACCCAGCAGGCTGCGTGTCGAAATCCCATCGTTGGAAACGGTCGTGGAGCGCGTCAGCGAATAGACGGAAACCAGCATCACGACCCCGATAAACATCCAGGTGAGCAGTATGTACAGACTATCCGTGCTGCCCAGGATCATAAACGGCGCAATTCCAAGAAGAAGTAACATAATAATTAACAACACAACGCGAACGGTGGAATAGCGATACGTGCGGGGTTCGTTCAGCAAGGCAGTTTCCATCTACGTGGCTCCTTTATCTCCTTAAAACTCATTACACTGCAAGCGTGTCCATCAATTCAGCCAATCCTTCATCCAGCAAGTTCAGCCCTTCCTCCAATTGTTCTTCGGTAATTACCAAGGGCGGGACAACAAACAGAATATTCTTGAAGTGGAAGACATATACGCCATTGGCGATCATAAAATTTTTGAGCGGGGTCAAATCCATTGGCTCTTTGGTCACGCGGTTTTTTACCAACTCCAACGCCGAGAACATGCCAATATAGCGAACATCGCCTACGGAGCGATGTTTGGCTTTCAGGTCTTCGAGTCGTTTGCCAAGATAGTTGCCAACCTTTTTGGCGTTCTCGAATATCTTCTCTTCTTCATAGGCTTCAATCGTGGCCAGCGCCGCGGCACACGCCAGCGCGTGACCACTGTATGTGAGGCCCGCATACAAAACTTTGTCATCGAAAAACTTTGCAATCTTTTCACGCACGATCACTGCACCCAGGGGAACATAGCCGGAGGTAATTCCTTTGGCCGTCGTGATGATGTCAGGTACGGTCTTCCAATTATCCACGGCAAACCATTCACCTGTACGACCCCACCCGCTCATGACTTCATCGGAAATCAGAAGAATTCCATACCTGTCGCAAATCTCACGCATACGGGGCCAATATTCGTCGGGCGGGATAATAAGCCCATTCGTCCCAGTCACACCTTCAAGGAAAATCGCCGCAATTTGGTCAGGGCCCTCATGTTGAATCACTTCTTCTACATGGCTGATGCACTCGCGATGACAGGTCTCTCTGGTCCACCCAAACGGACAGCGATAGCAGTAGGGGTCAAGGAAGTGAACCACGCCCGAAATGGCAGGCTCAGCCGGCAAACGCCGGTAATCGCCGGTCAAGGTCATCGCGCCGTGGGTTGCGCCGTGATAGGAGCGATAGCGTGCCAAAATCTTATGTCGTCCGGTATAGAAGCGGGCAATCTTGATGGCGTTCTCGTTGGCTTCCGCGCCGCCTAGCGTAAAAAAGGTTTTCTTCAGGTCACCAGGGGTAATTTCTGCCAGCTTCTTCCCCAGCAGCCCGCGCGGTTCCGTCGCCATTCCCGGGGCAGCAAAAGTCAACTTTGCAGCCTGTTCTTGAATCGCCTTCACTACTTTGGGGTGTTGATGCCCCACGTTCGTATTTACCAATTGAGAAGCAAAATCAAGATAGCGTTTGCCATCTGCGTCCCAGAAATACGCGCCTTCGGCTTTGGTCACAGGGATTGGATTGACCTGTCCCTGATGAGACCAGGAGTAAAAGGTGTATTCCTTGTTGAGGTCAATGATCTCTTGGGAGGTTAGTTCGGTCATCTTGTCTCCGTGTCGTTCGCACGTTTGAAAGTTAGCAGGTTTGAACGTTCGAACTTTTCAACCTTCAAACCTGCTAACAGATCTATTTCTTTACTGCTTTCACGATCTCCGCATATACATTCAAGGTTTCATCGATATCCGCATCGCTGTGGGAATAACACATGAACCATGGCTCACGCGCATCGTGGTCGGGCATCACACCGCACGCAATGGCTTTCTCAACAAGATTCAGATACATATCATGGTCGCTCTTCGCCCAATCGCGTTGACAGGTCACAGAGTCCACGCCTAGAGAAAAGGAAAACATCGCAGGATAACCCGTCATCACAACGGGAATATCGTTCTCTTCGAAGATATCCTTCAGGCCATCCTTAAGGCGTTGTCCGCGCTGAGCAATGGTCTTGAGAATTGGCTTTGACTTCAAAAGACTCAAAGTGGCATATGCACCGGCCACACCAGGTTTATTATTCGTGTACGTCC
>Ga0075418_10001975_pt1 | contig 23302 bp, 25 predicted proteins | sample SoiMetdeltSBSDD2_FD_81776 | JGI IMG/M metagenome (GOLD analysis project Ga0075418, IMG submission 81776) | Bulk soil microbial communities from a Populus tree surrounding site in Tennessee, USA - Soil MetaG P. deltoides SBSDD2 | ecosystem: Environmental > Terrestrial > Soil > Tree plantation...
CAGCTACCCGGCCGAGCTGTCGGGCGGCCAGCAGCAGCGCGTGGCCATCGCTCGCTCGCTGGCCATGCGGCCCAAGGTGATGCTGTTCGACGAGGCGACCAGCGCGCTGGACCCCGAGATGATCCACGAGGTGCTCAACGTCATGCTCGACCTCGCCCGCGAGGGCATGACGATGGTCGTCGTCACCCACGAGATGGGCTTCGCCCGCGAGGTCGCCGGCCGCGTCGTCTTCATGGACGGCGGCGTGATCGTGGAGACCGCCGAGCCCAAGGCCTTCTTCTCGAACCCGCGCGAGGAGCGCACCCGGAGGTTCCTCGAGAAGATCCTCTGATCGCGGGGCGCCGCCGCCCCGGGCCTCACACCGCCGTGGTGTCCTCGATGACGCCGGGGCGCTGGCCCAGGCGCTGGCCGAGGCGGGACAGCGAGAAGCAGCAGACGAAGTAGACGGCGGCCAGGAACGTGAACACGGAGAACGAGGCGTTCTCGCGCCCGTTGACGATGGTGCCGGCCCGGAAGAACTCGATCACGCCGATGACGAACGCCAGCGAGGTGTTCTTGAACAGGGCGACCGACCGGTTGACCACCGCCGGCGCCATGTTCCGCAGCGCCTGGGGCAGCACGATCCAGCCCATCACGCTCAGGTAGCCGAGCCCCGTCGAGTAGCCCGCCGCCACCTGGCCGGCGGGCACCGAGCTGAGGCCGGCCCGCACGACCTCGGCGCCGTAGGCCCCCTGGTGGATGACGAGCGCCCACACGGCCGCCCAGAACGGGCTGAGGGCGTAGCCGATCAGCGGCTGGCTGAGGAAGTAGACCCACACGACGAACATCAGCCCCGGCGTGCCGCGGATGACCTCCACGACGGCGGCGGCCGGGTAGCGCAGCCACGGCCGGGGCGAGTGGCGCATCGCGCCGAAGACGATCGCGAAGGCCCAGCAGCCCACCCAGGCGACCGCGAAGATCGTCAGCGTGAGGCGGAAGCCGCCGGCGAAGAAGCCGAGGTTCTCGGGGATGACGTGCCACTTCCAGAACGATTCCACGGTCGGCGGCTCAGCCCGCCGTCCGGACCTTGAGCCCGAGCAGCCACTGGAGGAGATAGATCGCCCCCACGGTCAGCAGGGTCAGCAGCAGGAACAGCAGCGTGCCCGCCGTGTACGCCTCGAATCCCGCGAAGGTCTCCTCCTCGATCTTCTGCGAGTAGAACATCAGGTCGGTGATGGCGATCGTCATCGCCACCGCCGAGTTCTTGACGATGTTGAGGACCTCGCTGGCCATCGGCGGGATCACGATCACCAGCGCCTGCGGCAGCACCACGTGACGCCACATCTGGGCTCGCGACAGCCCGGTGGAGGTGGCCGCTTCCCACTGGCCGCGCGGGATCGAGCGGATGCCCGAGCGCACCACCTCGCCCATGTAGGCGCCGGTGTAGAGCGACAGCGCCAGGATGCAGGCGACGGTGCTGGGCACGAGGATGCGCAGGCCGAAGGGCTCGTTGAGCGCCGCGTTGACGATCTGCTGCAGGCCGAAGTACGCCCACCACATCTGCACCAGGAGCGGGATGTTGCGGAACACCTCGACGTAGCCGGTCGAGAGCGCCCGCACCCACCGCACGCCGGTGCTGCGGCCGATGCCGCAGCACAGGCCCAGCACCAGGCTGAAGGCGAGCGACCACGCGAAGATGTACAGCGTGGTGCCGACGCCGCGGAGCAGGAAGCCGCGGTACTGCCAGACGACCGGCCAGCGCCAGTTGTAGTCGTACTGCGCGCGCGGTCCGAAGAAGAAGTACCAGACGACGAACGCGGCGACCGGCCCCCACACGAGCAGGAAGGCGCGACGGTCGCCCGGCGTCTCGAACCACGGGCGGCGGCGGACGAGCGCCGCCGCCCCGACCCTCACTTCGGGTACCAGGGGATGTCGAACTCCGGCTTCTGGCCGAACCACTTGAAGTGAATCTCCTGGTAGCGGCCCGAGTCCCAGATCTCCATCAGCGCCTGGTTGATCGCGTTGCGCCACCGGGAGTCGTTCTGGCGCACGCCCATGCCGTAGGGCTCGATCGTGTAGAGCTTGCCGACGAGGACCAGGTCCGGGTTGTTCTTGACCCACCACTGGTTGAGCACGTCGTCGCTGACGACGGCGTCGACCTTCTTCTGCTTGAGCGCCAGCAGGGCCTCGGTCTGCTCCTGGAACTGCATCAGGATGGCCTTGGGCTGGACCTTGAGCAGGTTGGGGCCGGCGTTGCCGCCCTGGACCGAGGCCACCTGCTTGCCGGCCAGCTGGGAGACGTGCGTGATGCCCGTGTCCTTCCGGGTGACGGGGCGCTGGCCGGTGATCAGGTAGTGCATGGTGAAGTCGATGGCCTGCTCGCGCTCGCGCTTGTGGGTCATGGTGGCCACGATCAGGTCGACGTTGCCGTTGACGAGCAGCGGGATGCGCGTCTTGGACAGGGCCTGGACGAACGTGGCCTTCACGCCCAGCTCGCGGGCGATCTCGTTGGCCAGGTCGACCTCGAAGCCCTCGACCTGGCCGGTGTCCTTGTTGATGAAGCCCATCGGTGGGAAGTCGTACTTGGTGCCGACGATCATCTCGCCTTTCTGCTTCACCTTGTCCAGCAGCGAGTCGGCCGCCCGGGCATCGGAAGGGGAGGCGGCGACGGCGACGAGGACTGCCACCAGAGCGAGCGCCAGTGTGCGCATGGGTCCCTCCTCGGGCTGCGGTCGAGCGGACTATACTATGGCGCCCCACGGAAGGAGAGTGCCGCATGGCCCGGATCGCGACCTCGCCCAGGCTCGCCGACGCCTACACCGACGCGCTGCCCGCCTCCCGCGCGCTGTACGAGCGCGCGCGGCGGCTGTTCCCCGACGCGGTGACACACGACAACCGCCGCATGCAACCCTTCCCGCTCTACGTCGACCGCGCCGAGGGCGTCTTCAAGTGGGACGTCGACGGCCGGCGCTACATCGACTACTGGATGGGGCACGGCGCCCTGCTGCTCGGCCACAACCCGGCGCCGGTGCGGGACGCCGTGCGCGAGCAGGCCGGCCGCGGCACCCACTACGGCGCCTGCCACCCGAAGGAAGTCGAGTGGGGCGAGTGGGTCGCGCGCCTGGTGCCCAGCGCCGAGCGCGTGCGCTTCACCGCCTCCGGCACCGAGGCCACCCACATGGCGGTGCGCCTGGCCCGCGCCTTCACCGGTCGCCGCCACGTCGTGAAGTTCGCCGGACACTTCCACGGCTGGCACGAGGGCCTGGAGATCGGGGTGCGCGCGCCCTACGAGGCCGAGCCCGAGGCCGGTCAGCTGCCCGAGGTCGTCGCGCTGGTCACCGTGTTGCCGCCCAACGACATCGCGGCGGTGCGCCAGCGTCTGGCTGTCGGCGACGTGGCCGCCGTCATCCTCGAGCCGACCGGCGGCCACTTCGGGTCGGTGCCGGCACCGGCGTCGTTCGTCCACGCCCTGCGCGAGGAGACCCGTCGGGCCGGGGCGCTCCTGATCTTCGACGAGGTCGTGACGGGGTTCCGGGTCGCCCCCGGCGGCGCCCAGGCATTGCTGGGCGTGCGGCCGGACCTCACCACGCTGGCCAAGATCCTCGCCGGTGGCCTGCCCGGCGGCGCCGTCGTCGGCCGCGAGGACGTGCTGGCCTACCTGGCGACCCGGCCCGGCGCGCAGAAGATCGCCCACCACGGCACGTTCAACGCCAACCCGCTCACCGCCGCCGCCGGCGTCGCCATGCTCGCCGCCGTGGCCGACGGCCAGGCGATCGCCCTGGCCAACGCCCAGGCCGCCAGGCTCCGCCACGGGCTCAACGAGGTTCTCGCGCGGGAGGGCGTTGCCTGGAAGGTCTACGGCGAGCACAGCGACTGGAAGATCTTCTTCGGCGCCGGCGCCCCGCCGCGCGACGGCGCCGATCAGTCCGTCGCCGACGTCGACTGGCGGCGCCTGGATGCCAAGGACCCCGAGCGCAGCCGCGCGCTCCGGCAGGCGCTGATCCTGGAGGGCGTGGACTTCAACGGCGCCCGCGCGCTCGTGAGCACCTGCCACACCGACGCGGTGGTCGAGGAGACCGTCGCCGCGTTCGCGACCGCGGTTCGCGCGCTGCGAGAGGAGGGCCTGGCGTGAGCCCGTCGAAGCCCGTGCCCGAGATCTACCGCCGCCTGGGCGTGCGTCCCGTCATCCACGCCTGCGGCACCACGACGCGCTACGGCGGCTCGCGTCTGCGCCCCGAGGCGCTGGAGGCCATGCGCGAGGCGTCCACGACGCTCGTCAACCTCGACGAGCTGAACGAGGCAGCCGGTGCGGCGATCGCCCGCCTGCTGGGCGCCGAGGCGACCTTCGTGTCGGCCGGCGCCAGCTCGGGGCTCATTCTCCAGGCCGCGGCGTGCATCGCCGGCGCCGACCCCGCGAAGATCACGCGTCTGCCGGACACCCGGGGCATGCGCAACGAGATCGTCATCCAGCGCGCGCACCGCTTCGCCTACGACCAGGCCTACCGGGTCGCCGGCGGCGTGCTGGTCGAGATCGGCCTCGCCCGCCGCACCCAGCCCTTCGAGCTGGAGGAGGCGATCACCGAGCGCACGGCCGCCGTCGCCTACCTGGTCTCGCCCTTCACGAGCCCGCCCGGCACGCTCTCGCTCGAGCAGGTGGTCACCATCGCCCACGCGCGCGGCGTCCCCGTCATCGTGGACGCCGCCTCGATGCTTCCCCCGCGCGAGAACCTCACGAGGTTCCTGCGCCTGGGCGCCGACCTCGTCAGCTACAGCGGCGGCAAGGGCATCCGGGGTCCGCAGTCGACCGGCATCCTGGCCGGCCGTCGCGACCTCATCCGCGCCGTCGCGCTCAACGCCAGCCCCAACCAGGCGCTGGGCCGGGCCGCCAAGACCTCGAAGGAGGAGATCGCCGGCCTCGTGGTCGCGCTCGAGTGCTTCCTGGCCGAGGACGAGAAGGCCGAGATGAAGCGCTACCACGACGTCTGCACGACGATCGTCGAGGGGCTGGCCGACATCCCCGGCCTCCGCGTGGTCGTCGAGCAGGACGCCGTGAATCGTGTGCTACCCCACGCGGTAGTCTACTTCACGCCCGACTGGGTCGGGCCGAGCGGCCAGGCCGTGCAGGTCGCGCTGGCCCAGGGCGACCCGCACATCTACGTGCAGCAGGGCGCGCACCAGGGCGGCTACTTCGACGAGATCGCCGTCGATCCGTTCAACCTGCAGCCGGGGGACGAGACGATCGTGGCGGGGCGGCTGCGCGAGGAGCTGACGCGCCGGTAGCGACCAGCTCGTCGAGGTTGGCCCAGGCCATCGGACGGCGGCCGCATTCCAGATCTTCGATCAGGGCGATGAGCCGCTCGGTCAGCGGCATCGCGAGTCCGAACGTGCGCGCCTTGGCGACGGTCGCGCCGAGCAGGGCGCCGACCTCCGTCTTGCGCTTGCGCACGGCCAGGTCGCGCCAGATGCCGGTCTTCGTCTTGGTGGCCGCGCGATAGTGCGTGGCGATGCCGGCCATCGCGCGGCCCCGGGCGGCGGTGTCGCCCTTGGCGGCGGCGTGGTAGTCGGCGGGATCGTACTCGTCGAAGGGCTCCAGGCGGATGCCGGCCCGCTCGGCCACGGCCATGTTCTCCATCACCAGCGCGATCAGCATCTGCTGGATGGCGGACGAGCGCTCGACGACCTCCCAGACGTGGGCGTCCACGAGGGCGGTGGCGACGAGCAGGGCGCCGTAGACGTGCTTGGCCCAGATGTAGCCGAGCACGTTGTCGCTCACGCGCGCGGGCGCCACGACGTCGAGAAGCCCAGCCAGCCGCCGCACGCGCTCGGTCGTCCGGCCGTCGAGCTCGCCCAGCACCAGCGCGCCCTCGCCCCCGAACAGGATGCGTCCGGGCGCCTGCCAGTCGGCCGCCCAGTTGACCAGACAGCCGACCGTCCGTGCCGGCCCGACGGCGCCCGCGATCAGCTCCTCGTTGAGGCCATTCTGCAGGGACACGATCGCACCGGCGTCCGACAGGCGCGGGGCGAGCACCTCGAGCGCGGCCGGCGTGTCCTGCGACTTGACGGCGAGGAGCACCAGCTCCAGCTCGGAACCCAGCGCCTCGGGCGCGACGGCCCGGATGGGGATGGTGACCGCGCCCTCCCGCGTCTCGATGGTGAGACCGCGCGCGTTCATGGCGGCCACGTGGTCGGCGGCCTTGTCGACGAGGAGCACGTCGTGGCCGGCCTGGGCCAGGCGGGCGCCCGTGATGCCGCCGATGGCCCCGGCGCCGTAGACGGTGATGGTCATCGGGCAGCACTGTATCAGCATCCGGCGACGGTCGAGGGCCATCTGAACCGGTATGGCGATGCGCGTGGCCGAGCTGTGGCGCTATCCGGTGAAGTCGATGGCCGGCGAGCCCCTGCAGGCGGTGGAGATCTCGCCGGCCGGCATTCCGGGCGACCGTGTGGTGCAGGCGTACGACACTGCGGGGCGCGTCGTCACCTCGCGGACGCGGCCCCGCCTCCTGGGCCTCAAGGGCGCGCTGGGTCCGGACGGCGAGCCTCTGGTCGATGGCCTGCCGTGGAGAGCGCAGGCCGTCGCGGCCGCGGTGGAAGCCGCCGTCGGCCCCGGGGCGCGACTGGCTCGCGACGACGGTCCGCACCGCTTCGACGTGCTCCCGCTGCTGGTGGCCACCGACGGCGCCATCGACGCGCTGGCGCTGGATCGCCGGCGCTTCCGGCCCAACGTCCTCGTGGCCGGCGTGAACGGCCTGGCCGAGCGGGCCTGGCCCGGGCGCCGCGCGCGAATCGGCGAGGCCATCGTCGCCTTCGAGAAGCTGCGCGGCCGGTGCGTGATGACCACCTACGACCCCGACACGCTCGAGCAGGATCCGACGGTCCTGCGCCGGATCGTCCAGCAGATGGACGGCCACCTGGCGCTGGACTCGTACGTCGTGCAGGGCGGCCGCGTGGCCGTCGGCGATCCCGTCGAGCTGCTCTGACCTCGGAGGCCGCGTTCAGCCCGGCCGGGCCAGCGCCCGGCGCGCGCGGCGGGCGGCCGGCCAGTGGCGCACGATCGAGGGTGTCAGCGGCAGCATCCGGCGCGCGAGCGCGGCGGATCGCCGGAGCCTTTGCTCGTGGCGCGCGCTCCACGCGAACCCGTAACCCTCCCGGATCGTCGCGGGTAGCAGGCCGAGGGCCGGCAGGCGCACCAGCGAGAAGGCGGGTGCCGCCCAGCGGGGCGCCGGCGGATACACGACGTCCCGGGCGAGCCGGCGCGCCAGGTCGGTGACGACGATGTCGCCGCTGGCGAGCATGGCATGCACGTAGCGGCCGAGCTCCCCCGCGCTGCGCGGTAGGCGCCCGTGTGGAATTCCGAGAGGCGCCTCGATCGCGCTGGCCTCGGCGCAGTAGCGGTCCTTCTCGTCCGCCGTGAGCGGTCCGACGTACATCTCGTACACCCGCACGTTCATCTCGAGCAGGGTGGCGTGGACCCAGGCCAGCAGGGTGGGGTCGTGGGCCGAGTACGGTGTTCCCGCGGGGAAGACGCCGGCCGCCTCGACCAGGCGCCCGTTCACCCGGTCGTGGATGGCGTTGATCCGCGCCACGACCGCCCGGGCCCGCTCCTCGCCGCCGAAGCACAGCTGCAGCATGGCGTCGACGGTGTGCAGGAATCGCCGTGTGCGGCCCCGGCGCTGGGCGCGGAACGCGCTGTGGTCGGCGATGCCCTGGGCCACGAGCGGATGGGCGAGCTGCAGCAGGATCGCGGGCCCCCACGCAAGGAGCAGGACGATCTCCCGCTGGAGCCGGAAGCCGATCGATTCCAGAACTGACCCTTACCTGCGCGCCCGGGCCGCCTCCACCAGGGTCGCCAGGCGCTCGGGGGTCATCGGTAGCTCGTCGATCGTGACCCCGAGCGGGGCCAGCGCGTCCTCGACGGCGCTGGCCAGCGCGGCCGGCGCGATCATGCGCCCGCCCTCGCCGCCGCCCTTGACGCCGTACTCGGTGAACGGCGACGGCGTCTCCACGTGGCCGATCTCGAAGCGCGGGACCTCCTGGGCCGTCGGCAGCAGGTAGTCCATGAAGCTCGCCGTCAGCGGCTGGCCGTCGGCGTCGTAGAGACACTGCTCGTAGAGGGCCATGCCGATGCCCTGGGTGATGCCGCCCGTGATCTGACCGCGCAGGCTCTTCGGGTTGACCACGGTGCCGACGTCGTGCACGGCGACGTAGCGCAGGATGCGCACCTGGCCCGTCTCCGGGTTGACCTCGACCACGGGGACGTGGGCGCCGTGCCCCATCATGGGGTAGAAGGCGCCGAGGTCCTTGCGGTCGGCCGACGGCATCGTCAGGTACGGGTGGTCGTAGGTGTGGCGCGCCTCCAGCCCGCTCTCCATGCCGGCGGGGAGGTCGAGCTTGAACCAGTACGCCTTGAGCCCCAGGGCGTCGTAGCCGACCGCCTTGTCGGGGACGCCGCGGACGCTGGCGCCGCCGGCGCCGAACACGATGTCCTCGGGCGCGGCCTCGAGCAGGTGCGCGGCGATGCGCGACATCTTCTCCTTGAGCTTGCGGCAGGCGCCGACGACGGCGCCGGTGAGCATGACGGTCATGCGGCTGCCGCCGGGGCCGGCGCTCGGCAGGCCGTGCAGCGAGTCCTCGTAGGTGACGGTGACGGCGCCGGGGTCGATGCCGAACTCCTCGGCCACGCTCTGGGCCACGACGGTCTCGGGGCTGTTGCCCCAGAAGGGCGAGAACATGGTGGCGATGAACTCGCCGGTGGGGCCGAGCGACAGGCCGACGCTCTCCGGCACGCTGGTGAGGCCGGGGGCGTCGTACCAGAACCAGAACTCCGTCGGCCCGTAGACGCTGCGCTGCTGTGCGGTGGCCAGGCCGATCCCGACCAGGCGTCCCTGGGCCCGCGCCTCGGCCTGCATCTTCCGCAGCTCGTTCCAGCCGGCCATGGTGAGCGCCTGGTCGAGGACCTTCGGATAGTCGCCGCTGTCGTAGATGTTTCCGGCTGGCATCTTGAACGGGAACGCGTCGGGCCGGATGAAGTTGCGCCGGCGGATCTCGACGCGGTCGATCCCCAGCTCCTGGGCGGCGGCGTCGACCAGGCGCTCGAGGGCGAAGTTGTTGGCGTCCGAGCCGGCGCCGCGGAAGACGCCCTGCTGGCACTTGTTGGTCAGCACGCACTGCACGGTGTACTCGAAGCCGGGGATGCGGTACGGCCCGGTGGCCTGGGCGAGCGCGTTGCCGTGCGTGCCGTGGCCGAACTGGAAGTACGCGCCGTAGTCGTCGACCACCTTGATGCGCAGGCCCTTGAAGTCGCCGTCGGCGCCGACGGCCAGCTCGACGTCGTAGATCCGGTCGCACGCGAGGTTCTCGCAGGCCGTGAGGTTGTCGACCCGGTCCTCCATGAACTTCACGGCCCGGCCCGAGCGCCTGGCCAGCATCCCGGCGATGGCGATGACCTTGCCGAGCACGTGCTTGGACCCGAAGCTGCCACCCACGTCCATGGGCTTGATGCTGAGCTTGCTCGCGGCCACCTTCAGCGTGCCGGCCACCAGCCAGCCGACGTAGTTGATCATGTTGGTGTTCGACCACACGTCCATGCGGCCGGAGGCCGGGTTGTAGCTGCACACCGCGCCGGCCGTCTCCAGCGGCTGGGCGCTGGCGCGGTGCCAGCGCAGCCGGCGGCGGATGACCCGGTCGGCGGAGGCGAAGCCGCCCGCCACGTCGCCGAAGCTGAGGGTCTTCTCGAACACGAGGTTGGACGGGAGGTTGTCGTGGACCTTGGTGGCCTCCGGCTTCATGGCCTCCATCGGGTCGGTGAGCACCGGCAGCGGGGCGTACTCCACGTCGATCAGCCCGGCCGCGTCCTCGGCGGTGTAGCGATCGACGGCGGCGACGGCCGCCACCGCCTCGCCCGCGTACCGCACCTTGTCCACCGCGAGTGCGTACTCCACCACGGGCTCGGCACAGAACGCGGGCAACGGGTTCGACAGCTCCCTGGCGTCGTCGCCGGTGATGACCGCGAACACGCCGGGCAGGGCGCGGGCCCGGCTGGTGTCGATGCGCACGATCCGGGCGTGGGCCTGCGGGCTGCGCAGCACGGCCGCGTACGCCATGCCGGGAAGCTTGACGTCGTCCGTGTAGGTCGCGCGTCCCGTGAGGAGGCGGGGATCCTCGAGCCGCTGCACGTCCTTGCCGATCCAGGTCCGCGGCGTCGTGGCCATGACGTCCTCCCCCCTCAGCGGGCCGCGCCCGCGGGCACGGCGTGGCGCTCGGCGGCGAGCTGGATCGCGTCGACGATGCCCTGGTAGCCGGTGCAGCGGCAGAGGTTCGCCGAGATGGCCTCGCGGATCTCGGCCTCGCTCGGCGCCGGATGGTCGCGCAGCAGCTCCCACGCCAGCATCAGCATGCCGGGCGTGCAGAACCCGCACTGCAGCCCCTGGGCCTCGCGGAATGCCTGCTGGAGCGGGTGCAGCGCGCCGTCCGGTGCGAGCCCCTCGACGGTCGTGACCGTGGCGCCGTCGGCCTGGACGGCCAGCATGAGGCAGGAGCGCACGCTGGCGCCGTCGACCAGGACCGTGCAGGTCCCGCACACGCCGTGCTCGCAGCCGATGTGGGTGCCGGTGAGGCCGAGGTCGTCCCGCAGGCAGTCCACGAGCAGGCGCCGCGGCTCCACGGCGAGCTCGTGACGAACACCGTTCACGGTGAGGCCGATGAGACTGATCGATCGGGTCATGACGCACCTCCTGCGCGGCGCACGGCCAGCTCCATCGCCTGGCGACCGACGTGACGCGCGAGCTTCCGCCGGAAGGCCGGCGACGCGTGGATGTCGCCGGGCGGATCCGCGGCCGCCGCGATCTTCTCGGCGGCCTCGTCGAGCGCCCGGGCGTCCGGCCGCGCGCCCACCAGGACGCGCTCGGCCTCGCGCGCGCGGATGGGGGCGGGCGCGGCACCGCAAAGCGCGACCCGGGCGCGGGTGGCGCGCCCGCCGTCGTCGAGCGTGACGACGGCGGCGACGCCGACCAGGGCGAAGTCGCCGGCCCGCCGCGCGATCTCGATGAAGGCGCCGCCCGTCCGGGGCGGCAGTCCGGGCACCCGGATCTCGGTCAGCAGCTCGTCCGGCGCCAGCGCGGTGGTGAAGACGCCGGTGAAGAACTGCTCGACCGGGAGCGTTCGGCGGCCGCCGTGCCGCACGGCGGTCAGCTCGGCGTCCAGCGCCATCATGACCGCCGGCAGCTCGGCCGCCGGATCGGCGTGCGCGAGGCTGCCGCCGATCGTGCCGCGATGGCGAATCGGCAGGTGCCCGATCAGACGGCAGGCCTCGGCCACGATCGGCAGCCGCGACCGCACGACGTCGGTCCGCTCCAGCGTGTCCTGCCGGGTCATGGCGCCGATGGCGACGCCCGATCCCAGCGGTCGGACGTAGGCCAGCTCGGCGACGCGGTTCACGTCGATCAGCATCTCGGGCGTGGCGAGCCGGAAGTTCAGGAGCGGGACGAGGCTCTGCCCGCCGGCGAGGACCTTCGCGCGCTCCCCGTGCTGGGAGAGCAGGCCCACGGCCTCGTCGATCTTGTGGGGCGCGGCGTACTCGAAGCGCGGCGGCTTCATGGGTGTCCTCCTCGTGCGCGCCCGGCTCGACCCTCGGCGAGAGGGCCTCACGATCGCCCCACGAGGGTCCCGTGTCAATGCGGGAGGGGCGGGCGCCGGGCTGGTACACTGCCCGGCATGAAACGCATCGGCGTGCTCGGCGGTATCAGCCCGCAGGCGACCATGGACTTCGAGGCGCGGGTGCACCGGCTCTGCCAGCGGCTCGTGCCCCAGAGCTTCAATGCCGGGTACCCGCCGATGGTGGTGTGGTATCACCGGCGGCCGCCCGTGCAGTTCGGCGACGACGGCCGTCCGCTCGTGCCCATGCGGGTCGATCCCCAGCTCGTCGAGGCCGCGGCGTGGCTGGGCAAGGGCGTGGACCTTCTGGTCATCCCGTGCAACGCGGCCCACGTCGGCCTCGCCGAGATCAGGAGCGCCGCCGGGTGTCCCGTCGTCAGCATGGTCGATCTCGCGCTCGACGAGGTGGAGCGTCGCGGCTGGCGGCGCGCCGGCGTGCTGGGCTTCCACACCGCGCCGCCGCTCTACACCGATCCGCTCGGCCGGCGGGGTATCCGGTGCCAGGCGATCGACGCCCCCCTGCAGGCCCGCCTGGACGCCGCGATCCAGGCCGTGGCCGAGGGCAGCGAGGGCTCGCCCCACGTGAGCGCGGCGCGCACGGCCGTGGCGACGCTGCGCGGCGCCGGGGTCGACGGCGTCGTGCTCGGCTGCACCGAGATCCCGCTGCTGCTCGGCGAGGAAGCCGAGGCCAAGGACCTCGTGAGCCCCCTGGCGCTCCTCGCCGAGGCTGCCGTCCGCCGCGCGATCGCCGAGGGCTGACGCATTGACGAGGCTCGAGGGGAAGTGAGCATGCGGCTCGAGCTGCGGTGGTCCGACGTCCAGGACATGGCCGCTTCGACCGTCACGCGCTTGTCGGGCCGGCGGCTCGAGGTCGATCTCGACGCGCTGGGCGTGCTCCTGGCGGCCGACACGCGGCTCACCGGCCTGCGTCTGGACCTCGTCCATCCCGGGGAGCGCTGCCGCATCGGACGTGTCTTCGACGTGATCGCGCCGCGGGCGCGGCTGGACGGCGAGGACTTCCCGGGCGTGCTGGGCGCCGTCGCCAGGGCGGGCGACGGACGGACCCTCGCGCTGTCCGGCGTGGCGGTGGTGGTGACCGACCAGCAGATGGACGGCGTGGGCACGCTCGCCGTGATCGACATGGCCGGGCCCACTGCGGCGCTGTCCGCGTTCGGCGCCAGCCACAACCTGGTGCTCTCGGCGTGGCCGGCGCCGGGCACCGGCCGTTCCGAGTATCTCGCCGCCGTCCGGCTCGCCGGCTTGAAGGCGGCGGTGCACCTCGCGTGGGCGGCGCGCGACGTCGAGCCCGACCGCGTCGAGGTGTTCGCGCTGCCGCCCTCCCCGCGCGTCCCGGCCGAGCTGGGTCACCTGCCGCGCGTGGCCTACGTCTTCCAGATCCACTCGCACCAGCGGCCGACCGGCCTCGACGAGGGCATCCTCTACGGCGATCCCGTGCGGCGCATGCTGCCGACGGTCGTCCATCCCAACGAGGTGCTCGACGGCGCGGTGCTGCGCGGCTTCATGGGCCGCAGCGTCACGACCTGGGCCACCCAGAACCACCCGGTGATCCGCGCGCTTTACGCCCGGCACGGCCGCACGCTGTGGTTCGCGGGGGTCGTCGTCACCGTGGCCCAGGCGACCGAGCCGGAGCGGCTGCGCTCGGCCTTCCTCACCGCCGGCCTCGTCGCCCACACGCTCGGCGCCGACGGCGCCATCTTCACCAAGATCGGCGGCGGAGCTCCTCACGTGGACATGGCCCAGGCCGCCTCGCACTGCGAGAAGCTCGGCGTGAGGACGACGCTGCTGGTGGAGGACATGTCCACCGACGGCAGCGCCGACGGCATGCTGCTCTTCGATTTCCCGAGCGTGGACGCGCTGGTGAACGTGGGCAGCAGCCACGAGCCGCTCACGCTGCCGCCGATGGACCGGGTGGTCGGCGCCGACGACCTCGCTCCGCGGCTGCTGGGAGAGACACCCGCGACCTACGGGACACTGTGCGGCGCGATCGAGCAGGTGGGCGCCACCCGGGTGATGGCGGAGGTGCGCTGATGACGACGCGGGTCGTGTGCTTCGTCAACCAGTTCTTCGGGCAGCTCGGCGGCGAGGAGCGGGCCGGGCTCGGGCCGCAGGCAATGGACGGCGCGGTCGGCGCCGCGCGGGCCGTGCAGCAGGCGCTGGGCGAGGCCGGCACCGTGGTGGCGACCGTCGTGTGCGGAGACAACTACGCCGCCGAGCACCCGGAGCGCGCCGTGGCCGAGCTGGTCGGCCTGATCGGCGCGGCGAAGCCCGACCTCGTCGTGGCCGGTCCGGCGTTCCTGGCCGGCCGCTACGGCGTCGTCTGCGGCGCGCTGTGCGCGGCCGTGCAGGCGCAACTGAACGTCCCCGCCGTCACCGGCATGCACGCGGAGAACCCTGGCGTGGAGCTCCATCGGCGGCAGGTCCACATCCTCCGGACCGGCGCCGAGGCCACGCGCATGCTCGAGGAGGTGCGGCGGCTCGTCGCGCTCGGGCTCAAGCTCGTCCGGGGCGAGGCGGTCGGGACGCCGGCGGTGGAGGGCTCCTTCCCGCGCGGCGTCACGCGCAACGTCGTGGCCGCGGAGAGCGCGGCGGACCGGGCCGCCGCCATGCTGCTCGACAAGCTCGCCGGCCGGCCGTTCACCAGCGAGGTGCCCCGGCCGGCGTTCCCGAGCGTCCCCGCGGCCCGGCTGGTCAAGACCCTGGAGGGCGCGACCATCGCGCTCGTCACCGACGGCGGGCTGGTGCCGCGCGGCAACCCCGACGGCATCGAGGCGCTGAACGCGACGCGCTACGGTGCCTACAGCATCGAGGGCAAGACGAGCCTGGACGCCGCGCAGTACGACAACCCGCACCGCGGCTACGACACGTCGTGGGTCAAGCAGGACCCGCACCGTCTGGTGCCGGTCGATGTGGCGCGCGAGCTGGAGCAGAGCGGCGCCATCGGCAAGCTGCACGAGACCGTCTACTCCACCGTGGGCGTGGCCACCACGCTCGCCCACAGCGCCCGCATGGGCAAGGAGATCGCCGACAAGCTGCGCGAGGCCGGCGTCGACGCCGTCATCCTCACCTCCACCTGAGGGACGAGCACTCGCTGCGGCGCAGCGATCGCCCGGGAGCTGGAGCGCGCGGGGCTGCCGACGGTGCAGGTCTCGACCATGACGCCGGTGGCCGTGATGGTCGGCGCCAACCGCATCGTCCAGGCTGCCGGCATCATCCACCCGCTCGGGAACGCCGACCTGACCCCCGACGAGGAGAAGGCGTTGCGCCGACGGATCGTCGAGCAGGCCCTGCAGGCGCTGCGGACGGAGGTCGCGCGCCCCACGGTGTTCACGCGCGAATGACCGTGCCCGTTCGCCTGGACGTCTTCTCGGACTACCTGTGACCGTGGTGCTACAACGCCGCGGTGCGGCTCCGAGAGATCGAGCAGGCCTACGGCGACCGGCTGCGCATCCACTGGCGCGCCTTCCCGCTCGTCCCGGCCGCCCAGCCCGACCGCCGCGTCACCGAGAAGACCCGGAGCGGCTGGCAGCGGGTGGGCGCCGAGGAGCCGCGCGCCTCCTTCGTGCCGCCCCCGCTCGACACGCCGCTGCCGACCTCGAGCATCCCGGCGCTGACCGCGGCCCGGTGCGCCGAGCGCCAGGGCGCCTTTCACCGCTATCACGACCGACTCTTCACGGCGCTCTTTCGCGACGGCCTCGACATCGGCCACGCCGAGGTGCTGCGCGACCTCGCCCGCGAGGCGGGGCTGGACGTGGCCCGCTTCGAGGCCGACTACGCGGGTGACGCCTACGAAGGCGTGCTGAGCGACTGCGCCGAGGGCGCCGCCTGGTTCGGCGTGTCCGCGTTGCCCACCGTGATCCTGAACGAGAAGCTGTCGCTCGTCGGCGCGGTGCCGGCCGAGCGCTACCGGATGCTGATCGACTGGGTCCTGGCCGGCGAGCCCGGCGGCGTCATCCCGCTGGCGGCGGAACCGCCCGGAGACCGGGCGGGGCGCAGCGTGGTCGAGGAGCGCGCCCGGCGAGACGCATGATCTCCCGACGCGCGCTGCTCCGATCCGTCGCCCTGCTCGCCCTCGCGCCGAAGCCCTCGCCCGTGGCGGCCTCGCCCGGCGCCGGGGCCACGGCGACGACGCAGCCGCACGCGTTCGACTTCGCGTGGCTGAAGGGGCAGGCCCGGGCGCGCGCGGAGGGCCCGTACCGGCCGCCGCGGCAGGTCGTGCCCAAGGCGCTGATCGAGGTGGACTGGGATCGCTATCAGGCCATCCAGTTCCGTCCCGAGCGGGCGCTGTGGGCCGGCCAGGACGCCGAGTTCCAGGTCCGGTTCTTCCACATGGGACGCGACTTCAAGGACAGCGTCCGGATGCACGAGGTCGTCGACGGGCGGGCGCGGCTGATCCGCTACGACCCGGCGATGTTCAACCTGAGCAAGAGCGGCCTCGACCCGAAGACGCTGCCCAGGGACCTCGGCTTCGCGGGCTTCCGCGTCCTGTTCCACACCGACTGGGGCCGTGACATCGTGGCCTTTCTCGGCGCGAGCTACTTCCGCGCCGTGGGCGGCGAGCGACAGTACGGCCTGTCCGCGCGGGGGCTCGCCGTCGACACCGGACTCGACCGTCCCGAGGAGTTCCCGACATTCGAGGCGTTCTGGCTGGAGCGACCCGAGAAGGACGCGAACCGGCTGACGGTCTACGCCCTGATGGACTCGCCCAGCATCGCCGGGGCCTACCGGTTCGACATCGTGCCCGGCATGACGCTGACGATGGACGTCGACGCGGCACTGTACCCCCGCCGGCCGATCGAGCGCCTCGGCATCGCGCCGCTGACCAGCATGTTCATGTGCGGCGAGAACGACCGTCGGGTCGCGGACGACTGGCGCCCGGAGATCCACGACTCCGACGGTCTGGCGCTGTGGACCGGCCACGGCGAGCGCATCTGGCGTCCGCTGGTCAACCCCGCGGGCGTGCGCGTGAACTCGTACTTCGACGAGGAGCCGCGCGGCTTCGGGCTGCTGCAGCGCGACCGTCAGTTCGATCATTACCAGGACGACGGCGTGTTCTACGAGCGGCGACCCAGCACCTGGATCGAGCCGAAACCCGCCGGCGGACGAGGCTGGGGCAAGGGCGCGGTCCAGCTCGTGGAGATCCCGACGCCGGACGAGACGTTCGACAACATCGTGGCGTTCTGGAACCCCGCCGACCGGCCGCAGCCGGGACAGGAGCTGCTCTACGGCTACCGCATCCACTGGGGCGCGCGCATGCCGTTCGAGCCGGCCGCGCTCGCCCAGGTGGTGGCCACGCGCCACGGCATCGGCGGCCACGCCGGGCAGAAGCGCACGCAGTTCTCGTGGCGGTTCGCGGTCGACTTCGTGGGCGGCCAGCTTCCCACGCTCGGCAAGAAGGTCAAGGTGGAGGCAGTCGCCAACGCCTCACGCGGCACGTTCTTGCTCACCGTGGCCTACCCCTTGGCCGAGAACCAGGGCCAGGGCTACTACCGGGCCATCCTGGATCTACGGCCCACCGACGACAGCGTCGAGCCCATCGACCTGCGCCTGTACCTGCGTCTCGGCCAGAGCGCCCTGACCGAGACCTGGGTCTACCAGTGGACCCCACCGTCCGCCGCCGAGCGGAAGCGATGGCTCGCCCCGGCGTCCGCGCAGCCGTGACCGCTCCGCTGGTTTCCTTCCGCGACGTGGAGAAGACCTACCGTTCGCTGCAGGGCGTCGACTACAAGGCCGTCGAGCACTTCAGCATGGAGATCGAGGCCGGCGAGTTCTTCTGCCTGCTCGGGCCCAGCGGCTGTGGCAAGACGACCGTGCTGAAGCTGCTGGCGGGCTTCGAGGCGCCGACGGCCGGGCAGATATCAATGGATGGCCGTCCCGTGACGGGGGCCAGCCGCGACCGCGCGGTCGTGTTCCAGGGGGACGACTCCCTGTACGGCTGGCTCACCGCCATCGAGAACGTCGAGTTCGGCCTCCGCATGCGCCACGTGCCCCGGGCGGAGCGGCGCGAGCGCGCGCTGCGCTTCCTCGACCTGGTCGGCCTCACGGGGCAGGCGGAGAAGTACCCGGCCGAGCTGTCGGGCGGGATGAAGCAGCGCATCCAGATCGCCCGGGTGCTGGCCAACGAGCCCAAGATGTTGCTCATGGACGAGCCGTTCGCCGCGCTGGACGCCCAGACCCGCGCGCTGATGCAGGAGGAGCTGGCCGGCATCTGGCGCACCACGCGCACGACCGTGCTGTTCATCACCCACGACATCGACGAGGCCGTCACGCTGGGCCAGCGCATCGGTGTCATGCGCGCGGGCCCGGGCTCGCAGGTGAAGGGCGTGGTCGAGGTCGCCCTGAACGGGGCGCGCAGCCGCACCGACGACGTGTTTCTGAAATACTACCGGCAGGTGCACGAGATGATCCGCGACGAGGTCGCGGCCGCCGCCCGCCGGTCGAGATAGGGCATGCGGCGAGCCTGGGACGTGTACGGCGGCTACGTGCTGGGGTTCGCCAGCCTGTTCGTCATCTGGCACCTCGCCGCCGTCTACCTGGTCGGCTCCGTGCTGTTTCCGCCGCCGGCCCTCGTGTTCCGCAAGGGCTGGCTGCTCGTGACCAACGGCGTGCTGTGGGAGCACCTGTCGGCCAGCCTCAAGCGCATCCTGGCCGGGTTTCTCGCCGGCTCGCTGCTGGGCATCCCCATCGGGCTGGCCATGGGCTCGTTCCGGCCCGTGCGCAAGCTGCTGGAGCCCTACACGGAGTTCTTGCGCTTCATCCCGTCGGTGGCCATGATCACCGTGGCCGTGATCTGGTTCGGGATCGGCGAGGCCTCCAAGATCTTCCTCATCATCTACACGACGATCTTCATCGTCATCATCAACACCGCGGCCGGCGTGTCGGCCATCGCGCCCGACAAGATCCGCGCGGCGCAGTCGCTCGGCGCCAGCCGCGCGCAGATCTTCCTGCACGTGGCGCTGCCGGCGACCGTGCCCTACATCCTCACCGGCATGCGCCTGGCGATGGCGAACTCGTTCACGACCATCGTGGCCGCGGAGCTCATCGCGGCCAACGACGGGCTCGGCAAGATGCTGTGGGACGGACGGCTGTTCATGCTGGTGGACGACATCTTCGTGTCGCTGGTGACGCTGGGCCTGCTGGGCTTCGCGGTCGACCGGCTGTTCCGCTGGAGCATCTACGTCTTCGCGGGGAAGTATTCGCCGGCGACCTGAGCGTCCCGGCCAAGGAGGGCGACGATCATGTGGACTCGTGGCGCACTCGGCCTGCTCATGGCAGGCCTGCTCACCTGGAGCGGTCCGGCGTGGGCGCAGACGAAGATGACCATCGCGACCGGCGTGGACCCCGTGTTCTCCGCCTACTACGTGGCCCAGGAGGAGGGCCTGTTCAAGAAGCACGGCCTCGACGTGCGCATCAACACGGGCCCGTCCGGCTCGGCGATGGTGGCCTTCCTGGTCAACGGCCAGATCGAGTCCGCGTTCGGCTCGGAGATCGCCGGCATCGCCAACCACAACCTCGACCCGAACGTGATCGTCGCCGCCCAGGCCGCGCGGCTGGTGCGCTGGATCGCGCTGGTCGGCCGCAACGTGGAGAGCCTGGACCAGCTCAAGGGCAAGAAGGTCGGCGTGGCCCGCGGCTCGGGCGGCGAGATCTTCTGGCTGGCCATGCTCGACAAGCTGAAGCTCAACGCCGCCGACTACACGGTGGTGAACGTCGAGGCGCCGGAGATGGTGGCCGCGCTCGAGCGCGGCAACATCGACGCCTACGCCGTGTGGGAGCCGTGGGTCACCCGCGGCCTGGCCTCCGTCAAGAACACCAAGGTGCTGCGGACCCAGGAAGGCATCCTCGAGCAGGGCGTGTTCATCTACATGAACCTCGGCTGGATCAAGAAGAACCCCGACCCGGCCAATGGCTTCATGCGCGCGCTGGTGGAAGCGACCGAGGTCATCAACAAGGACCGCCCGCGCGCCGCCAAGGACGTGTCGGCGTTCCTCAAGAGCCTGGACCCGCCGATGGTCGAGCAGCTGATGACCAAGCTGACCTTCGACATGGAGCTGAGCCAGGACTCCATCAGCATGCTGAAGCTGGCCGAGTCCCAGCTGAAAGGGCAGGGGAAGCTGACCAAGCCGGTGGATTACGGGGTGTTCGTGTATCCGGAGCTGCTACGCAAGGTGTCGCCGGGCAAGGTCAACTACAAGCCGTGAGGCCGGAACAGCCTCACGGCTTTGTCCACCGTGCCACCGGCGCGAGCAGGAACTCTTCGACCAGAATTCCGCTCGTCCCCACGAGGAGCTTTCGTGTCGGCTTGAATGCCTCGGCGAACGCGGCGAGCCCGGGGTACGTGTCCTGGGTGCGGCCGCTCTTGACTTCGAGGGCCGTCAGCGTGCGCCCGGCTCGGACCACGAAATCGACTTCGTAGCTGCTCGCCCGGAGCGCCGGGTCGAGACCCGTAGGGCAGGGCCGTCTCCGCGAGCAGGGCGAGCGCGTCCGCGTGCTGTTGGGTGCGTATCAAAATCTCGGCATTGACCGTGTCGACCACGCGCCGGACGCTGGCGGCGTGGCGTTCTATACTGATCCCGGAGGTTCACGATGGCAGTCGAGGTCGAGGTCCCGCGGCGTCTCTTCACGGTGGAGGAGTATCACCGGATGGCGGATGCCGGCATCTTCCACCCCGGCGAGCGCGTCGAGCTGATCGAGGGCGAGATCATCCAGATGTCGCCCATCAGCCCACGGCACGCCGGTTGCGTGATCAACGCCAATCGATTGTTCGTCGTGCGGCTCGGCGAGCGCGCCGTCGTCTCGCCGCAGAATCCGGTCGTCATCCAGCCACGATCGGAGCCTCAGCCGGATCTGCTCCTGCTCCGGCCCCGGGGCGTCTCCTACAGCCGGGAGCACCCGGCCCCGGAGGACGTTCTGCTCGCCGTCGAGGTCGCCGACACGACGGCCCGCTACGACCGGCTCGTCAAGTCGCGCCTGTACGCGCGGGCCGGCATCCCCGAGTTCTGGCTCCTGCTGGCGGTCGACGGCACCGTCGAGGTCTATCGCACGCCGGGCGCTGCCGGCTACGCCAGCCTGACGAGCCACGGCCCCGGGCAGACGATCGCGCCGCTGGCATTCCCCGAGATCGGCTTCACGGTCACAGATTTCTTCGCCTGACCGGTCGGGCCTGCCGGCAGTCTCGCCGTCCCGTCAACAACTCCCGCGCCGGGTCAGAAAGCGGTCGAGGTGATTGGCGAAGCGCTGCCGGTCGGCGTGGGCGAAGGGGGCCGGGCCGTCCAGGACCGCGCCGGTCGATCGCAGGTCCTGCATCAGGTTGCGGATGGCCAGCCGCTCGCGGACGTTGTCCTCGGAGTACATCTCACCGCGCGGGTCGAGCGCGTGGGCGCGCCGCGCGATCACCTCGGCCGCGAGCGGGATGTCGGCCGTGATCACCAGGTCCCCCGGCTGCACCTGCTGCACGATCCAGTGGTCGGCGACGTCGAAGCCGTGCCCGACCCGGACGCTCCTGACGAAGGCCGACGGCGGAGTCCGCAGCGGCGTGTTGGCGACCAGCGTCGTCTGGACCTGCGCGCGGTCGGCGGCCCGGAAGAGGATCTCCTTGACGACCTGGGGACAGGCGTCGGCGTCGACCCAGATCCGCACTCAGGGCTTGCCCGCGTCGAAGAGAGTCCGGCGGCAGACGAGCTGCCGCCGGTCGTGACGATCGTTCAGCTCTTGCGGACGTTCGTGGCCTGCAGGCCCTTGGGCCCACGGGTGATGTCGAACTCGACCTGATCGCCCTCCGCGAGGCTCTTGAACCCCGTCGCGACCACCGCGCTGAAGTGCACGAACACGTCCTCGCCGCCCTCCTGCGTGATGAAGCCGAACCCCTTCGCATCGTTGAACCATTTCACTCGTCCCGTAGCCATGTTGCCGATCCTTCTGGGGGAATCTCCCCCTTGATATTCCCGCCAAGGGCGGGTTGACCTCCACGCGGGGAGGGCAAACAAAAACGCCGCGCGAGCTGGACTCGCGCGGCGTCATCTCTCGGTACTGGGTGAACCGAGCTACCGAACCACTGAACCAGATCCATTGCGCAGTATGACAGGGGCCCCGGGCGGAGTCAACCTTTCGTTCTCATCGTGGTCACCCCAGCTCGCGGGCCACGAACTCGGTGGCGGTGACGACGAGGTCTCGAAACGCGCGAGCGCCGAACAGCGTGCCGTAGGTGCCCCGGATACGGCGGGACCGGTCGCGCAGGAAACGGTGGATCCGGGCGAGGTCGTCGAGGGTCGGCTGCTTCGTTGCCCTGACCAGCGCGTCGGTCAGCGCGATCAACAGTCCGCGTGAGCTCTCACCGTGGATATAGGCGTCGGTCCCGCCCAGATCGCTCAGCGTCCGCTGCACCCGGAACGGCTTGGCCTCGAAGAGGAACCACTGATGCGCCGGACGCCAGTGAGCGGTGGCAACGGCGAGCCCGACCTCGAACGGCATGTTGAATCGCGGTGCGCCCTTGTCGACCTGGACGCGGCTGAGGTCGTGGAACGAATAGGGGCAGGCCGCGATCAATTCCAGGATCCGGTCCAGGCGGCGGGTGGGCCCGGGAATCTCGAGCGTCGCTCGCGGCCGGAGCCCGAACCCGCACAGGCCCGCGATGAACGTCAGGAACAGGGGCTCGTAGCGCCGATCGTAGGGAACGTTGAGGAAGGCGTTGTTCTGGGCGTGTGGCTCGGCGATCGATCAGCTCCGGCGTGCCGCGCGCCGGCGGGCGTGCGTCTTCCCTGCGCGGCCGTTGCCGTGGCGTTCGAGGTACTCGGTCACCATCGCCTGAAGCTCCCGGTATCGCTTCGCCGAGACGCCGAGCACCCGGGCCGTCTCCGCCCCGGACGGATACGGAGTGGTGATCACCGCGCGCGGTCGCAAAGCCATGGCCTCACTCTACGCAGCAGGCGCTTTTCGTGTCAATGCTGCCGGGCTCGGAGCCGTTTCGCGAAGGACCAGCGGGAGGAGCAGTAACACGAAGGCCATCGAGAACAGGATGCCGAGCGACGACAGGACGGACGGCAATCCCCACGCGTCGATCCCGTGACCCGCGAGGGGGCCCAGGAGAAAGAAGGAGGCGCGGATGCCGAGCTGCGACAGCGAGATCACGGTCGCGCGGAACGCGGAGGAGATCTTCTCGTTGAGCGAGTCGAGGAACAGCACTCCGCCCAGGCCCCGACCGACCTGGCCCAGGATGCCGAACGCGATCCCGCCCCAGCCGATGAACGACGCCATCCCGAAGAACGCGATGACGGGCAACACGCCGACGGCGGCGAGCAGCGGTCGCCGGCCGTATCTCGCCGCCGCGTTGGCGGCGTATTTCCCGGCGAAGCCGAAGATGAGACCGTAGCCAGCCAGCAGGACTCCGAACCACGGCAGGGGCACCCCGCTTTCCTGCCAGTATTTCTGGTTCACCCAGAACATCACCAGCCCGCCGGCCCCCCCGGCGACCAGATTGAGGAACACGAGCCGCGTTGCGGTGTCGCGGACGAGGGTGGCCGAGAGTACTTCCTTGAGGTCGTGGGCCCACTTCTTCGGCCGCTCGAAGCTGGCGGGCGGCTCGGTGACGCTCAGCACGAGGAGCACCGGGATCCAGCTCAGGATCGCGTTGGCCCACAGCAGATGCCCGTAGGAC
>Ga0075418_10001978_pt1 | contig 23287 bp, 18 predicted proteins | sample SoiMetdeltSBSDD2_FD_81776 | JGI IMG/M metagenome (GOLD analysis project Ga0075418, IMG submission 81776) | Bulk soil microbial communities from a Populus tree surrounding site in Tennessee, USA - Soil MetaG P. deltoides SBSDD2 | ecosystem: Environmental > Terrestrial > Soil > Tree plantation...
CGGCCCGGCGGCCGCCGAGATCGCGGAAGCGCTTGATGCCCTCCTGCAGCGCGCGCCACGAGCTGCGCGCCCCCGAGCCCACCCAGCCGTCGAACTCGCGCGCCGCCCGCTCGATCCAGCGCGAGCCGGCCCAGGAGCCGATCATCACGGGCGGGCCACCGAGCGCGGCGGGCCACACGGGCTCGAGCGAGGCGCCGTTGACGCGCTCGCCCTTCCAGAGCCGCCGCATGATGTCGAGCGACTCGCCGAGGCGCTTGAAGCGCCCGGCGAAGTCGAGGCCGAGCGCCTCGAAGTCGGCGGCGGTGGAGCCGGCGCCCACGCCCAGTCGCAGCCGGCCGCCGGAGACGAGGTGCGTGGTAAGCACGCGCTGGGCGAGCTCCACAGGGTGGCGCAGCGGGACCTGGAGCACGCCGGTGCCGAGCTCGATCGTGCGCGTCACCGTGCCGGCCACGGCGAGCGCGGTGAGCGGATCGGCCAGCAGGAACCCGCGGCTGATCGAGTCGAACGCCCAGGCGCTGGTGAAGCCGGTCGCCTCGATCTGACGGGCGGCGTCGGCCAGGCTCGACGGTGTCAGGGAACCGCTGGACCCTCCGGGCAGGGCGATACCGAATCGCGTGGCCGATCCCGTCGTAGACATGCCGGGCAGAGTACACTATGGCGCCATGAACTTCGGGACCTTCCTCCTCATGCAGTCGCCGTCCGCTCGCTCGTCACAGGAGATCTTCTCGCGAGGCGTCGAGGTGGCCCAGGCGGCCGAGACGCTCGGCTTCCGTAACGTCTGGCTCGCCGAGCATCACTTCTCGACCTACGGCTATCTCTCGCGGCCGGTGCAGCTCGCCACCTACATCGCGGCGAAGACCACGCGGCTGCGCGTCGGCACCGCGGTCATCGTAGTCCCGCTCCACCATCCCTTGGTCATCGCCGAGGAGATCGCCACGCTCGATCTGCTGGCGGGCGGGCGCGTCGACATCGGCCTCGGACGCGGATACCAGCACTACGAGTTCGAGCGCTTCGGGCTCGAGCTGGAGTCGAGCCGGGCGCGGTGGGAGGAAGCGGTCGATATCATCCTGAAGTCGTTCAGCGGCCGGCCGTTCACCTACGACGGCAAGTTCTTCAAGATTCCCGAGACGACGATCTTCCCGCAGCCGCTGCAGCAGCCACGGCCGCCGATCTGGATCACTGCACAGAGCCCCGATTCGGTAGAGGCGGCGGTCCGGCGCGGCTTCAACGTGCTGACCGGTGGCTTCGGCATTCCGATCGAGCGGACCGCGGAGTTCCGGCGTCTGTTCGATCGCGCGGTGGCCGAGATGAAGCCGCCGCACCCGCTGGCGGTCGGCGTGCAGCGCGCCGTCTACGTGACGGACAGCATCGCGGATGCGCGGGCGGCCGCCGAGGAAGCGCGCTGGAACATGCGGGTCACGCTGAGCCTGCGCAATCACTACGAGCGGGTCGAGCAGGGCCACGCCATTGCGGTGCCCGCGCCGAAGGAGCCCGACACCGACGACCTGCTGGATCGCTTCCTGGTCATCGGCACGCCGGACACCTGCATCCGTCAGATCAAGCGCATCCAGGAGCTGGTGGGCATCACCCACTTCAACTGCAGCTTCTGGTTCGGCGATCTCGAGCACCCGCGCGTGCTCCGCTCGATGGAGCTCTTCGCGCGGGAGGTCATGCCCGCCTTCGCCTGACCCCGGGTTCGCCAGACCTCAGCGGATTCCGGCCCGGATCACGCCGAGCAGCGCATCCGGCTCCACCGGCTTGACGAGATGCGCATCGAACCCGGCGTCGAGCGCCTGTCGGCGATCGTCCGGCTGACCATAGCCCGTGAGGGCCACCAGGAGAATCGTCCCGCCGAGCGCACCCCGAACCTTGCGCGCGACCTCGTAGCCATCGAACTCCGGCAGCCCGATATCGATCAACGCGAGGTCCGGGCGCTCGCGCAGGATCGCGTCGAGACCTCCGGGTCCATCGATGGCGTCGTGCACCTCGTGACCGGAGAGCTCGAGGGCGACGCGCAGCATCTGGCGGGTGTCCCCGTTGTCCTCCACGATGACGATCCGCAGGTGCCCATCACTCGGAGTCTGGACGGGCGTGGGCGCCGGCGCATCCGGCGCGTCGATCGCCGGCACGCGGACCGTGAACACGCTGCCGCATCCGGGCCCCTCGCTGGCCACCTCGACCGTCCCGCCGTGCAGCTCGGTGATCCGCCGGACGAGCGTCAGCCCCAGGCCGAGGCCGCCCTGCCCGCCCGCGGCGCCGCGAGCGCCCTGCACGAAGAGATCGAAGACGCGCGACAACACCTCGGGCGCGATGCCCATCCCCGAATCGCGGACGTGGAGCACGGCGTCTCCATCGGACGGCTCGAGCGTGATGTCGACGGTCCCGCCGGCCGGGGTGAAGCGCAGTGCGTTGCCCACGAGATTCGTGACGATCTGCTCCCACCGCGTCTCGTCGACGTCGGCCCACACCGGCTCGAGCATCAGGCTCACGCGGTGCTGCTCGGTGCGTCCGCTCGTGGTCAGCGTACCCACCGCCCGCCGCACCGCCTCCGCCAGCTCCAGCGGCCGCCGCGCCAGGACGATCTTGCCCGAGGTCACGCGCGCCACGTCGAGGAGATCGTCGACCAGATGGGCGAGGTGGGCGTTCTGGCGCGCGATGATCTCGCGGGCGCGCCGCGTGGCCTCGGCGGGCGCGTGCGGGACGCCGAGCACGTGGGTGGCGTTGGCGATGGCGGCCAGCGGATTGCGGAGCTCGTGGCCGAGCATGGCGAGGAGCTCATCCTTGCCCTGGCTGGCCGCTTCCGCTTCCGACCGGGCGGCGTGCTCGGCGTCGAGCAACCGCGCCTTCTGCATGGCCACCGCGGTGTGGTCGGCCAGCGTGACCAGCGCCGCCTCGTCGAGCGCCGAGAACGGGCGCAGGGTGAAGTTGTTGGCGTAGATCACGCCGACCACCCCGTCGGCGGTCACGATCGGCACCGCCATGCACGAGACGATACCGTCCATCCGCGCGAGGGAGATGTAGCGGTCGGCGCGAAAGCGCGGGTCGGCCAGGAAGTCGTCGGTCCGCACCGGACGGCCCGTGGCCAGAGCCAGACCGCCGAGACCGTGGCCCCGCTCGATGACGAAGCCCGGGCGCATCGCGGTCGCCGCCTGGGTCGAGTAGCGAAGAACCAGGGCGCCGGCTTCCTCCACGAGTGCAATGCGCGCGCTGTCAGCGTGGACCAGGTTGTGGACGGCCTCCACCGCGGTGCGCAGGACGGCGTCGAGATCGGGCGAGGCGTTCAGCGCGTGGGCGACGTCGCCGATCGCCCGCGCCTGATGCTCGCGCATCGCGGCCTCCTCCTCGCGCTTGCGGGCCCGATCGGCGGCAGCACGGAGCTGCTCGGCCAGCGCGTTCACCTCGGTGACGCCGGTGCGCAGCGGCTGGGCGCGCTGGCCACGCTCCACGGCGCGCGCGATCCGGACGAGCGAGCCGACCGCGCCGGCGATCCGACGGCCGAACACGAACGCCAGCGTGCTGGCGAGCGCCGCCGCCACGGCACCACCGACCAGCAGCTGCCAGAGCGCGCGGCGCAGCGGCGCCTCGACAGACGCGACGGGCGAGGTGATGACGATCCGCCAGCCCGAGAGCGGCGCGGTGGCGAACGCGATGTACACGTCCTGTCCATCGCGCGGATGACTCCGCACCCAGCCCTCGTGGCCCGCGGTGGGGTCCTCCACGCGCCGGCCGATCATCTCCTCCTCCGCCCGCGTGCGGGCCAGGACCACGTGCTGACGATCCTCGAGCGTCGCGACTGAGCCCCGAACAAACGGCTGCGCGCGCAGGACGGCGCTGAAGGTCGACACCGGCAGGGCCACCGTCATCACGTAGCGGACCTCTCCGGCCCGCTCGATGGGGACGTAGACCGCGACGATGCGGTGATGATGGACACCATCGAAGAGATCGGAGACCGTGGGCCGCCGTCCGTCCCGCGCTCGCGTGAAGACCTCGGGGCGCCCGGTGACCGGCAGGGCTGTCCCCAGGGGAGCCGCGGTGTGCATGAGCATCCGCCCGTCGCGATCGAAGAGGAGGATGCTCGCCCAGCCCTGGCTCTTCACCACGCGACGGCTCAGGTCGTAGAGCGGCCGCAGGTCGGCGGCGCCGAAGTAGTCCGACTCCGCCAGCGCCTGCACGGCGGTGATGGCGGACTCCAGCTCCTTGTCCACCGTGCGGGCCACGGCCTGGGCGGTTTGCCGCATGACGCGCTCGGTGGCGGCAAGCTGCAGACGGGCGTTCTCCCGGATCACGAGCGCGGCGAAACCCAGGACTGGCACGAGCGCCACGAGCACGAGCGCCACGAGATGGCTACGAAGTCGCATGGTCCGCGCGAGGCGGCTCCCGGCTGATTATACTGGAACGACATGCCGCGCCCCCCACTGCGTGTCGGCGTCGTCTACGACTTCCGGAATCCCCCGGACTCCGGGATCGAGACGCAGCACCTCTATGCCGAGATCCTCGATCAGGTCGCCTGGCTCGACGGGCTCGGACTCGATCTCGTGTGGTTCACCGAGCACCACTTCGTCGACGACGGCTACCTGCCCTCGTGGACGCCGGTGGCCGGCGCCATGGCGGCCCGCACGAAACGGGTGCGCTTCTCGTCGGACATCTGCCTGCTACCGTTCAACCACCCGATCCGTCTGGCCGAGGACCTGGCCGTCCTCGACAACCTGAGCGGCGGCAGGGTCGAGCTCGGCGTGGGGATGGGCTACGCGCCGCACGAGTTCCGCGGCTTCGGCATCTCGATCCCCCAGCGGCTGTCGCGCACCGAGGAAGGCATCGCGGTGCTGCGACGCTGCTTCACCGGTGAGCGCTTCAGCTATCACGGCACGCGCTACCAGTTCGACGATGTGGTCATCCGCCCGCGCTACGTCCAGCCGGGCGGCCCCCCGCTGTGGATCGCCGCCATGTCGGCCGGCGGCGCACTCCGGGCGGCGCGCTTCGACGGCCATCTCTTGCCACAGGGACCGCGCGACCAGGTGCTCGAGCCGTGGCAGGCGGCGCTGAAGGCCTCCGGCCGGGACCCCGCTGGCTATCGCGTGGGCATCATCCGGGGCTGCCTGGTCACCGACGACCGCGAGCGTGACTGGCCCTCGGTGCGCGCCGCCGAGCGTTACCGCGGCCAGCTCTACTCCCGCTTCTTCGCCGAGTCCGGCCGCTTCCAGCCGGTCGAGCGCGACGGGCCGCGCATCCCGCAGACGTGGGTGGTGGGCGACGTCGACCACTGCGTGGCCGAGCTCTCCGCCTTCATCGCCGAGCACGGCATCACCGATCTGGTCAGCTGGGCGGTGCCGCCGGGGCTCCGGCCCGAGCAGATGAACGCCAGCCTGGAGCGCTTCGCTCGGGACGTGGTTCCGAGGCTGAAGGCCGCGAGCGTCAGGACTCCGGCCTGACGTTCCGGCCGGAACGCGAGGCGTCTACAAAATCTTCAAGAACTCGACGAGGTCGCTCAGGTCGGCGTCGGTCAGCTTCTCGGTCGTCCCGGCCTTCTGCACGTACTGCCACATGAAGAGCACGGTCTGGTCCAGCGTCGCGAAGCGTGTGTCGTGGAAGTATGGCGCGGTGCGGGACACGGCCCGCAGCGAGGGCACCTTGAACTTGCCGCCGGACTCCACGTCCTCCAGGTCCTTCTTGTCGTAGACCGGCGGCAGGTGGCAGGCCTTGCAGCCGGCCTTGACGGTGAAGATCTGGTAGCCGCGCTTGGCCGCGGCGGGGGCGGCGTCGCTCGGCGTACCGTCCGCGTTCAGGAAGGGATTCGGCGGGTAGCCCAGCGAGTTCACGTAGGCGAGCAGCGCCTCCATCATCTCGGGGGTGGGCTCGGGGCCCTTCATCCGGTTCACGATGATGCCGCGGATGTTGGCCTGCAGCGACGGCGCCGTGCCGGCCCACGAGTAGGCCGCCCGCGTGCCCACCCCCCACAAGGTCGGGGTGCTTATCGAGCGTCGCCGGAGAGCGCGGTGTCGCTGAAAAGGGCTTTACCCTTCGCCACCTTGTCCGCAGTCGCCGCAGGTGGGGCCTGGGCCAAGAGGATCGGCCCCGCCGCGAGCGCCCCTCGGCCGGCGCCGAGCAGCAGCAGGCACACCACCACCGGGGAAAGGCGACACACGCGCGTCGGCATGCGTTCCTCCTCCGGCGTCGGCCAGACGCCGCGGTCAGAAATCGGGGGCAACGCGCGCGAAAATAGCACGAGAGCCCCGCGCGCGCGTCACCCCTGCATGAAGGCGTTCAGGTCCGGCGTGGCGATCGAGCGGTCCAGGTAGCCGAACGTCCCCTTGTCCTTCACCTCACGGGCCGCGTCGACCACGCCGGTCATGGCCATGCGATAGAGCGAGGTGGCCAGGCTGATGCGCCGCACGCCGGCCGCCTGCAGGTCGGCCACCGTGAACGACTTGCCCTTGATGCCGGCCATGAAGTTGACGGGCTTCGACACCGCCGCGCACACCGCGCGCACCGATGCCAGATCCGGCAGCCCGGGTGCCATCAGCACGTCGGCCCCGGCCTGCTCGAACGCCTTCAGGCGTGCGATCACGTCGTCCAGGTTGGGATTGCCGCGCAGGAAGCTCTCGGTCCGCGCGGTCAGCGTGAAGCCGAACGGCAGCGACCGCGCCACCTTCACCGCGGCCGCCACCCGTGCCGTCGCCGTCGCGATGTCGTAGAGCGGCTTGTCCTTGTCGCCGGTGGCGTCCTCGATCGAGCCGCCCACCGGCCCGACGCCGGCGGCGAGGCGGATGGTCTCCGCCGCGGCATCCGGCGCGTCGGCGAAGCACTTCTCGAGATCGGCGGACACGGGCAGGTCGGTGGCCTCCACGATGGCGCGCGCGTGCCCCAGCGCCTCGTCACGCGTCACCTTGCCGTCGCGGCGGCCGAGCATGCCGGCGGAGGCGCCGCTGGAGGTCGCCAGCGCCTGGAAGCCCAGTGCGCTGAGGATGCGGGCGGAGCCGGCATCCCACGGGTTCGGAATCACGAAGGCCCCCGGCCCTTCGTGCAGCTTGCGGAACGCGGCGGCCTTGTCGCTCTGGCTCACGGCCATGATGGTCCTCCTCTGATCGATCGAGCCTTGACATAGCGCGGCCCCGGCCCCCGGTCAAGCGTGACGGACCGGCGTAGAATCGGCCAGGGACGGAAGAACGATGGATCTTCTCGAGCGTGAGCCCGTGCTCGCGGCTCTCGGCACCGCCCTGGGGGAGGTGGCCGGAGGGCACGGACGCGTGGTGCTGATCAGCGGCGAGGCCGGCATCGGCAAGACCACGCTCGTCGAGCGCTTCGCCGAGCTGCACGGTCACGCGGCGCGCGTGCTCTGGGGGGCGTGCGATGCCCTGTTCACTCCGCGCCCACTGGGGCCGCTGCGAGACATCGCCGAGACGCTGCCCGGGCCACTGCGCACGCTGCTCGACACCGAGGTCTCGCGCCCGGCCATCTTCTCCGCCGTCCTCGACGCCCTCCGGCACGAAGCGCGCCCGACCGTGGTGGTCGTGGAGGACTTGCACTGGGCCGACGAGGCGACGCTCGACCTCGTGAAGTTCCTCGCGCGCCGCATCGAGCAGCTGCCGGCCCTGCTGGTGCTGACCTATCGCGACGACGAGCTGGGCGCTCGCCATCCGCTGCGGCGCGTGCTCGGCGATCTCACCGGCGGGCGCGCGATCCGGCGTGTGCCGCTCTCCCCGCTGTCCGCCGAGGCGGTGCGCACGCTCGTGGCCGACCGCGGCGTCGACCCGGTGGCACTGCACCAGCAGACCGGCGGCAACCCGTTCTTCGTCAGCGAGGTGCTCGCGGCCGGCGGCCGCGGCATTCCGTCCACCGTCCGCGACGCGGTGCTGGCGCGGGCCGGCCGCCTGCCCGCCTCGGGTCGGACGCTGCTGGAGGCCGCCGCCGTCATCGGCGCGCGGATCGAGCCCAAGCTCCTGGCCGAGGTCGGTCAGGACGTCGACCAGGCGACCGAGGCGTGCATTGGCATCGGGATGCTGCAGGCGCAGGGCGACGGGCTGACGTTCCGCCACGAGCTCGCCCGGCAGGCGATTCTGGAGACGATCGCGCCGCCGCGCCTGCGCGCGCTGCATCGCCAGGTGCTCGTCGCGCTGCTCGCGTGGCCGACGAGCGACCTGGCGCGCATCGCCCACCACGCCGAGGGCGCCGAGGAGACCGAGGCGGTGCGCGAGTTCGCACCGCAGGCCGCGCGGCACGCCGCCGGCGTCGGCGCCCACCGCGAGGCGGCCGCCCAGTACGCGCGGGCTCTGCGCTTCACCCACGCGGTGCCGCCCGTCGAGCGGGCGCGGCTGCTCGAAGCCTACGCCGAGGAGTCCTCGATCCTCGACCAGCTCGGCGAGGCGATCACCGCGCTGCAGGAGGCGGTGACGCGCTGGCGGGTGGCCGGCAATGCGCTGAAGGAGGGCGAGACTCTCGCGGCGGTGGCGTGGCCGCTGGTGCGCTCCGGCCGCAACGCCGAGGCGGAGGGTGCCAGCCGGCAGGCCATCGCGCTGCTGCAGGCGCAGCCGCCGTCCCGGGAGCTGGGGCGCGCGTATCGGATCCAGGCGCACCTGCGCATGCTGGACCGCGATCGCGCGCAGGCGCTGCGCTGGGCCGGCAAGGCCATCACGCTGGCCGAGCGCTTCGACGACGCCGAGACGCTGGCCGCCGCACACATCGTGGTGGGCTCGGCCACGCTCGTCGCCGGCGACGTCCGGGGGCGCACGGCGCTGGAGCGCGGCCGGGAGATCGCGCGCAGCGCCGGCTTCGACTCGCTCGTCGGCCTGGCCTATCTCAACCTCGGCTCGGCGTGCGGCGAGATCTACCGCTTCGATCTCGCCGAGCCCTACCTGCGCGACGGCATCGCGTACGCGATCGAGATGAACCTCGAGCACGCGCACCACTACATGCGGGCGTGGCAGGCGCTCATCCGCATGTACCAGGGACGCTGGAGCGAGGCGGGCGAGGCGGCCCGGGCGGTCACCGAGGCCCACGACGTCTCAGCGGTCGGCCGGATCATGCCGCTGGTGGCGCTCGGACGCCTGCGCACGCGTCGGGGCGATCCGGGCGCCGCCGCGGCGCTCGACGAGGCGCTCGAGCTGGCCGCGCAGACGGGGACGCTGCAGCGCCTGGCGCCGGTCCGGACCGCGCGCGCGGAGGCCGCGTGGCTGGACGGCGACCGGGAGCGGACGCTCGTCGAGGCGCGCGCCGTCTACGACCTGGCGCTCCGCCACCGTCACGCGTGGCACACCGCCGAGCTGACGTTCTGGCGGCGGTGCGCGGGCGAGCGCGTCGCGCTGCCGGCGTGGGCGGCGGCGCCGTTCGCGCTGCAGCTGCGCGGCGACTGGCGGCGGGCCGCCGCGGCCTGGGGCAAGCTCGGGTGTCCGCTGGAGCACGCCCGCGCGCTGGAGGACGGCGACGCCGCCGCGCAGGTGCAAGCGCTGGAGGTCCTCGATCGGCTGGGCGCGCGGCCGGCGGCGGACGCGCTACGCAAGCGCCTGCGCGCGGAGGGCGTGCGCCGGATTCCCCGCGGGCCGCGCCCCACGACACGGGCGCATCCCTTCGGCCTGACGAGCCGCGAGATGGAGATCCTCCAGGCCGTCGCGGCCGGCCTCAGCAACGCGCGGATCGGCGATCGCCTGCACATCTCGGCCAAGACCGTGGATCACCACGTCTCGGCCATCCTCACCAAGCTCGACGTGCCGACGCGGCAGGAAGCCGCCCGGGTCTCACGCCAGTGGCAGACGGACGGCCAGCATGGGGAGGCGCCCCCGACAAAATAGGGAGGCGCTCCCGATGCAGGGTGCGGGGTGTGGGGCGTAGATTCGCGGGCAGGCAGTGATCATCTTCCTGGTCGAGGAGGACACGCGATGCCCCGTTACATCGTCGAACGCACGTTCCCCAACGGTCTCGCCATCCCCCCGAACGCGCAAGGCGCGCAAGCGTGCATGACCGTGGTCGGCGTCAATGCCCAGGCGGGGGTGACCTGGGTGCACTCCTACGTATCGGACGACAAGAAGAAGACGTTCTGCGTGTACGACGCGCCGTCGCCGGAGGCGATCCGCAAGGTGGCGGACCTGAACAAGCTGCCGGTGGACAAGATCACGGAAGTCCGCGTGCTCGATCCCTACTTCAGCATGTAGCGCGACTTCGCATGTCGCGGAGCGACGCTACCAGGCCAGCGCGTAGGTCGGCCGGCGCGGATCGGCGCCGGCCGACAGCGCGCCGCTGGCCGGATCGCGACGGGTCACCACCGCCCCGATGCCGCAGGCGCCGATCTCCGACACGCCGTGGCCCAGCGCCCGGAGCTCGGCACGCGTGCGCTCGGGAATGCCGGGCTCGACGTTGAGCTGCCCGGGCTTGTAGGCGCGCGGCCAGAACGAGTTCACCAGCGTCTGGGTGGAGAAGCGGGGCGCCTCGACCGCCTGCTGCGGGTTCATGCCGAACACGAGCAGGTTGAGGACGATCTGCAGATCGGCCTGGGCCTGATCGTCGCCGCCCGGGCAGCCGATGGTGGTGGTCGGTACGCCGTCCTCGCAGATCAGGTAGCTCACCAGCGTCGTGCGCGGGCGCTTGCCCGGCACCACCCCGTTGGGATGGCCGTCCTCGAGGACGAACATCTCGCTGCGCGTGCTGAGCGTGCAGCCCAGCTCCGGCGCGAACGCCGACTTCCGGAACACGCCGCCGCTCGGCGTCAGGCACACCATGTTGCCGTCGCGATCGATCGCCGCAATGTGCGTCGTGCCGTCGGCGCCGCCCGCCGCCACGCCCGTGCCGAGGCCGCCGGTGGCGACCCGCTCCGCCGTGGCCACCGCGCCGCGCCCGCGTGGATCGCCCGGGGCGGGCGCCTCCGGCATCGCGCGATCAGAACGGATGAGCGCGGCGCGCTCACGCGCGTAGGCGGGGGACAGCAGCCCGGCCATCGGGACGCTGTCGGCGTCGCCGTAGTAGGCCTCGCGGTCGGCAAACGCCAGTTTGAGCGCCTCCGTCACCACGTGGATGTAGCGCGCCGAGTTGTGGCCGAGCGCGCGGAGGTCGAGCGTGGCCAGCATCCCCAGCGCCTGCAGGAGCACCGGCCCCTGCGTCCAGGCCGCCTGCGCGACGATCTCGCGCCCCGCGAACGTCATCTGCACCGGCGGCTCCAGCCGCGCGCGATAGCCCGCCAGATCGCTGGCCCGTAGCAACCCGCCCAGCCGCTCGGAGAACGCGCCGATGGTGGCCGCGATGTCGCCGCGATAGAAGCGCTGTCGCGCGGCGGCGATGCCGGCCTGGCGATGGTCGCACCCCTGCGCATCGGCTTCCATGAGCTTGCGCAGCGTGCCGGCCAGCGCCGGCTGCACGAACACCTCGCCCACCTCGGGCACCCGGCCGCCCGGATAGAACACGGCGGTGCCGCCGGGCGGATAGACGTCGAACTGGCTCCGCGTCTCGGGGATGGCCAGCAGGCGATGCATGTACTCGTACATCGGAAACCCACGCTCGGCGTAGTGCACGGCCGGCACGAGTACCTCGCTGACGGTTTTCGTCCCGAGCGTCTCCAGCAGCGTCAAGTACGCGTCCACCGCGCCGGGAACCGTGAACGACAGATGCGCGTCGGAGCCCGGTCCGGTGGGAATCCGATCGAGCTTGCGGCCGCGGAAGGCCTCGATCGTCGCCAGGCCCGGCGCCGTGCCCTGCCCGCTGAGCGCCTTCGTCTCGCCGCGGCGCGCATCGTAGACGAGCGCCACGCACTCGCCGCACAGCGTGTAGGACGCGGTCGGCTCCACGACCGCGGCAGCGAAGCCGGCGGCCACCGCCGCATCGAACGCATTGCCGCCGGCCAGCAGCATGCGCATGCCCGCCATCGACACGAGCGGATGACCGGCGGCGATGACACCCTGGATGCCCGACACCACGGGCCGGGTCGTCGCCCAGTCCGCCGCGTGATGCTCCATCTCGTGAATCCGTCCGGCTGGTTTGCTCATGGCGAGGGCATCATCGCACGGTTCCGGCTCGTCGCGACAGGGCCGACCGGGTATGATGGCGGCCGTTCAGTGGCGTCACCAATGCGCGCGTCATCGCGCGCATCCCTTTCGGAGGCCAGACATGTACGATCTCGTGCTGAAGGGCGGAAGAGTCGTGGACCCGTCGAGCGGGTTCGACGGGGTGCTCGACGTGGCGGTCGACAACGGCGTCATTGCGCAGGTGGCGGCGGGCATCGCGCCCGCGGACGCCTCACGGGTGATCGAGGTCGGCGGCAAGCTCGTCACACCGGGGCTCATCGACCTGCACGCCCATGTCTTCGAGGGCGTCAACCGCACCGGCGTCAATCCGGACCTCGGCGGTGTCTACTCCGGCGTCACGACCATCGTGGACGCCGGCAGCGCGGGAGCGGCGACGTTCGGCGGCTGGCGCCAAATCCTGCCGCAGTGTGCGACGGAGGTCATCCCGTTCCTGCACATCTGCCAGACCGGGCTGGCCACCAACCCGGACATCATCGCCGAGAAGAGCGTGAACCTCACCGACACGGTGCGGGTGGCCACCGAGAACAAGGGGCTGATCCGCGGCATCAAGGCGCGCATGGTATCGCCCGCCCTCGAGATCATGGGCATGGAGATGCCGCGCCTGGCCAAGCGGGCGGCGCGGGAGGCCGGCATCAGCCTGATGGTCCACATCGGCGACACGGAGAAGCGCTACGACCCGAAAGTGATCCATCCGCTGCTCGCCCTGCTCGAGCCCGGCGATATCCTCACGCACTACTTCACGCCCAACCCGGGCGGCGTGCTCGACGGCAACGGCAAGCTGGTGCCCGAGGCGCGCGAGGCCGTGGATCGCGGCGTCTGGTTCGACACCGCGCACGGCCGCATGAACTTCAGCTTCGACGTGGGGCGGCGCTGCATCGAGCAGGGGCTGATGCCTCACTGCATCAGCACCGACCTGACGGTGCCCGGCCGGCTCAACACCGTGCACAGCATGACGGAGATCATGACGCGCTTCCTCGGCCTCGGCTTCACGCTGCCGCAGGTCGTCACCATGTCGACCGCGAATCCGGCCAAGGCGCTGGGCGTCCAGGCCCGGCTCGGAAGCCTGGCGGTCGGGCGGCAGGCCGACATCTCCGTGCTGAATCTGCAGGAAGGCGACTGGGTGGTCTACGACATTCTGGGATCGGGCCTGCGCGTGAATCGCGCGTTCACGCCACACCTGACGGTGAAGCGCGGCCAGGTCTTCACACCGGATTTCGGGCCGCGTCCGTGGGGCTGGCTGCCGGATCGGGCGGTGGCGGGCGGCTGCTGCTAGCGCATTCCGGCGACGGCGCCGGAATGCAGCGGCCGGACGACGGAGTCACGTTTCGGCGGAGAGGGGGATCCGATGCTGAAAACTCGCCTGACCGAGGTGTGTGGCCTGACACGCCCGATCGTGCTGGCTCCGCTCGCCTCCGGGGCGACCAGTGGTCACCTCGCGTCCGCGGTGAGCGAGGCCGGAGGGCTCGGGCTCTTCGGCGGGATTCACGCCGGCGGTCCCGAATGGGTGCGCGAGCAGATCCGGTTCACCCGGTCGCACACCAGCCAGCCCTTCGGCGTCGGGTTCATCACCGTACAGATTCCCAAGTTCGCGGAGAACTTCGCCGTCTGCCTCCAGGAGCGGGTGCCGTTCCTCGCGTTCTCCTTCGGCGATCCGACATCCTACGTGGCGCAGGCCAAGGCGGCCGGCGCGAAGGTGCTCTGCCAGGTCCAGACCCTCGAGGCGGCCCGGCTCGCGGTGGCGGCGGGCACTGACGTCCTCGTCGCCCAGGGCAACGAGGCGGGCGGCCACACGGGTCGGCTCGGCACGCTCCCCTTCCTCGCGCAAGTCCTCGACCTCGCGGGCACCACGCCCGTGATCGCCTCCGGCGGCATCGCGAGCGGGCGGGCTCTCGCCGCGGTGCTCGCAGCCGGCGGTGAGGGCGCCTGGCTCGGCACGCCGCTGCTCGCCACCCACGAGGCCATCGAGGTGTCGGAGCGTTACAAGAAGTGCATTGTCGAGAGCGATGGCCAGGACACCGTGTACACCGAGGTCTACGACATCATGTACGACCTGAAGTTTCCTCCTGGCATCGCGGGTCGGGCGCGGATCAATCGCATCACCCAGGAGTGGCATGGGCGCGAGTCGGAGGTGCGGCAGCATCGAGCCGAGCTGGCGGCGGCTAACCCAAACCGGCCCCCGATCGATCGGGATCCCGAGGTGCACCCGATCTGGATGGGCCAGTCCGCGGGGTCCGTCCCTGGCATCCGGACCGTGGCCGAAGTCATCGAGAACATCTGTGGCGGGGCGGAGCGCCTGTTGCGCGAACGCACGCGCGCGGTCGTCGTGGAGCCGGCTGGACGGGGCGTCTAGAGCTTCGGCGTCACGACGCCGCCAGCCAGGAGACGCTCGACGTCCGCGCCGCTGAACCCGGGCCTGGACAGGATCGCGCGCACCTCGTTACCGAAGGGCGGCGTGACCCCGCCCAGCGCGAAGCCATCGTAGTCGACGCGCACCGCGCTTCGAGCAGCCCGCGGCGTGTGTATCAGAAAATCGACTCTTGACAACATTCAGCGGGCGCGCAGTCCGGCGGATGAGGCGCTCGCTGAGGCGGCCCACTGCGGGCCCAAGGCGCCACCTGACACAACGATCCACGGTCCGATCGAAAAAGGGGCCGCCGGGCATGTGATCGCGGCCTGGGGAGCCACAGAGAGCGCTTCGACATCGAGGTGTAGATTCCCCTCATCAAGGGGGATTCGCGATGGATCTTCACGCGACCAACGCTTCGACGACCGAGCTCGAGCGCATCGGCGACGCGATCGCCGAGCTCTCCGCACACCTCGATGCGGCATCCGCGCGCCTGCTCGATCTGATCCGGGACTTCGATGCGCGTGGAGGCTGGAACAACGGCTTTCGGTCCTGCGCCGAGTGGCACTCCTGGCGCGTGGGCCTCGATCTCGGAGCCGCACGCGAGAAGGTCCGCGTGGCGCGCGCCCTCGCCACGCTGCCCCGGCTCGCTCGGGCGCTCGTCCGCGGCGAGCTGTCGTACGCCAAGGTCCGCGCCCTCACGCGCGTGGCGACGCCCGACACCGAGGAGAGGTTGCTTGCTATCGGCCGTGCCGGCACGGCCGAGCACGTCGAGCGCATCGTCCGCGGCTGGCGACGCATGGATCGCAAAGCCGAGAAGGACGAGGCTCGCCGGCAGCACGCAAGCCGAGCGCTCCACGTGTATCCGAACGACGACGGCACCACGACGATCCGCGGACGCCTGTCCCCCGAGGCCGGCGCCATCCTGCTAAAGGCGCTGACGGCGGCACGCCAAGCCCTGTATTCGCAACAGCAGGCCAGCGCGCCCGACGCGGAGCCAAGGGACGCTTTTGCGGAGACGCCCACGATGGCTCAGCAACAGGCGGACGCGCTGCAGCTCATCGCCGAGACCGCGCTGCAGCACGGAATCGATCCGGGCTCGCCGGCCGAGCACTACCAGGTGGTCGTGCACGTCGACGCCTCGGTACTGAACGATCCTGAGCAGCCCGGTCAGTCTGTCGTCGAAGACGGTGCGCGCGTTCCCGCGGAAACGTCCCAGCGACTGGGCTGCGACGCGAGTCGAGTCGTGATGGAGCACGATGCCGAGGGGCGTATCTTCGACGTTGGCGCCAAGACCCGCACGATCCCGCCGGCGTTGCGGCGCGCACTCCTCTATCGCGACCGCAGCTGTCGCTTCCCGGGCTGCCACGGGCGCTTCTGCCAGGCGCATCACATCCGCCACTGGGCCCACGGCGGCCCGACGACACTGTCGAATCTGGTGCTGCTCTGCCGGCGTCATCATCGCGCGGTCCACGAGGAAGGCTATCGTGTCGAGCGCATGTCCGATGGAGAGATCAGATTTCGCGACCCGTATGGTCGGGTTGTGCCCGATGTGCCGTGTCCGCCTCCGGCGCCATCCGACCCAGTGAGCGCGGTGAAGATTCACAACGATGCGGCCGGCGTCGCGGTGGACCCACGGACCGCCACTCCAACCTGGCAGGGTGAGCGTCTCGACGTTCGCTATGCGATCGATGTCCTCCATCCGCTCGCCAACGAGAAACGAACCGCCGCGTGAGCCGACCGAAATCAGACGCATGCTAGCCCGAACCCTGATGTCCGCCGCTGGGCGGCGTCCGCCGATAGGCCGCTGAGAGAAGACGCCGATCAAGCGATCTAGTTTCCGGATCGTGCGGTGGCGGGCAGGCTGCTGCTAGCGCTAGCTAGGCGTCACCGCGCCGCCGTCGAGCAAGCGCTGAACATCGGCCTCGCCAAAACCGGCCCACGCCAGAATCGCGCGCGCTTCGCTGCCGAAAGACGGCGTGACAGCGCCGGCGACAAAGCCGTCCGCATCGACGCGCACCGGCGGGCCCAGTACGGTCACCGGTCCCAGCGCCGCGTGGTCGAAGCGGTGGAACATTCCGTTCGCCGCGGGCTGAGGGTCGTCCAGGATCTCGATCGGCAGCGCGACGCCGCTGGCCGGAATGCCGGCGGCGTCGAGCAGGGCCTGCCACTCCGCCGTGGTGCGCGACGCGAGCGTGGCTTCCACCGCCTGCCGGAGCGCTGCGTAGTGGGCCACCTCATCCGGCACCTTGGCGGTGAGCGCCGGGTCCTTGTGCCCAACCGCGGCGATGAACTTGCGGCGGAGCGACGGGCTGCCGCAGGCGACAGCCAGCGCCGCGTCCTTCGTCGCGTAGGTCCGCACGTAGATTGCTCGCGAGGCGACCACGCGATTGCGCGGCATCTGCTCCACCTGCTCGGCGAACGGCACCCCACCGCGGCGCGCCTGGCCCAGCCAGTCCGCGAAGGCCGTGTGGCGGGCGCCGTCGAGTCCGTCCACCCGGACCATGAGGTTGTTCTGTAGCGCGAGCGCGGCCAGCAAGAGCGAGGTGTCCACGCGCCCCCCCTGGCCCGTCCGTTCGCGGCGATAGAGCGCAGAGGCGACGCCGAAGGCCAGCAGCGCGGCCGCCATGTAGTCGGCGATGGGCGACTCACCCGAGGTGGGCAGACCGTCCTGGACCTTGCCGCCCGTGACCATGAGACCGCTGCGCGCCTGGACGACGTGGTCCATCCCGGCGCGGGCCGCATCGGCTCCCTGCGCGCCGAACGCAGTCACGGTCCCCACGATGATCTTCGGATAGCGCGCCGCCAGCTGCTCGTGCTCGAGACCGATCTCGGCCGCCAGCCCGGGGCGCATGTTGGCCAGGACCACGTCGGCGCGGGCGAGCAGCGCGTCGAGAATGAGGCGCGCGTCGCGGTGGCGGAGATCGAGCGGCAGCGAGTGCTTGCCGCGGTTGCGGATCAGGAAGTGCCGGCTCTCTCCGCCGCCCAGCGGGGCGATGTGGCGGCTCGGCTCGCCTTCGAGCGGCTCGATCTTGATGACGTGCGCACCGCCGTCGGCGAGCACCTGGCCGGCCCACGGCACGGCGATGAAGTGGCCGAACTCCAGCACGGTGACGCCGGCGAAGGGCTGCTCGCTCATGGCTACCACGCGAGCGCGTCGGCCATCCGCCGCTTGTGCCAGCGTGGATCGCCGAGATGAGCGAAGAGCGTGCGCGACATCTGCGTGTGGGCCACCAGGCCGTACTCCATGAGGCTCCCCTGGCCCGCGTGGACTTCGTGTGCGGCGTTGCAGGCTTCGAGATAGCCTTCGCTGGTGACCGCCTTGGCCATGTGGACGGCGTCGGTCGCCGCCCGGCCCGTGTCGAGCTTCCACAGCGCCTCGGCCGTCGTCCAGCGCGCGGCGTCGAGGTGGTTCACCAGTCGGATGACGTGATCCTGCACGCGCTGGAAGCGCCCGATCGGCACGCCGAACTGCACGCGCTGCTGACTGTGCTTGACCGACATCTCGTACACCGCCTGGCAGCCGCCGACCATGTACGAGCACAGCACCGGCAGCGCGCGGGCGAGCGCGCGTTCGAGCGCCGCCCAGCCCTGGTTGTCGCGTCCGCCGAGCAGTGCTGCGGCCGGGACTTCCACGCCGTCGAAGCGCACCTCGTCCTGCCACGACAGGAACCCGGGCAGACGGCGCGCGCGCACACCCGGCGCACGCGCGTCGACGAGCAGCAGGCTGACGTCGGCGGGGCCGTCACCCGTGCGCGCCGCCACGATCAGGTGCGTCGCCGCGGTGGCATCGCTCACGAAGAGCTTGATGCCATCCAGCCGGTAGCGATCGCCGACTCGCTGCGGCCGCAGCGTCACCGCCTGCGGTCCCCACGAGGTGCTCGGGTCCATAATGGCCACCGCCAGCACCGCCTCGCCGCGCGCCACGGCGGGCAGGATGGCCTTGCGCTGCGCCTCGCTGCCGGCCTCGAGGATCGCCAGCGCGCCGAGCACGCCGGAGCTGAAGAATGGGCCGGGCACCGGACCGCGCCCGAGCTCCTCGAACAGCACCGCGGCGTCGGTCAGCGTGCTCTCGCTGCCGCCGTACTCGGTCGGGATCAGGATGCCCGGCCAGCCGGCGTCGACGGCCTTGCGCCAGAGGTCGGGCACCAGGCTCGACTCCTGCTTCTGCAGCGCGACCAGCGTGTGGGTCGGCGCCTCCCGCTCGACGAACGTGCGGGCGGACGCGCGCAACATCTCCTGCGATTCGGTGAGGGCGAGATCCATCCTAGTGCACCGTGCCGGCCGCCTCACGGGCGACGCGGCCGATCCCGATGCGACGCGACATGCTCACGCGCTGCACGTCGGCGGTGCCGCCGGGGTGCACGGCGATGATGCCGTTGCGCTGCTGCAGCTCGAGGAAGCCCTCGGGCGAGCCCCACGTGGCGTCGGTGGTGAGTGCGGCGGGGCCCACCGCCTCGAGAATCGCGCCCGTCATCCACAGTCCAGTCATCTTCCGGTAGTACGACAGCTGCGGACCTTCGTAGGAGCGCGGCCGCTTCGCGTAGGTCAGCCAGAAGTTGCGCAGGCCAAACAGGCGCTGGACCTCGGTCTTGATGTAGATGTCGGCGAGCAGATCGCGCGTGTCGGGGTGCTGGGTGAGTGGCATGCCGTCGCGCTTGGTCTCCTGGCAGTACCGCAGGAGGCGATCCCATACGCGGTGACGGCCGATGCGCCCGCCGGCGCCGTGCTCCAGCTCCAGGTGCGTGCTCGCCGCCTTCCAACCGTTGTTCTCGCCGCCGACCAGCGTGAACGCGGGCACGCGCACGGAGTCGAAGAACACCGTGTTCTTCTGCACCGGATCGGTGCCGCCCTCGCCGCCGGTGCCCATGAGCTCCATGGGCTGGACGGTGATGCCAGGCAAGTTGGCGTCGATCATGAACCACGAGAGGTTTTCGTGACGGGCACCGCCGGGGTTGGTGCACGCGATCATCCAGATGCGATCGGCGCCGTGGTCGCTGCCGACGAAGATCTTCTGCCCGTTGATGACGTACTCGTCGCCGTCGCGGATCGCCGCGGTGGTCACGCCGGCCAGGTCGGAGCCGGCGCCGGGCTCGGTGAGCAGCTGCCACGTGCGGACGTCACCGCGATAGATCGGCGGCAGGAACGCCTGCTTCTGCTCCTCGGTACCCCACACCTGAATCGTCGCCGAGCCCAGCTTGCCGCCGCTGTCGTAGTACGGAGGCAGCGCCAGGCCGAAGCGGTCGACCTCTTCCTCGAGAATGATCGTGGAGTCGACATCGAGCCCGCCGCCGGCGTAGGCCTTGGGCGCGCGCGGATAGAGCCAGCCCTTGGCGCCGAGCTTGCGCCCGAACGCCCGGAGCTCCTGGTAGCGCTTCAGGCTGTCCGCGTCGTCGACCGGCGTGCGCGTGATGCCCGGCGGCACGTTCGCCTCGAGCCAGGCGCGGACTTCACGGCGGAAACTTTGCTGAGCCTCGGTGTAGGTGACCTCGAAATCCATCGGCGGTCCTCGTATGGCAGCGGGCCGCGCCAATTATGCCCCATTGACCGCCTCGTCGGAGTGCCTGTATACATCGAGCACCCCGCCGGGAGGCGTCCGACCCATTTTCCAGCTCGATCTCTTTCGCCTGCGTGATTTCAGGTGCCTGGTCGCCTCGATGCTCCTGAACTCGGTGGGCATGATGGGCGAGGTCGTGGTGCTCGGCTGGCTCTCGCTGGAGCTGACCAACTCGCCGTTTCTCGTCGGCGTGGCAATGAGCATGCGCGCCCTGCCGCTGTTCTTCGTCGGCGCCCCGGCCGGCGCGCTGGCCGATCGTTTCTCGCGGCGCCGGCTGCTGATGGTGACCGGCCTGGGCCAGACCATCACCGCCAGCACGCTCGGCGCGCTCACGCTGCTCGGTCTCGTCTCCTTCGGCCACCTGCTGCTGCTGACGCTGGTGGCCGGAACTCTGCGCGGCCTCGAGCATGCCGCGCGGCAGAGCTACACCCACGACGTCGTCGGTGCGCCGGCCCTGCTGAAAGGCCTGGCGGTACTCGGCATCGGCATGCGCTCGGGCTGGCTACTGGGCTCGCTCGGGGCCGGCGCTGTCATCGCGCACTTCGGCTCCGGCGCGGCGTACCTCGCGGTGGCGCTCGGCTTTTCGGCCGGAGGGCTCGCGCTGCTCCCCGCCTCGCGCGAGGTCCCGCACGCAGCGCCCAATGGCGAGTCCGTCTGGAAGAGCGTGCTCGGCTTCGCCACCGCCGTACGCACCGATTCCAACTTGCTCACCCTGATGGTGCTCACCGCCGGCGCCGAGGTGCTCGGCTTCTCGCACCAGGCGCTGCTGCCCAGCCTCGCGCGTGACGTGCTGCGCACCGGGCCCGAAGGCCTCGGGGCCTTGAACGCCGCCCGCTCGGTCGGCGGGATCCTCGGACTCGTCGCGGCGTCAGCAGGGGGGCCCGCGTGGGGAGGCGGCGCGCTCTTCGTCAGCGTGCTGCTCGCCTTCGGCGCAAGCCTGATCGTCCTCGGCCTGGCGCCGGGCCTGGTAGGCTTGCCCGGCGTGTTTGTTGTCCTCGTCGCGGTGAACGCAGCCGGAGCCCTGGCGGATCTGCTCGCGCAGAGCCTCCTGCAGCTCAGCATGCCCGGTCACCTGCGCGGCCGCGCCGGCGGCGCCTGGGTCGTGGCGATCGGCCTGGCGCCACTGGGCCAGCTGCAGATCGGCGCGCTGGCCTCGCTGCTCAGCGTGAGCATCGCGCTGGGCACCAGCGGGCTCGCGCTGGTCCTCCTGGCTGCGAGCGCGGCGCTGCTCGTGCCCCGCGTACGGAGGCTCTGAGTGATCAGCGCGATCGACGAGCTGCTGGCGCCCCTGCTGATCACCCTCGAGCGGATGATGTGGGTGCAGCGCCATCTGCACCCGCAGCTCGCCGGTCAACTGGCCGATCAGCTGGAGCCGCCCGCGGAGGGGATCGCGGCGCCGCTGCAAGCGCTGGAAGACGCCACCTGGCCCGAGAATCTCGTCTTCATGCGTGAGCGGCTCCTCGACGTGGGTCACCGCACGCTCGACATGGTGAAGGGCTTCGTCGAGGCCGCGCGCACATCCGCCGATCCCCTCGATCTCTATCGGGCGGTGCGCCGCTTCGCGCGGGTCCAGGAAACGCTGTATCCCCTCGCCCCGGCCTTCGATCCGGTGAGCCGGTGGTTCCTCGAACCCGCCCTGCGGGGGAATGACGACCTGGTGGCGCGCCTGCGCGTCGGCGCGCTCCGCGACGACGGCGTCGAGGTGGGCGTGCTTCACGCCGACAACGAACGGGAGGCGCGCGGCGGCTTCTCGCTCTACGTGCCAGAGGCGTGGGATGGACAGGCGTCCATGCCCCTGGTCGTGGCCCTTCACGGAGGCTCGGGCCACGGGCGCGATTTTCTCTGGAGCTGGCTACGCGAGGCGCGCGGGCGGAACGTGCTCGTGCTGTCGCCGACTGCGCAGGACCGCACGTGGTCGATCATGGGCGGAGCCGACGTCGACGCCGACCGACTGCGCGAGACGATCGAGTCCGTGGGCACGCGGTATCCCGTCGATCGCGCGCGGGTGCTGTTGACCGGCATGTCCGACGGTGCCACGTACGCGCTCCTGCTGGGTCTCCGTAGCGGACCGCCGTTCACGCATCTGGCCCCGGCCTGCGGCGTGCTGCATCCGCTGCTGTTCGCCGGCGGCCTGGACCGCGCGCAGGACTTTCCGATCTATCTGATTCACGGCGCACTCGATTGGATGTTTCCCGTCTACACCGCGCGGATGGGGCGCGACGCGCTGCTCTCCGCCGGCGCACGGCTCGTCTATCGGGAGATCGAGGATCTGTCGCACACGTATCCGCGCGACGAGAACCCGCGGATTCTGGAGTGGCTGGTGAGCGACTGAGCGGCGACGCTACCCGGAGCGCTTGGCCGGGGTCAGGTTCTCACGCATGACGCGCACTCGGCGCCGGATCTCCGGACTGTTCGGCCGCACCACCAACTCGGCCTCGTACGCCTCGACACCTGGGCTGGTCAGGTCAGCGGGGTGCGGTCGGCGCCGAGGGTGAATCCGACGCCGACCGCACGCGCTTGCATTGCAGCGCGACGAGAGTGTTACGGCTTGAGAATGACCCGCGTGGCCGCCGTGCCGGTGTTCTTGCCCTGCCACTCCGCCATCTCGAACGCCTTGTTCACGTCCGAGAGCGGGAAGCTGTGCGAGACGACCTTCGACAGCGGGTACTTGTCCTTGGTGCGGACCAGGAAGTCGAGCGCGGCGGGCATGATCCACGGGTTGTAGTGCATCAGGCCCTTCCACTTGATCTGCTGCGTGATGACCTTGGTGGCCGGCATCGTGATGGGCGCCGGGATGATGTTGCCGATGTCCACGAAGGTGCCGTTGAAGCGGACCATGTCCAGGCCCTCGAGCGTGGCCGCCGCGATGCCCACCACCTCGACCACGACGTCGGCGCCGCGACCGTCGGTCAGGTCCTTCACGCGCTGCACACGGGCTTCCGGCGTGGGGAGCTCGTTCATGTCGATCACGTGGGTGGCGCCGCAGTTCTTCGCCATGGCCAGCCGCGGCGTCTGCTTGTCGATCGAGATGACCTTCGAGGCGCCCTTCTCGGCGGCAACCGCCGCCGCGTAGATGCCGAGGCCGCCGGCACCCTGGATGACAACCGTGTCGCCGAATTTCATGTCGGAGTACTCGAGGCCGTGCAGCACCTGGCAGAGCGCGCAGTTCACCGGCGGGATCGCCTCGTCCGGCAGCACGTCCGGGACCTGGAAGACGTAGTGGCCGGGCGGCAGATAGTAGTACTCGGCGTAGCCGCCATCGCAGTACGGGTACTCGTTCAGCGTGAACTGCTGGCTCTTGCGGTGCCGGTGCGGGCAGGCGTGGTGCTCGCCGCGCATGCACCAGTAGCAGCGGTTGCACGGGTTGAAGAACGGAAACGCCAC
>Ga0075418_10001980_pt1 | contig 23270 bp, 19 predicted proteins | sample SoiMetdeltSBSDD2_FD_81776 | JGI IMG/M metagenome (GOLD analysis project Ga0075418, IMG submission 81776) | Bulk soil microbial communities from a Populus tree surrounding site in Tennessee, USA - Soil MetaG P. deltoides SBSDD2 | ecosystem: Environmental > Terrestrial > Soil > Tree plantation...
CAAATCACAGTGACGCCTGGGCGTGCATTGTTCCGCCCGGTAAGAGTCCCTAGAACCGGTTTCCTCGCCCCAGCGCGTGAGAGGGGCTAGGGTGAGGGGGACTTAGCTCGATTGGCTTTCGGGCACGAAGATTACTATCACTATGTTCGGTCCTCAGGTCGCCTTCCTCGACTTTTCTTTGACCAGGACAATGCGCTGGAGAGCGAGACTCAGGAGCCCGGATTATCCCCCATTCCCGCCATACTCCATCATTCTCCCCACTTTTTGTTCGCGGGCTATCTCATAGACTTTGGCAGCGACCGCGACATCTTCCAGGGCGACACCGAGCGATTTGAATAACGTGATGTCCTTTGGATCGGTCCGGGGCAAAGATCGGACCGTCACCACTTCACTCAGCTCGCGGATCTGGTCCCAGGTCAGCCTTCCTTTCTGCAGGGGACCGAGGAACTCGCCGCATTCCATTCTGGCTTGATCCTTCGAGTCCACCACAATCGAGCGGCAGCGACGGATGCAAGTTTCGTCTAACTCCCGCTTGATTAAGAAATTGGATCCAGCCGCATTGATATGGGTTCCGGGCTTCAGCGATTCACCCTTGAACACGGGGGTAGTTGAATTGGTGATGGTGATCAGAACATCAGACGCCGCGGCAACTTCGTCTGCCGAATTTGCCGCGTGGCAGAGAACACCAAGGCGCTCCTGAGTCTCCCTGCAAAACTGCGCGAGCCGGTCGCGTGTGCGGCTATACGCAAGCACCTGATTGACGGTGCGCACCTGGCAAACGGCTTCCACTTGCCTGAACGCCTGGCGGCCGGCACCGATAACCCCGACAACCTTCGTGTCAACTCGCGCCATCCAGCGTGTTGCAACTCCACTGGCGGCACCCGTGCGAATCTGTCCCAGTCGGTCGGCCTCGATCAAAGCGAGGAGCTCGCCGTTCTCCGAACTGTATAGGCAAGCTGTGAACTGCACCCGCTCCGGGAAAACGGTGTAGGTTTTGTAGCCGAAGTAGCCGGAGCAGGGCAGTGATGCAGCCATTAAATGCATCATGCCTTTGGCGGAGTGCAGACGGCGCCTGGGCAGATTCTCAGCCTGGCCACTGCCCAGCTGCCGAAAAGCTTCGTCCACAGCTTCGATGGCCATGGGCATGGTGAGGATTTGTTCGACGTCCTGCTCAGTTAGGTGAAGGGCCACGTTTGTTGTCTCGCCAGAGCCTCGTGCGCATTCAGAATGAATGGTTGAGGGGATCGTGGATTCTGGCCCGCTTGTCTCTATGCAGATTTGACCGAAATGGTTGGCAGAGCGGACGGGGAGACTATACCACTTCGAGTCCAACCAACTCGAAGCAAAAAGGGAATTGCGGTTGCAAGCGCGCCAATACGAGAGCGTTGTCTTTTGGGGGCCTGCCGGTATTATCAACCCGACGGACTCTTGATCAGGAATCCGAAGAAACGCGACAATCCTTCCTGACAACACTCGGCTTAAGGTATTACTATACCGCAGACGTTGGTAGCCGGCCGGTGGAGCAGTCTTACTCACCGAGCCGAGTTGGTAACAAGCAGCAGTTCTCATATCCAACCACCAGAAGGAGTACGCATGACGACGCAGACCCAAAACGATACCGTCTCCAAGAAAGCGCAATACATTTGGCCTTGTGCCAATACCTATTACCGTGAGCCGTTGGTTGTAGAACGTGCCGAAGGACTGCGCGTCTGGGACACCGAAGGGCGCTCTTACCTGGACTTCTTCGGTGGCGTGCTCACAGTAAGCATTGGTCATTGCCAGCCCGAAATCAATGCAGCCATTGAGGCGCAGATGAAGAAGGTGCAGCATACCTCCACGCTCTACATCAATCAGCCGGTAGTGGAGTTGGCTGAAAAGCTTGCCGAGATTACACCGGGTCGCTTGCAACAAAGCTACTTTACGAACAGCGGTACCGAAGCCGACGAGACTGCGCTGGTAGTGGCCAAGCTGCACACGGGAGCTACGGAGATCGTTGCGTTGCGGCATGGGTATAGCGGACGATCCCATGCCATGATGGGGGCATCCGGGCATTCCACCTGGAAGGTACTGCCGACGACAGTTCCAGGCGTCGTCCATGCCGCAGCGCCGTATTGCTATCGCTGTCCGTTCGGTCTGACATATCCCTCCTGTGAACTGCGCTGCGCGACCGATGTAGAAGAACTCATTCAGACCACGACGTCTGGAGAAATTGCTGCGTTTCTGGCAGAACCGATTCAGGGCGTGGGCGGATTCATCACCCCGCCGAAGGAATATTTCAAAGTTGTCCGCGACATCATCAAGAAGTACGGTGGCCTGTTGATCATCGATGAAGTCCAAACCGGGTGGGGTCGAACTGGAGAAGCGATGTTTGGAATCAGCTACTGGGAAGTGGAGCCCGATGTCATGACCTTCGCCAAAGGCATGGCAAACGGGGTCCCCATTGGGGCTACGATTGCAACTCCCGAAGTGGCTGCGAGCTACAAATCGCAAACGTTTTCAACCTTTGGTGGCAATCCCATAACGGCGGCTGCTGCGCTTGCTGTCATCCGGTACATCGAAGAGAAAGAGCTGGTCAAGAATGCGAAGGAAGTGGGCAGCTATTTTCGTGACAAGCTGGAAGAACTGAAGAACAAGTATGCGTTCATCGGTGAAGTGCGGGGCATGGGGTTGATGCAGGCGTTGGAACTCATTCACCCGGACAAGTCGCCGAATTCGCAGGCTGTGGCAGCGGTCTTTGAAAAGACACGCGAGTTCGGATTGCTCATCGGGAAGGGTGGCTTGTGGGGACATGTCATCCGGTTGGGACCGGCGCTGACGTGTTCCAAGAACGACATCGATGAAGCGGTTAAGGCTCTGGACCGAGCATTTGCCACGGTAAAGTAGAGGCTGACAGGAAGAGAACGTGGAAGCTTGGGCCCCCAGGGTGGTTGCGAGGTGTGCAACGTCTTCGAGGTCAAATCCCGCCGCCGTCGATGAACTCCGAATCCAGCTCAATGTCGAGGCGCTTGTGCGCAAACTCTTCTGCCTGGTGCGACATGACATCCAATCGCGAAACGGCATCTCCCCAAGACTCTGCAGCCCGTCCGGCACCAACGATCTTGACGGGGTAAGCGCGTAGGAAGTTGATCATGTATCCTCCCCGTAAGGGGTCGTGCTCCTTAGGCTGACCGTCTCCGGCCGCTGAAGTGGCGCGACACATCAGCGAGTACTCGCCGGGTTGACTGGCATCCCAAAGATATTCCCAGAGCGCCCAGGAGTAAGGTGCTTGCGGTCCAACCAGTGCAGCAGTTCGCCAGGTTGCACCGCCATCCACGCTCACCTCGACGCCGGACACAGCCTCTTCGCCCGCCCAGGCAATTCCGGAAATGCGATTCACACCAGGCTGCAGCGCGGCGTTGGGCCCGGGGCGGAGTATCTCACTCTTCACGGCCATGCGCGTCAGCCGCACATTGCGTTCGATGGCCCCCTCACGACGGCGAATCGTGTATTTGTTCCATTGAAAGTAGCCGCTGAATGCCCCATCCAGGACTTCCAGCCGTGTGACCCATTTGACCGAAGAAACCCCGTACCAGCCTGGGACAATGAGCCGGACCGGTGATCCGTGGCTGCGAGTCAGGGGTTCGCCGTTCATGCGAAAGGCGAGCAGTGTGTCAGGATGCAGGGCCTTTGAGAGCGGGAGCCCGCGAGCGAAACGCATGACTTCCGGATGATCGGGTTCTGTTCCCGAGTCCGCGCCTTCACATAAGATCTCCAGCGCGTCACTCAGGGGCTTGGAGCGCTCCAGCACCGTGGATAGGGGAACGCCCGTCCACTCGGCATGGCCGACAGCGCCAGCCCCCCACTGAACTCCGGGTTCGACCTGATGCAAAAATGAGCGGCCGTTGCCGGCACACTCCATCGTGGCAAACACCGTCCGCTCGGGAAGCCCGGCAAGCTCTTCCCAGGTCCAGAGACGGGGAGATCGCACCTGTCCATGAACCTGAAGCCTCCAAGTTTCCGGCGCGATATCCGGCTCGTCGAAATGGTTGCGCACGAAGAAGAACACGTTGGGCGTCACCCAGGAACGCATCTCGCTCAAGGGCGTTTCACTGTTCTCTGGATCATGTGTGACGATCGGTCGCTGAATCGACATGTGGTCTCCCCCGTGAGTCATTGTGTCATTGAGTCATCGAGCCATTGAAACAATGAATCGATGAATTCAATCTTTGACCAGAATACAAGAACGAGTTGCTGTCTCACAACTGCCGTTTGGGTGTATCTTTAGACTGCCAGCCCGCGCGTATTGAGTCTGTCGAGGGAAGGATAATGACTAGTGAGTATTCGATTCAGGAATTCATTCGACAACTTAGGGGTCTAATCAGGCCGGAGTTTACTCTCGAAGGCGTGCATGAGTTTCTAAAGGGCCATCCAATTGACCCCAACAGCTTGAAGGAATATCTCTTCTTCAGGAAGTCGCACTATACCCGCAACCTCATCGACAAATCCGACCTCTACGAAGTCCTCTCGATCTGTTGGGAAACGGGACAGAAGAGCCAGATCCACAACCATCGCGGCCAGAATTGCTGGATGGCTGTACCAATGGGAAGGCTGCTGGTTCAGAACTATCGAATTGTCGGAGGAATGGATGGCACCGAACACTGTGAACTCGCAGAGTCCAGCCGATACTGGATGGACCCTGCAAACCCGGGCAAAGTCGAGCCCCAAGAACCCATTCATTCGGTCGCCAATCCTTCGGAACTCAACCAGCGGGCAGTTTCCATCCATGTCTACTCGTTCCCGTACGATGCCTGCACGGTGTACTTCCCGGAGCAGAAACGCTCTCTGGAAGTGCCACTACACTATTCGTCGAAATTTGGGGTTCTCGAACCCGAAGAGCGACAGGAGTGACGAAAAAGCAGACAGGATTTACAAGATTGACAAGATGGTTAGAGGCAGAACGGAAAGAGGCTGAGGGGTTGTAAGGTCATCTCAGCCTACAGCTTTCGTCTTTGGCTTATAAGTTCGGAATTTACGTTTGATTTCGACTGAAGGGCCGAAGTTGATCAGCAGGCCGGTATCAACCTTTGTAGCTGTAAGATAGTTTACCAACTGCGCCTCGTGTTCTTTTTGCAGGCTGAGAAGTGCTTTTAGTTCGACCAGGACTCGATCTTCGACCCATAGATCGGGAACAAACTCTCCGACAACTTCTCCTTCGAAGTAGACCTGAATTGCAACTTGGCGCTTGACCTTGATCCCTTCGTGGTTCAATGCGACTCGCATGGAGTTCTCATACACCTTCTCCGAAAATCCTGGACCCAAGGCATTGTGAACCCTGAAGGCGCACGCGATTATCTTCTCCGTCAATTCGTCGTCGCTCATAGCGCCTTTCTCCGTTGATCGTGTAAAGTTTAGTCCAACTACAACGGCTGCAAATCTTGTGAATCTTGTAAATCCTGTCGCAAATCCTGTCTGGGATTCCTGTCGTCACTCGGGCAGTTCCTGTTCCGGTTCGGGCAGCCAGAAGCTGGCAATCAGCCCCACGATGTAGACTAGGGCCGCCACAGCAGCAGCTGCATACGCCAGCTTTGTCGCTGGCGGGCCGGCAGGCATCAAGCCCGTCATCTGCGTTGTCAGCACTGCCGCCGAAGTTCCGATCATGCGACCACCGATGTTGGCCGCAAAACTCTCACCAGTACCTCGCAAGTGCATGGGATAGACCCTTGGCAGGTAGTTACCCCAGAAACTCAGTTGCGCTACCGTAAACAACCCCCCAAAAAAAATGCCCCACTTCAGCAGTGTCAGGTCGTGCACTGCAGGGTAGAGGAACACCAACGGCAGGATGATCAAGCCTGGAATCTGGAAGACTCGCAGCAAGGACCGGCGGGAGACAATGCGCACAGCTAGAAATGCCAAGAGCATTCGTCCGACCAGCCCACCGGTCTCCTGAATTGTCTGAACGCCCGCAACAGTGGATTGAACGATCTGCTGTCGCTGTGGCGCTGCCACACTGGGGTCGACTTTCACCAAGGCTGGGACGATCTGTGGCAATTGTTGAATGGCGCCGAACGCAGCACCCAGGCTGCAAGCGAAGATCAGCGTTGAGACGACAGTCGTTCGAGAAAACTCAGGCTTGAAGATCTCTCCAAAGCTGGGGCGTTTCAAAGTGCCAGCGGCCTTTTTCTCCTTCCAAGCGGGCGACTCAGGAAGGAAGGGCCGAATGATAATCAGTGGAATTGCTGGGACGAGTCCTGAAATGAGAAGGTAGCGCCAGTTGTCGTGGCGGCCATAGATGGCCGGAAGAACAGCCGCTGTGTTGGCGACAACCAAGGCCGTCAGGCTCACAAGAAAGCCTCCCATCGACGCGAATGCCTGTGTCCAGCCAATCACCGCCTCCCGCCGCTTGGGGTCGGTGAACAGCTCTGCCAGCCAGGCGGTGGCGGCCACAAACTCAACGCAAACGCCGATGAACGCCGTTGTCCGCAAGAAGAGCAGCATCGGCAGCGAGGTCGAAAATCCTGACAGCAAAGCTGAGAAGGCGTAAAGAAGAATGCTCCAAGTCAGAATCATGCGTCTTCCCAGCAGGTCCGTCAGATACCCGCCCAGAAGGCCCAAGATGCCACCACAGACTGCTGGCACATAAAACATGAGGTCGCGCCAACGAGCATATTCGGGACTGCCAAACTGTAGTCCTCCCAGCTGCTCGAGCGCTGGGCGCAAGATGAGAGGCAGCATGAGCAGCACATAGGTGTCAAAGGCGAACCCAATGGCAGCAATGACACAGATGAGCCACTGCACGTTCGTTAAGGGCGGAAGCTTCGTTGAGATCGAGTTGGTCATGGTCAGTCCTCAGGCGACTTTGTTAACGACGTTTGCATTGCCGGTTCCGGCGGCATGAAGGAGCTTGTGTTCTCTTCGGGATGCAAGAAGATTTTCCATCGAGACAACAAGCACGGCCCTGGTGGCTACCAACGCTGGGACATTAGGGACCACAGCCCTTGCCTAGTTGGTTGAACTGACCACCAGGCCAAATCCCTTCGGCCTGCCACTCGGATCCGACTGCTGAAAATAGCGGCTGATCGTTTGCCTGCTCGGTTTTCGCGTTACGAACGAAACCGCGACCATTAGCAGAGACGAGATCAGCACCATCGGAACCACCGGCATCAATCCAAACACTGCGGTCCCGCCCGGTGTGCGGCTCAAGACTGCTGCTCCAAACAGTGTCCAGACTGTTGTGGGTTGACCGAACTGCGGCGCGGGAATGGCACCTTGAAAGACCGCTACTGCAACCACTGCGAAAACGGTCCAAAGGGTCGACGCCAGAGCGCCCCACTTTGTGCTGCCGTTCCAGAAGAGTGCGGCCACGAGTAGGGGGAACAACGAAGAGTAGCCCGAAAACGCATACTGCACGGCCAACTCAAAGATGCTGGCGGGCGCGCGCAGAGCGACGAGATAAGCCACAGCAGTCAGCCCGAGAACAAAGATTCTTCCTGTATGCACTTGCGCCGCCGGCCCGAAACGTTCTTTCCCTCCATAGAAGGCAAAGACATCCTCGGTGAACATCGTTGAAAGTGCCAGGATCTGCGAGTCGCTCGCCATCACCGCAGCCATGATGCCTGCACCCAGGAGGCCAGCAAGCCAGACCGGGGCATAGTGATTCAGCAGCAACACAATGACGTCGTCGCCGGCTGCGGCCTGGCGCAGCCGGGCGCGCTCTCCAGGCGGCAATACGCTGCCTTGTGCGGTCAGTACTTTTCTCGCCTCGAGCTTCGCGGCGATAGAAGGAACTGCAGTTGCCCGATTTGCCATCACACCCAGAAAAACGCTCGGTAGCCAGATTGCCAGCAGGCAAAGCGGATAAAGAATCACCGTTGGCTTGAATTGTTGCACCCGGCGAGCCGTCAAACAGAAGATGTTGATGTGCGGAAACGCGATGGTGGAAAGCGGAATAAAGGTGTAGCTCAGAAAGAACCAGGGAGAAATTCGCTCACGGGTCAGCAGCGGTGCTGTTGCCGGAGATCTGAGCATTTCTTCTGCGGCCTGGCGGAATCCTCCCATCCCGCTGGCAATGATGGTCAGAGACGCCGCCCCAAAAGAGAGGAACAGAATGGTTTGCAGCGTATTGACCCAGGCCGTGCCTCGCATGCCTCCGAAGAAGACGTAGCCCATGACCACGAGCGCCACCAGAGCGCCCCCCAGCCAGTAGGGGACCCATCCTCCGCTAATGGCCGCCAGCGTTGAGCCACCACCCATCACACCGATGATGATGTAAGGAACCAGGAGCGCCGCCTGGACGGCAAAAATCACGGTGCCGATGTGGCCGCATTCCCAACGGTCACGAAAGAACTGCACGGGCGTCATGAAGCCGAACCGTTTTCCCAAAGCCCAAAGGCGAGTTCCGATGAGGAATAATGAAAGAGGGATAATCAGTGCGGATGCCGAGGCCATCAAGCCGAAGGTGACAATGCCATTACTGAAGGCATGTCCGGAGGACCCCAAAATCGTAAACGCTGTCATGTTGGTCCCGAACAGCGAAAACAGAAAAACGGCCGTGCCAAGAGAACGGCTGGCGAGAAAATAATCTTCTGCGCTTTGGCCGCGCGCTGATCGGCGAAAAGCAAAGATGCCGACGTAGAGCACAACAGCCAGGTAGGCAAAAACAAAGAGGGCGGGTATCAACGGCCTTCGTCCTCCGGCAGGAGGGCGGATGCAGGCTTGTCTAAGTCCAGGGGCCAGGCAAACTTCACCAGTAACATCATGACGGCGGAGCACAACAGGCAGAAGGCGGCGTGATAAAAGAGGCCAATCGGCAGGAAGCCGAAGACCAGAGGGCGTGCGTTTCGCCAGAACCACACGTCCTGGTGAAGAACGTAGACAGCAACGACAATGCTCGTGAGAATCAAGCGCATGATGGTTTGAAAACTCGCTTGGGGACTGACAACGTAATATCACACAGGGTTTTGCGGATTGCAACGAACAAGAGAGATGCTAGAATAGCGCTTCAATTTCAAGGGCAGTTGATGCTAGGGCTCACCCAAAGCGTGCAGGGTTAGCCAAAAGTTAGATATTGCGAGCAACAATCCACAGCGACACGAAGATATTGGGAGAACTTTGGACGCAGATCTCAGATGCACGCTGATGAGTGTTCGTGAGCTTCAAACGAGGGAAAGTTGAAGACCTACGTCGGTGAGGGCAATGGGTTTCTTCGGCTCAATTCTTCTGGGGCTCTGGTCTCTGTGGTTTGCTAGTGTGTAGCCAGGAGGAGACTTTCTAATGCGACGACTCACAGTACCGTTCATTCTTGTGCTTGTCATGCTTGTGTCCACGACCGTAATCGCCGGAGACTGGGCGCAGTTCCGAGGCCCGAACGCGTCGGGATTGGCGGATACGAAGGATCTGCCCGTCGAGTTCGGACCCGAGAAGAATGTCCTTTGGAAAACACCGCTGCCGGCGGGTCATTCTTCGCCCGTTCTAACCCAGGACCGTATTTTTCTGACTGGCTACGACGAGCAGAACATGCTGGTTTTTGGCCTAGACCGCAACAGCGGTAAACTCCTGTGGCGCCGCGAGATCGCTCGGCCTCGTAAAGAAGAGCTACACAAAGCCAACAGTCCGGCCTCGCCGAGCCCGGTCACAGATGGGAAGAACCTGTATGTGTTTTTCACCGATTACGGAATGATGTGTTTCGACTTGGACGGGAAGGAACGCTGGCGCACACCGCTTGGTCCCTTCAACAATCCTTTCGGCATGGGCGCTTCGCCGATTCTGGCTGAGGACAAAGTGCTCCAGATTTGCGACGCAGAAAGTGGATCGTTCTTTGTAGCTTTGGATAAGAACAACGGAAAATTGAAGTGGCGTGTTGAGCGCCCCGAATACACACGGGGGTTTTCCACGCCGATTCTCTACCGACCTAAAAGCGGGGAGTTGCAGGTCATCATTTCTGGCTCGCTCCAGCTGACAGCGTATTCTGTTGCCACGGGCAAGGAACTTTGGTGGACGCGCGGTTCCACGTGGCAGATGAAGTCAACTCCAGTGCTTGGCGAGAATACGATTTACGTTCACGGATGGGCTGGAGGCGCCGATGAAGGGCAGCAAGAGAATGTGCCGCCTTTCGAGGAGGTGCTGAAGACAAAGGACGCGAACAAGGATGGCAAGCTGTCCCCGGAAGAAACCGGCGACGACAAGATACAGAAGGATTGGAAGTCGTTCGATCTGGATCGAGACGGCTTTCTTGGCGAACGCGACTGGCGATTCTATCGCTCACGACGTGCGGCGCAGAACGCGGTTCTGGCGTTTCGATTGGGGGGAGAAGGCGATTTGACCGACAAGAACTTCTTGTGGCGGTATCAGAAAGCCCTTCCCAATGTCCCATCGCCGCTTTTGTACCAGAATGTCTTGTACCTGATGAAAGAGGGAGGCGTCCTGACAGCGTTGGATGCGTCCACGGGCGCCGTGCTAAAGCAGGCGAGACTCCAAGGTGCTCTGGGTGATTATTTTGCCTCCCCAGTGGCGGCGGACGGAAAGGTATTCACAGTGAGTCACGAGGGCAAAGTGACCGTGCTGAAACCGGGCAAGGACTGGGAGATTCTTTCTGTCAATGAAATGGGCGAAGATTGTAATGCGACACCCGCGATAGCGGATGGACGGATTTACCTGCGCACGCATCAAGCGCTGTATTGCTTTGGGAAACGATAGGGTGGTTTGATTCTTTTTTGAATAGGAGATGCCTCTATGGCTTGGATTTTCTTTGTGCTGGGAGCGGTGATTTCGTGGGGTATGTATGGACCCATCTTGCATAAGGGACAGGTGCAGTTGGGCAATCCGCTGCGGGCTTTGCTCTGCGTTGGAATTGCCTACTTCTTGATCGCTGTGCTGGTGCCCGTCATTACGCTGTCGGCACAGGGGGGCCTGAATGGTTTTAACACCAACGGCACTTTCTCAGCCGGCCTTGGAGGAGCGTTGGGGGCCTTGGGGGCGGTTTGTATTATCTGGGCTTTCAGGGCGGGAGGTTTGCCGACGTATGTCATGCCGCTGGTCTTTGGCGGGGCGCCGCTGGTGAATGTCTTGTTCTCAATGTGGCTTCACCCGCCCAAGGTCGCTCCCAATCCGTTGCTCTATGCAGGGTTTCTGTTGGTAGCGGTTGGAGCGAGCATGGTGCTGTATTTCAAACCCGCCGCCTAGATTGCGGGCGGTATGCGGAAGCACTTCTGCCGGCCACGTTCCGCCACACGTCATTTCTTCGCCCTCACATCAAATGCATAGAGGTTGTCCTGATCCCGAAGATACAGCCGACCACCGGCGACGACGGGATGGCTCCAGGTGGGTAGCGACTCCTGTGGAATACTGAAGCGGCCCTTTTCCTGATAGCCAGTGGGTGTGGCTTCCACCAGCCCAACCACGCCCTTCTCGCTGAAGCAATACAGGTGACCATCGGCAAACACTAATGACCCCTTGCCGACACTGCGGTCCTTCCAGATCACTTCGCCATCCTCGAAACGCATGGCGGTGAGGATTGCGCTCGAAAACCCATACAACGTGTCGCCGATCAAGACCGACGAACTGTGGTGGTTCTTCATGTTCTGGTTGAAGTAGATTTCCTGTGCCCGGAGTTTTCCACCTTCGGCCTTGATCTCCAGCAGAGCACAGCCTGTGCCGTAATCCGATGAGAGAAATACCTTGTTGCCCTTCACAATTGGAGTCGCGACGTTGGCGGTCCGGTTGGCGACTTGTGAATAGTCCCACAGTGGCTTGCCATTGCGGACGTCCACGGCCATCGCTCTCTGGTGCGTAAAGAAGACAGCCTGGGGAACGCCTGCGACTTCAAATGGCATTGCTGAAGAATAACCCGCGCCGTCGCTGCCACTTTTCCAGATGACACTGCCATCCTTCTTGTTGAGCGCGACAATCGACGCACTCGGCCCGCCAGCATTCACCAGCAGTTGGTCTCCCAGGATCAACGGCGATTCGCTGGTTCCCCAGTGGGGGTTTGAACCACCAAACTTTTCCACAACATTCAGGGTCCAGTAGATCTTGCCAGTTGCAGCATCCAGACAGCTGAGATCTCCGTTGCCACCGAGGGCATAGACACGATCTCCATCGACCGTGGGTGTTCCACGAGGGCCGTCGCCCCGATCGTTGGAAAAGCGTCCGCCATGAGCCTGCACCCAAAGCGGCTTTCCATCAGCCGCGTCGAGCGCGATGACGAACTCCCGATTCCCTTTGAGCCCCATCGTGAAGAGTCGGCCTTTGGTGATCGAGACGGTGGAGTAGCCGTTTCCCAGGCCGTTCGTCTTCCAAGCTTGTGGCGGGCCATCGGGAGGCCATTGCTTGAGGAGTCCGGTTTCGGTGGAGATTCCATCGCGCCTGGGTCCGCGCCACTGCGGCCACTCTCCCGAGACATCAGTCTTGGCAGTACTCCACAAGGAGAAAAGAAGCAGCGCGAATGTGGCAAGCAACAGAGACTTAAGATTCACGAGTGCCTTCATGCGGCATTGTCCCCCTCAGCGAGTGTAGATGTTCGGCTCGGTTCAGCCTTCCGCTCCTATTATAGTCTGACGACCCTAACGAATTTGAAATTGCTTGTCCTAGTTAAGGTTTTTTGAGGCATCATACGGCTCACAATCTCAAAGACTGCTGGAGGGCGAGGCGCATGGCGCAATTCACGCGAAGAAAACTGCTTCATTTGTCCGCAAGTGCCGTTGTCTGGCCAATGCTTGCAAAGTTTCATTCGTTGGCTGCCCCTTGGCGCCGTAGGGTGAAGATCACGGACATTAAGGTGATGGCCTTTCAGGGCGGGCGGACATACAACCTGGTGAAAGTCGAAACCGATGCGGGAGTCTATGGAATTGGGGAAGCGTATGGCAGCCCCGGTATTGGAGTGAAAGAGGGAATCCTGGATCTCAAGAATTGGCTGATGGGCAAGGATCCACTGGACATCGAAACCCTCTACACGCACATGGGTCGCGGCACACCAAATCTTTCAGGCACAAGGACCGAAGGATCGGCGCATCAGTCGATCCGCGCAGTGAGTGGCGTCGAAATGGCATTGTGGGATCTGGCCGGGAAGCTTCTAGACGTGCCCGTGGTGACGTTGCTCGGCGGAAAATATCGGGACAAGGTGCGGATGTATTGTCATGAGAGCCCCAAGAACATGCTGGACAAGGCTTCCTGCCGCGAATGGGCACAACGGGTGAAGCAGCATCCGTCGGGCTGGACAGCTTTCAAGTTTGGTTTCGGACATACCTCACCTGAAGTCGACAAGGCCCGCGATCTTTCCAACCGAATGCTCACCTCACAGGAGTTGCGCAACGTCGCCAAGGGCTTTGAGAACTGTCGTGAAGCTATCGGCCCGGAGGCAGACATCCTGGTTCACTGCCACTGGGAATACAACTTGCCGACAGCAATTCAAATCGCGAAGGCCATAGAGCCGATGAACCCATTCTGCCTGGAAGACCCGCTCTCGGTGGACTACAGCGAGAGTTGGTTGCGACTAGTCAACAGTACCCGAGTACCCATTCTCATGGGCGAAAACCTGGACCGCCGTGAACGCTTCAAAGATTTCATCGTTAACCAGGCGTGTGACATCGTCCAACTTGACGTGCGAAATACCGGCGGTCTGCTTGAGTCGAAGAAGATCGCGGACCTGGCGCACACGTTCAATCTACCGATGACGGCTCACAACACTGGCAGCTTGATTTGCGTGATGGCCACGGCTCAATGGGCCGCCTCGGTACGCGACTTTATTGCGGCGGAGTCGGTTCTTGGAAAGGGTGATTGGATGGACAACATCGTGGTGAGGGAAGGTCCGTTGTACAAAGATGGCTACTACACGCTGCCTGATAAGCCGGGATTGGGAGTTGAGCTCAATCGGCAAGTGGTCGAAGCCCACCTGGCGCCGGGGGAAAAGTGGTGGGGATGAAATTCAGTGCTGAGTACTGAATAGGATCTCGTGCTCGCTTTTTTTGGTGTGTGGACTGGTGCAGTCTTCTCAGGCGTTGACTGGATTCCCGCTTTCGCGGGCATGACGAAACGTTCTCTAGTGTCGTGCCCGCTAAAGCGGGAATCCAGAGACTGACCGTCTACTTCCGGGACGTTGAAGCCTGCTAGTCCTTCTCAACTGGAAGCCCTCTTGCGACCCACTCCTTATAACCGCCCGACATCGATAGGACACTCGTGTAGCCCATTTTCTGCAGCGCGTCGGCAGCCAGTGCAGAACGATAACCACCCCCGCAGTAGAGCACGATCTCCGCACTGTGATCGGGCACTTGGCCTTCGATGTCACGTTCGATGATGCCTTTGCCCAGGTGCCTGGCGCCTTTTGCGCGGCCCTTATCCCACTCATTGTCCTCGCGCACGTCGATGAACTGAAACGTGTCACCCCGGTCCAGTTTCTGCTGTGTCGCGACGGGCGAGATCTCTCGAATCCGGGATTTGGCATCGTTAACGATCTTCAAGAAAGCTTCAGAATGTTTCATGGTTCGTTCCGTATTCCCCCCTTAGCCTAGCAAAGGGGGAGAGGCGCTTACCGATCGTGGTCGTAAAGCGCCAGAGGTTGTCAGTCTTCCCGGATCGCCAGTCCGCCTACCCCACCGTTTCAACTCCAAACCGAGCTTCCTCGAACACAGCGTCCAACTCTGCTGACACGTCGCCGGATTGCATAGCCAGCGCCCTGAAGTCGAATAGGCTGGCATCCATCAGGTGGGACGGAATCACATGTCCCAGAGCGGCCATCATTGAATCTCGAATCCCTGGGATCTCGCCCTGCAATTCATCGATAAGTCGTTTCACCCGAGCGCGCTTCAAATTGGGCTGCGATCCACACAGGTCACAGGGGATGATGGGATACTTCATTAGCGCAGCGAAGCCGGCAACATCGGCTTCACGGCAATAGGCAAGTGGACGGATGACGGTGTTGCGATCGTCGTCACTACGCAGCACCGGCGGCATCGTCTTCAGCGTGCCGCCATAAAGTAAATTTAGGAGGAACGTTGCCAGCAGATCGTCCGCATGGTGGCCCAAGGCAATCTTGTTGCATCCCAGCTCAATGGCGGTGTTGTACAGAATGCCACGCCGCAGGCGCGAGCACAAAGCGCAGGTGGTGTGTCCCTCCGGCACATTGGCCTTCACGATGGAGTAAGTGTCCTTCTCGATGATGCGAAAGTCTTGGCCAAGTTCGGTGAGGTAAGTTGGCAGGACCTCGGCAGGGAATCCCGGTTGCTTCTGGTCCAGATTGACCGCGACGAGCTCAAAACGCACGGGTGCCCGGGTCTGCAGGTCGCGCAGCAACGTCAGCAGCGTGTAGCTATCTTTGCCGCCGCTGAGACAAACCATGATTCGGTCGCCATCGGCGATCATGGCAAAGTCTGCGATGGCTTCGCCGACGCCCCGCAAGAGTTTGGTTTTGAGCTTCTGTAGAGAATCCATATTGAGTCAGCCTGGCAGCGGATTAACGAGCGGCCGTTTCACCTTGGCTTTAAGTCTTGAGTCCGACGCCTTCTTCCAGGCGCACGTAGTTTGCCTTGCGCTTGCAGGGGGTGAAGCCTTCTAGCAGGCTCGAGTTTCGCAACAGCTCCTCAGTGGCGCGATGATGTGCTCCTGCCGGACTGATGACGTTCTCTTCGATCATGATGCTGCCCAGATCGTTGGCGCCGTAGTGGAGGCCTTGCCGACCCACCTCGATCCCTTGCGTTAGCCACGACACCTGGATGTTGGGAATGTTGTCGAGAACTATCCGTGCCATGCCCAGCCAGCGCAGGTACTCGTCAGCGGAACGGCGGTCTGGAATCTTACGGCCTATTTTCGTGTTGTCCGGCTGCAGTGTCCAGGGAATGAAGGCGACAAATCCTCCGGTCTTCTGCTGCAACACATACAGCCGATCCAAGTGCTCGATGCGATGCTCCAGTGTTTCGCCCAGTCCGAACATCATGGTCGCTGTGGTTGGCAACCCAAGGCGATGGGCCGTCTCCATCACTTCGAGCCACTGTTCGGTGTTGCACTTGGTCGTGTTCCTCTTGCGAACCTCATCGACGAGGATCTCGCCGCCGCCGCCGGGTATTGAATCCAGGCCGGCCTTTTGTAAACGCCTCAACACCTCTTCAGTGCTCATCCGAAACAATTGCGTAAACGCATAAATCTCCGGTGGAGAAAAGCAGTGCAGGTGAATGGAGTAGCGCCGTTTCAGTTCGCTCAGAAGCTCCTCGTACCACTCCAATGGCAGATCGGGATGGAGACCTCCCTGCATCAGGATCCCACTGCCACCGAGATCGAGTGTCTCTTCCACCTTCTTGTAAATTTCTTCGAAACTCAGAACGTAGCCTTCCGGAGATCCAGGCTTGCGGTAGAAGGCGCAGAATGTGCAAACCGCTGTGCATACGTTGCTGTAGTTAATGTTCCGGTCGACAACGTAGGTGACGATGTTGTCGGGGTGCAAGCGCTGACGAAGCGCATCCGCCAGTTGCTGAATGGTGTCGAGCGGAGCCTCTTCAGCGAGTCGAAGGTACTCCCGTCGGGTGAGGTGCTCGCCTTGCTCTATTCTCTTTGCCAGTTCAGTGATGAGCATTTGCGAATCCTAACCGAGCACTACTTAGAGGAATGACTAATGAGACGAAGCACTAATGACGAAAGAAACCCGAAATCCGAATGACAAATTAGACATTTGGGCTTCGACAATCTTTAGACATTAGGATTTCGTCATTCGTCATTTCTTTATTGCAGCCTTCTGCGGCTCTGGAAGATCCTCTCTTCTCCCTCCGGAAGAGGCCAAATCACTTCCGTTCCTCGAGCGTCACATGCATTTTCACACGTTCATTGTCGCGCAGAACAGCGATCTCGACCACGTCTCCCGGTTTGCGGTCTCCCAGTACGTAGGTGTAGTCATATACATTCTTGATCTGCTTGCCGGCACATTCGACAATGATGTCTCCGCCTTTTATGCCTGCTTTGGCGGCTGGACTCCCTTCACGCACGCCCGAGAGCTTCACGCCCTCGACGTCTTCTCCATAGTCAGGGATCGTGCCGAGATACACTCTGAATTCACCCCGACCACGCGGCTCGCTCGACTCTTTGGCTTTGGTGAACTGGGGTCTGAGCTGCTGTTGGCTGAGGGCCTGCGCCGTGCCCAAGACTAATTCAAGCACCTGGTTGGCGCCTGCCAAATTGATCTTGTCGGAGTCGTCACTGGGACGATGATAGTCCTGATGAACTCCGGTGAAGAAAAACAAAACGGGAATATCCTTGGCATAGAAGGAAGCATGATCGCTGGGACCATAACCGTCATCCTGGAACTTGAGTTCCAATCCATTCGGCTTGAGACGAGGCAGGAGATCTTTCCAAAGCGGAGAGCTGCCTGAGCCGCCCACAATCACGCGGTTGTCCTTCATGCGCCCGATCATGTCCATGTTGATCATGGCGACTGTTTTGTCCAGGGGAAATGCTGGTGTTGCCACGTAGTGCTTCGAGCCCAGCAGCCCTTCCTCTTCCGCAGAGAAACCGGCAAACACCAGGCTGCGCTGCAGTATGGCACGCTGGCCGGCCAGAACCCGGGCAAGTTCGAGCATCCCGGCTGTGCCAGAAGCATTGTCGTCTGCGCCGTTGTGAATTTGCTGTCCCCGTCCCTCGGCCAGCGAACCGAGTTCACCCAGACCGATATGGTCGTAGTGGGCACCGATCAAAATGGCCTCATTCTTCAGGGCGCGATCACTTCCTTCTAGGATGCCAACCACGTTGGCTGTGTTTCGAACAACTTTGCGAAGTTCGCAGTGGAAGGCAAGCTGAATCGGTTGCAGATCCCGCACCACGGGCTTCTTCGATTTGGCGATCTCTTTCTGGAGCGCGTCCAGGTCCAAACCCGTCCGACTGAAGATTTCACGCGCCTTGGGAAGGCTGATGGCCAGCGCCGCGATTCCCGAGTCGGCAAATTCGGCGTCATATCGAAGCCGGGAAAGAGTGCTTTTGGAAAACTGCTCCTCGTCGTCAATGAAGACAATAGCCCGGGCGCCCTTTTCCCGGGCCGTCAAAGCCTTGTAGCGAAGGGCGTGCTGGCGTTGAAACTGGCCGTGTGGGTTATTCCCTTCAGGACCGTACCGGAGTACAAAGACAAAGCGGTCTTTGACGTCCAGGTTCTGATAGTCATCGTAGTTCAGCGCGGGCGCTGAAATTCCATGACCTGCGAAAGTCGCCGTTCCCTGAAAATTACCGGTCAGGGAAAAGGATGTGGGCATGAAGTCCTTTTTCAATTCAAGAGATTCGGCTGCGACCGTAAGCCCATTATTAGTTCCGAGCTCAATTCCAGCCACGAATGTGAACGGCTGCAGACTTGAAGTCTTGCCGTTGGCCGGCGCCAATCCCTGTTTTTCAAATTCACGGGAAATATAGGCAGCCGCCTTCTCAGCGCCGGCCGTTCCTGCCAGGCGCCCGGCAAGCTCGTCAGAGGCCAGATACTGGATGTGGCGGGCCAGTTCCGATGAAGAGATGACAGACTTCTCGTGACCGTCTTGTGCACGCTTCGACCGAATGACAGCGACGGTCAGCCAAGTGCTGGCAAGGACAAGAGCAAAGCTCAAAATGACTCGTTTAGTAAAGGATTTGTTCATTAGCCTCATCTTGAGGACCGCTCCCTCTCCCGTTTGAGGGGAGAGGCTGGCCCCTTAAGGTCGGGTGAGGGGCGAGAGCCATCGTACATAATCTAGACAAATAACGGTGTTCCCCTCACAGCCTGCGCAGATGGAACCCGCCGTCGACGTTCAACACCTCTCCAGTCGAGAACGGGAAAAAACCTTGGACGATGGCCGTGACTGCTTTAGCGACGTCCTCCGGCTTTCCCCACCGTGGGATCGGCGTCAACCCGTCAGCAACCATGCGGTCGTATTTCTCTTTGACGCCGACTGTCATGTCCGTCTCGATAATCCCAGGCCGAATCTCGAAGACAGGGATTCCAAACTCAGCCAGCCGATGCGCGTACAGTTGCGTCATCATCGCAATGCCAGCCTTCGTCAAACAGTAGTCGGCGCGATTGGGAGAAGATGCGTATGCCGACACTGACGAGATGTTCACAATGACCGGAGAATAGTCGGCCAGCGTCTTGCGGAGCTCCACCATCCAGCGCGACAGCCGCTGCGTCAGAAAGTACGGGCCGCGAAGATTCGTATTCATCAGCCGGTCAAAGCTCTCTTCGCTGGCGATCAGCATGTCTTCGCGCACCTTGGGGGCGACACCGGCGTTGTTGACCAGGACATCCAGTCGTCCAAATCTCTCGGTGAGCGATTCCACTGCACGGACATGCTCCGCCGTCTGGCTGATATCAGCTTGCAGCAATTCGGCGCGCACCCCGAATCGCAATGCTTCCTTTTGAACTTGCGCTGCCGCCTCGTGCTGGCTGGCGAAATTGATAACGACGTCCAGCCCGCCTTCGGCGAGAGCCAGCGTGATCGCCTTGCCAATGCCACGGCTGGCGCCAGTGATGAGAGCAACTCGATTAGAGGTCATCGTGTATTCCACATAGCATTTATTGACCTGAACACAAACAACCGAGAAACCAAACCGCAGAGACGCGGAGGGCACTCAGGAGAACAAACGCCCTCGGGGGTGAGTACACATAGGTTGGAGAAGAGAATTCCCGAGACACTCTCTGTGCCTCCGCATCTCTGGTTCAGTTGGTTGTCGCTCTAGTTGGTGTGCTACTTCTTCTCATCTCCCAAACGCACCATTTTCCATGCTTTCTCACCATCAGGCAAAAAGAAAAGCACCTCGATTCCCGGATACAGAGGAAGTAGGGCCTTTCCTTTCTCCACGCCCTGCACGTAAAAGGAGTTGTCGAGCGCATCGCCGTCGGTACCGTTTTGAGTAATCACTGCGACACTGAGCATGTTTTCAACCGGCCGGCCGTTCCGTGGATCCATGATGTGCGAGTACGTGACGCCGCGCACTTTGAAGAACTTCTCGTAGTTTCCAGAGACCGACAGACACTTGTTGTTCAGCAACACCGTGGTTGCGCTCTTCTTGGGATCATGAGGCGCCAGGGGGTCCTGGACCTTCACCTCCCATCCCGGACTCTCCGGCGGGGCGCCCAGCCCATACAATGTACTGCCGCCTGCGCTCACAAAAGCGCGTTCGATGCGCTGTTCTTTGAGCAGTTCTACAACGCGGTCAACGGCGTAGCCCTTGGCAATTCCTCCCAGGTCCAGCTCCATGCCGGAGCGCTCAAACTGAATCGTGCGTTGTGTGCTGTTTAGGCTCAGGCGCTGGTAACCTACTTTTCGGAGCACGTTCCAGAGTTCGAATGACCAGGGGATGCGCCCCTCTCCACGAAAAAACCCCCAGGCCTTCATCAAAGGGCCTACGGTTATGTCAAAGGCGCCTTCTGATTGCTGGCTGTAACGAATGCAACGTTCCAGGAAACGAAATAGTTCGGGTTCGACCAAGACGGCATGCTCACCCGCTTCACGGTTGATTTGCGACAGCGGGCTTTCAGGTTTGTAGTTGCTCATCAAAGCATCGATGCGGTCAACTTCGTCCAGGGCTGCGGTCGTGATCAACGGGAGTTGCTTGCGATCGGTTCCGTAGACGACTACCGTGTACGTGCAAGCCATGGAGACCCGACTGTCTTCGAACCGGTGCAGCTTCAGGTTGCTGGGTTCCTTGGCATGGAGAGTCGAGGCAACCAGGATGATGAAGAGCACCAGGTTGTGGAGGGAGAGCCGCAGGGCGAGGAACGAGTTCTTGAAATTTGAGGCGGGAATAACCCAGGGCACGGGAGGCTAAGTTGGTAACCCGAAGGTATCGAACGATGACTAATGACGAAGCTCTAATGACGAAACAACGACGAAATCCGAATGTCTAGCTCTGCCTTTCGTCATTTGTGCTTAGGATTTCCTTCGTCATTCGAGCTTAGTCATTCGGCATTCGTTCAGGACGGTCAAGGCGCCCAGACCCGGGTGTAAACCACTAGATCTTCTTACTAATCTGAATCAGCGGTGGCGTCGCCGTTTCCTTCGGCCAGAATACGCGTTGATTTGTTTCCATCGCCCGGTTGGCATAAATCACCGCGCGTGAATCGGCTGCGCCTACATGCACGTCGGCAATGGGTTTCTTCCCTTCGCGGATGCTGGCGAAGAATGCTTCCTCTTCGACCGTGAGTGCATCGCGCTCTTTGTCCACTTCCACGACGCCCATATCAATGAGCCATTTCTTGGCGAATTCCATTTCTTTAGCAACGAATCCCATATCCTGCTTCGGCGGATCGGGAAAGATCGGAATGCCTTTCCGAACTCCGCGATTGGCAGCGGTTGCGCCCGCCCACCAGTTTTGTTCCTTGGTGTCGACCGTCTTGACCTTGTTAGTTGGGGCATCCTTCGCCTTGGTTTCGCGGAAGAGCATGGCCTTGGCGCTGTTGTTGCCAAGTGTTATCTCGATAGTCCCTTCGTCGCCCATGATCACTTCCGAGAAATCCAAGTGGGCATTGTTGCAAATAGAGGTGAAAACAAACTTTTGGCCTTCCGGATACTCGAATATCACGGAGACATTGTCGAAAATATCCCGGCCATCCTTCCAGTAGTCCAAACCACCCACGCCAACCACGGAAACGGGCTCAGACTGGAAAGCCCAATCGGCGATGTCTACCTGGTGGGAACCGAGTTCGGCCATCAGGCCACCGGAGTATTCGCGATAAACGCGCCAATTGAGCAACCGCTCGAACTTGGGATCGGGAACCGGAATCTTCCAACTGCCATTGCGGTGCCACTGCGCACGCATGTACTGAACCTTACCTAACACACCGCTGTGCACCATCTGCATGGCCGTCTGGTAGACCTTGCTATACCGGCGCTGCAAACCCACTTGCATCACCTGGTTGGGACGCGCATTGGCCGCTGCAATTACCTTTGGGATGTCCTCTTCTGTCTTGGCCATCACCTTCTCGACAAACACATGCTTGCCGGCGCTCAGCGCATCCAGCACCATTGGGACGTGCAGGTGGTAAGGGGTTACGATAAAGACTGCTTCGATATCCTTCCGATCCAGCACCCGACGGTAATCGTCGGGAATCGTGTCGGGATTTCCTCCAATCGTTTCGACGCCCTTCTTCAAATTCGGCGGGTAGATGTCGCAGATCACGGCGCACCGCCCAGTCGGCACCGTGGCCAGGTGCTTCAAGTGGTTGCTCCCCTGGCGTCCTGACCCGATGAAACCATAGTTCACGGGATTCGTGAGGCTCTGCGCACTGACAATTGCGGGAGCACCCGCAAGGGCAGTCGTGGCAGTAATCGCGGCAGAAGATTTCAAAAAGCTGCGGCGATCCACCGGCTTGAGTGACTGATTGTTTGGCATGACGTCTGCTCCTGTGATCAAGGATTCGATGCGTCGAAGAGGGCAACCAAAATTTACCACAGAGCCCACTGCGATGCCATCTAATCCCTTAGCGTCGTACGGTACCGAGCTGCCAGAAATTACGGTACCACTACGCTCTTGGTGGATTGCCACTTCTGCGTCGTCTCGATAGCTTCCATCACGCGGTCGAGGGGAAAGCGGTGGGTGACGAGTTCTTCGAATGGAAAACGCCCGCCCTGGTTGCGGAGAAACTCCAGTGCTTGTGCCATATGCCGATGCTCGCTTCCCCAGGACCCGTGGAGCTGGAGCTGCTTCCGCGTGATGTGATGCGGGTTGATAGAGACTTCGCCCGCGTCGCCGTAATGGCCCAGCACGAGGAACTTGGCGCCGTCGCGGCACATTTCGATGCCTTCTGGGACTACCTCGGGCGAACCGACGCATTCGATGACAGCATCGGCTCCGTGTCCTCGTGTCAGCTCACACACGCGCTGGATGCGTTTTTCGGCCGAGGCCAGTTGTTCGATGTTCAAACACTCGGAGGCGCCAAATCTCCGGGCAGTCTTGAGCCGCTCCTCAGGCCCGCCGATGACAATCACCCGGCTCGCCCCATGGTCGAGCGCCACAGCCAATGCCGCCAGTCCAACCGGGCCCGCTCCCTGGATGACCACCACGTCGCCCCAATTCAATCCCATGCGTTCGATGCCGTGAATGGCGGTGACCAACGCGCACCCAGCGCCGATGACTCGTTCGGTGGAGAGCTGGTCGTCGAGCTTAAAGATCGCTGAGCCGGGGCGCAGGTAGATAAACTCTGCGTAGCCTCCGTTGCAGTGGGGCGCTTCATCACAGTTGTAAGAGATGCCGTAGGCTTTGCGATTCAAACAGCGTGTGGGTTGACGCTTTTCTTTGCAATAGAAACAGTGGCCGCAAGCCAACGAGGAGCTCCAGGTTATCCGGTCTCCTTTCTGCAATGGGAC